>Ga0182741_1000301_pt1 | contig 76299 bp, 60 predicted proteins | sample eDN5th37CBELigOP_FD_128874 | JGI IMG/M metagenome (GOLD analysis project Ga0182741, IMG submission 128874) | Enriched Organic Plus compost microbial communities from Emeryville, California, USA - eDNA 5th pass 37_C BE-Lig OP (version 2) (version 2) ...
GGCCAGCTGAGTACGGATGCAGCGATTGCTTCATCACTTCCCGAACCCCGCCCGCCTCGACGATCTGCCCGGCGTACATGACACCCAGACGATCGACGAGCTGCGCGTGGACCGGCAGGTCGTGGCTCACCATCATGATCGCGATGCCCATCTCCTCCCGGAGCCGCTTCAGCGAGTCGATGATCAAACGCTGGACGTTCACGTCGAGCGCGGTCGTCGGCTCGTCGGCGATGATCAGCTCAGGATCCATCGAGATCGCCATCGCGATAATCGCCCGCTGCTTCATGCCGCCGGACAGCTCGTGCGGGTACAGACGCGCAACCTTCGCGTCCAGACCCACCTTTTCCAACAGCTCCGGAACCTTCGCCTCGGCCTCGCGCTCGCTGATCCCGTGCTCGGTCATCCCGAGCACGATCTGCCTTCCGATCCGGTCGATCGGGTTGAGGGAATTCTGTGACCCTTGCGGCACGTAGGCGATGTGCCGTCCGCGCCAGGGCCGCATCTGCTCCTGGCTGAGCGTCATCAGGTCGACCGGATCGTGATCACCGGGCGAGAACAGGACCTCGCCGCGCGCCTCACGATTCGGGAAGCGCACGATCTGGAGGATCGCCTCCACGAGCGTCGTCTTGCCGGATCCGGATTCCCCGGCGATGCCGAGGATTTCCCCGTGATTCAACGTCAGCGTCGTGCCGTCGACCACGCGGGCGACGCCACGAGACGTGTGGAAATGGATCTGCAGGTCATTGACCTGGAGCAGCGGCTTGCCCGCGTATGCCTTCAGGTCCTGCCCCGATTGCGGTCGGGTGCCGAGGATGTGTGCCACAGGTTCCTGTCCTCTCTCCCGACTTACGATGTCCCGCGCAGGCGCGGGTTGTAGAACTCTTCCATGCCCATATTGACCATCGCCAAACCGAAGAAGAGCGCCGTCAACACGGCCACCGGCGCGGCGAAGATCCACCAGTTGCCGAGGCTGAGGACCGCCCAGCTCAACGAGAGATTCACCAGCGCGCCGAGGTCGGTCAATCCTCGCGGCGCGAGGCCAAGCACGGTCAGGCCAACGAGGGCGAAGGCCGAGGAGATCGTCGCCTGGGCCAGGTTGATACCCAGATACGGGATCATGTTCGGCAGGATGTCCTGGATGATGATCTCGCGGTCGGACATGTTCGTCATGCGCGACAGCTCGATATACGGCCGCTCCCGCAGGCTCAACACCTGCGTGCGGATGACGCGCGCCGAGGTCGCCCAGGCGAAGATCGAGATCGCAAGCGCCAGCTCCACTGTCGACAGCGCACGCGCATAGGCCGCGAGCACCATGATCAGCGGGAAAGTCGGCACGACAATCAGGATGTCGGTGAGCATCCGCAGGACAGTGTCGATCTTGCCGCCCTTGAACCCCGCGACAAAGCCGACGGTCGATCCGAGCGTGACCGAGATGATCGCGGCGAGGACAGACACCGTCAGCGACACGGGCAAACTGACGAGGATCATCCCGAGCCAATCACGGCCGAAGCGATCGGTACCAAGCGGATGCTTCCACGACGGATCCTGGAAGATCGCGCCAGACGACCCGGCTTCCGGCACGTTGACGTCCGGCCCGAGGTACCAGGTGATGATGAGCTGATGGAAAACAGCCGCGATCACCAGCGTCATGAAGATGATGACGCCGATGCGAAACTTCGGGCTGGATTTCCAGATTGTCCTGAACGGCATTGAGGTTCCCTCTCCCCTTCACGCTTCCGGCGAATCAGCTACGCCGCACGCGCGGGTCGATGATCGGCAGCAGCAGGTCGATGATCAGGTTGGCGGAGAGCACCAGGATGATCATCATCGACAGGCACGCCATCATCGTGTTCACGTCCTTCAGGGCAGTTGCCTCGACCATCAGAGTGCCGATGCCGGGGTAGCGGAAGAGGTTCTCGATCAGGATGTTGCCGCCTACGATGCCGCCCAGCGAGATGCCGAGTCCGGCGATCTGGGGAAGCCAGGTGTTGCGCATCACGATCCGGGTCAGGATGTTCTTGTTTTTCAATCCGCGAGCCTGCGCGTAGGTCAGGTAATCCTCGCCGAGGATGTTGACGACCAGGGAGCGGGTCGAGATCAGCCAATCCGTCGCGCGGACCAGCACCGACGACGCGATCGGAAGCGCCGCGTAATAGAACATGCTGGAGATGAAGGGCCACGTGAACCCGGGTCGCAAACTGGCGTCATAGGCGCCATTGGCCGGGAACCAGTCCAGCGCGTAGGCGAAGATAAACACGAACCACAGCGCGAAAAAGTAATCTGGGATGTTGGCGGTGACGAGGCAGAAGTTCGTCACCCAGCCGGACCAGCGGCTCTTGCGGGCCCAACCGACCGCGCACCCGGCGACAACGCCAAAGAGCCACCCCATGATGACCGACATGCCAACGAGGAAGATGGTCCATGGCAAGGCGCGGGCGATCAGCTCCGTCGCAGGGACCGGATAACTCACGAGCGACGGGCCGAAGTCCTGATGGATGATGACGCGGTTGAGGTAGGAGACGTACTGCTCGGGGATCGAGCCGTTGAGCCCGAACTCCTCTTCGTAGAACTCCACGATCTGGGTGCTGGTATCGACGCCGCCGTATTGCCCCTGGATCTCCATCTGGGTGACGAGCGCATCGATCGGGTTACCCGGGATCAGGCGGATGAACACGAATGTCAGGGTCAATGCGCCCCAGATCAGGACGAGGAACAGGCCCAAACGGCGAAGGATATACGCCAGCGTCGGATTGAGTCGGGTTTTCCTTGCCGCGTCCATTTGCTCATCGAACTGATCCTGCTCGATGACCTGGGCCTCTCGTGACGACGCGCCCATGCTCATGGTTATCTATCTCTCTCGATCTGCAACGCTCGCTCGTTCGTTCCGGCGTGGCGGAGACGCCGACCGGATCGCTCAACTCGGGATAGCCATTTCCTTACACGGAACGTCCCGGGTGGAACGGGTCCGGGCGCGCGCCCGGACCCGTTTGGAGTGCCGTGAGGTCTATCCCTCACCCGCCGGGCGCAGATTGGCGAGCGTCAGGATGAAGGGCTGGAGGTCATGCTTCGGCGTGGAGCCCACCTCGCCCGCGTCATCTGGCCAGCCTGTCCAGTAGGTCGTGTTGAACACGAACGGGTACAGGGTCTGGATCGTCGGGATCACCGGTAGCTGCTGATAGAACAGCTCGAGATTGCGGCGATACGCCGGGTTCTGCGTATCGTCCGGGCTCACGGTCTGCAGCTCTTCGTTCAGCTCCTGGAACTCGGGGATATTGGCGCGGATCGTGTTGAACTCGCTGCGCTCACCGATCGGCGGAATCCCTTCCTCACCCTCTTCCGGATACCACGGCTGGGTCGCGATCCGTGCCGGATCGGTCGTGGCGATGCAGAGCCAGTTCGACTCGACGTCGTAGTTACCCATCTGGACGGCATCGCCGTAGGTCGCACTCTGGAGATTGACGACCTGCATATCCAGGCCGATCTCCTGCGCAGCGTTTGCCACGAGCCGGGCGATCTCGTATTCGGGCGTGCCGACGGCCACCGGGCTGATGATACCGACGAAGAAGTCCTCGCCGTTCCGCTTGCGCTTGTCACCGTCCATGACGATGCCGATGCTGTCGAGCAGTTCGGCCGCCTTGTCCGGGTTGTACTCGGAGAGGTCGTACTGCTGCTGGAGTTCCGGGATCTCCCACACCTCGTTCGACGGCCAGTTCGGCCACGGATAAATGGCCGGTGTGGAGGGCGGATACCAGATCGTGTTCGCGATCGTGTCGCGATCGGTCAGGTAGGACAGCGCCCAGCGACCCTCCGGCGTCTCGAACATGGGCGACATGTGATTTGGCTGGAATCCGCGCGGGCATGGGTCCGGATAGGACGCCTGGACGACCTGATCGTAGGAACTCATGACCACCTGCTGGTTCAGGGCTTCCATGCCAGGAACATCGGTGTCGGCGCGCTGGAACTCCTGGACGATCGCATCCGCGGACGTCGCCTGCCGGAAGAGGATGTACTCCGGCGCGAACTGGACTTCCTTGTTCCAGTAGTTCGGGTTCTTCTTCCAAAGGTAGTAGCGCTGGTCGAACCGGGCTTCCTCCAGGGTGTACGGTCCGGAGAAGATGGGTGGGTTGTTCTGGAAGGTCAGCGGGTCCTGCCCCTCCCAGACGTGCTTCGGCACGATGCGGATCCACTGGCTCCAATCACCGGCCGAAAGGTTGTTGAGAAGCCAGCGCGGGTTTGGGGATTCGAACTTGAACACGACGGTCTGCGGGTCCGGTGCTTCCCAACCGGCAAGCGCCGCGGCGGTGCTGCCACCATAGAGCGTCTCGTTCGCGAGGAGCATGTCGAAGGTAAACGCGACGTCTGCGGAGGTGTAGGGCTCCCCGTCGCTCCATGCCGCTTCGGGCTTGATCTTGAGCGTGAGCTCGGTGTAGTCGTCGTTGTACTCGTAGCCGGACGCGAGCCACGGGACGAGCTCGCCGGTCATGAAGTTCTGGATGAAGAAGGGCTCCCGGGCGACCTGGTGGACACCGTAGGTGATGGCCTCGCCGTTCGGGACGTAGGGATTGAACGAGTCGTAGATGTTCGTCTCGGCCTGGTTGATGACGACCGTCTGCTCGCGCGGGGTTGGCAGACCGGTGCCCTGGTAACGGAAGTACTTCGAGCCTCCGTGGTAGTTGCCACCGGCATAGGCATGCGATGTGGCGAACCTCATCCCCGCGGCCGCGGCGGCGGCTCCACCGATGAAACGACGTCGATTCAGGGGAACACTTCTCCGGGACATGGCACTCAGTCTCCTTCGGACAGGTGCTCGCCTACCTGCGGCTCCTGCCCGTGTTCAGCTGACCGCGACCACGTAGAACGTGATCGTGCTCATCCATGACGGGAGCGCAAGGACATATCACCCTTCTGGGGTCAGGCTCACTCCACTCGCCCGAAAAAGCGGTGCCCCCATGCTCCTGCCGTCAATCCTTCCGGCGTTAATCTGAAGCATACAATCACCGACAAAAAAGTGTCTACAGTGCTCGTTAGCCAATACATGTTTATGTCTATGGCCACGTGATTGACGATATCGTAGATATGAAAAACGGGTGTGGGGACGATGATGTATCGTCCCCACACCCGTTGAACATCCGTCAGTGCTCTTTAAACCTCGCCCAGTACCAGGACCAGATCGTCACCGTCCAGATAGACATCGCTCAGGACCAGGTCATTGGCATCCAGATACGCGTTGACGGAATTCTCGACCGCCCCACCCAGCGCTTCCGGCGCAAGGAGTCGCTCCACAACCCCGCCATCGCCGCGCATATCCGTCAGCTCGAGCCGTCCACCCACCGCTTGCGGCGTGAACCGGTACTCCGCGCCCGCGTTGCCCGCGCTGAATCCGAGCACCAGCTCATTTCCGTCGCCGCGTATCTCGACTCCCTCGATTTGCAGGTTGTCCGAGCCGCCGGAGGCCCGGCGCTCAAGCTCCGCGAGTGAGATGCGGTATTCACCCGCGTCGACCGAGGCGCCACCCGGCACCTGCGCGACGATCGCATCGGCGACCTCCGTGGAGAGGACCGTGGTCATCTCTCGCTCGACAGCATCGTGGAATCGTGGAAGGAGCACGAACCACCCCAGGACGCAGCACAGCACGAGCGCGAGCATCACGCCGCCGATCCCGATCAAACATCCCCTTCGTCTCACGCGCCTCTCCTGACCTCGATTGCATCATTGACAGGCGCCTGCCTGACGCCCGCTGTCCGTCCCAAGTATCCACGACAACGGCCGGAGGCCCTGAGCGGGCTTCCGGCCGTTGTTCTCTCTGCCCCTTCCGGGACTAGCTCTCCGCGTTGAACACCAGCAGGTCATCTCGCCGAGGGTCGAGCCCGACCAGCCGTTCCGGCGCCGCCTCGCCATCGATGCCGTACAGCGTCAACCACCCGTTGGTAGTGGTTCCGAACGGCGTCCACAGCGCGACCAGGATATAGCGCTGGCCGTCCAGCACCAGCGTCGGATGCACCCCAAGCGCCTCGGCCCGATCCAGCGTCTCCTGCGACGCCGCCTCGGCATCTCCTTCACGTACGTATTCACCGAAAACATCGTTCCCGACCGAATAGCCGATCAAACGGTCAGGCAACCCGGCCTCGGGATCGGCGAAGTAGATCTCCAGACTGAGGCTGGAGTAGATCGATGGCAGCCACGGATCCTGACCGACATACCGAATGCCCGGCTGATCATCATTCGGACCGAGCTCCAGCGACCTCGGCGCGTTTGTGGTCGGTGACTCGGACCGCACCGCGAACGACGATGTCTCCTCGAAGGCGAAAAGTGACTCGATCGTGTTCGGTACACCGAGGTAGATGCGCCCGCCTTCGACGCCCTCGGCGGGGAGGAAGAGCGTAAACGCCCCGACGCACCCCGCGACCGTCAGCTCGCCAGGCTCGCCAAAGGCCACCTGGCCGCTGTAGCGGAAGGATGTCCCGCCGTACTGGATGTTGCGCGGCAGACGTTCCGGAACCCCGTTCGCGTCGCGCTCCCCGGTATTCCCGGTGCACTGGATGACATCCGACTCCACCGCCGGTGGCGACGGCACATCCGGAGGGATCGTCGGGACGACGGCCTGCGGCTGAAGCGCGCGCGGCGTCGGGGTCGGCCGGGCCGGTGGTGCGGTCGGCTCCGGCGTCCCCGGAGCAGGCGTAGGTGGCGCCGCGGTCGGGAGCGGAGCTTCCTCCTCACCCGTGGTGTCCTCGGTCGGCTCAGCCGTCGGCTCCTGCGTGGGCCCGGCGGTCGGCTCGGGCGTCGGCTCCTCAGTAGGCGGCAGTGTTGGCTCGGAAGTCGGTTCAGGTGTCGGTGCGACGGTCGGTTCGGGAGTGGGTTCCGTCGTTGGCTCCGCTGTGGGCTCGACAGTTGGTTCCTGGGTCGGCTCATCCACAGGCGGCGGCGTCGCCGGAGCATCTGTCGGGACGGGAGTAGAAGGTGCCTCGGTCGGGATCGGGGTGGAGGGCTCCTCGGGCGGCGTGGCGACCGGTTCCTCCGGTTCCTCACCGGTATAGGAGACGACCTGGCCGGCAATGTCGAGCGCGACAGCCGTGTAGGGCCCGTCCGGGGATTCGGCGAACAGCGGGAAAAGACCGGCGCATCCGACCCGGACATGGCCGTCGGTCGACGCGATGGCATCGGGCGTCAGGGTGAATGCCTGTGCATTGAAGGTGAAACGGTCGCCGACACTCGCCGGCGCGCCGCTGGGCTCGACAAGGACGTAGCGCAGCAGCGAATTCGTGCCCTCGCCCTCGTTCTGCGCAAGGAACAGGTTCCCGAGCGCCTCATCCCCAGGGAGCGCGAAGATCACCTGACCGCTATCGGTGGTGCCAACCTCTTGCAGTTGCTCTTGCGTCCAGTCCGGCTCCGGTCCGGCTGCCACATAGGTCGTTCCGGTGCCCGAGAGGGTTCCCGCCTCGCCCAGATCCGCCGGGCACGTCGCATCCTCCCGCCCAACGAATTGCGGATAGTAACGCGTCGAGCGTCCAGAACCATCGTCCAGCGGGACGTAGAGCGCCCCGAGCGGATCGCCGTTCCCGGGCTTGCGGAACACGGTTGTCCCGTCGTCCAGGGTCAGCTCTTCCATTGGCGACAGGTCGGCCGGCACATCGAGATCCCGGAGGTACCGCTCGCCCTCCAGCGTGAGCTCGTCGGCGGCACTATCTTCCGTCACCGGGACAATCGGGGAATCCTGGGCGAGCAGCGGACCCGCTACGCCAGCCGTACTCAACGCGACGACGACAGCCGCGATCAACAGCATCGCCGGTGCTCGGTGATTCCGCATGATCTCTCCCCTGCATTTCAGACTTCGCCGGTTGCGCCATCCAATCGCCGAAGGGCGCCGGATCGTTTCGTTTCATTGACCGTGTTTCACGATCTGCAACAATCACGCCAAGACAATTGAGCCGGCGTAATGGCACAGAACATGCTCGCACCTGCCACATCAGGAAGACGAAAGTGACCGGAATTCCCTGGTAGGCCGATTCTCATGTCCAGGTGACAAGACCGTCGGGACCGTCACGGCTCCCGGCAGGACACGTCGGAGGAAAGAACCCATGCGTTTGGTGTCCAGAGCGCTGCCGATGGCGCTTCGCGTGCTCATGATCGCGATGCTGGTGATCGTGACGCACCCCACGATTGGATTCGCGCAGGACCAGGCGTCCGCGCCGCGCGTCGTCAACGTCGAGCTGGTCTTCGATTCGTCCGGCTCGATGGCGCAGGAGGTCTCGCCAGGCGTGACCCGCATCGAGGCCGCCAAGCAGGTCCTGAACGACGTTGTCGATGCCATCCCGGAGCAGGAAGGCATCAACGTCGGCTTCCGTGTCTATGGGCATCAGGGCACGAACCAGGAAGCGGACCGCGCGGAGAGCTGCCAATCCACCGAGTTGATCGTCCCGGTCCAGGGAACGGACAAGGACCTGCTCCGGGCCGCGATCGAGAGCTACCAGCCGGTTGGCTGGACACCGATCACCCTCGCGCTGGAAGAAGCGGCTAACGACTTCGAGGCCCCGACCGAGAGCGAGGTCAACGCCATCGTCCTCGTCACCGACGGCCTCGAGACATGCGGCGGCAACGCCTGTGATGCAGCGGCGGCGATCGCCGAGGGCGAAGTGAACGTCACGACCTACGTCGTGGGCTTCGGCCTCACGCAGGACGAGCAGGCGACCCTGCAGTGCATCGCCGATGCTGGCGGCGGGCTCAACCTCAACGCCACCAACGCGGACGAGCTGAACGACGCGCTCTTCACCGTGCTCGAAGAGCTTCAGGTCGTCATCCAGACCGGCTTCCTCGAGATCGAGGAGATCGGCGGTATCTGGCCGCGTGCCACCGTCGACTGCCGGGGCGGCGCAACCGACTCCAACCCCGAAGGCGAGATCACCAGCTACTCGCTTGCCGATTCCAACCGGATCGAGGTCAACGTCGGGCAATGTGACGTTTACTGGGTGAACCCGAGCGGTCAGGAATCCCGTGTGACGGTCGCGATCCAGGCCGGTGAGACGACGTGGATTCGAGGCTCGATCCTCCGCTTCCCGCAGGGCGCGGGCGAGATCTATGCCGTCACCGCGAACGACGGAACGCTGATCTGGCAAGACCAGTTCGAGCATGGTGACTACGTCTGGGTCCTGCCCGGTATCTACCGCATGGAATTGCTCGAGCGGGTCGGCGACCCGGTGCTCATCACGGCCGAGGTCCAGACGCTTCCGGGCACCGTGACGGCAGTCGAGGTCTATACCGCCGGGTCCTGATCCGCCCAGATTTGGACACGAAGCAACGAGGGAGGCCACTATGTGGCCTCCCTCGTTTTGGCCAACTCCCGCTCATGGCATGCCCCCTGCGCAACAGAGCCATGACTGGCACATGCCAGCGCTTCTCCGGACATACGGAAACAAGGGAGCAGAACAATGATGCGATTCTCCACGCCCCTCACCCGACGCGCACTCACCGCTGGCGCATCGGCCCTCGCCTCCGCGGCACTCCTGACCACCGGAGCCATGGCGCAAGAGGCAACTCCGGTATCCACCCCCGGTGGCCCGTCGGAGGGATACATGGTGTCGGTCTACCAGGGAACTTGCGCCGAGTTGTCCGGGGATCCCGTAGCCGAGATCGGCGAGGCCATCACCTTCGGCGTGAGCCAGGATGGCGAGTCCGAGCCCGAGACGATCGGGGCCGAGGGCGGTGTGAGCGCAACGTTGCTTGGCGTGAGCAATACCGTCGATGTCGGACTCACGGACATGGGCAACGAGGGACACGTCGTCGCGGTTGAAGACGGGGAGACGCTCGTCTCCTGTGGCCAGGTCGCTGGCGCTGTGACCGACGGCGAACTCGCCATCGCGCTGAGCCCGGTCGAAGGCTCAACCGTCGTCGGCGTCGCGATCCTCAATGACAACGACGGTCAGACGGAGGCGCAGGTCTACGTGTTCGACACCGCTGTCTCGGACCTCGATGCGACGCCGCAAGCCACGCCGGTTTCCTGATCGGCAAACGACGAAGCCGCCAAGCAAACACCCCGGCCGGGATATTCCGGCCGGGGTGTTTTCGTCTCACGAAACCGACAACAAAACGGGAGCGGCCGCTGGCCGCTCCCGTTTGTGACTCACTGAAGTGCGACAGGTCAGGGCTGGACTTCGCGGCTCTTGTCCATCACCGATCCTTCGGTGCGCTTCGCCGAGTCCATCTTGTCAGCAAATCCCGGCATGTTCCGGTCCATCGTCTGCTTCAACTGCTCGGTCATGCTGCCCATCATGGCGGCCGCCGCATTGTTCACGGTGTCTTCCAGCCCGGAGCTCTTGTAAATATTCCGGATGGAGTCGCTGATCCCGGAGTGAGACGCTCCGGACGAACCGCTGTACGATCCGGATCCACTCGACGTCGAGCTATGCGATGACCCTCCGCCACCGGAGGAGCCATCTAGGATCCCGCCGAGCACGAAGCCGCCGATCAACGCGGCGCCCAACGACACAAGCGGTCGCTCCTGGACGAACTTCTCGAAATCGACGTTCTCTTTCACGGTCTGGATCGTGTCCTCGACCGTGCCCTGCACCTGGTCGCGGACATCGTTCGCCGTGCCCTCCACCTGGTGCCGGAGGTCCTCGACCGTGCCTTGGGCCTGCGATTTCAGGTCATCCGCGGTTCCCTGGATCTGACCCTGGAGATTGTTGATCTTTCGCTCGGCATCGGCGCGATGCATGTCTATCTCTTGACGGAGTTCATCTGACGACTTGCCCATTCCTTGTCCTCCTTGAGTGAGTCGATTGCCTGGTCCGGCTTCAGGCTGGCGTCCGAGATCTGGTTCTTGCCGCTCATCGCAACGATCGCCGCGATCACTAACAACACAACTGCGACGATGCCTGCGGCAATCCACATCTCCATCCATTCCGAGAGGAGATAGGTCACGGCGAGCATCAGGAAGATAAAGCCGACCAGCCCGAAGAAGACGCCCGCGCCGACCATGCCGGCGCCACGCCCCATCTGCCCGGCCTCTTCCTTCAGCTCCGTCTTCGCCAGCTGAACCTCGCCCCGGACGATCCCCTGGAGATCCTCGATAATGCTGCCGATGGTCGTACCGACGCTGTCAGCGGTGCTCTTGATCGTCTCTCTTGCGTCATCGATCGGAGATCCCGGCGACGTGCCGCGTCCCGGCGGCCGCGTGCCGCGATTTGGGTTGTCCCTGTTCGGTTCCATCGCTGATTGCCTCTCCGTCAGCCGCGTCTACTTGAAGAGACGCGACAGCAGCAGACCGACGCCGGCGGCGACGAGCAGCGATTCGACAGGCTTGCGGCGCACCAATTCCTCGAGCTCGTTCACCAGCTGGTCGGTATCTCGCTCACGGAGATAGCCGCTTGCAGAATCGAGTTTCTCGGCCGCGGTCGAGGCAAGCTCGCCGACCTGGCCTTCCTGCTGCCCGCCCTGCTCGCGGAGCTTCTCCGCGGCGGTGTGAAGGCCGCTGGAAGCCTTGTCGAGGCCCTCGTCCGCCTTGTGGTGGGCTTGATCTCCGAACTCCGACGCCTTCGTGCGGGCCTGGTCGAGCGCTTCTTCGCCCTTCTGCCTGGCCTGGTTGGCGGCCTGCTGGCCGCGCTCCCGCATGTCGTCGACGGGCACGCCAGACTGCTTGAGACGGTCGCTGCCCTCCTTCAACAGGTCCTCGGCCCTGCTTCCGCCTTCGCTGGAGGACGCATCGTTCACCTTTTCCTCGATCTGCTCTTCGAGGGTGCTTCCTTCCGGCCGAATGTTCGGGTCATAAAGTGGATCGCGACTGCTCATGCCAACCTCCAGATTTCGCGCGGCGTATGAGGCACCGCTATAAGACGCATTGGGTCCACCAACGACGTATGCAATGGCTGTGCCACCCTTCAGGGTAGGTGGATGGAACGTCTTGTGCGGGTTTTCGGAAAGCGACGCGAATCGCACAACGGAGAAGGGCGAACTGTTACGAAATTGACACGCCTCCGCTGGGCCGTGAGACAGCTTTGGTATGTGATTTTTGGCACTATTCGGGTGCGGGGAAACCAACCCGCAATGAGCCTGTAACCAAGGGTCACACGCTCGGGGAACATGACGGAGCGGGGCAACGGGGCCCTGATCCAGGGAAGTCAAGGGAGGCTTCTGATGACCATTACCAGAAACAAGATCGTTGCACTCACCGTCATCGCAACGCTCGCCTACATCCTGTTGCTCAACGCGGTTCAGGAAACACCATTCTTCGCGGATCCCTTCGGCGGCAACGACTGGACTGGTGAAGGCGGGGGAACCTGGCTGAACTGGCTTGGCCTGATCCTTATCCCGGTGCTCGGCCTCCTCCAGGCAGCGCAGCTCGGCGACCGGCACATTGACGTCGAGCCGGACCACAACGAAATGACCGACGGTCAGGTCAGCGATCCGGCATGGTGGAAGGCCCTCCAGGGCAACACGTGGCTCTCGGTAGCGTGGCTCCCGCTCCGATTCGTCCTCGGCATTCACTGGCTGCAGGCTGGCTGGCACAAGACGCAGGACATCGGCTGGGCGAAGAGCGGCACGGTTGATGGCGAATTCGTCGAGCGCGGCTCCTCCATGAAGGGCTTCCTCATGGGCGCCTACACCCCGAACCCGGAAACGGGCGCGACCAAGGCGGTCTTCGGCTGGTACGGTGACTTCCTCAAGTTCATGGTCGACAACAATTGGACGTCCTGGTTCGGCCCGATGGTGGCCTGGGGCGAGACCCTGATCGGTATCGGTCTCCTTCTCGGCGGACTTGTCGGTATTGCCGCCTTCTTCGGCACACTCATGAACATGTCCTTCATGCTCGCCGGAACCGTGAGCGCCAACCCCTGGATGTTCGCGCTGACCGTCTTCATCATCCTCGGCTGGAAGGTCGCCGGCCACTTCGGTCTCGACCGCTGGCTGCTCCCGACCCTCGGCACCCCGTGGAATCGCGGAAGCCGCCCGGCGCAGAACGACAAGGTGACGACCGGAACCGGTTCCTACACTGCGCGGGTGTAACCGGAACAGACATCACAAGAAACAACGACGCCCTGGCCGGTTGGCCAGGGCGTCGTTGTGATTCAGGTCATCCAGCCGGCACATGAATCTGCCATCCGGGCCGGGCTACAGCTCCTGCCGCCGCAACCACGCGACGAGCTCCGAGCGCGAGATGGAGACGATGTCGTGCCCGGCCATCGTCGCCTTCAGCTCGCCGCCATACACCGCTGACAGGATGCGACGCTGCGCCATGTTGAGCACCTCGGCGGCTTCCGCCACGGTGTAGGTCTCCTGGTTCAACAGCTCTTCGATCCGGCTGATGTCCCGGGTTTCTTCCTGGTTCCTGTTCTGGTCTTCCATTGCTTTGTCCTTCCTGCGATGTCGCCGATCCGACGGTGAGCCCCAACGTCGGTTGCCGGCACACGCGAATAGCTGCGTCAATTGTTTCCTGCTTCTATTGTGCCACGGTGCCCCGGAGACGATACGTTCGGGCTTGCAAGAAGTGCAGGACAGGGTCAACTTCGGCATACTGCGTGGGAACACGCCGTCGACCGCCGCAAGGAAGACCCCATGATCGATGTCTCCTGACACCGCAATCTTCCTCACTGTGATGACCCTCCGCCTGGTCGTGCCGCTGGCGATCCCGCGCTTTCCGCTGCCCGGCGTGCTGGCCTCGCTGATCCTCGACGGACTGGACCAGGGCATCTTCTCAGGGTTCACGAATCTCGACCTGACCAACTACCAGAGCTACGACAAGGCGCTCGACGTCTACTACCTGACCATCGCCTATCTCTCGACGATGCGGAACTGGTCGAATCTCGAAGCGGTCCACGCCGCCCGTTTCCTGCTGTATTTCCGCCTCGTTGGCGCCATGCTGTTCGAGCTCAGCGGCGTCCGGCCCCTCCTCCTCGTATTCCCGAACACCTTCGAGTACTTCTTCATCTTCTATCAGGTCGTCGCGCTGCGCTGGGACCCGGAGCGGCTGCATCGTGGCCTCATCTACGGGTCCATCGCGTTCATCTGGCTATTTATCAAGCTGCCGCAGGAATACTGGATCCACGTCGCCCAAAAGGACGCCACGGACTTCCTGCTCGATCATCCGATCCTGATCGTGCTCCTCGCGGTCTTGATCCTGGTGCTGGTTGTCGGGCTCCGCTGGGCCATGGTGCACCGCCTGCCGCCAGCGGACACGACGTTCACCCTTGACGCCGGGGTGTCGCCCAGGGATTCGATGTACGAGGAAGGCGTCCGATGGATGGCCAGCGGCCGGTTCATCGATCACGAGCTGGTCGAGAAGATCGCGCTGGTCTCACTGGTCAGCATCATCTTCTCCCAGATGCTTCCCAACGTCGAAACGACGCCGCTGGCGATGGCGATCGGTGTGACGGTGCTCGTCACATCCAATACGGCGATATCGGAATGGATCGCGCGACGCGGCCGGGGATGGGGAAGCGCCCTTCGCCAGTTCATCAGCATGGCGGTCCTCAACATCGGGCTGACCATCACCTTCCTGTGGATCATCCCGATGGAGCTGACACGAATGTCAGCCCAGACAACCCTCTTCTTCCTGCTCTTGATCACCCTGATCATCACGCTCTATGACATGTACCGTCCGAAATACCTCGTCCGGGCCGGGATCCATCTCGACGTTCACGACAACAACGACTCCCCCGGTCAATCCTGATCCGGGGGAGTCGTTCGCTTGAAGCAGATTCGCGTCGGCGTTACAGGATGCCGCGGAACCGGTCCGGACTGAACGGCTTGAGCACCTCTGGCATGTTCCCGGTCAGGATCAGCTCGGCCATCTGCACGCCGGTGACGGCCGCGAGGGTTACGCCCAGCATCGCGTGACCAGACGCCACGGTGGTGTTGCTGAGACCACGCACCCGTCCGAGGACCGGCAGTCCGTCAGGCGCCATCGGACGCATTCCCGTCCAGACGTGCACCGGCTCGCTATCCTGCGGCCAGCCGTTGAGGAGTTTCTTGCCGGCCTTGTGAATGGCGTTGATCCGGCGCTCGGTGAACCGCTCCGTGATGCCGGAAAGCTCCATCGTGCCCGAGAGGCGCAGGCCGGTGTCGAACGGCGAGACCGCGACGCGATCCTCGTGCATGTAGATCGAGCTCCGCGGGGCGACCGGCGCGGGCCGGAAGTCGAGTCCATAGCCCTTGCCCGCTTCGATCGGGATATTGGCGCCGGCCATCTTGCCGATGCTCCGCGTCCATGCACCGGCCGCGATCAGAACCTGGTCGGTCAGGAAGCGCTCGGTTGGCGTGCGGACGGCGACAATCTTGCCGCCAGCCACATCGATGTCAACCACCGGCGACCCCGCCTTGATGGTCACGCCATCTTCTTCCAGCTTCCGGATCAGGCCGGTCGCCAGGTCGAACGGCTGGACCGTGCGCTCTTCCTTCACCAGGTACGTGCCCTTGATCTCCTCACCGAGCACCGGCTCCTGCTCGCGGACATCGTCACCGTAGTACGGTGTCGGCTGCTCGTAGCCGTACGGCGTCACCTTCTGGAAGGCCTTCAGGTCCGCCTCCATCTCGTTCAGGTTCCGGTAGGCGAAACGCAGGCCGTAGGTATGCATCTCGAACTCGACGCCGTAGGCAACCCAGTCATCCATGATCTTCATGGTGTCCTGGCCGAGCATCGCCGTTGCCTCGAGACCCGCCTCATACTTCGCCGGGTTGCACGACCGCCAGAACCGGTACAGCCATTTCAGGAAGCCGGGGTCGAGGCGCGGCCGAATGTAAAGCGGGCTTTCCGGATTCAGCATCCACTTCAACGACGTCTGGACGAGCCCGGGTGCCGGCACCGGTCCCGCCAGCGACGGCGACACCCAACCGGCGTTAACCGCCGACGCCGCCGTTCCCGGCGCCCGGCTATCGAGCACGAGCACCTCGGCGCCGCGACGACGCAACTCCAGGGCCGTTGCGAGTCCGATCACACCACCACCTATGATGGTCACATGAGCCATGATTGTTCCGCGATCCTTTCAAGAACCTAAGCGACATTGGAGGTATAAGAAGGCACATTGCCCCTGCGGTCAACCCGTTCGTGGCGATGACGCAAGGGGTTGCAGCAAGTATGCATCGCATGATGTGCACAATGCACGACCCGGCGGGGTAGTTTCGTGATCGGGTCATATGCATCTTGAGGTTTGTGATCTTCCCCGATATGATGGCTGTGTTCTCCGTTCAATGTTCCCGGGTCAACAACCTTCCTGTTTGCAAACAATCCCCGCTCGTTTGGGGTAACGGGGGAGGCAATGCACGACGACACGGGACCCCTCCAGTCCGGTAGCGATAGCGTCAGCAGCACCGTCCAGGGATCGCCTGAGCCGCGCGTGTCCTGACTGGCGTCGAATCCTTGTCCGGCGACGCGCAACGACGTATCGATGCACCTCGCACAGAATCCTGTCGCTGGCACTGACCCATCGCGGCGTGGATGACCTGGACCTCGCGTCACCCTTGAACGGGACAGCAATGGCCTCCTGAGCACCGATACCGCGGAGCAACCGGCGCACAGCGACGCGACGAATCCTCTCAACATCATGCCGATCCCTCGTGAAAGGGTGATCCACGATGAGCACCTTCGACGAACGGGACCCGGGCACCGCTGAGTACGCAGCGGGCCCAATGGACGCCGGGGCGAGCGAAGGCCCCGCCTATTGCTCGCTCCCGGTCGTTCAGGAGCGTGTCTATCCACCCACCGTCAGCGGCCATCGCCTCGAGCTCCTTGCCACCCACGAGAAGAAGTGGGTCAACGGCACCCGGCTCCACTATTACTTCTTCGATCGAGAGACCGACGGTGAGTACGTCGTATTCACCAACGGACGACGTGAGTGGCGCACCTGGACCACGAACGAGGCAGAAAAAGATGTCGTGCGCCGGGCGTTCCAGACCTGGAAAGACCTCGGGATCGGACTGGAGTTCGACGAGGTGTCGACCCGGGACGAGGCGGAGATCCGCATCGGGTTCATGCGGGGCGATGGCGCATGGTCCTACATCGGCCGCGACATCATCGACCTCGGGATCGGTCGCGATCACCGTACGATGAATTTCGGATGGGATCTGACCCGCCATCCGCAAGAGATCGACACGGCCATCCACGAGATCGGTCACACCCTCGGGTTCCCGCACGAGCACCAGAACCCGAACGCCGGCATCGTCTGGGACGAGGAGGCAGTCTACGCCGCCCTCGCAAAACCGCCGAACTCATGGCCCCGCGAAACGACGTACCACAACATCATCCGCAAGATCGCTCCGGACACGGTCCAGGGCTCGACCTGGGACCCGGACTCCGTCATGCATTACCCCTTTGGCCCCGGGTTGATCCTCGAACCGGCGCAATACCGGTCAGGCATCAACCCGCCAGGCGGTCTTTCCGAGCGGGATGTTACGTGGGTGAAGACGTTCTACCCGCCAATGAACGAGCAGGACGACCCGTTGCTCCATCCGGTCGAGTCCGTGCGGCTCGAGATCGGCCCCGGCGAGCAACGCAACTTCCGGATCCGTCCCGCCGCCACCCGCCTCTACACCATCGGGACGTTCGGCCTCTCGGACACCGTCATGGTCCTGTTCGAGCGGGTCGGCGAGCAGCTCCGCTACCTTAAGGGCGACGACGACAGCGGCTACGATCGCAACGCCCGCATCACCTATCGGCTTCGCAAGGGAAGGGAGTACGTCGTCCGACTCCGGCTCTACTACGCGGACCGACGGGACGAAACCGCGATCATGCTCTGGTGACTCGGGCCATCGGGCCCGACACGACCACGACAACCGTACCGCCGGCTCCTCTCCTCCGGCGGTACGTTGCGTTCTTCAGGGCAGTAACTCTCCGACCTGGCGCACTTTTCGGCTCCCGATGCGTATAAAGAGTAGAACGGCGTGGTCACCCACGCACCCCGCCTCATCCGTGCGGGACGCACCGACAAAAATTCGGGACCGCAAGAGCGCGGGGACGAAAGAGTGTGATCATGATCACCTTGATCGTCAGGCGGATACGAAGCGGCGGCGCAGCGCCCCTACTCCACGCCCGCTCCGGGATACGGGAAGCCTCCCGGAGCAGGGAGCGACCGGTCAACATGCGTCCGCAACCCGGCATCGCAGGCGGCGTAGCCCCAGTTGATCAGCCGCTCCTGATCACGCGAGGAAAGATTCGCCAGCCGGGTCGGCGTCTTCGCCAGCTTGAAAGTCTTCTCGAAAGGGCACGGTAGCGGATCGGTCAGTCCCTTGAAGTGGGTGATATCCGACCGCACGCTCCAGTACGCGCCCTCGCGATGCTGGCTGTCGCTCTCCGGCAGGAGATACGACCCGATCACCTGCCGCTTCCGGAGGTTCCGCACCTGCCCGTCAATGACATTCAGCACCTTGACAGTATGGCGGAACCAGTCCTTCGGTGGACTCTTCTCCGTTTCCAGCGCCCCGCCCGCGTCGCTGACGAGCACCGTGCGATAGCGCTTCAACACCGGCTCCAGACCGAGATTGTCGTAGACGCCACCGTCGCTCAGGATGACCTTGGTGGTGAACGGCGCGTACTGGAGGCCGTCGCCCGACCCCGGCATGTAGTCGCCCTCGTCCAGCTCGAGGATCGTCGGCGACAGGACCGGCGGGAATGCCGATGACGCGGCGACCGCCGTAGCCAGGGAGATCGACGGGTTCTCGATCAGCCCGACCTTCCAATCTCCGGCGTACGGCTGCGAGAACCGCCAGAGCGCGCCGGATTGCAGGTTTGCCGCCGTGATCACGAAACGCGGCCCCTCGCCCGCTTTCGGAAGTGCCTGAAGGGTCGCGTCGCCGAATAGCGTTTCACGGTATGCGTCGGCAACGCGGTCGCTCGCGCTTCCCCGTCCGAACACGCCACCAAGCACGGACTTCACATCGAGCGTTTTTCCAGCCAACGAGCGGATCGGCGATACCACTTTATTGTCGAAATTCGTGGCGACGCCGTTCTCGAAGGACAGTTCTGTCCACGCCTTCCCAAGCATGCCCGCCGTGATCGATCCGCCGGACACGCTGGAGACCCGCTTCAGTTGGTGTAAATACCCTGTCTCATTGAGGCGCCACAGTGACCCGAGATGGAACAGCATCGCCCGGTAGCCACCACCCGAGAGGCACAAGCCGATGCCGTCTTCAACTGCTGCCGCTTCGCCTGCCTGTTGCCCCGGTACCTGTGGATCGAGCAAATCATGCAACGGTTCGCCAGGGTTCATTGACGTGTCCATGCTGCGTCCTTTCCGGTCATTGACCGGTCAAAACGGAACGGAGATCTGGACCCAGAGCGGGACTTCACCCTCCAGCAGCTCACCCTTATCGTCGCCACGCCCCTTTCGGCGCTTCTCTGGAAGCCGCTCCTCCGAAACGATCAATCCGGACTCCGAACGGCGTTCCCCTGAACGGCCCTTCCGGGACGCCTCTTCCGTCGGCTCCCAGATGGTGCCATCCGCCAGGATCACGCGCCCGCCTGTTCGCCGCGACAGCGCGTCCAGGAGCTCGTCGAGCGGCATTTGCTCCCAGCCCTTGACCTCCCGCGCGACCGCCACGCTCACCGGGACAAAGGCCGTGAACCCGCCTTCCGGCATGCGCTCCACGCCCCGTTCCTTCAGCGTTGCGTTGTGCGATCCGTGATGACCCACCTTGTAGAACACTACCCGGGAAAGCAGTTCGTCCATGTCCGCCTGCCGGGCTCGCCCCTTCGCCTCGCCCACCGGTTTCCACCGCTCGATGTCATCCCACGAGAGCCAATTGCCGACCTGCGCATCCCCGACGAACAGCAGCACCTTCCGGTCGGCCCGCCGTGCTGCGGGCAGCTCGAATGCGAGGACAAGGCTGGTGTTGTTGGTGAGATGGTCGGCTTGCAGCGCAAGCGTCTCTGCCTGCCCAAGCCAGTCGAAATCGATCCGGCGCCAGTAGTTCACCTCGTCGATATACGACGCCAGTGTCGGGAACTGGTCCGGATGCGCGCGGCCTGCCAGCTCGGCGTCGGAGAGGGAGACGCGGAAAGACCGATCGAAGGGGAAGGTCTGCTCATAGGACTCCCATTCCATCACCGCAGCCTGCTTCGCCCGCCGCGTTATCTCCTCACGATCATTCCCGTCATCCTGGACCTCGGGCTCTGCCAGGCCGCCATCGAACGAGATCATCGACGGGCCGAGTAGCGATAACGCGAAAGCCTGGAAACGCGACCGGTCGCTCTCCATCGCGCGGAGCGGGTTCTCCCGATCCATCTCGGCATTCGATTTTGCCCCGTCCTCTTTTGCCTCATACGTCTCCTTCGCTTTGGTCGGGCGCGTCTGGCGCAACCGCGTGTCGCTTCGCGGCGGACCGAGCACGTAGCAATGTGTCCCGGTGCCAGGAACGAGCCGAATCTCGCCCGGTTCGAGGAACTCATGGGCACCGTCGGAGAAGCGCTTCTTGAGGTCCGTGAAGATGGATGAGACGGTCGGGGCCGCCGAGAACGGCATCCCCTCCGGAGCGACGTCCATCATGAACGAGAGTAGCCCGAGGGCAGTCTGCTGGCGCTCCATGATGCCCAGGCGCATTGCGCGGTCGGCAACGGTCGTCAGTGCCCGGCGGTGCTTCTCCAGGATGCGCTTCAGCACCTCCGGCAGCCCCTCCTCGTCCAGCTCCGTCCACGACGTCCATAGCTGGTCGATCCGTATTCCGGCCCACAGGTCAGCGGCGCGCAGGAAACCCGAGAGGTGGTCCCAATGTTCGTGGGTGATGACGAGGAGGTCGATGTGGTTTCCCGTCGTCTTCCCGATATCGGTGACGATGGAATTGAGCCGCTCCGTATCGTCCGGCGTCCCGGCAACGACGCCACAGTCGATGACGACATGAACGTGGGACGATTCGTCGTCGGCACGCGGGAACGACAGCAGGAAGCAATCGCCGACGCCCTGGCCATACATCCGGATAGTGGCCTCCTGACCGGAGTCAGGTGATGCCGGCGAACGGAGGTCGGCTCTGGAATGCGGCATGGTCATGGACCTTCCTAGTCGAACGGCAGGTCACCCTGCGGGCCGTGCAGGAATGAGAACGGTTCGCGGCGTAACGCACTGCCTACTGTGGCCCTGTCGGCGTAGGTCTGTTCGAGTCGCTCGGCCGGGTTGGGAGCGTCCTCCCCCATCCAGGTCCCGTTCCCGCCAGCCAGCTTCATCTGGGACGCATCGCGGGCGAACCGCGTGACCAACTCGCCCGACGCCTTCGTCTTCAGGTCCGGCAACGTCCGGTACAGGCGCTTGTAGATGATGTAGCGGATATCCCAATCCATCAGGCCCACAACCAGCGTGGCCCCGCCGCGGCGGACGACCCCACTCTCCTCCCGAAGCTGCTGGACGACCTCGACGATCAGCTCGTTGTGGAACTCGCCCATCGCCCCGATCCGCCGCGCGAGCCGAAGATTGGAGACGTTGAACTTCGCGCCGGTCCGCAGGTCCAACCCGGGCAGGAGACTCTGGTCAGGATGGTCCCGCTGTAGCTGCTGGAGCAGCTGATGAAGCTCGGCCTGCGCGTCGAGGATCCGGCTGAACAGCTCCCCGCGTTCCCCACCGGGCTGCCAACGCTCCAGCTCGGCTCGCAAGGCGGCCAGTGCCGGCTGCCGCTGCTCCCGCACCCGGACCCCCACTGGATCCTCGGAATCCTCTATCCAGAGGAGGTTCGTGAAGGCATCGCCCTTCTCGGGACCGCGCCACCGCAGGCTCTCCTCAGACAGCGTCATCACGTCCCGCGGGTAGATTCCCCAGGACCGGAATGCATCGATGAACGCGACACGAATTTCCCGCCGATCGACCGGAGAGCGATCGTAATCGGCAGTCACTAGCGCGCGCAGGAACTCGCCGAACACGATATCGACCGGCGGCAAGTAATCGAGCGCGCGAATGCAGGCCATCAGGACATCCTCGGCGGCCCGCGCTGCGGTATTCGCCAGACGGTTGACGAGATCCGGGTGTATCTGTCCCGGCTGGAGCACCCCGGTGCCGCCGGTCGATATCCGGATCAGGTCGGCCGACCGGTCGTTGTAGAGCTTCAGGAACGCGTCGAAGGCCGCCGCGACGAGGATGCTGCCGCGCTCGTGTGGCTCGTGAATCCGCTCCAGCGCCCGAGGATCCGGTTGCCGCCGCTGCCAGACGCCGTCCTCCACCACGCCAAGCGCGCTCCGCAACGCTTCACGATGCCCGGTGGTCTGGCCGAACTGCTGGGCCAATTGCGCCAGGAGGTTGTTCGTCTCGAGGTCGCCCCGTGTCTTCGCGATCTGGTGTCGCAGCACCTCCGGATACGTGAAGTGCTGGAACAGGGCGATGACGTCAGCGAATGCCTCGTGGAACGCCCATGTATCGCCACCGCTGTCCGGCAACGCGTAGTTGGGATGGATGCCATCCATAAGCGCATGCGTGACTTCGTGGACGATGATGTCGTGCGAGAGACAGGTGAAGACCATCCCTCCCGGGAAATGCTTGCCGGAGGGATCATGGCTCCCGGGGAAGTACCCGAAAAGGAGCGCCCGCTTGGCGGGACTGTAATAGGCATTCGCCTCCCGCAGGGCATGCGGATAGATATGCAATCGCTGCACGTACCTGTCGCGCTTCCGGCGTCGATAGTGGTCGTGTCGGGTCGTTTGTAGCGAATCGGACGTGTGATACAGCCGTTCTTCCGATTCGATGTCCTGCCAGGGCCGGATCGCCGACCAGAACATCGGCCGACCCAACGCCATCTCGAACCGTCCGATCGTGTTCATCGCCACCGCGTAGACCATTTGCTGATGGAACTGCGGATTCCCCTCGGAGGGCGCGAGCCCGTCCTGCGCCAGGACGTGCGGATGGTTCAGGTCGATCGGCGCATAGGCGCAACCGCTCGGAGGATCGATGTCGACGACTTCCAGGTATTCACCCACCGGTCCCGGATGGAGTCGTTCCCATCGGCAGGGGATCGTCACCTGGTTGATGCGCAAGGTATCGAGGTTCGTCTCCTGGCTGGGATCGAACGCATATGCCCGTAACATCCTCGTCGTTGGCGGTGCTGGCCCGGTTTCCGGGTCGAACACAGCCGCCGCGGCGTTCGGCGGAAGCGTCCCGGAATAGATGGGTCTTTGCCGACGCGCCTCCGCATCCCGCTCCGCCTTCAGGCGCGCCCGCAACGCATCGGAAATCGCAGGCTCATTGTCCGCCGCCGGAATGAGAAGGTCGAAGAGCGGCAGCAACGACTCACCCGGCCGCCAGCGACGAAACGCCTGGAGCAACCGTCCGTCGGCGCTGACGCGCATCCGGAACTCGTCACCGAGCAGACGAAGGTCCTCACCCAGGAACTTGCGGAGGAGCACGCGCTCGCGCTTGCGCTCCCGTTGAACCGCCCTGATCGCTTCCGTGTCCTCGGGAAACTGCCCGGTTCGCGCGGAGTCGATCGCCAGCGAGATGACGGAACGATCGGCGGCACGGTCGTCGCTTGCCTCACGCCATCCGGTGAAGACGCCGGTCACCGCCGTCGCGACCTTGCCCGATTGTGCGACGAGAATGCTCTCGAACCGCCGGACAGTACCGATGTCTGGTAGCCCTCGTTCCAGCATCGCCCGTGCGTCGACGATGCCGACGCCATGCCGGCCCCGCGTGGCGAAATCCGGCACGGAATTGGCGGTCTCCGCAAGGAGATACTGGAATGCGGCCGGGACAAGGCGGGCATCCCCGTCGTAGTAGTCCCTGATCGCCTGATACCCGCCATGGAACGAAAGCCAGAGCGCCGCGATGCCGGCCACATGGGCCGACGCCAGCGATGTGCCTGTCGAACGCCCCGGAGTGACCTCGACCTTTCCGGCCCGCACGCGCGACCTCATGGTCGGCACATCCTCGCCGGGAGCCGCGATATCGACAGCTCGACCCAGTCCTGACCTCCGCCACGGCCCGCTATCCGCGTGGGTCGCGGCTACCGCAACGACCTCGGGAAACGCGGCCGGGAACGTCGTTGTCGGCAGGAAATCCCCGACTCCAGCGATGACGATCGCGCCATTGTCACGCGCGCGAGTGATACAGGCACGAAGGAATTCTGACGGAACCGGGGACCCGGGGGTGATCGAGATGACGTGCGCCCCGTCCTCCACCGCTCGCAGGACGGCCGATGCGCCCCGGTCGATATCGAATTCTGTGACGGTACGGGAAACACGGAGAGGCAAAACCTCGGCACCAGGCGCGATACCTAAATTTTCGCCAGACTCACCGTCCACCCCCCTGACACCGACGATGACGCTCGCGGCTGCTGTCCCATGGCCCGGTCTCCGCAGCAGGCCCGGATCAATGTCCGGAGCCCTCTCCGAGGATTCATTGGCATCCTGTGACGGCTGGGTGATGTCGAGCGCGGTGGACTGGTCCTCATCCTCGATGAACGTGGCGCCTTCGAGGAAACCGTCCGCCGTAACCAGGGCTCCGGCGAGGATGCCGGTATCGATCAAGGCGATGCGAACGCCAGTCCCCGGTTCCACCGCATCGTGCTTCGCACGCCAGAGCTCCATCGCCACGGGAAGCGGTGCAGCTTCGTCGTTACCATCGGTTGCAATGACCCGCGTCTGACCCAGGTGCCAGGCTGGATCGTCCGAATGCCCTGCGATCGCGTTGACGGTGGCGTTGTCGTACGGCCAGCCCCACAGGCCGTACTCATCCGGTCGAAGTCCGATCGTCCGGCTCCCGGTCGGCGTCGAGACAGTGACAAGAGGTTCCGCGGCCAACACAGACGGCAGCTTCAGCAGCTTCCGGATGCCGGTCCAGACGTCGGCGGCGTTCATCGGCTCCGGAGGCCGTGCATCGGAGTCCCCGGATGCGGGAAACGCCCTGAACCACTCCGGCAATCCCGGCACCTCGAAGACGTCCCACCCGAGCAGCACCGAATCGATCGCGTTCTTCACCTGTGCCGGGCTGGGGATGCGTCCTTCCTTCCACACGCACCTGAACGCGACGCCCCGATAGACGGGCCCGTGCTCCCGGGTCGGCGTTGCGGTGGTCACGGTGGATGACGGCATCCCAATCTCCAGGCTTTACGTGTGAGATCCCTGGCGTTCTTGAGGCGACGAGACACGCGCAGATGGGGCGACGTTCGCGCGGAATGGGTTGGTGAATCCCTGACACTTTCCATCGTAGGGATATGAACAGCAAAAGTAAACGCCAGCGTCAGGAGCGACGCGGCGATCAACATGGGTCTCATTCAAATGTGGGACGGTGGTGACCCCCCCGGGATTCGAACCCGGAACCTGCGGATTAAAAGTCACAACCCTTGATGTCCATAGATGTCCATGTAGTGCCCTTGTGTCTATGAACATCGGGTTTTCTGAATACTGAGATCCACTCTTATCCACCAAAGTCTATCGACTCTGGGGTCATTTTGGGGTCTGGATCGCCACAGAAGATGGCGTTTGTTCTAGGGTTCCTCGAGCTTGAGAGCGATACTCTGCTTTCTCTCCCACTTGGGCTTGGGACCCCGGCCTCCCGCACCACAGAATCCCGATCCTTGAAATGTCCTGCCACCCGGTCACCACACATCAATCACACCTGAGTCAGAAGAAAAGATCGTAAGGATGGCAAACGCCATATGGCTCAAGGAGAAGCTTGGCAGGTGGGATGCTTCCACATGTTTACGACATGAGTTGACTCGTATTCCGGCGCTACGGTGAGTATCGGTTTGCATTCCGTCCGAAGTGGTTTTCACTGCCAGCGCTCGAGAACCCCCGAAGGGAATGCCACGCCGGACCCCGGCGTTACCCAACGCTGACAATCAGCCTAGATCGCGAGCCGGTTCCGTTTCTATGGAGTCGAGTCTTGGGTGCCTGTGATTAATAGTAACGAGAATGCCCAATATGACCAAAGGCCCTGGCAGGGCATTTAGCCGTTGACCAGAGCCTTATGTGGTGCAAGAGCGTTCGCCGCTCACGGTCCCCCAGACATCTAGACAATAATACGGATGATTAAGCTCGACAATCATCCGAGTGCATGCCGTCCCAGCGCATGGTCACGAAATCGCAATTCGCAACTTTACATATTGCTAACATTGCACCATACTCACTTCTAGGAGAAACCACGTCGTCCGAGATTGCGCATGCCGCTCAGGGACAATGCTTCGTACGGAGACAAGTGCCCGCTTGATAGTCGCTATCGCGTATGCCTGAGGCTAGACGACCAGCCAGTCGCTGGTGGTTCACCAGTGAAGTCGCGTCCTCAGGACCCATGCCGTACGGGACGACGTGGCCCTCTCATTTGTTTCCTTCGCGCCTACCAATCGGCACTTCTCAATCCCGTAATCTGCGGAATATCGACCGCGCCACGAAGTCTATAGACGTCCGTGTCCACGTATGAGGAGTGGTCTCAAACGCAATCCAATCCGATATCGCACAGGATCGACCCCACCATCACCACAAGAAATAAGCGTGTACAACCCTGTTTATGCAGGTGCCGGAGTTCAAGTTGAGCCTATCGGCCATGAGACTTCCTATTGCAAGGTTGCAAGACACGGATCCAGACTAACGATATTCACGTCGCGTCGACGGTGCCCGCGCGAGAATTTCGATTCCCTAGTCCTAGCAGCAAATTGCACTCGTTTCGCATTCACATCGCTGCAAGTCATCCACCACGCGACATGAAACGTTTTATGACCTACGAGGACATGATCGGGGGAGCGTCCGACGGTACTATCCAGGATTCCAACGGTGAATTCATTGGATCGATCAATTAGGTGATTGGTAGCCGCAGAATACACATTCATCAACGCACGTCTGCAATGCGATAAACGTAATGCTGTTGCAGCCTTCGACTAAATTCCCAGATCAACTAGTGACCGTACGTACACCCACTCCTCACCGAGGGCACTCTCAAATGGTCCCCACCGCTTGACACACGCAGGCGGACAGTGAGCCACTGGTCAGAATTTGTGGGGTCAAGAGCTGGAAAACACAGAGTGGATAAGCTCGATTCCCATTCGTTGGGCTGGAACGAAACAAGGGGCGGTGATTACTGAGGCGACCAGCTTAGAGGCAGAGGGTAGCGTAGCGAGACTAACGCGGAATGAGGATCAGAGTGAGCCGCATTCCCATCTTGGCCGGCCCTACGAACCGTCCGATCTTGTTTTTCAATCAACTAGTAGAAGATCCTGCCGTACAGCAACCGCCCTCCCCCAATAGGGTCTCGTCTTTGCAGGAGGGTTGAGACTGCCTGAAACCCAATTTGAGCAAGGCAGATTTGCAGGTCTGACACTATGTACGGTGGCATTCGCGCATGCAGCACCCACCCTTTCGGGTTCCCGAAGCATGCAATAACGTCCTCATTGCACCCGTTTCCTACCATATGGTTCAATGTCCGTCCTCATTTCCAAAGGTCAAGCCACCGAACGGACGAAGAGACCAAAGCAGGATAGCAGCACAAGGACGAGTCACAGAGGCCTGTGAGAAATCCCACTAGCCTCTGTGACCATCGACCTGCGTCTACTGCACGAGACTGTTTGCCAACTCGACGGCTTGCACCAAAGCATCCTCGATTCGGTTCCGTTGTCGGCGCAACTTGGTCAGCAGAAACTGATAGTCATCAGACGCCGAATCCATCTTAGCCAACTCTCGCAGCGGAGCCAGTCCTGGAAGCACTGGTAGCTGCAATGCCGGATCCATCTCGTAGGGCCCATCAACGGTGAACAGCGCAGGATTAAGAATACGCGTTAACTTTTTCAACCCCGCGTTGAGCGCCTGCTCATCATTAATAGGCGATCGATTCAGGTCGTTCGCGGCAACCTTGAACTGCTCAGCCAAACTGATGAGACCAGAAAGGTCTAGGTGCTTTCCGGCGGCATCCTGCAATGTCCCAAGATTGTCAATGAAATCCTGAGCACTGGGCACGAAGTCGTAGGGAATTACGGCCGGAGTACACATGCGAGACACGATAGTAACGTAGATCTTGACGTCCTCGGCGAGGATGTTGGCGTCTGCTTTGTCCAAAGTATCTTCGGGCGTATGCCACCAGTAGCCACCGCCTGAACCGCCGACGGCCTTACGATCCGGGTGATCTACGGGCAGCATGCGGAACGCGCCAAGACTTGGCAATCCCACACCCAGGAAAGATTGGTCTCCTGCTCGCAAAGGTCGTCGGATGTTCGGTTGCTGACCAGACAGCTCGTTCACGACCGCAGAGGTGATGTGCTCAATCTCGCCCATGTTGTAGCGACAGTCCCATATCTCGCTGTCACGTACCCCTGGGGAGTCAATGTTGAGGTAGCCCAACGCATGGTCGCGCAGCTCCCGGAACTTTACGTCTGCGTACCAAGTTGAACCTGAGTACCGACCGGTTGAATGCCCGGGCCACCAGCAGAACCGTACGCCACTATGCAAGTTGTCCTTGTTCTGATGGAGGACACGCGCCATCTCGATCAGAGCGACGTCGCCTGTGGCGTTGTCGGTGATTCCCTCGTACCACGAATCAATATGGGCGCCAACCATAAGAAAATCTTCACTCTTGGTGCCGGGGATGTAGGCGGTCGCGAGCGGAATATGCATCCACTCTGTCCTCACGTTGGACTCGATGCGGACCCGTACCGTGCCTTCTTTTAAGGCTTCGGCGATACGCATTCCATCGGCGTTGCTAACCCCAAGCACCGGGATCGTTGGCAGGCGCTTCGCAGATTCCGGCGTGGGAGTGCCCCAAACGCTGGTGCCAATCATCTCATGGACAATGTCTTCATCCGACGGCCAAATATGGATGTGGCCAGCCGCCCCACGTTCTTGAGCGCGACGAATCCCGTCCGGCCCACCATCGGCGGTTAGAACAACCTTTCCTTCTACATCAATCCCTGTGTAGTCCCCCGCAGCCGCGCGATGAGTAAAGATCATCTCTCCCTTCTCTGGCTGCGCGAACGGGACAAAGACGAGCTCGGCCTCCATACCACCTGGGGGCGTTTGCGCACCAAATGCCCGAGTTCGAACTTGGATCTGCTCGACTTCATTCCCCTCAGAGTCCAGAATCGCCAGTTTCCCTTCGAGCGGCCACGAGATAAGCGAATCGAACTCGAGAATCTCTGCCTCAACGCCGAAGCTCCTGACCGTATCTACGACGTAACGCGCGGCCTTCCATTCGTCCTCACTTCCAGTGTCACGGAAGAGCTTGCTGAATACGTTGAGATGTTCCTGCAGATTCTGCGCTGATACTTCACTCTGCAGCTGTCGCTCATAGGTAGATGATGTCGTCATCTGGCTCATGAAAGGGTCCTTCTCTCCATCACTATCCCGCCACGTTAGTCGGGAAGGTCCTATAAAAGGCTATCCGTCGTTAAGGGGGAGGTACGTTCTGGCGCGTTGGCGCGCAGATTGTGTTTGTCTAGACGCTGACCGGACTCCGAGCCTCCAGTAACTCAGTCGTGATTCTTGCCAAAATTGCATGAGCAAGTATCGTGGGCTTCCCAGTTACCTCAGCGACAACTTCGCGCATCGAAGAATCCATCCCGATGCAAGTCATCCAGATGAGGTCACAATCAGCATCACGCAGTTCCTCAGCCGCAGCCCGAGCGAGGTCTAGTCTTGCATCGCCCTCATAGGGCGATGCAGAAGTGACGACCGCTTCAATACCCATCTTGCGATACCGCTCCCTCTCCTGCTCCACTTGGCCGGCAGACGGCTTGATGATCCCGAGGCGCTTGCCATATCCAAGCGCACTGACTACCCCCGGGAATACCCGACCGGGATTGACTACAAGTTTTGAGGCCTGTATGCCCGACCAATCCGCGCCACAAAGAATGACAACAAGATCGACATCTTCCTGATCAATGAGCCAGTCGACCCGTTGCTGCATCCTGGGAAGGATCTTCTTGTGGGAAAGGAGAGTTGATCCCCCTTCCTTCAAGCGCGCAACGATCCCTACCTCGCCTTCATCCGGACCTAATTCATCGATTTCGTCACGAGAAAGGCCATCGAGGCACCCTGTCTCAACTACTTCAATGTCCGCAGGAAGATATCTGCGCATTGCCGGGACTACATCATCACGCGGCGATTGGGCAATTGTGGCGAAACCGATTCTGTTCATGAGAAGCCTCCTGATGTTGGATCAGGATTTTCTGGGAAATCCTGATCCAACGAGTACGGGTAACTACTCAGCGAGCGTCATCTTGTACACGTAAAGGAGAGCGTCGCGGTAATTGATCGCTGGAACATTCTGGATGCGAGAGTTATACGCGAAGAGGCTCCGCGGATAGTACATCCAGATAATGGCCGCGTCGTCGTAGATGAGCTGCTGAATCTGGTGGTAGATCTCAACGCGAGCTTGAGGGTCAATCTCGATTCGCCCCTGGGCAAAGAGTTCGTCGACCTCAGGGTTGCTATATCCGTAATGATTGACTGTTCCGTTTGTTCCGTATTCGGTCGTCTTGTCCGGGTCAGGAGATGTAAATCGCCACCCAGTACGCGTGTCATAATCGCCCGGGTTACCGCTTCCCCGTTCGATATACACAGACCACTCAACGACAGAGACGGTGACCTCAAACCCGAAGTCCTGGAGGAACTGCTGAACGACCAGAGCCAACTGTTCTCGGACTGGATTACCCTGATCAACGATTAGTTCAAATGAAGCGCGTTCTCCTTCCTTAGTCCAAAATCCGTCTTCCTTTGCAAATCCCGCTTCGGTCATCAGGGCTTCCGCTTGAGCGGGATCGTATGGATATGGCTCCAGACTGTCGTTGTAGAAATCTCCGAACGCCGGAGAATACGGCCCTGTTGCGATTTCGGCCTCGCCGAGCAGTAGCTCGTCAACAATCAATTGCCGATCAATCGCCATAGTGGCGGCCTTCCTGACAGCAGCGTCATCGAAGGGGAATCGATGATTGTTCGTATAGATGCAGAACGTACTTGTTTCCAATGTGCTGGTGAACGAGACGTTGCCACTGCCTTCAAGCGTGCTGCGGTTGGCGGCCTCAACTGTGGCCATGTCCAGTTCACCCGTCTGAAGCTGAGCCACCACCTGATTGATATCCGGAATGACTCGATAGATTAGGTTTTGAATGCTTGGCGCCCCGTCAAAGTAATCGGGGTTCGCCTCAAGCACAACACGGTCACCCGGGACCACCTCGGAGACGCGGTACGGTCCTGTGCCGACGGGGTTCTGCACAAAGTCGGTAAGCTCGTTGAGATTCTCTCCATCAAGAAGATGTTTGGGAGCAATCGCGATGTTATAGGCAAGGAGGGTTGGCAGCGAGCCGATTGGCTCTTCTGACGTAATTGTTACCGTCCGGTCATCAACGGCAGCTACTTCTGTGACACCCGCCAATGCAGTTCGGAACTGAGCATTGACTTCAGGATTCATGATGTTGTCGAGCGTGAACTTCACATCCTCTGCTGTGAAAGGCTCACCATCATGCCATGTCACCCCTTCGCGCAGTTGGAAGGTCCACGTACGGCCGTCCTCTGAAACATCCCACTCGGTCGCCAGGTCCGCTACTGGCGTGATACCGTCTTCCTCGCTGTACTTCAGCAAGGTCGAAAAGACATTCTTCGCCACCAAAATTGAAGGCAGCTGATTGGGCCATGTAAATACGTTAAGAGTTGGATCTCCGTTGAGAGCAACGGAAACAGTTCCTGCACCACTCTCTTGTGCGCCCGCAGCATGATGAGCAGCTGCCACGCTCGTAGCCAAGCCAACAGCAGCAGTTCGACTAATGAGCTGGCGACGGTCCAATCGGGAATCGAGCATCGCTGTCGAGGACAGCTGCGTTCTTTGCGCGTCTACTCGGGTCATGTTGTCACTCCACCGTTGATTCGGAAAACTGCCTACTCTCTAGCGAAGCGGGTCGCTATCCCCTTCTAGAAACCCGACGAACAACTCACATGACGCACCTCCGCTTGATCTACCTGAGTTCACTCAAGCTCCTCTCTGTCTGGGATCTAATGTGTCCCTTAGGGCGTCACCCACAAAATTGAAGGCCACAACGCTGACCAGGATCATGAGACCGGGATAGATCGCCAAGTCCGGCCGATTCCATATCTCAGACTGAGAACCGGACAGCATGTTGCCCCATGTAGCTGCAGGAGGTTGCACTCCCAGACCTAAATAGGACAAAGACGATTCAAGGATGATTGCCTCGCCTACACCGAGACTGGCCGCCACAATGAGTGACGGGATCGCTTGAGGAAACACATGCTTCATCAAGATTTGCTTCGGTGAAGCCCCGATGGACCAAGCTGCTTGCACGAATTCCTCGCTCTTCGTACGCAGTACTTCAGATCGGACGACACGTGACACCGTCATCCAGCCAGTGAGTCCAATCACGAGGATGAGATTGAGGAAGCTGGAGCCGAAGACCGACAAGACAAGTAGCGCGAGGAAAAAGGTGGGGATCGTCAGCATCGCGTCCACAACTCGCATCAGAACGCTATCCACGGTGCCACCAATAAATCCAGCCAATGCGCCTACGGTTGAGCCAACAACAATCGCGACCACCGTTGACGCTAGACCGATAGTCAGTGAGACACGGGCGCCCACCATAAGCCTGGACAACACATCTCTTCCGGTTTCATCCGTCCCGAGCCAAAACTCACTGCTTGGACTCTCAAGTCGGCTAAGCAGATTGATTCGGTTCGGATCGTAAGGTGTTATGACGGGAGCCAGAATCGCGACTCCATAGAGAATTACGAGCAAGAACAGTCCGACAACGGCTAGACGATGTCTCACGAATCGTCGAGCGAATGATTGCCATCCTCGAGAGGATGTCTCACGAAGTTCCGCCGATGGTTGCGTTAGTTTCGCAGGTGCGGCCGCGGATACCGACGACTTGGTAACGACGGCTACGTTCGACTCAGACGTCAACATCTTCTTCCCCTTGTTTGGCGTCTGTGTTCGCGTCATGTGAGCTTGACCCTAGGATCGAGGAGCCCATAACAGATGTCTGCGATGAGACTTCCGAGCAGGACGAGAATGGCCACGACCATGGTTACTGCCATGACCAAGGGATAGTCGCGCGTGAAAGCTGCTCCGGCAGCCAATCTGCCCATCCCCGGCCAAGAGAAGACGGTCTCGGTAATGACCGCTCCACCCATCACTCGAGGTGTCGTCACAGCTAACACGGTGACTACTGGGATCAATGCGTTTCGGAGGGCATGCCGCCAGATAACCAACCTCTCGCCCAGTCCTTTGGCACGCGCGGTCCGCACATAATCATTTCGAAGCACCTCCACCATTGAAGATCGGGTATAACGTGATAGCTCAGCGACCGCGAAGCTCGAAAGAACAATGGCGGGCATAACCAAGTGGCGGAGCCGGTCAATAACTCCCCCGCCATCTTGGGCGTGCATACCAGCAGAAGGGAGCCAGCCCAAGCCGACCGAGAACACGACAACGAGCATGATCCCCAGCCAAAAACCCGGGACGGCGACCCCAAGGAAGGCCACGAGTGTAGCGGCGTGATCCCAAACAGAGTGGCGCTTTATAGCAGAGATAATTCCAAGAGGCAGTGCGACCATTGTTGCCAGCCCCATCGATGTCGCAGCCAACAACAAGCTCGCAGGCAATCGATTCATTACCAAGTCGAGGTTTGGAACTGAATGCTGCAGGCTGTTGCCGAAATCAAGTCGGACGACTCCTCCCAGCCAGCGGGCGTACTGAACCGGTAGAGGATCATTTAGGCCTAGGTTCTCTCGGAATTGCTCAGCGATCTCAGGGTTCGTCTCCTCGTTGGCAATGATCGCCGGATCACCTGGAGCGATATGCACAATGGAAAATACGACGAGACTGACAATAAATAGGGTAAGGATCGACTGCGCCAATCGACGCACGAGAAAGCCAGCCATTCCACGCTCCTGTCAATTCTGATTCACAGGCTAGTCCTGGCCGGACGATCTTCGTCGATCGACCGCTCGACTGCTACGAGTGGATCCTCATCGATCTCACATTTTGACGGTTGATATTCGATCTGACTGAGGGCAGTGTCTCGATCCGTTCACACGGTTCCAGCTCCCTCGAACAAACGCTCGTCAGGCTCCACTCCGAGGCCTAAGCCGGACGGGATGGTGAGGACACCGTTATTCACATCCAGAGTGTCCAAGTCCTGGCCTTCAGCGACCAAGAACGTGCCGAGTCCTTGGGCTTCAAGAGGTGGCAAAAATGTGGAGGCTAGTTGGGCGCTGGCAGACACTCCCAAACTCGTATCGAACGGACTAATCACTACACAGCTAACGCCGAACTCCTCCGCGTACGTGGCGATCTTCCGCGCCGTTGAAAGACCGGCCGTCTTAATGAGCTTGATTCCTAACAGGTCGACTGCACCGGCTTGGATGAGACGAACGGCATCTCGCAACGTGTAGACGCTCTCATCCGCCATCACCGGAACCCCACCATTTGCACGTACGAACGAGAGCCCTTCAATGTCCCACCCAGGAACGGGTTGCTCGATATACGCGATTTTGTACGGCGCCGAATCACGCAAGAAGCGCACAGCGTCTTGCGGCCGGAATGCACCATTCGCATCGACGATGAGATTGACCGAATCGCCAAAGCGAGCCCGAAGGTTCTCGAGATTCTCGATATCCTGCCGACGGTCGTCACCAACCTTCACCTTGAAGGTGCGAAGTCCTAATCCCCACAGTTCCTCAGCTTCTCGAACAACAGTTTCGGTCGGGCCAAACCCGATCGCCTTATATATGGGGATGTGGCGGGATTCAGATCCTCCGAGAAGATCAGCCAATGTAAGCCCAACCGACCGAGCAAACAAATCATGAAGCGCCACATCGAGCGCACACTTGGCCGCCCGGTAACCGGGAAATGCTCGATCCCAAGTTCTGTGGAGGACTGATACCTCATGAGGTGAACGGCCCAGTGTCAAAGGGCCTAGATACCGATCTAGGGCGAATTTTGTGCCTTCTGCCGTTTCACCGGTGAAGAAAGTTAGTGGAGAAGCCTCTCCGAAGCCGATCAATCCATCTCGATTAGTGACGCGTACAACGACGTGTTCACGCTCAGTAAACCCATCGACATGCGTCATGCGCATTTCTCGAGGAAGACGGGTCCGAACAATGACCGTTTCGACCCGGTTGATTGGGCTTCGAACCCTGTCGGTGTTGGATGCGGTTATGTTCATAAGCCCCTACCGACCTTGTCATTAGCTACCAAGGGGAAATAGCCCAATGCCTGAGAGATTCGCTCCGCCGCGTCAAGCACGCTCGCAAGACAATCGCTGCGCCGACTACCCGCCAGGCGCGTTTCGAGCCCTGCGATGCTCAGAGCGGCCACCGCATTTCCGGACGCATCGCGAACAACGGCAGCAATACCCACGACCCCTTCATTCGACTCACCAACACTCACGACGTAACCGTCTTCGCGAGCAGACAACAGAGCTCTTCTCAAATCTGATGCGGAGGTAATCGTTGCGGGAGTTACTTGAGGGAACGGCTCGCGGGCTAGGATCTGTTCCTGGAATTCTGCGGGTGCATAAGCAAGCAACAGTCGAGGCGACGCCCCTGTGTGCAACGGCAACTGGCGCCCGACAGCAGCATTCAGGCGAACTGGATGAATGCCATCCACCTGGTCGATACAAACCGCCACGTCAGAAGCAAGCACAAAGAGTGAAACCGGCTCACCGAACCGTTCTGCAAGCTCCTCCATGACCGGCCGAGCTTCGCCTTGCACATCGTTTCCCGGCTTTGCTGCCTGACCCCAGTGATAGACGCGGGGCGATAGTGCATAACGGCGATCTGGCAATCGGATAAGCACCCCTGCTGCCTCAAGCCGTCGCAAGTATCTGGATACGGTTCCCCGCGACAGTCGCAAGGCCGCGCTTATATCAGTGACGCCGAACTCCTTATTCGCATGAATGCTATTCCCGCTGGAAACGCCACTACGCAAGCCGGCGAAAACGTCCAGGATCGCTACATACCGTTCGAGATTCGCACCAGATGCTGGCACGCCAGGTTCCATTAGTTGCACTCCCTGCAATTGAGTTGCGATATTGGCAACACAGTAGATCGGTCGTATAAACGTGTCAAGTCCTATTGGAGCCTCGGCTTTGTGAAGGAATGCCCAACATGTCCAAGACCGCTTTGAAAAACGCTCGCATTTTTGATGGCCATCGAGTCGTCTCAGATGTCGGCACTTTAGTCATGTCGGAAGGAAAGATTGAGGACATCGTGGAGGGCCATTGGTCTGGCCAGGTGGACAACGAGGTGGACTTGACAGGTCACACCATCACACCAGGCTTGATAGACGTGCACACCCATATCATCGGCGGCGACGTACTACCGGTTGCAGACTACGCCGCTTCTCGGCGGATGTCCGAGGGCATCGGAATGCAGGCATTTCGAACGGCTGAAGCAGCTCGACGAACGCTGTTGGCGGGATACACCACCATCCGGGATGTCGGCTGCCGTGATTACCTAGATGTGGATTTTCGTGACGCTGTGGAGGCAGGCCTCGTTCCAGGCCCGCGAGTAGTGGCATGCGGCCTCGGGCTCACACCCACCGGGGGGCACGTAAACGCACGTGCTTACCAGGCTGATGGGACTGAAGAAGTCATTAAAGCAGTGCGAGAACATGTTCGACACAGGGTGGACGGCATCAAGATCATTGGAATCACTGGCGGGATGTCCACACCCGGCCAGCATCCGGGTGCAGCCCAATACCGATTCGAAGAAGTTGAAGCCGCTGTATCCGAAGCTCATCGTTGGGGGAAGCGCGTAGCATCACATGCCCATGGTGAAGAAGGTATCGCTAACGCGGTCCGCGCGGGTGTAGATACACTCGGGCACGGCCTGTTCCTCAATAAAGAGCTAGCCGAAATGATGGCACAATCCGGCACCGTTTTTGTGCCGACATTGGCAAATGACTTTCACCAGAGACGCCTCGAAGCTCGGGGAGAGCTTCCAGAAAGTGTTCATGCCCGCAGGAAAGAACTGGAAGCGATGGGAGTGACCGTACCCTCCATCGAAGAGCGGATGTCCTATGCCCAGCAAGCCAAGGTAGTCGTTGCCACAGGAAGCGACGCCGGTGGAAATGCCCAGGTTATCCACGGCACCAATGCAGTAGAGCTCGTCATGCTGGTCGAATGCGGGTATTCACCTGTTGATGCATTGCGCTCAGCGACGTCAATCGCGGCGCAGGCAATCGGTGTTGATAAGATTGCTGGGCATCTCGCCACAGGTAAGTCGGCTGACCTCGCCGTGTTCCCTGGCGATCCTACTTCCGACATCACGGTCGTAAGTCCAGCTCACGGAGGGGGACCAAGCTGGGTATTTTCCCGAGGCAAGGTTGTACTCGCCAACGGAGAGGCAAGAATATGATTTCTTGCCTCTGAAGCCCCTAAGACCTCAATGTGAGAGAAGGAGTGAGGAATCGGAGTCCCTCACTCCTTCAACCCAATTCCCGCCGTAGCTCGCATACCACAATAGAAGTCATATGAACTGACAGAGGCACGCTGCCCCTATCGTTGCAGTGACGCCATATCGCAAAGAGGAGAGGCGGCCCTAGGCGAGCCATGCTGAGCAGTAGTGGGTCGAAAGAATCGCTCAGACATTCCGCCTAGGTTATCGGATATACATCTGAGCTGTGGTACAGACAGTCCCTGAATACGGTTCGACGTCCTCTATCTAAGGTCCCTCGGTCAATGCGTATCCATCCCATAGGTGCGGAATGTTGACACGGCTGTGTTAATGTAGTACAGTCAAATAAGCGCACAGGAGCGATCCTGGGCCACGCCGTGTGGCTACAATCGACTCCACCCACTGCGCTCCCCATTTGTAGGAGGATAGATGACCTCTATTCCCCCACGCCCGTCATCCCCAGACGGGAAGCTTCTTCTCACCGTAGAAGAAGTCGCGCATCTCACCAGTCTCGGTCGCAGCACCGTTTACAACCTGCTTGCACGAGGTGAGATTCCATCCATCACGATCGGCCGGAGCCGCAGGATACCTGTCGAAGGTCTGCGGTTATGGATACGTGGTCGCATGGTTGGGTCACCGTCCGTCAGGCTGAAAGGAGGTGCCATGACCTAGATCCCCCTAAACCCCTGAAGGTCGACCTGGCAGGCGAAACGCTTCGTTGTCGCGAGTAGACCGTCGCCATATGCTCCGGGTAAGAGCCAAGGCGCGAAGATCTCCATCCGGCCGGCCGAGCCTGCCTTGGTCCCCTATGCCCCCGCCGGGCCCTTCCGCTTTGCAACATCCTCGCAGAGCAAACCGACCTCCGCAGCTGATTGGCTCCCTAACCAAGCCTTGAGGCTAAGGCGCCGCACACCTCACCGGCGGCGTCCCATCTCGATTGCCCAGTCGAGATGTACCACAGAAGGAGATTCCCTTCTTGAACCCATCGACGATGTTGAACACCAACTTCAACTCCGTTGCCGCGCAAAAGCGCGAACCCTTCCCTCCCCCTGTCAGCCGATTGCACTCCAGCCAGGCACATCCAGCCTCTACACCCTCTGGCCCAGGATGTTGCAGACACTATCCTTGGTCAGTGCCTCGCTGTGCGACACGGGGCAAGTGCTTCCCGAGTGCATGGCCCTCACCGCTCCCTCCGTCATGCCTAGGACGCGTTCACGATCCCAGGCAATCGCGTGAATCTATACGCCCCGCAAGGCAGCTCGAGAAAGGAGTACGATAGTGGGTTGCTGGTCCGTCGTCACCGTTTCATCGAGTCTCTCGATCACGGTGATGCTGGCTCTCCTCCGCACTATGAAGCGCTTGGTCGCTCATGACACCCCACAGGGCCTAGCCTTTCCGCGCGTGGCACCAGGAGGTTTGGCATGATACAGGCGTTCAAGCCACTCACCGTGAAGCAACTCTACACGGTGGAGATACCAGAGCCTGAGTGGCTTGTGGATGGGCTGATCCAGGACAGCACGCTATCGTTGCTAGCGGCTCGGGAGAAGTCCGGCAAAGGTCTCCTAACGATTGACCTCGTGGCTTCGGTAGCAGAAGGAAGTAACTTCCTTGGTCGGGAGACTAAGCAAGGTACGGCCATCTACTGCGCAACCGAGGAGACGCTAGCCGAGGTCCGCTCGAGGGTCCTCCATCGCATTGGCGACGTCGACGATCCACCTCCCGTCATGATCCTTCCGCTGGACGGAACCACAGGCGACACTCTGGACATCACCCGACCAGAGTCCGTAGACAGACTCAGGGCAACGTTTGAGGAGCATCGACCGAGGCTCGTGGTGATCGACGTCCTGCGCGAGATCCATGACCGAAAGGAGGACTCCTCAGACGAGATGGCGCCAATTCTCAAGGTGCTTCGCAACCTCACGCGCCCACAGGGTCCTGCCATCGTCCTGAACCATCACATGAGCAAGGGCGGGGAATCACGCGGCTCGACGGCAATCAGTGGCGGTGTGGATGTGACCATGTCGCTACAGTCCAACACCGAGGACCTGCTCGGCTCATCACTTGGTGGGGTTCTTACGGTGAGAGGCAGATCCGTACCCAAACAACAACTCTCCGTGAGGTTCGGTGCCGACGGCCGATGGACGGCAACCGGGGACCCTGCCCCGAGAGCTGGTCGCATCCTGGCACGACAGAGGATCCTCGAGACTCTCCTTCAGTCGGCTGAAGAGCTCTCAGTCAAGGAAATAGCTGAGAAGACGGGCTTGGCAGAAAGTACTGTCAACAATGTGCTTCGAGGCCTGAAGAGCGATCAGCCTCCACTGGTCACCGAGAAGTCCTCTGGGCGGCAGGGTGGCGCGCTCTTGTACTCAGTCACACCGGCCGGCGCTGCCGCAGCCTGAGTACACCGTACCTGCCCTTACGAGTAAGAGGCGCCCGATGCAGATTACTTATCGACTCCCTCCAAGGGGCGAAGTCGATAAGTAATCTGCATCGGCTCAGTTATCACGGGAGCATCTGCTCGTACTTAGCCACTGGTTGTTCACCTCAGTTGAACTGCCTGTGCGCCACTTCAGCGTTCATATGGCATTGGTGGATTACCCCGCTTTGGGTCGGAACGCTTGATGTTACAGGCTGAGCCTTGCCGAACTAGTTCGTGGTCGAAAATGAGCGCCATCACTGATGGGGCGCTCCAATCTCGGTTTCCTTGAAACTCTGTGTCCGTAACAGATGCACGAGGGGGGCGCCCCGGATTGAGAACTGCAGCGCAAGTCGCGTAGGATGCGCGAAACCATAATTGCAAGACAGATCTCGTGATTTCTCAATGATTTTCCGAACTTGCGAAGGCCCGCCCCCTAAATGGGGAGGTGCAGCAACCGCCACGGTTAAAGATGCGGGACTCCGTAACTTGTACAGTTCAGCGTGGCCAAAGATATGTACAACTTTGCTGGAGCAGATCTTCAAGTGAGTACCTGCCCGATCTTGTTAGGCCGCGCAGCACCGCACACCTTTGACGCCCCTCCTGAACGAACCCTGACCTCCATGGTTGGACGCTCTTGAGAGATTCACGCCGACCGAATATATCCTGCCCATCCGCACGGGACGGAGATTCTGCAGATCGAAACACCAGACGAGACATCCTTTCGCACAAAATTCGTCACTCTCCCGGACACCAAGATGGCCGCTGCCTGCCGGTTGTGGCAGGGCGAAGAGATCGAGGTCATCAATCTGCTGACGTTTGGCCGTGTACCGCAAGGTCTAGAGACAACATACGCAAAGCCCAACCACTGATGACACCACGGACCGGCCTCTCTGACGGACCGAGTTGGCCGCTGTCGATACCGACCGGCTAATCTCTCCGGATGACAAGAGCACTCCGACGTTATTGACCCCGCTGAGAGGGCGAAGCGTGGGGGGACACGCATGCTCGGAAAGATGCCAAGTCGGTCGGGAAGCAGTTGGCGAATCCGCCGGCGCATTTCCGGATTTCAACTCCATCAAGCAGACGCAGCGCGCGACGGGGACGTTCACCATCGAGAAGGTTCTGGTGGCGATCTGGGAGGTCTTTCGTCAGGTATCAACCGCCGATGCACGTTACTTCAATTGGCACGCTGGCGACATTCTGTGGCAACCGTTCTAGAACCCGTTCATGTCGCGGAAGATTACTTATTACTCAACCCCCATAGGGACGAGTGGTAAGTAGGGTTCGAGACACAATTGCCGAGCCTCAGGCCGCAGCGTACCGAGTGCCGGGATCTGGCCACCGGTTCGCCTCCTCATAAACCCCTTAATCATCGGGGTTTCAGCCTAGCGATGGTGTGTCAATGATGCACGTCGGGTCGTCTACGCCTACGGTCGTATGCAGAATTGCTCTTCGAACCGCTAGTCAGTATGCACCGACCTGCGAAGATACAGCCGATCTAGGCCTGCGGGCCCATGCTCTTGAATCCAACGACGAGCAGCCAAACAGAGAAGATGCTCGGGGTTTCGCGGTTAGTTCAGCGAATCATCCATAACGTTCTTGGTCCACATCGCAGTGTTATAGGGGCACACCCAGACATACCTCGGCCCATTGTCCAGCGAGTGCCATGTTACCCAAGGCTCTCCGTTCTGATCGAAGCCGACCGAGACGTCGTAACCGAATTCCTCGAGCTTCAGCATTGTCGTATCGAAGCTGATAAGCTCGAACACCTTGCTACCCTGGCTCAATCGCGCCACCACTTGTCCGTCGACCTGGCGAAGCGTAAGTTCCCACCCGGAATCGAATCGTCGTGAGAATGCCATCGTCGCGCCCCTCTTCTATCTGACGAATCGGCCGTCCCACACCGCCAAGGTCCACTCGGGATGAGCCTCGCACACCCCGGGTTGCCTAGTTGGAAGGCACGCCACACAACGATCTGAACCGAATATCCATCGGCAAGACTTCGATCTCATCTTACTTTCGTAGGATCATTTGGCCATCGATTTAAGAGACAAATAGGCCACCTCTCTCCTACCTCGGTTACCTCGACTCAAAGCATTTCCTCAACGCCCTGAGCGATACTCGGGGCCCGGCTCAACTTCGTCTGAACGCTCCCCCGGAATGTCCAGGATGGGATCGACAGCTGGCTCAGCAACAGCACGTAGCGGATCAGGCACGTCGGGATGCACCATCGACGCCACCAAGGTGGTCGCGAAAAGCAGTGTCAGCCCCCAGGCCAGCTCGGTGAGAGAGGACACCTCGAACAGTCTCACCCAGACCCCACTCGCCGCGGTCACTACACTGACCAGGATCGTGAAGGTTGAGAGCCACCATCGCGTGGGGTTGTGAAACCGCGTATGAGCAAGGCGCCACAGCCACGTCCATACGCGCCCCACCTTTCTCGGAGAGGCCTCTGTTGCCGAGGAGGAGTACGCAATCCACCGTTCAAGGGCAGTTAGAATCACAAGATTGAGAACAGCCATCAGAAGCAACTGATACTCAACCAGGAACCGCGCTCCGCTATCTGGAATAAGCCAAGCCAACGCCTTCGACACCTCCGTGACCCCTGCAATCGAGTGTTCCCGGAGCCAGAGGAGACCGGCGGTCGTGGTGACGAGAAACGCCGTAATCGCAAACGAGAAGAACCAGCGCATCGTCCCTACTCTTCCGTTTCGTGCGTCGTGCGATCGACCGCTATTGCTGCCAACCCGAGCTCGTCATGCGCATCAGCTGTGGCATCTTGCCGTTCCGACAGAGTATCTGGCGCCTGATCGCGGCCTGCACTCCTGATACCCCGGGATGCCGTTCCGGCTATGTCGACAAACCGCTCCTCGGCACTCACCGTCTGATCTCCACCCCGCGTCACCTGGTGACCGAGGACATGCCGCGCATTCATTCCCGACTCAACCACCATTGCGTAAAAGCGATCCTCCACGGGAACGCCATGGCACAGTGCGTCGTTAGAAGACAGGTACGGGGCAATCGCCATTGGCACCGCAAGGAACGACGCGGTACGAACATAAGCCGATCCATCCTCGAGATCTTCAACCACTGGGGGCGTTCGAACCGAACCGGAAGGCGGAATAGCGCGAATGAGCGATCGCTCAAGATGCCGAACTTCACGGTGCAACTGCGGCTCCGGATCTCCGGCCACCGTAGCTGCACCCTGGAAAAGGTCCTCAATGACCTGAAGTGGATCTTCCCTGAATGCGGCGTCATCATGCCGGCCACGCCGAAACGTCGAAACGATCTGTGCGACCTCCAGCGGAGTCAGCTCCGGTGCAGGTTGAATCGAGGGCGCGATGCGCTCGTCGATGACTGGGTCGATGTCGGGATCCGAACACAGGTCGCTTTCGAGTGCGGACTCAAGTGCCCGCAGCCGCTCAAGCCTCGCCTCGACCTCTTCGAGAGCAGCCTGGATATTTTCTCGAGCCAAGCGATTCTCGGTGTCCTGAAGATCCGCCTTCAGCGTCGATATCGTCGCATCCCGCCATCGCTTCCCCTTGTCATGGATACGCTTCCAGGACCGCTCAAGCGCCACCTGCTGGCGTTGGACAATAAGTGCCGCAATTGCGGTAACGATCAGCCCGACGCCGAGAGCTAGCCACAGGGCGAACTGCACGTTGCTCGGAAATGCCTCCTGCACGCGGGGGAACACTTCGTCCCCCGTTGTTTGTATCCATGTCCGCAGCCGCTCGGAAATCGGTGCGCCGTGGTCGACCATGAACTCGGCACGGGTGTAGGGCATGGGCTGCCATGCGGTGACCCAGCGATGCGCCGCGACCCCCCCATCCCCACAACACCAAGAAGGTGCCAACACCCGCGATCGCCAGCAAAGGAGGGGTAACCTTCCGCTCGAGTCGTTCGATCAGGTCGTGATCTGCTTCGGCAAGCACGGCTTCCGGCCTCTCGACCAGCGGCATCCGCGCCATGGTCCCATCCTCGTCGATGATCTCGCAGATCACGGCAACGGGGTTCAATCCGGCCAGCCTCACCAAATCGACGGACGCTTCAGTCTGTCCCGGCCGGCCCAGCACGCCGTCAGGATGTGCCCGCAACGGAAAAACATGACCGGGACGAGAAAGGTCCCCTGACGTTGATGAGGGGTCCGCCAAGGTTTGGATCGTCCTCGCTCTGTCATACGCCGAGATACCGGTGGTTACTCCGGATCGAGCCTCGACGGATACGGTGAAGGCTGTGCCGAACCCGGAGGAGTTCTCGCTCTGAGGCACCATGAGGGGGAGCTCGAGGGCATCAAGCCGCTCGCCGGTCGTCGGCACGCAGATCAGCCCACGCCCGTACCGGGTCATGAAATTCACGGCCTCCGGGGTCACGCACTGGGCGGCCATGACCAGATCGCCCTCGTTCTCACGGCCCTCATCGTCCACGACGATGATGAACTTGCCGTCGCGGATCTCCGCGATCGCTTCGGGAATGGAAAGATGATGCATGGATGTTCCTGTCTGCAGCGTGCGCGAAAGGCGGATTAAGCGAAGCCAGCGCGGCGAAGGAGATTCATGGTGGCGTCGTGGTCGGGCCTTGCTCCCGCCAGGCGCTCCACATACTTGGCGAAGACGTCGGTCTCGATGTTGACCCAGTCTCCTGCCCGTTTGCCAGGAAGCGTGATGGATTGCTGGGTGTGATAGACGAGGGAGACATCCACGCCATCAGGCCAGAGTCGCACCACGGTCAGGCTCGCCCCATCGACGGAGATGAAACCCCGTTCGACAACGTATCGGAGGAGATCAGCCTGCAGATCCAGGCGGACTACCAGTGACGCTCCGTCACGCGCCACGTTGACGATGCGCGCAACACCATCGACATGACCCTGAACATAGTGCCCCCCAAAGCGCTGGCCCACGCCGACCGATCGCTCCAGATTCACGGGATCACCGGAGCGAAGTCCGCCGAGATTCGTGAGGCGGCGCGTCACCGGCTGCACGTCCACGCTGAAAGTCCCACTTCCGATGTCGGTCACGGTAAGGCAGATCCCGTTCACAGCGATGCTGTCACCGATGCGCGTGCCATCGAGCACCGTGCGGCATTGGATCTTGAGTGGGGCGCTTCCCGAGGTCGAGATGCGGTCAACGTGACCGATCTCTTCGACAATGCCGGTGAACATCTCAGCTCGCTCGCTCTCTACCCGCGCGTTCCACGGCACCCTTTATGAGCACATCGCTATCGAGGCAGGTGATGGTTACCCCGGAGAGCCGTAGGGCGTCGCTCATGGATGCATACCCTAGCCCGCCGACCGGTCCCGGAGCCGCCCACCCGCCGACCACAACCGGCGCCACGAATGCCGCGATGCGGTCCACCAGATCAGCGTCGAAAAAGGCCCCAAGTATCCGGCTGCCGCCCTCGACGAGCACCTCGTTGATCCCGCGTGCGCCCAGCTTCTGCAACAACAGATCGAGATCGACCGACGGTCCGTCGCCGCAGAGGAGGTGCTCCACCCCGGCTTCAGCCAGGTCATTGATCCACCAACTCGGGGCTCCGGTGGTCGTGGCGACCAGGGTGTGACTGGGCAGATCGGCCTGGTATATCTGCGCCGAAGGGGAGGTCATCCCGCGGGCGTCCACCACCACACGCAGTGGGTGATGGGCTCCTCCATCGCCGGCGAACTCCTCGGCCAACCGTGTCGTCAAGGCAGGGTCGTCCGCGTTGACGGTGCCTGCACCGACGAGCACCGCATCGGCGCGGTCGCGCAACACATGTGCATGCCGGCGCGCGGTGGCCCCGGTGATCCACCGGCTCTGGCCGGAGCGCGTGGCGATCCGCCCGTCGAGGGTCATGGCGTACTTGGCGCGGACGAGTGGTCGGCCTCGCTCGACGCGACTTAGGTACCCGGCGAGGAGTTCCGTGGCATCGTCCTTACACACACCGATATCGACGTTAACGCCCCCGGAATGAAGGACCTCGAGTCCTTTGCCGTGGACCTGCGGATACGGGTCCTCGATAGCAACAACACAGCGGGCTATGCCGGCCGACAAGATGGCGTCGACACATGGTGCTGTGCGGCCATGGTGCGCACAGGGTTCCAGCGTCACATAGAGCGTGGCGCCGTGCGCGCGGTCACCGGCGGCGGCGATGGCCTTGATCTCGGCATGCTCGCCGCCGACAGGCTGGGTCCACCCGCAGCCGGCAATGCCCTGGTCGTCGACGATGACGGCCCCGACGGATGGATTGGGAGCGGTGCGCCCGAGGGCATAGTGCCCCAGTTCGAGCGCCTTACGCATGTGGTGAACGTCGTGCTGCTGTTGCATCGTTTAACCCCACATTAGCCCCGCGATTCGCGAGACAACAAAAAGCCCGAAGCGATAACGCCTCGGGCGATGGAGTCAATTGCACCTGGAACGATACGGAAAACAACACGCACACCCCCAGGGGGCATGGTGCTCCTTAACGTATGAACTGGCGCGCCTTCTTCCATCCGGACTATACCGTCGGCCCTGGAGTCTCACCAGATCTGCGCCACATGTGGCGCTCGCGGGCTATACCGCCGATCGGGAATTGGGACAATCGCCCCTCACCCTGCCCTAAAGGCTGCTGCGCGGATACTACGTTATCTAGGGACGACTCGTCAATGCGACGAGTCGTCGAACCCGGCTCTCTCGCGATGGTGAGATGTGCACCGTGCGGAAGGTGCTGGGCTAAGTACTCGCAGGCAACAAAAGTGGGGGCACCTGGTTGAGCGCTTCGCCTTTCAGTGCTGTCAAGACCACACCGCTCGGCCGTGGCCCGTTGGCTATTGTGTGAGTCCGGTCTCGATGTGAACGGGGGTCGTAGATGATCGGAGGCTACGCCATCGCGGTGGTTAGGCTTGCCGAGGCGATCAGCAGCACTACCAAGCGGCGAGGACTGTTTCGCCTTAATCCCTTCAACTTATGGAAGCTCGGTCCCGAGAGGTCAACCGACCAGCGGTCACCCTTACACAACGGACCTCTTCCTTGCGTGGGAAGGAGATTCTTGGAACGATGTCTGAGAATGTATGGAAGGGACCCGTTCCAGAATGTGCGAGAGTTTTGAGAGTTCGACTTGGAACCGGAGCGCTTTCCAAGTCGATTTGGCAACGGCAGTCCGTCACTCTGCGCTGTTGCGGTCGCAACACTATAAGCCAGCTGATGTAAACGAACCGTAACCGGGCCGGGACCACGCTGACAGTCGCGCACGTACCCAGACGAGACCTGCCCTAGGTACGGTCACCTTTAGGGCCCGGGTCATGTTGAGAAATGGCAGCGTAAGCTCCCTCCTCCACCGGTTCCCGTGCGTGCGTGCAGGCAGTGAGTCGACTTGTGCCCGTAGGATCGATTGTCCACTCTCACGACGGCATCGTGGTCCAGCAGTTGCTCATCCCGATCGTGCATGAGCGTGTGATCAAGAGACTGCTGACGCATTTTCATCTCTCGATCACGCGTTCATGCATGACGGGCATGAGCAAGAGACTACGTCACCGGCTCGCCGTTCGGGAGCTTCGCCAACCAGCCGCCTGACTTCTTGCCCGGAAGTTGATAGGACTTGACGCCCAGGCTCGTACGAGCTCGCCTCAACGTTGGCTTCGATATACCGGCGGCGATGACGGCGGCCTCCATCTCAAGTGTGGGCTTGGATCCGCCGGCCAGATACCCTTCGAGCCACTGTACTGCGGTGTCGAGCGCAGTTGTGCCCTCCCGCGCCTGAGGCGCGAAACAGTCGTCTATGGTCACTGGTGAAGACCCAGCCCAATCCAGATTACCGCCCTCGGATTGGATGCACATAAGGGCTGTTGGTTTAGCCGCGAGGTTCAACTTGACGACGCCGAGAGCCAGCGCGCGGTCTTGGGTACCGTCCGCACGGGGTTCTGGCTGGTGCACATCCGGCAACTCCGCCAGCATCAGCACCGAGCGGGGCACGTCGTGCCACGCAGTGGATCCCAGAATGCGTGAAGCGGCTCTGGAAGTCTGTCCTGACTTTGATACATGGCGAATGAGGAGAACCGTGCAACCCCTTCTCTCCGCCATGTCAACTACGGGCATAAGCGCTTGGCGGACATCGCTCTCCCGATCGCTGTTGGCATCACCGATATAACTAGATACCGGATCGATGATCACCAATCCGATCTAGTTCGCTACAATGGCCTCCTCGATCTGCAGGATATGCTGGCGCAGTTGAACCCAACCGGGCTGGTCGTTGTCGGTGATCAGTCCATCCTCGAGCAGAATGCGGTCCATATCGGCGCCAAGGGCCGCCAACCGAGGCACCGTCGTATGGGCCGCACTGTCTTCAGCGGCGAGGATCATCGTGTTGCAATTGGGGCCACGTCTCCGTTGGGGAGCTTGCCGCCCACTGAACAAGCTGCAGCAATAGATAATGCGACGGTGCTCTTGCCACAACCGCCATATCCAGCGAGTAACGTGACCATTCCCGCCGGGATATATCCCTCCATCAGCCAGTCAACCGCCTTAGGCTCGATCTCCGATGCCCTTCGCAGTCGAAGCCGGGGTACTGAGCCACCAATAACGGCGTCCGAAGATGTCTCGAGGTGTCCATGCTTCCTCTCGGGTTCTCGTATGGCAGCAAGCCGCTGCTGGAGATTGTGAGGATCGGCCTGCATCATTCCCCACCGCCGAGTCGTTCCAGCCATGTCAATGCGTCGGTAAAGCGTGTGAACCCCTGCCACAAGCGCGCAAGGCTAATCACGTCGCCACCACGTTGGCATCCGAAGCACCACGCAGAACCAGTATCCAGATAGACATAGAAGCTTGGCGTATGATCTGTATGACCAGGAAGGGGACAGCAAGCCTTCAGCCGGTTCTGCCCGGCAGGGATGAGGTCGCAGTGCAGGATCTCCCGGCAAAACCTTTCGATTGGCTGCTGCTGCTTGATTGAAGCCATACGAGCTCGAACACCCGGGCTGAGGCCTTGAACAGCCGGGCGAAGGGGGTCGTCTACATACTTCTCGGCCAGCAAATGACGGCGCTCTACTTCGGATACCATGACGTCAAGTTGGCGCTCGATGTAGACGCGGCTCCCGTCCGATACATCGGCCAGCTCCAAGGCCAACCACTGCCAAGACTCGATCTCCGCATACAGATCCGCCAGAGGGATGCTTCGGAGCTCCGCGGCGGCGTCTATCCGCGACAAGTTAATATGGAAAGCCTGTACAAGGCTCTGAAAGTGGAGTACCTTCATACATGACAAGGGCCTTTCGCAGTGTCCTGAGATGCCTGAGGCGGCAAACCGATAAGCATCTCAATCAAGTGTCGGATAGAGCTCCGAGGCAGGGATGAGGGTCCCGTACCTCGGAGCTTTGTCTTATTGCGGATGCGTCGTGGCCTGATCTTTCCTCATCTCCGAACCACTAGAAGGCTTGGATGGATGCTTGTTGGCCTCCACCCATGCAACCAAGTCCTTGACTGGCACCCGCAATGATCGCCCGACGCGCACGGCGGGCCACTCTCCCTTCGCGATAAGGTCATACGCGACTGACCGAGAGATATCGGCCAGGTGAGCGGCCTTTGCTGGCCGCAAGAGGATAGGTTCCATCGTTCACCTCACCAACACCAAGTCACATAGCATCGAAAATTCAGGATGCATATGGACAGTATATTGAAAGCCATTGACTGATACAAGTCTCATATAGTAAGGCTCCCTCGCGACGAACCAGCTAAAAGGCTTGAATCCGTCCCACGGCGGCAATCTCGGGCGCCATGGAGCCATTCAGCAACCGCGGCGGGTGACCATGACGCGCAATGCGCCGAAGTACATGGCAGCCGGCCTAACTGATGCCCTAGACACTATGACAAGGTGCTCAACCTCGACCTACAGGGTCGTATCTGCAAACGGGTGAGGAAGGAGATCATTGCAGGCTGCATAGCGACCGGGTCTCTAACGTTTGATTACTCATGAGTTCCATTGTCTGAATGACTTTGGGTTCCTGCGGTCGCCGGGTGGGTCGAGCACACGCCTCATTACATTGTCTGAACAGGACCACCTAAGGAACCTGAACAGAGGCGGGTGATACACCGTATCGGGTGCATCCCAGGCTCTTCTCGAAAGACGGTGGATTCGCCAGGATTCATTGTGTAACCGTGGGCGGTGCCATACCGACCATATAGGTTTCTCGATTCCTCTTGACATCCAGAGTCAGCTTTCAAGGTCCCCCTGCCTCCACGAAGTGCTGCGCTTCCCCCTAGATCGCCTCCGATTGTAGGATCGACCTGGCTACCGCTAGCTGATACCAGGTCTCGAAATCTTGCGATTTTAGTGATACCTTGTCTCATTGAAGTCTCGGCAATGTGCCGGGCGCGTCCTCGTCTTTCGGAAAGGGCTAGTTGGGTGTCTTTATCAGTTTTATCTCGGGCATTCTCTCGACGTACGGTGTTTAAGGGAGCACTCCTCGGCGCAGCCAGCGCCGCGAGCGTTCAGCGGCAGGGCGGATTTGCCCAACAGGCCAGCCCGGCATCTGGCGCGACGCCAGCTTCCCAGAGCGAGCAATATCTCGCTGTCGCCGACCCGGCCGCGGCAATGCTGTGGGTCTACGCCGTATCCACGAATGAACTGGTGGCTCAACTTGAGGACGTGAGCGTTAACGCGCACGCCGGATTCATTCCCCTGCCAGACGGTCAGATCCTCTTTCTGGACGATCTCGGCAAGCGCTTGATAGGAATCGAAGTTCATGGCGATCACCTCCATACCAGCGAGGCGCCAATCCCGGGAACCAGCTACTCTCACGTGGCCATCGACTCAGATCACGCCCACTACGCTGCGGTGGGCTCCGATGATCCAGACTCCCCAATTACGCTTGTGAATTTGGAGACTTGGGAGACGACCGCTGTCCCTGTGGCCGAGCCGGGCGAGGTCGGCCTGTTTCTGACACACGACCATCTCTTCCATCGCAACAACAGTCTCAACCAGATTGAGGCGTATGCCATGGACTCACTCCTGGCGGGATCGGTGGAGATCCTCTCGACCGTGCCAATCGGCGTGGGCGGGCACGGCGAATCCATCTCCATGTCGGGGGACACCCTCTATACAGCTACTGACGAGGGCATCGACGTCGTTGCCTGGGACGGCTCCGCGCTCACGTACCTCACCACCTATGCATGGGACTCAGCAGACCGCTCTGGCGGTCGCGGCTACTTCCAGCGCCTCTCATTCGATGACTCGATCGTTGTCTCGTACACCGCGGACCGTTCGGCGCCAGCCACCGAATGGACGACCTGGACCAACGATGCGCTTCTGGTCGATACCGATGAGGGTGTCACTCGGCGAATTGAATTAGGGACTGGCTACGTGTACCGGTTCGGTCTTGCCGCTGACCGCGCGCTCTTCTATCGCATTGGAGGCGATAGCGACGAAGCGATCGTGCTGGATCTGCCTTCGGGAACCATTTCCCAGCGAATTCCCCTGGAACCGATGAGCAACGGCCCCGCTGCGGGGGAGGACATCTATGCCGTCAATCAGTACCGGGCGGTGGCGATGACGACGGATGGAGCCCTCGGCTTCGTGACTCAGGGCGGAGATGGCATGGTCGCCGTCATTGATCTTGCGACCGGCACGATTGCCAGCACCATCGAGACAGGAGCTGCTCTGGACGGTGGCGGGTATCTCGGCCTGTTCGGCAGTTCTGCGTCGTTCTCGGACACCATCGGCCGGTAAACATGATAGGGCTGACCTGTGTCTCCATGGTCAGCCCTTCTTGGGGTGGAACACCATGAAAGTCCTAAGTTCACTGAAATCCGCCAAGAAACGAGACAAGTACTGCCAGGTGGTTCGCCGCCGCGGGCGGCTCTATGTCATCAATCACCGTAATCCGCGCTACAAAGCGCGTCAGGGCTAACCATGACTCTAGAGTTTCAAGACACCGCGGCAGATCCGGTAGTGATCATTGGAGCAGGGCCTATTGGTCTCGCCGCGGCAGCCCATTGCGCCCGACGAGGCGTGTCGTTTCTCGTTCTTGAAGCAGGAGACTCAGTCGCGACCTCGGTGCGGGCATGGGGACACGTTCAGTTGTTCACTCCGTGGCGCTACAACATTGACAAGGAGGCTGCGGCGCTTCTGGAGGAGACCGATTGGACCGTGCCTTCCCCCTCCGAGGCCTGTCCGACGGGCGCTGAGCTGATCGAGGCCTATCTCGATCCCCTTGCTCGACACCCCCGGATCGCTCCTCACCTCCACCTCGAGCATCGCGTCCGGGCGATTGCCCGTGATGAGCGTGGCAAGCTTGAGGACGACCGGAACGATGAGCTGTTCATAGTGGTGGCAGACACGCCGACAGGAGAGCGCATCTTTCATGCAGATGCGGTCATCGATGCCTCCGGCACGTGGACCCAACCGAATCCCATGGGTGGGAATGGGCTACGGGTCGAAGGAGAAGCGCGGTATGCCGACCACGTACGCTACGGCATTCCAGATGTGCTGGGTTCCGAGCGATCCCGGTATCTGGGAAAACGGACACTTGTGGTCGGAAGCGGTCATTCGGCCCTCAACGCACTGGAGGCACTGGCCACGTTGCGCGGGGAGGATTCCTCCACCAAGGTACTGTGGGCCCTCAGAGGGGACGGGTGGAGCGAGTCATCCTGCGATGATCAGATCCTAACTGAACGTAACCTGCTTCGGCGGGAGATTCGGGCCCTGATCGCCAGCGACGAGATCGAGAGCTATACCGGAGTGCGCATCGCCCGGATTGAGGCACATGATGACGGCCTAGTCGCCACTACCCGGGCAGGCCAGCTGCCGGCGGTGGACGAGTTTATTGTGACGACCGGTTTTCGGCCGGACTTGTCCCTGGAGCGCGAGCTTCGTCTCGACGTTCACCCAATTTTCGAATCCACCTTCGCCTTGGCCGACCTGATTGATCCCTCGTCTGCTGCCTGTGGAACCGTCACTCCTCACGGCGTCAGACACCTGGCGCACCCGGAGCCCGACTTCTTTATCGTCGGCATGAAGAGCTATGGTCGCGCGCCCACCTTCCTCTTGCTTACCGGCTACGAGCAGGTGCGGTCTGTGGTGTGTGCCATCTGTGGTGACGAGGCCGCTCTGGAGGTGCAGATGGAGCTCCCTGACCGCGGCCTGTGCTCCGCCTGTACCGCGTTCCGGGATGAGCAAGAAGCAAGGCGGTCTGAGCTAGACGACTGTGCGTGCGATCCAGATGACGAGTCGACGTCCCACGCCCCGTGTTGTGACGACACAGAGATCCCACTATCCGCGTAGCCGCAACGCGAGACCCCATTCCGACACATTCACATCAACCGAAAGATTCACATGAACAGCTCTGTTGTCGTGTCACGTGGCACCTTTAGTGGTGTCACGATGGGTCTGCCGACCCTTGTTCTCGCCGCTATCGCCGGGGGATCGCTCTTGGGCCGACTTGCTGCAGATGTCGTCGTCGGACTCGGAGCATGGATCGATCCACTGGTTTTGCTCTTGGTGACCCTGGTGTTGTTTGGGACCACTCTTACCCCTCTTCGGGGGCTCAAGGGCAACGTCCAATTTATTGCCGTGGCTTGGTTGGCCAACTTTCTCATCATTCCGGCGGTCGGGTTCGCGATCGCCTCGCTCTTCTTGTCTGGGCAGCCACTGTTTCTCACCGGTCTGATCATTTATTTCATGGCGCCCTGCACGGACTGGTTCCTCGGCTTCACGCGGCTCGCTCACGGCAATACTGCTCTCGGTGCTGCACTCATCCCCCTCAATATAGTCACGCAGCTGCTGCTGTATCCGGTCTATCTCCGGCTGTTTACCGACCATCAGGCGGCCATCGATACCGGTGGAGTTACCACCGCACTGGGTGAGTGGTTCTTCTTCCCCCTCCTGATCGCCGTGGTGCTCCGTTTCATAATTCATCGAGCTGGGTCACCGTCCCTCGCTCAACGTACACACGATTTGTCCGGCCGTCTGATTGCGCTCGTCATTGCGCTGTTGGTCTTCGCCATCTTCGCCGCCAATGTCACGGCCCTTATCAACCATGCCGACGTCGTTCCGCGTATCCTGGGCGCCGTCTTTGTCTTCTTCGTTCTGACCTGCATCCTGGGTGAAATGCTGACGTGGGCAGGACGTTTTTGCTATCCCGACCAGGTCCTGCTAGCCATGACGACCGCGGCGAGGAATGCGCCCTTGATGCTCGGTGTCACCATGGTAGCGCTGCCCGATCAACCATTGATTTACGCCGCGCTCATCATCGGCATGCTGGTGGAGTTTCCTCACCTGGCCGTGTTGACCCACCTGCTGATGCGGCGTCGCCGTGCTTTCGGTGACCCATCCACGACTGGAGGACGCTAGATACACATGGCTCGGCAAAAAGCGCTGAACGCTGAGTCATGCTGAGGGACGAGCACTAAAGAAAGCCCTGGCCGGCTGTAGGGGCAGCATGGCCAGGGCTTTCGCATGAGTGAGCAATTGAGCGGGCGCTACGGCGCAAGATACTCGATCAGGCTGTCCCGATTGAACCGCATGAGATCGACGTAGGACTCCACTTCACCGGCGAAGGCATCGGTGAGCAGGGTTCCTACCGCCACGTCGTCGCTTTCGATGATCACATCCAGGATCTCGGTGTTGAACTGCGGCTCCGCGAAGATGACGGGGACGTCATGCTCCTCCACGGCGTGCTGCAGCTCAACGATCTCCTGGGCCGAGATATCGTTCTCCGGGTTCTGGATCACAACCCCAACGATCTCAAACCCGTAGCGGGCCGCGAAATAGCGATAGGCATCATGGAAGACGATCAGCACCCTGCGCGCCTCAGGGATCTGGGCGAATGACTCTTCCAGTTCCGCATCCAACTCCTGCAAGGTCGTGGTGTAGTCGGCGGCGTTCCGCGCATAGTTCTCAGTGCCGTCCGGGTCTAACTCGGCGAGATGCGCTTCGATGGCCCCAACGGCCTCGATCACCTTGGTTGGATCAAGCCAGAAATGCGGATCACCCTGACGGAGATCGTGGGTATGGTCACCATGGTCGATTACCATATCCACCACGATGAGGTCGACATGGTCAGCGAGGGTCAACTGCGCCACGCCGCTGTCGATGATATTCCGACGCCACCCGCCGCTCTCGACGAACGGCTCGAGGTGAGCACCCACCGAGATAAAGGTGTCCGCCTCGGTGAGTCGCACCATATCCTGCGGCGTCGCCTCCCATGTATGGGGATCGGCGCTCTCGGGCATGATGCTGAAGACGTCCGCCCGATCCCTCGCCACGTTCTGGACGATATCCGCCAGCAGCGGGGTGCTGACCGCAATCTGCAGCCGGTCAGACCGCGCCGACGTGTTCAATGGGAGAAGGCTCAAGAGAAAGACAAGGGTCAGGCACAGCGAGAGGCCGCGCATACGTGATCGCATGATAGTGCTCCTAATCATGGTGTGTCGTGAAATCGATCATTTATTGGACAATGTGAGCTCTGGCAGGGGTGGTGGCGTGATCCCGGCGGCGAGGGCCAGCTCCTGGGCACTCTGCCGCCAGCTATGTGAGAGTTCGGCGGCAGTGCCGACGGGCTTCTTCCAAGCCCGGATCGCCTGATTCCGGTAGGCCTCCCCTGCCACTTCCAGGACAAAGGACTCATACTCGGCCAGCCACCACATCGCCCGCGTCACCAGTGTCTGGCATCGAACCAGATCGGATGTGCCGGTTGGCCGCCAAAATCCCTGCACATCCCTGGAGTCCCAAACTGTGTCCGGAATCACGGTGTGACGGCGAATCAGCGGCACGAAGCGGTGTCGCGACAGATACAGGTCGCCGAACTGTGGGTCCGACCAGCACAGGCCGAAGCCCCACAAGATCACGGTCTCACCGGTCCGGAGCCGCATGGTGTAGCGGCTGGCGGTCACCCGAGAATCCGATGGCGCCTTGCAGCGGTCAAAGCCATAGGTCAGCAGCAGATTTCCCTCCGGACGGCGGATGTCGCAGCCAAAGAGCCAGAACTGTTGTGCCACGAGCGACGCGACCTGTCGTCGCAGGTGCGCCGGGAAGCGATCTGCCAAATGGCGGGGCCGCGTCGAAACGATGTCGTCCGGAAGTAAGGGGGACGTGGGTCTCAATGTCATGGTTGTTCTATCGGCTTTCCCGGGCGACAGGGTGCGTGCCCGAGGCGTCTCGGGCGCCGGACACGCATCCTGTGGTCATCGATGTAAGTGATGGATGTCCTAGCGTCCGAAGAGATCCACCGGCGTCACGCCACGCTCCACCACCGCGGCGTAACCTGATCCCGTGAGCGGGCTCGGCGTCTCGATCGTGGCGACAATCGTCTGGCTCTCGGTCTCGATCACCGAGATGAGACCATCCCCGCCATGCACTACGAAGCCCATCGAACCATCCCGCGTCAGCGTGGTCAGGTAGGTCTCTGTCCCGGTCGAATCCTCGCCTGGCGTGGCGGCACCACTCGGCAGGTCCAGCTCGATGGTGCCAACGACGGTGCCAAAGGCGTCGCTCGCGCTGTCGGCATCGACCAGGTACGCGCTGCCCGTTACGCCATCGTGCCCGGCAAAGAGCACATACGGCTCCGAGATGCCCCAGCGGAAGCCAACGTTGCCTTTGCCAAGGGCAAAACGCTGCGCCGTCAGGTCGTGAATGTTGGAGATGTGGGTTGTGACCTCGACGTCAGCCCAGGTTGTCGGATCCTCCGGTGTGGCGCTGAGGCGGCCGAAGATGTGCTCCCCGTCCTCGTGCAGGCGTGGTCGCGAGTTGCGGCCACCAGCGAAGCCATCAACGTCCCAGGGAATCAGCGTCTCATAGAGCGCCGGGCCGGTGGAGACATCCGTCACCTCGAAACCGGTGTTGGTCACCAGCAGGAACTGCTCGTGGGCGGCATCCGCGACGGCGCCATGGCTGCCGAGCTCCACCGGAACCATCTCGAGCGGCGCCGTATTTCCGGCATCCAGATCAGACAGGAGGAAGGAGTGGATTTCGCCTCCGAGGCTGGCATACAGCACAGCCGGATCACCAGCAATCCAGGCGTGCAGCTCTTCCTCCCCAACCATCTCGAACTCGTATTCGTTATTGGTGAAGGTGGCAAGATCAATGACGTTGGCCACCTGGACGGTGCTGTCCTCGATCTGCGACGCACCGACAAAATAGCGGAACTGCGGATCGACGCTGCTCCAAACCAGCCGATTGCCGCTGTTCACCGCCACCCGCTGGGAGATGGTGGGAACGCCTGCCTCGTCAATGGTGACGGCCAGCACCTCCTTGGTGTTGTCGTCGCTGAACAGCAACCGGCCATCCGGCAGCACCAGGAGGCCGTTATGGATGCCGAAGTACACATCCTCCAGCTGCCCGGTCAGGGTCAGGTCAGGAAGGGAATACACGTAGAGAGCGGACACTTCCGGGTCCGCCACCAGCAGATGCCGAATTCCATCGTCACTCGGTACGGGTGAGGCCTGGGGCGAGGCCGTCATCGATTCCTGCGCAGAGAGTGACATGCCGCCGGTGATAGCCAGCGCCGCGGCAGCGCCCACCGTTCCGGCTGCAACCTTACGTCGGGTGGCGGTCGTCCTCAAAAGCCCTGTATGTGACACTGCATCCTCCTCTGGATGTGACTCGGTAACTGAGATAAGGTCTCAGTAACGTGTGGCACACTATGACGGAGGTACGTGAGCGGTGTCAAGGAAGTGGGACATGCGGTCAGCTAACGGCGTCCTTCACAGACCCGGTGAGATGCCGCATCACTTCGTGCTATTCGAGAACAAGCGCAGATTCACGACACTGTGTGTACATGACTCCCAATCCATAACTGGGATCGACCGTCTCCGAGATCAGCTGGCAGGGAAGCACCCAAATAATTCTTGCCTGGGTGTAACGGTTCTGCATCGGTGCTTGCCGGCCAACGACTTTGTCAGATGACAGGCTTCGCTACAGAAAGGGACTCCGGACATGCTGGCGTTCGCTCTCGACACTGGCCACAGTCCAGCAAGATAGAGGTCCGTAGCGTGCACCAACCTGAGATGCGGCGCGCCTTCTATACTTCTACGCGGCGGGAAGAAGTGCCTCAATCTGTGCTGTCAAGCTGGGGCCGCACTCTACCACAACCAGGGAATAAGAATTGGCTGATACCCCAGACCGTACCCCAAAGGCGATGGACTGTCGCGCATACCGGCGGACGGATGGCTGAGCGAATTGCTAATTATATGGGTCCGATAAATACCTGCGGATGCTTTAGGACGGTCCACTACGAGACTCCTAATTTGACGGTTGTCTCGAGACTGTGTGCCGCGGCAAGTAAAAGTCGAAGAGGTTCACGAGGAGGAGTCAGAGCCCTCAGCGCAGTGGTGGGCCGACCGGGACAGCGATTTCGAACGTATACGGGCAAGGGGGATTGCTACTCACATATCTGACAATCCCCCTTTACCGTGCACTCACACCAGCTAAAGCGCCGGTACTCCCATTCTCTAGGACGCCCTGGAAGAACCTGGCTGAGTAACATCTATGCGCAAGAACTCCGCTAGTTCAGAGCGAATTGCCGCAAGGATCTCAGCTCGAGTCAACACTTCTCGAATCGGGCTGGCTCTGAGGAGATCAAGGATTCGACCAATAATCGATGTGATCACCTGGACTGGCAGGACGTGCCTCAAGGCAACGAGGAGCCTTCTGAGCCAGGAATCGCCGTCCGGTTCGGCACTAACTGCCGAATTGGGGATGAGGGCATCAACGTCACCAGCCGGAGATGAAACAACGGGTTCCGAGGCGGCATTTTCGACGGACTCCCCAGTAGACAGCCGGTCACCGAGAAGCACCTCGATCGGGATAGCTATGAGCCATCGATGCCGATTGCCGAATGTCACCTTCGTCGCTTTCAAGTGTCCCCGACTGATCCGCCTGCGAATCGTTTCCTCGGTCACCCCGAGTATCTTCGCTGCTTCCTGCGTCGTCGCCATAACGGCCATGACTGAACCACCTTTGCTCGTGATGTCTCAGGACATCAACTCAAACCACGCTGACATATCTGATCCAGTGAGTTGGATCAATGCCGTAGCGCAGATCTGTTAGGACCCAGGGGTAGGGGTGACTCAGCAAGTGAGGCGACTCTAGTGGAGAGTCTTGGAGCGGCGGCCATAGTGGGGTGAAACCAGACAGCTTCACTGACAAGGTTCAGTGTATCAGACACGAGATTCCTTGCTATAACCCTAGCCTTGTGTATAATTAATCTTAGCCCGACGTCTCCAGTCATCTATCAAGGCGCATCGCCCCAAGGCCGTCGCTTCATCGGCCACCGATGAGGAAGACGGTCCCTGTGGTTCGTCAATGCATCTATGGAAACACCACCCCGCACGATTAGCAGAGACGCCCTCTTGCAGCCTCACGAGGGACTGCATGTTGTCCTTCGAGCTCCTGCGATCCCTTCTTCGTGGTAACGGGTGGCATGCTAACCAGGAGAAACTTCATGGTAACTCGCCGAGCACATGGGGAAGGAACTATACGCCAGCGGACCGATGGTCGCTGGGAGGCCAGGATGAGCCTGCCAGATGGACGCCGCAAGAGCTTTTACGGCAAAACACGCAAAGCGGTCCAGGACCAACTCCGAGAGGCTCAGAGAAAGGTCGAGTCTGGCATTGACCTGTCTAAAGACAGAATCACTGTCCGTCAATACCTGGAACATTGGCTCAAGGACATCGAGCCCAATGTCCGCCCCTCTACCCACACGAGTTATTCGTCGTATTGTCGGAATCATCTGATCCCGTCCCTGGGATCAATTCGCCTTAGCGAGCTGAAGGCTCCGCACGTCAACACCATGCTCCGAGAGATGGCCGAGAAGGGTCTTGCTCCGCGAACGCGAAACTATGCGCGTAGCATCCTGCGAAAGGCGCTCAATGACGCAATCGATGCCGACCTCCTCTCGTCCAATGCAGCAGAGAAGGCGCGACCCGCTCGCCAATCGACTGCCCCAATAGAACCCTTGACGCCCGAGCAGGTCCAAATACTACTCCGTCATACCCGCGATCACTGGCTAGGCCCTTTGATTCACACGGCGATCGGAACCGGTCTTCGTCAAGGAGAACTATTCGGTCTCCGGTGGGACGATGTCGATCTCGAGAACGCCACCATCACCGTCCGGTTCGCACTTCAGCGCATTAACAGGGTGCCGACGTTCGTTCCTCCCAAGACCGAGAAAAGCCGACGAACGATCGCGCTGGACCCAACAACCCTGGCGGCACTCAAGCGGCAGAGGATCAGACAACTTGAGGCCCGCATGGTGGCTGGCGAGAAATGGCAGGACTGGAACCTTGTCTTTACCAGCACCATTGGTACACCCCTCGATCAGAGCAACGTGACGCGACAGTTTCAACGGTTGCTCCGCGAGGCCGGATTACCACGCCAGCGATTTCACGATCTCCGCCATTGTGCGGCTTCACTTCTCCTGTCCCAAGGTGCCGAACTTCGCACGATTCAAGAGTTCCTAGGCCATTCCCAAATCAGCCTCACGGCGAACACCTATACCCACCTCTCGGAGAAATTGAGGCGGGATACTGCCCAGCGGATGGGTGAAGCCCTTTCAGGTACGTGACGCTTTTGGGGTCAAATCAGGGGTCAAAATTGCAAGAAGGGAGGTAGTACAACGCTACCTCCCTTTATTATTCCCATGATGACAGGGTATTTCGTGGTGACCCCCCCGGGATTCGAACCCGGAACCTGCGGATTAAAAGTCCGTTGCTCTGCCGTTGAGCTAGAGGGTCGTGCACACGCGGTGCGGGGTCAATCGTACCGCGCCGGGCGACTTCCCTGCCACAGCGTGACAGGACGGATTCTCCGCGCTGGCGTACCATCCGATGAACGACCTCGCCGTCCTCGTCGGAAGGAACGAGTCTGGCTCCATGTCCCCCGAACTGTTGCATTGGCCGCTGGGGTTCCTTGCGGCACTCGCCGTGGCCGGTACGGCGCGCAAACGGCGATCGCTCAGTGTTGACGGCGCCGTCGCCGCAATAGCCCTCGGCACCCTCCTCGTCGGGCTTTCCGGGTGGTGGGCGGGAACCCTGATTGTGGTGTTCTTCGCGTCGTCGAGCGTGCTGTCCCACACCAACAAGACCGGTAGCATCGACCAGGTACGCGGCTCCGAACGCGATGCGGTGCAGGTCCTCGCCAACGGAGGCATCGCTCTCCTGGCAGCGGTGCTCTATGCAGCAACCAGCAACGGTATGTGGATGACGCTCCTCGCAGGCTCGATCGCCGCAGTAAACGCCGATACATGGAGCACGGAGCTCGGGCGAACCAGCCGCTCCCTTCCCCGCCTGATCACGACCGGCAAGACAGTCCCGGCAGGGACATCCGGAGCCGTCAGTCGTCGCGGCCTGCTCGCCGCCCTCAGCGGAGCGACCCTGATCGGCAGTGTGGCCTGGATCGGCTGGCGCACTGGTTGGCTCCCGGGTACAGAAGCCACCACGCTCAGCGCAGTCGCGGTGATCGCGGGCGGTTTCGCCGGCTCGCTCGTCGATTCGCTCCTCGGCGCAACGATCCAGGACCAGCGGTGGTGTGACACCTGCGGCAAGCATACGGAGGCTCGCATTCACCGCTGCGGCACGCTCACTCGCCCCGTCCGTGGACTTCGCCATGTCAACAACGACGTTGTGAACCTGAGCTGTGGCGCGAGCGGCGCGATCGTCGCATGCCTCCTGGCGCTGGTGCTCGGATAGCCCATCGCGAGTCAGTCCCATAGGGTAAGATCAGTAGAAATCGAGTGTCCGGACGAACGCCCCGGGCCCGATCGCCGCGCGCTTCTGGTTGTGACATGCGTCTTGCGCCTGCCGGTCGGTCATACCCGAAAATCGCGTGGACGCACGCCGTCACAGCGATCCGGTCACGTCATTCGCGTACCTTTGCAGCAGGGACGAGGAGCATTATGCCGCCAATCGCATCACGTCACCATGACAGCCGTCACGAGAGTCGATCGTTCTTCACCCGGGGTCGCGCGCTGGCACTGGCGGCGATGATCGGCATTGGCGGCGCGATCGCTCCGGCCACAATGGCGCAGGAATCCACGCCTGTCGCATCGCCGGAGGCCACACCTGCCGCTGTCCAGGAGCCGGAAATCACGACGCTGATGGAGTCCTCCTTTGAGGAATTCCCTCCCGCGCCGATGACGGTGCGCATGCTGCGGATCACGCTCGAACCCGGCGCCGCAACGCCGATGCACACTCATCCCGGCCCCGAGTTCGATTTTATCGAGTCAGGCCAGCTGACCATTCGCAGCGACGGCGAGGCCCCGGTCACCCGGGCCGATGGAACCGAAGAGGTTTCCACCGGCGAGGAAATGGTCCTCTCGGCGGGCGACTGGATCCTGTTCCCGCCGGAAGTCGGCATGTACTACATCAACAACGGTGACGAGCCAGTTGTCATGCTCTCCGCGGTCATGCTGCCGGTTGGCACGGCCTACCCGCAAAGCATCACCTACACCGAAGGCCAGCCGACATCAGCGGACTTCGACGGCGTGTCGTTCACCGTTCTCGGCGACGGCCTCGTGCAGTCGATGCCGCAACCGCCAGTCAATGTCGCGATCAGCGATGTCACCCTGCCGCCGGGCACCGATCTCCCTGCATCGAATGGCGTGGCGATGTACTCGCAGGTCGAAGGCAATTTCTCGTTCATCGTTGAAGACGGCATGGTGCAGGTGAGCCGCAGCGAGCTGGAATCCCTGCAGCCAAACGCGGTCATCGGCGAGGAATTCGTGCTGGAGCCGGGTGACGCGGCATTCTTCCCGGCCGGCGTTGGTGCGACATCGCGCGCGGACCAGACGGAGGAACTGAATCTCCTGGTGCTCGAGATGACGTTCGGCGAGCCGATGGAGGAAAACGCGGCGCAGCTGACCTTCACCTCTGGCGCTAGCGCCACCGGTGACGCAACGGGCGGCCCGGATCCTGAGGCAGACGAAGCCGATGAGGAGCAGGCAAACGGCGTGATTGGTCAGGTCGGCACGATCAACGCCGAATTCGTCAACGTCCGCTCCGAGCCGAGCACGACCAGCGACGTCGTCGACCAGGTTTCGACGGGCGTCGAGGTCGAGATCGTTGGTGGTCCGGTAGACGCTGAGGAGATCACCTGGTACGAGATCCAGGTGAATGTCGAAGGCGGAGCACGCGGATGGATGTCGGCCGAATTCGTCGATGGAATCGTGGTTGAGGAGCCGGAGGATTCCGCCGAGTCCACGCCTGAAGCAGACGATACCGATGCTGACGAAGCCACCGGCGAGTTCGCCGAAGGCGACGTGGTGCAGCTGACCGAGGACACCGTCCGGATCCGCGCCGAGGGCAATCTTGGTGGCGACATCATCAACACCTTCGACGCCGGGACCCAGTTCCAGATCACAGGTGAGGCGGTCGATGCGGACGGGTTCACCTGGTATCCCGTGACGCTGGTGGATGATCCCTCGATCAGCGGCTGGGTAACGGTCGACTTCATCGAAAGCGCACCATAGGACTCGAGAGAAAACACCAAAAGAAAAGCGCCCCGGGAGCTCATTCCCGGGGCGCTCATTTTGTTCCATGGCCGACCAGTATCAGGCCCTGCGAGATTGCTCCGCCACCACGGCACCACGCATGACATCGACTGGCGCAGGCCGCCCGAGCCACAGCTCGAAGGCGCGTGCTCCCTGGTAAATCAGCATGCCCAGCCCATCCAGCGTCCCGAGGCCCCGATCTCCGGCGGCCCGAAGCAGCGGCGTCTCGCGATACGTGAGGTCCATGACCAGCGTCGCGGGCGACAGGTGATCGAGCGCCTCCGCATCGACCGGCATCTCATCGTGCCAGCCGAGCGATGTCGCATTCACGAGCAGGCTTGCGTCAGGGAACGTCGCTTCGACCACTCGCTCCCAGGGCACAACGTCCACGCCGAACCCCGCTCCCAACGCCTCGGCGCGGGCAAGCGTCCGGTTCGCGAGGACGATGCGCTCGAATCCCATCTCCCGGAGCGCGACGATAACGGCGCGTGACGCACCACCGGCACCGAGTACGACCGCAGTCCCCCGGATGATGTCCGGGAACGTCGCATCGATTGACTGCCGGAAGCCGTATGCGTCCGTGTTGTCGCCGATCAGGCGGCTCCCTTTTCGGATGATGGTGTTCACCGCACCGATCTGTCGCGCCGTGTCGCTCACCTCGTCCACGAGCGGCATGACGGCCTGTTTGTGAGGAACAGTGACGTTCGCCCCGAGCATCGACTCGCCGCGCAAGGATTCCACGCGCGAGGGAAGATCGGCAGCCGAGGTCTCCCACAACTCGTAGGTCGCGTCGATGCCGAGTGCCTCGAACGCGGCGTTATGCATGTGCGGAGAGAGTGAATGGGCAACCGGGTCGCCGATTACACCAGCATGGCGCATACGTCTCCCCTTTCGTCAGGCAGCGTCGGCGGTGACGCGATTGCGGTCCGCGACGAGGTTGCCGGGCAGGATGCCTCCGCCCTGGCACTGCTCCCAATCCGGATGCTGCTCGCAGGTGTTTGCGTTGTGCTCCTCGAGCGTGTTGGCAAACACATGGGCGCCGGACTCGTCACCGGTCGTGACGAAATAGAGGAAGGAATCGCCGGACGGCTGCAGCACCGCCTGGATGGACGCGAAGCCTGGGTTGGACACGGGTGTCGGCGGCAGTCCTTCTGTCTCGTAGGTGTTGTACGGGCTTCCGGATGCCTGCTCCAGCAGCTCCGTGTTCAGCACCGGCCACCACTCTTCCGGGGTTCCCACGACGTACTGCAGCGTGGGGTCTGCATTGAGCACCATCCTCTCCTCGAGCCGGTTCAGGTAAACCTGCGCGATGATCGGGCGCTCTTCGGGAATCTGCGCCTCCCGCTCGACAATTGACGCAAGGATGACCACCTCGTAGATCGACAGACCGAGCGCGTCGGCTTGCTCCCGCATCTCGGGCGTAAACGTGCTCTCGAACGTCGTGAGCTGGAGGTGGATCACATCCGCCGCGCCGGCGCCCTCACCGATGTTGTAGGTGCTCGGGAAGAGGAAGCCCTCGAGCGTGGCACCTTCCGGAACGCTTTCGAGGAAGCTGTAACTCCCACGGAACCGGTCCACGTCCTGTGCGGCGGCAAGGTATTCTGCCGCGCCGTTCTGGAGGCCAGCCTCCTCGACAACAGCGGCGTTCTGCTCGATTCGCTGACCTTCGATGAACGTCACGCTGAACGATGGCTGACTGGTGTTGCCCTGCGCCGCCTCCTCGTCGTCGGGGGCGTCCTCCGAGGGAACCGTCACCCGGTCGATGATCTCGGGCACGCTCATGCCAACCCGAAGGTTGTACACACCGGGCTTGAGCTCACCTCCACCGAACCGCAATCGCTGCTCGAAGTAGAAGCCATAGCGGATCACCTCCGCATCCGTCAGCTTCTCTGCGACGGAGCTCCCATCGTCTTCCTCGGTGATCTCGACCGTCACGGGCCGCCCCACCATCTCGGACTGCGACTCGGACGTCCAGTAATCGAAGAACCAGACGCTTCCTCCAGCAATCGCGACGGTAAGCACCACGATGCTGAGGATCTTCACGGTCTGGACAAGCAGGCGAATCAAGGGATAACGACTCCAGTAGCTGTTCGAAGACATACATGGTGGCCGGGAGGGTATCATGAGCGCCGGAGATCAGCTTCCGCCCGACCAGGGAACACCGCGTCCGCGATGCTGCGGCTATTCTACGTTGTCAGAACGATGCCGACCCACCGATCCGTTTCGCCATCCGAAGAACGTCCGCCGCTCATCGTCATCGTCGGCCCGACGGCGGTCGGCAAGACGCGCCTCTCGATCGACCTTGCGGAGGAGATGAATGGCGAGATCGTGAACGCCGACTCTCGCCTGTTCTATCGGGGAATGGATATCGGGACGGCAAAGCCGACGCTCGAGGAACGCCGGGGCGTGCCTCATCATCTGGTCGATTTCCTCCACCCCAATGATCCGGTGTCCCTGGCGACCTTCCAGGATCTCGCCTTCGCCGCGATCGACGACGTCCTGGCGCGTGGAAAGATCCCGTTCCTCGTCGGGGGGACGCCGCAGTACATCAACGCCGTCGTCGAGAACTGGCAGATTCCGCGTGTCGAGCCCGACCCGGAACTGAGATCGCGACTTCAGCGGGAGGCGGACGAACATGGCGCCGATCATCTCCTCGCCAGGTTACGGAAGGTCGACCCCGTCGCCGCAGATCGCAACGCCGGGAATACGCGTCGGGTCATCCGGGCGCTGGAAGTCTGGGAAAAGACCGGCGTTCCGATCACCGCCCAGCAAGGCAAGGGTACGCCGAGGTACGACGCGCTGGAGATCGAGCTGTGGCGACCGCGCGAGGAGCTGTACAGGCGGATCGATGATCGCGCCATGGACCAGATCCGCGGCGGCTTGCTGGACGAGATTCGCGACTTGATTGCGGCGGGAGCAAACCCGGAAAGCCCGTCCTTTTCCAGTATTGGCTATCGGCAAGCCATGCCGCACATCCGCGGGGAAGCGACCCTCGACGACATTATCGAACGCATGCAATTCGACTGTCACCGGCTGGTCCGACACCAGGAAACGTGGTGGCGGAAGAATGCGCGGCTCACCCGCATCGACCTTGAACAGCCTGGTGCGGAGCAACGCGTGCGGGACCTGATCTCGAGCCACCTGGCCCGGCACGGCCTTAATATCTCCGCCCAGGAATAGGCTAAGAAGCGTCGCGGACTCACATGGCGAGTTGATATACTTTTGGAAGTGATGCCACGTCGGGCGTCGCATGCGTCGCATTCGATTGCGTCCGTCGGGCCCACAACTCACGCGACACAGGAGCGATCATGTCCACGACTGTCCAGCCAGATACCAACCCGGCGTTCGCCGGCTACGCCCATCCCGAAGTCCTCGTCACGACCCAGTGGGTTGCCGATCACCTTGACGACCCCAACGTCCGCATCCTGGAGTCGGATGAGGACCTGTTGCTCTACGAACTGGGGCACATCCCGGGCGCGATGAAGCTCGACTGGGAAACCCAGATGCAGCAGCCGGTCAAGCGCGACTTCGTCGACAAGGCCGGATTCGAGAAGCTGGCGAGCGAACGCGGGATCACCAACGACACGACCGTGGTGTTCTATGGCGACAAGAACAACTGGTACGCCACCTACGGCTTCTGGCTCTTCAAGTATTACGGGCACGACGATGTCCGTGTGATGGATGGTGGCCGTGCCAAGTGGGAAGCCGAAGGCCGCCCGTTCACGCGCGAGGTGCCGAAGGTCGAGCCGACGGAGTACACGGCAAAGGATCCGGATGGCAGCATCCGCGCGTTCCGCGAGGACGTGCTGAAACATCTCGAGCAGGAGAATCCGGCGCTGGTCGACGTCCGTTCGCCGCAGGAATACACCGGCGAGCTCCTGCACGCGATTGGCTATCCGCAGGAAGGCGCGCAACGTGCGGGGCACGTCAAGGGCGCCGTCAATGTGCCGTGGGGCACGGCGGCGAACGAGGATGGCACGTTCAAGGCGGTGGACGAGCTGCGACGCCTGTACGGCGAGAAGGGCATCACCCCCGACAAGCCGGTGATCGCCTATTGCCGCATTGGCGAGCGCTCCAGCCACACCTGGTTCGTCCTGAAGTACCTGCTTGGGTATGAAGACGTTCGCAACTATGACGGCTCGTGGACTGAATGGGGCAGCCTTGTAGGCGTCCCGAATGCGGTCGGCAACGAGCCAGGATAATCGAAGGACATCACGCATCGTGCTGGATCGACAGGAATACATCGAGATCATTCTCGATCACTACGAACACCCGCGTCACAAGCACCGGATGGAGGACGCCTCCGTCCAGCTTGGTGGCGGCAACCCGGGCTGCGGTGACCTGATCACCGTGTACCTCAAGATCAGCGACGACGGAAAGATTGAGCAGGCAAGCTTCGAAGGCGAAGGCTGCACGATCTCCCAGGCCGGCGGCTCGATCATCACCGAGCTGATCGAGGGAATGACCCTCGACGAGGTGAAGGCGCTCGGCAAGGAGACGATGATCGAGGAGATCGGCGAGGATGCGGTGAAGAGCCGTGTCCGCTGCGCCACGCTCGCCCTCGGGACCGCGCAGGCCGCCGTCGACTCGTACATCAAGACGAAGCGAAGCAGCGACGAGGGGATCGACGCTGGACCAGTGGTCGAGCGCTTCGAGAACTAGGTCGCTCAGCGAGAGTAACTGTCAGCAAGGGCCACGCCGTGATTCGGCGTGGCCCTTGCGTTCAGGATCGCGACGTTGTCCGATCCCGCTCTGCGACGCGCGCGTTCGCAAAGATGCCGAGCAGCGCAACACCAGCCATCCCGGCAAAAAGGAGGGTGAACGGTCGGGTTTCGCCGCGGCTGAGATCACCGGCAAGCGCCATAGCGAGAATCGTTGAGCCAACAACGCTGCCAAGGTACCGGAACGTCGAGAAGATGCCGGAGGCTGATCCGGTCTGCTGGTGAGGCACGGATTCCACCGCCGCTGTCTGGACCGATGCGCCGGAGATCCCAAGGCCGATGCCCATAAGCGCCAGGGAGGCGACCACCATCCCGATCCCCGCCATCGCGATGCTCACGGCCAGCAGGACGCTGCCAGCGGCCAGGCCAATAGCCCCGGTCACCGCCGGCCACCAGTATCCCCGGCGGTCCGCCCAGCGTCCGCTCAACGGACCGAGGAAGACGGCGAACGCGGAGAACGACGCCAGTACCAGACCGGTCGTCTGGACACCGTACTCCTGAACCCGCTCGAGCAGTTGCGGCATGGCCAGCAGTGTGGTGTAGAGCAGGAAATTGCTCAGGCTGACCGACACACACGCCCATGCGTAATGTCGATGCCGGAAAAGCGCGAGGTCGACAACCGGCGAAGCGGCGCGGCCTTCGCGCCAGATGAACAGCACTCCGGCGATGACCGTGACGCAGAGGAGCGCCGCGAGACCGGCGGCGCCTACCCGCTGCACAACGACCGGCACCATGATGACACCAGCGAGCGTCAGCCCCAACAAGATCGACCCCGGATAGTCGAAACGGCCGGAACGGTGACCGGAGGGAACCGAATCAGGCAGGGCCCGCAAGGCGAGCACGGCCGCGATCCCAATCACCGGCACATTCGCGAGGAAGATCGCGGGCCATCCGCCGAGATGGACCAGGAACCCGCCAAGCGGCGGGCCGATCGCCGCCGCAGTCCCTGCCGACATGCCGATGATTCCCATGGATTGACCACGGCGCTCGCGAGACACCGCTTCGCGCACAAGTGCGATGCCATTCGGGATGCAGAGCGCCCCCGCGAGCGCTTGTTGCGCCCGGAACACGAGGAGCCACGGGAGCGACGGGGCGAGCGCGCAGGCGGCGGACGCCAGCGCAAACCAGCCGAGGCCGATCAGGTACATCTTCCGCCGCCCGTGCATATCTCCAAGGCGGCCGCAAATCGGCTGACCAACGGCCATCGTGAGTAGGTAGACAGCGACAAGCCATGTCGTGGCGGTGAGAGATACGCCAAACGTAACCTGGATGTCGGGAAGCGCCACCGCGATCATCGTGGAGTTGAGCGGGGCGAGCGCCGTCCCGATCGCGATCGCGGGCAGGACCAGCGACGTGCCATCACGCGCAACGCCATGACGATCCTGGCTGGTGAGGCGGTCGATTCGGGCCATCAGTGAAGCGTGATGACCCCTTTCGTGCCGTCGACAGTAATCTGCTGGCCCGTTTCGATCCGCCGGGTGGCGCCCCAGGCACCGACGACGGCCGGGATACCGTATTCCCTCGCGACGATCGCGCAGTGGCTCAGGGAGCCACCAGTCTCGGTGACAACAGCGGCGGCAACACCGAAGAGTGGTGTCCACGGTGGCATTGTCGTCGTGGTGACGAGAATCTCCCCGGGCCGAAGATGCTTCGCATCGTCGAGCGTTCGGGCGACACGGGCAACGCCGGTGACTGAGCCCCGCGATCCGGGATTGCCGGGGATGCGCGACGGGTCATCCGATAGTTGCGGCGGCGCCCCGAAAAAGTTCGCCATTCCGCGCAGAGATGGATTCGAGGCACCGGCCGGTTCCTCCGGCGGCTGGCCAACGAACGGCGGGGGCTCCAGCGTACGGGCGATTTCCATCTCCCGCTGGCGCTGCGAAACGAGGTCCATGACGTTCGAACGAAGTTCGGGCGTTGGGACCGAGGCGACAAGTTCCCTCACCTCGTCCCCTGTCAGCATGAAGATGTGATCTTCGCTCGCGAGAAGCCCCTTACGAACCGGGTCATTCCCGAACCGGAGCACCACCAGGCGGACGAGCGCCAAGCCCTGCTGGTCGATATAGAAATTGTGCTCTTCCTGGAGGAAGGCTGCTTGTCGCGCAGCCTGCAGCATCATGTCGAACTGCTGGCACACTGCCTCCGGATACGCCGCCAGCTGCTCTCGCGCTTCCGTTACTGCGGCGTCGGCCTTCCCGGCTGCCTCCATCTGGGCCGCGCGAGCATCGTAGCCGGAACGCAGGTACGACGCGACGGTGGCCAGGGCGAACGAGGGATCTTCCTGCCACGTCGGGGTCGCGATATCGAAGAGGTCCGATCGCAGCCCGTATTCTTCGAGGAACCCGTCCAGCTGTCCAAGGAACGCCCGCCCCGATTCGCTTTGGCCGAGCTGGGACATCACTTCCTCAACAGGCGTCGTCGCGAACAGTTGTTCCAGGCCCAGTGAGTGCGCGCTCCCCGCGAGATCCCCGAGGGCGATCCCGGCGATGACGCTCTTCGAGTTCGTTCCCACGAGCAGCGCCTGGGCATCCTGGTCGGACCCGCCGATCACCTCGCCATAGAACTCATCGAACGCCTGGATCGCTGTGGTCATTGGGAAGACGATTCGGAAGTAGATGGTCCAGAGATCCGACGCGATGCGGTGGATCTCGTCCAGCATGGCAAGCTGCCCTGTGGCGGGGAGATCGCGCGGATCCATTGCTCGCAACTGCCGGAGCCGCGCCTCGATCGAGGGAAAATGCTCCGCGTGCCACCGCTCGAGAAGGCGTCCGATCTCATCGCGGAGGGCATCCTCCGCCAGCCTGCCTTGTTCGGCGATGTCCGGAGCCGGTGACGAAGGCAGGACACCATCAAACCGATAATGATTGATCGTGATGGTCTGGAACTCCATGACCATGTGGTATTCACGACTTGCATTGCGGTGACCATACACAAAGGCGGTCTCGGCGAGCGAGCTGCCCAATGGCGATATTGGGTGAGGGAAATGCATCCTGTCATGCGTTAGTGTTCCTGTAACGGACACGCTGCTCCAATCAACCGGAAATGCCGTTCCTGTCCCCGTTGATTCCACGATCATGGAGCAGTCCTTTCTTGCTTTCGCTGCGAGTGGTCCTCGTGTCTGATCGAAGGGATTGAACTGACCACGAGCCGTGCGCGCGCAACGTCGTTGTCATCCTGCAGGGTTGTGATCGGCCGCGCCTGGAAAAGCCAAACCTGCCCGTCAGCGATACCGCCCTCGATGTCGGCCGGAAACCCGAGCTTTTCGGCAAGCGACTGGCCGATCGAAGCAATACGTGCCGCCTGGTCATCCGTGAGGGCTCGCAAGCCCTGCATGACCCGCGGAACCGGCACCTGCCTCGTTCCCTCTCCCGGCGGCGGATCCTCCAGTGTCATGAACTCTTTCGCGCCGACTACATAGCGAACGATCCTTCCGTCACGGTCGACGACGATGTGATCGGGCGTAACACGTCCGGAGACGACGCCCTCGCCGAGTCCCCACGTGGCGGTGATGACCGTATGGTCGGGGTTCCCGGTCACAGGATCGACGGTAAAGAGGACAAACGAGACGTCCGGACGCACGACCTGCTGGATAACAACCGCGATGGATGGATTTTCGTCGACCAGGCGTGCTGCCCGGCGGTAATCGACGGCACGGTCAGACCAGAGTGATGCCCAACACTGGCGGATGGCGATCTCGAGCCCCGCATGCGAGCGAACGCCGAGGATAGTGTCGTGCAGTCCCGCAAACGACAGGGAACCAGAGTCCTCCATCGTTCCCGAAGAACGGACGGCAAGCGAAACATGCGCGCCAGGCAGCACTTCGAACCGCTGGTAGATATGGGAGATCGCATCGACGAGTGGAGACGGCATGGGTGCATTGGCGACAAGCGCTCGAATACGGGCCGGATCGTCTTTCGCGGAGGGGGACTGCAGGCCGGTAGATGTGGCGAACGCTTCCCAAGCCGCTGTGGTGAGCACGCAGGCCTCCGGCACGGGGACGCCAAGAGAGAGGAGCCGTGCGAGACTGGCTCCTTTTCCGCCGGCGATGGCTCGATCCACGTCGTGTTCGCCAAGCCAGATGAAGTATGGCGGTGACCCATTGCCGTTACGCGCCATGGATCACCCCTCGCCGACGGCGCACGTGAAAGCCCGGTCCGAAAGTCCTGGCTCACAGTACACCCGGGAAGCGACCAACACAATTTCCCTGATGTACGATGCCGTCAGAACCCATGTTCTGATATGATGCTCTCAACTCGAAACCCGAATATCGTCAAGTGACCGGAGGGCACGTTGTGCAGGATCCCGCCAACCCAGCTTTGGTTCCGAGCACCCAGATAGCGCCGAGACCGCGTGAGATGGCGATGAGCGCGGCGTGGAACGCCCGCCTTACGCGCACTCTCACGACGACGGGAGGCGATCCCGTGCATATCGTCCATCACGGGACGTGGAGCCACGGTTTCGGTCCAGACTTCTCGAGCGCCATGCTGGAGATCGGGGGACGGCTGAGGTCCGGTGATATCGAGATCCACACACGGTCCAGCGACTGGATCGCACACGGGCACCATCTCGACGCGCGCTACAACAACGTCATCCTTCATATCGTGACGGTAGACGACCTCGCGGAGACGCGACGCGAAGATGGCGGGATCGTTCCGGTCGCGATCCTGACGGTCGCTGACGACGTGCTCTTTGCGATCGATCGACGCCTGCCGGACGCATGGTCCGAGCTCGGCGGAACGGTGTGCGCGGACGAGCTCGCACAGCGAGAGCCGGAACGACTCCGGCGGGCGCTGCATCGCCTCGGCGACGACCGCTTGTCAGGTCGGCTTTCAGAGATCGAGAGTCAGATTGCCGAAGGTGATCCGAATGCGGTTCTGCTGCGAATGATGTTCGATGCGTTTGGCTACAGCGAGAACCGTGGACCGATGCGCCAGCTTGCCGACGTCGTGCTTCGCAACGGGCTTCACGAGCATCCGCGGCTTCAACCGGCTCCGGAGCCTTCACACTGGTTGAGCGGGATGCTGCTTGGCATGGGTGGATTCCTGCCGCTCGCCCCGGCGGACGCGCACGCGGGCGGCATCCTGCCGGAAGACCAGTACCGGCTCGAACGGGCCTGGGCATCGTCCGGCGCGGCATTTGCGGACGACATGGTTCCGGCGAGTGCGTGGCAGGTAGCACGCGTCCGCCCCGCCAACCATCCCGTCACGCGGATCATGCAGGCCGCGACCCTGCTCACCCGATGCGGTGGACGCCCCCTTGAACCGATGATCGAAACGATAGTGGCAGAGCAGCCGATCGTCGAGTGGATACGCAAACAAACGACGCGGCCGGGACATCCTGGTCTGGGAGTGGGGCGTGCCACAGCAATGGCGGCCAGCGTGCTCCTCCCCTTCTCCCTCGCGTACGCCGCGCATGAGCGAGATGCGTCGCTCGAGGATGCGGCACGCCAGGCCTGGATCGGCTTGAAGCACGCTGAATGGACGCGTCCCGCGAAACGGGCGCTGGCGCAGGTGACCGGTGGACCGGGCATCCGGCATCTCGGAGAACGGGGGCATCAGGGTCTACTTCACCTGGACCGCGAACTCTGCACGCCGCGCCGGTGCTACGAATGCCCGATCGCCGCTGAGGTAGTGCGGGATCGGCTGGCCGGTGAACGTTCCCCCGCCTAGCCGGCGACCTCGACCGGTGTCGCGCGTCCCCTGAACAGCCGGATTCGTAGCCAGCGCTTCCGGTCGCGCTCGTCGGCGAGCTGGCGCTCCCTGGCGCCCATCAGGTCTCGCAAGGAGATCATGCCGGCAACACAACCCGGCTGTCCGGTGTTCACGACCGGGAAGCTCATCAGACCAGTGTCGGCCATCCGCTCGACGACCTGGCGCAGCGGCTCGCCAGCATACGCGACGATCGGCTCGGCCCGCATCAATCCTTGCAGCGGGTGCAAGGCACTCGAGAAGACCGGATCATGCAGACGCTCCCGCAGTGCACGACGAGTGATGACGCCGACCAGCCGACCATCACCACCCAGGATCGGGTAAAGATGCTGGCCGCGTGGCATGTCCGCGCCTTCCGCGATGCGACGAAGTGCATCGATATCGAGGTCCTCAGGCAAGGCGACGATGTTCGTCCGCATGACTTCGGCAACTGTCAACACCTCCAGCGGATCGACGCTGTATTCCCGGGTCACGTGATACCCACGGCGACTAATCTTCTCCGTAAGGATGGACCGCTTCATTGCAAGGACCGTCGTTCCATAGGCAATGACCGTCGCGACCATCAGCGGCAACATCATGTTGACATCCCGCGTCAGCTCGAGAGTGAACAACAGCGCGGTGAACGGAACGCGCATCGTCCCCCCGAGAATCGCGCACATCCCGATGAGGGCCCAGAATCCCGCTCCGTAGTCCGGAAAGACACGTCCTTCAAGCGCGCCGAGGGCGGCACCCATCATCAACATCGGCGCGAGAACGCCGCCGGACGTTCCGGCTCCTAACGGGATCGCCCAAATCGTCGATTTGACGAAGAGCACGCCGAGGATGAGGTACATCGAAGCTTCTCCCGTCAGCAGTTGCCCGATGACGTCATAGCCGACCCCGAGAGCCTCCGGGAAGATCAACCCGCCCGTACCGATCGCCGCGCCGCCAATCGCTGGCCACCACATCCAATGGATTGGCACGCGTGCGAACGCATCCTCGGCGGCATAGACCATCCATGTGATCACGAGCGCCAAAGCGCCTGCCGCGAGCCCGGCGAGGATACAGAAAAAGAGCATCCGGGCATCGAGCATTGCCGTGTGGGGAGGAACCGGAAAAATGGGACCGTCGCCCAACAGCGGCCGGCGAAGCGTCGCAGCGACCATGCTGGCGATCGCGACTGGAAAGAGGCTGCGGGGCTTGAGCTCGAACAACAGCAACTCGACCGCAAGCGCGAGTGCTGCGACCGGTGCCGCGAATACGGCAGCCATGCCGCTGGCGGCGCCAGCGATCATCAACGTCTTTCGCTCGGAGCTGGAGAAACGGAAAAACTGGGCGATAAGTGAACCGGCTGCGCCGCCGGTCATGATGATCGGCCCTTCGGCCCCGAACGGACCTCCTGATCCGATCGAGATCGCCGACGAGACCGGCTTCAGGACCGCCACTCGCCCGCCGATGCGGCTGCCGTTGATCATGATGGCTTCGATGGCCTCGGGGATGCCGTGCCCGCGAATACGTTCCGAGCCGAAGCGCGCCATCAATCCGAGGATGAGGCCACCGATGATCGGAATGAACACCGCCAGCCAGCCGAGCGAATTGTGCGCTGGCGACGCCTCTTCGAACGACAGTCGCTGATAGTAGAACAGGTTCGTGAAAAAATCGATCAGGCGGAGAAGGATCCATGCAAGCACAGCGCCAACCGCGCCTATGACAGCGGCCAGGGCGGCCAGGATGATCATGCGGGACGTCGCGGTGAAATCGCCCAGGTCACGGGGTTCAGGCTGTTGCGAGGCCGTGGCGTCGGGACCGGTGTGCATCAAGAAATGGTCTCCAGGGGATGTGATGCCCCTGGAGCCTCGTCCACAGCGTTACTCCCGCGACGATCCCTCGGCGAGAATTTCTTGAAGGCTATGGATGAGATCAGGAGCGGCATTCTGCAATTCGCGATGATGGGCGGACGAAAGCGCGGCCAGCGCCTCCTCCCCTTCGGGCGTAAGGCGGACGAAGACCTGTCTCCTGTCTTGCTCGCCGCGCCGCCGAACCACGTATCCGCGCTTCTCGGTGCGCGCCACGAGCTCGACCGCGCTGTGATGCTGGATCAGCAGGCGTTCAGCAACATAACCGATCGTGCACTCATCTTCATCAGCGGTCTTGATCGTCAGCAACAACTGATGCTGTTGCGGGATCAGGCCCGCTTCCCGCGCGGCATCTTCACTGAACCGCTGGAATCGCCTGATGAGATACCGAAACTCTGCCAGTGCACGATATCGCTCGATGGAGTTGCCTCCGCTCATCGCCGCCTCCATTTATATCGTATCACGATATAAATGGTCCAGTTGCATCTTTGCTTCACCGCGTCCATCGCTACCAGCAGATCTCCAGAAAACTGGAGACCGCCCCAGGTACACGACGGCCCCCGGAGTCTTCCGGGGGCCGCCTCCTGCTCGTCTGACTATTGGCGACAGCTAGGAGAGGGAAGATTCCCATTCGGTGCTGCCGACGTAAACCGTCGCGCCCTGCTCGAGATCGTCGCGACCCGCCGCGAGAACGATCGACGCGGCGAAATCCTCCGTCGTTGGGAGCCACCCCGCCTCGGCGCGGCGCCCCTCGATGATGCCGGGACGGATGCGGTCGAGGAGCTTCGGCGTGATGGTGCCGTCGATCAGGTCACCGCTGGCCACAGCGAAGCGGACGCCGGCCTTCTCGAACTCCGGGATCATCTTGCGAAGCTCGACCTCGCCGGCCTTCTTGCTCTCCGCAACGAC
>Ga0182741_1000302_pt1 | contig 76102 bp, 96 predicted proteins | sample eDN5th37CBELigOP_FD_128874 | JGI IMG/M metagenome (GOLD analysis project Ga0182741, IMG submission 128874) | Enriched Organic Plus compost microbial communities from Emeryville, California, USA - eDNA 5th pass 37_C BE-Lig OP (version 2) (version 2) ...
GGAAGGCCGCGTGATCGAATATGTCGATCATCTGCACGAACACTTCATCGATCCGTGCGTCATCAGGAACGCGGCCTATATGCCGCCGTCGCTGCCGGGTTTCTCCATCGAGATGAAGCCGCAATCGATTGCGGAATATACGTTCAAGGGCTGAACGCCATCATTCTTGAATGCAGAAAAGCCGCGCCGGAAAGCGCGGCTTTTTCGCTTATAGAAAGCGGATCATCAGCGCGCCGGTCAGAAGCAGGAGGGCGCCGGCAATGCGCCCGGCGGTGATTTCGCGCACGGCAACGCCCATGAAGCCGATGCGGTCGGCAGCAAGCCCGGCCATCAACTGTCCGGCGACCGCGAGACCCATCACGGCGGCGGCCCCAATGCGCGGCGTGAGCAGCACCGATGCGGTCACATAGATGCAGCCAAGCGCACCGCCCGCCACGAACAGCCAGCCCGCAGGCACGTTGAAGGCGGGCATGGTGCCTGTCGCGCGCGCGGTAATGCCCGCGATGATGGCAAGTATGACGGCACCCGCCAGAAATGAAATCGCGGCAGCCGTTACCGGTGAGCCCAGACCGCGCGCCAAGGCTGCATTGATGGGTGCCTGAATGGCAATACAGGCACCGGAAAGGATGCCGAACAACGTCCAGAGCATGGAAATTTCCTTATATGGAGAACCGGCTGAAACTTGGCACTACAGTTGCATTCTTCGTGATGCAGGACTGCAAAGAGCAATTTGCATTCGCATAATCCTGAAAAGCCTGCAACTTTTCGGGATTACGCAAAGCTTCTGGTGTGTGAAAATCACTCTTTTCGCCACGGCGTGACGACTTTGCAACCGTAGTGTCAAGCGGCGCGTTTATCAGTTGCTGTGACAGACAGGTGCAGGCCAAGGGCCTTCATGACGCCGAGCAAGGTCGATAGCTTTGGATCGCCGTTCTCGCTTAGGGAGCGGTAAAGGGCTTCACGGGTAATTCCGGCTTCTTTAGCGACAGTAGTCATGCCGATGGAACGGGCTACGTCACCAAGAGCATGCGCAACAAGGGAAGGGTCGCCATCTTCAAAGGCCGCTTCCAGATAGGCAACACGCTCTTCCGGCGTCTTGAGGTGATCGAGAACATCAAAACGGGTGGTTTCAAGGACCATTCTAAATCTCCTTCGCCATTTGTTTCGCCAGCGCAATATCCCGGCCCTGTGATGACTTGTCGCCGCCACACAGCAGAACAACGATAGTTGTTCCCATAGATACGAAATAAACCCGATAGCCGGGCCGTACGTAATGCGCATTTCGCTCACGCCTTCGCCGACAGATTTCACATCGCCGGGATTGCCCAGTTCCATGCGGCGGATCCGAGCGACAATCCGCAATCGTGCATTGGTATCACGAAGCTCATCAAGCCACTTGGCGAAAGAGGTGGTTTGGCGGACTTCGATCATGCGTAATCTATAGATCACATCGCTAATCTGGTCAATATAAACGTGATTTGTAGGTTACCTGACGCACGGCAGGAATCACCTGCCAACGTGTTGCACGATGTCGCATGGACAATGTTGCAACCTATATTCCGGGCAAATATGAGCCTTGATCTGGAATAGCTCTTTAAATTTATTTGATTTTGGAGTGGTGCCCGGAGGCGGATTCGAACCACCGACACGCGGATTTTCAATCCGCTGCTCTACCAACTGAGCTATCCGGGCATACGTAACAAGCGATTTGCTCGTTCAGGGCGGTGTTGGTTCCCGCCGGAAGTGGGTGGGTTATAGCATTAAATTTCGCGCTGTCCAGCACCGTATCGCAATTTTTATCAGCTTTTCTCACAGTTTCGATAAATAGCTGATTTTATTGGAGTAAGATCGTTTGGAAGAGGTTTAGTTCCCTTCTTCTTCCTCTTCGTCGATTGGCTTTCCCGGCAGCACATAGCTGCCCGACAGCCAGCGATTGAGGTCGATGCTTTTGCACCGCGGCGAACAGAAGGGATAGGATTCGCGCGTTGAAGGTTTTCCGCATTCCGGGCAGGGGCGCGTCGGACGCAAGGGCGTCACCCGTGCGCCTGCTGCTGCCGATATGTCCTTCTTGTCACCCATGTCCTTGTCACCGTGTCCTTGTCACCCGTGTCCGTTCTCAGACTTTCCCGCTGCCCCAGTTGGCGTAAACCGGATAATCGACATCGTTCAGCAGGCCTACGGTTTCCTGAAGCGGCAAACCCACCACATTCGTATAGGACCCAACCAGTTTCACGACGAAGCTGCCAGCCAGTCCCTGGATAGCGTAGCCGCCCGCTTTCCCGCGCCATTCGCCCGATGAAAGATAGGCATCCATCTGCTGGCGGGAAAGGCGCTGGAAGCGAAGCCGCGTTTCAACCAGTGTGTGGCGCAGATTGCCGTTTGGCAAGACGAGGCTCACGCCGGTGAATACCTTGTGCGTGCGGCCCGAAAGCAGGCGCAGGCATTCCCGCGCTTCGTCGGCGATCTCGGCCTTGGGCAGAATGCGCCGGCCAACCGCCACAACCGTGTCGGCTGCAAGAATGAAGGCATGTGCGAAATTCGCATCGTCCTTCAACAATTCCTGTGCCTTGCGCGCCTTTTCCCGCGACAGACGTCGCGCCAGCGAGCGCGGGTGTTCCGCGCGCTGCGGCGTCTCATCTATATCGGCCGGATAAATATGATCCGGTTCGATGCCTGCCTGCCCCAGAAGCTCGATCCTGCGTGGAGAACCGGAGGCAAGAACCAGCTTGTGTTGCGCGCTCATCGAATAGACATGTCCCGGAACGGATTGCTTACTTGAAGCGGTAGGTGATGCGGCCCTTGGTCAGGTCGTAAGGGGTCATTTCAACCAGCACCTTGTCACCGGCCAGAACGCGAATGCGATTCTTGCGCATACGGCCAGCCGTATGGGCGATGATTTCATGTTCGTTCTCGAGCTTTACGCGGAACATAGCATTGGGCAGCAGTTCCGTAACAACACCCGGAAATTCTAGGACTTCTTCTTTCGCCATGCGATACCTGTTTCTTTCTTCGGTAAAATGCCGCTCTCGAGCGGTCTTTCGGTCTGAATTTGCGCGGAACCTATATGATTAGGCGGCATTTGTGAACAACGGAATTCGGCGAACTTATTGCTCGCCAAAACGCAGCATGATCTGGCGCTTCAGGCGGTCGCGCACATCGCGATAGGCCGCCATGATCTGGCTTCTGCTGCCGGTTACCAATGTCGGGTCCGGCGTCGGCCAATATTCCACGTCAACCGAGAAGCCGCGCATGCGTTCCAGAACGGTATGGTGGGCAAGGGGCGTCAGCGTTACGATCAGGTCGAAATAGCCATCCGCGAGTTCCTCGAGGCCACGTGGCTGCCGGTTGTCGAGCGAGAGACCCTCTTCCTGAAGCACGGCATCGACAAACGGATCGCGCTCGCCCCGCTTCACGCCTGCGGACGCCACATAAATATTGGGTGGCAAGGCCTTTCTTGCAAGCAATTCCGCAATCGGCGAGCGGATTGCATTCTTGCCGCAGACGAAAAGCAGCGACGTGGGCAGGCGTCGTTTATGATCTTCCCTGTCTGTTTCGCTAAGCGTTACGGGAGGTACATCGGTGACGATCATCGATGATCAGCCCCTCCAGTGCAAAACGCAGACAAGGGTGAAAAGCCGTCGGGCCGTGTTGAAATCAACCTCGATCTTGCCCTTTAGCCGCGCTTGCAGCGTTTGCGATCCCTCATTGTGCAGGCCGCGCCGCCCCATGTCGATTGCCTCGATCTTGCTTGGCGTGGCCGAGCGGATCGCCTGATAATAGCTTTCGCAAATCATGAAATAATCGCGCACCACGCGGCGCAGCGGCGTGAGCGAGAGAATATGGGTCGCGACATCCTCGCCGGTTTCCCGTGCGATGGCGAAAATCAGCCGTGATTCCATCAGCGAAAGTTTCAGGCGATAAGGCCCGCCCGTATCGTCTCCGATCGGGTGGAAGGAGTTTTCCTCGATGAGGTCAAAAATGGCGACCGCGCGTTCATGCTCGACGTCAGGCGTCGAACGCCCGATGGATTCATCGAGCTCGACGTCAATAAGGCGCGCATTTGGAACACCGGCGGTCATGTCACCTCATAGGTTCAGCCGGATGGCGACGGACTGCGCATGGGCATCAAGGCCTTCGGCGCGCGCAATTTCGATTGCCGCAGGCCCAAGCACGCGCAGCTGATCGGGGCCGAGTTTGAGAAGCGATGTGCGCTTCATGTAGTCGAGAACGGACAGGCCCGAAGAAAAACGCGCCGAACGTGCCGTCGGCAGAACGTGGTTGCAGCCGCCGACATAATCGCCGATCACTTCCGGCGTATAGCCGCCGATGAAGATCGATCCGGCATTGCGGATTTTTGGCAGCAAGGCTTCCGGGTCGGCTGTCGCGATTTCCAGATGCTCGGCTGCAATGCGATTGGCAAGCGGAATGGCTGCCTCGAAATCCTCGAACAGGATGACAGCGCCGAAATCGCGCCAGCTTGCGGCGGCGGTTTCTGCGCGCGGCAGGTTGCGGAGCTGGCGTTCGACGGCCTCCTCCACCGCTATCGCCAGCGCTTCGTCATTGGTCATGAGGATCGACTGCGCGGCGGTATCGTGCTCCGCCTGGGCGAGCAGGTCAGCGGCGATCCAGTCTGGATTGTTGTCCTTGTCGGCAATGACCAGAACCTCGGACGGGCCTGCGATCATGTCGATGCCGACCGTGCCGAAGACGATGCGCTTGGCGGCGGCAACATAGGCATTGCCGGGGCCGACGATCTTGGCGACGGGCTTGATCGTTTCGGTGCCATAGGCAAGGGCAGCGACAGCCTGCGCCCCGCCGACACGATAGATCTCGGAAACGCCAGCCAGACGTGCTGCCACCAGAACCAGCGGGTTGAGAATGCCATCGGGGGCGGGAACCACCATGACGATGCGCTCCACGCCCGCCACCTTGGCGGGAACGGCGTTCATCAGCACGGAACTTGGATAGCTCGCCGTGCCGCCCGGAACATAAAGCCCAACGGCCTCGATAGCCGTCCAGCGCGAGCCGAGCTCGACGCCCAGCGCATCGGTATAACGGTCATCTTTCGGCAATTGCCGCGCATGGTGCTTTTCGATGCGCTCATGCGCAAGTTTCAGCGCCTCGATTGTGGAGGCAGGCGCGGTCTCGAAAGCTGCATCTATTTCGGCTTCGGTGACAGCAATGCCGGTTTTTTCAAGATCGATCCGGTCGAAGCGGCGGGAATAATCAATGAGGGCGCTGTCGCCTTCGCGGCGCACGCGGTCGACAATTTCCCGCGCCGCCCGATCAACATCTTCGGAGGCTTCGCGCTTGCCTGCCAGAAATGTCGCGAAATTGTTCTCGAAATCGGGATCGGTTTGTCTGAGCGTCTTGACCACGCTTCTATTCCTTCAAATCTGCCAAATCTGCTTGCCGGACCTGGTGTCCGGCTGACGAATGACGGTTGTGCAGAACCTGCTCTCAGACGTTATGGCGGGGAAGCGATTCCGTTTCCCATGCCGCGCCAAGGTCCGTCATTTGCGCCTCAATGCATTCCACTTCAAGACGGATAGCCGCATTTGCCGAAAAAGTCAGTTCTATTGTACCCGCGGGCGTTTCGCCGGCAGCGAACTGAACGGCCATCAGGGAAAGCACGTCTTCGGGCTTCTGGCGGTCTATCCCGGTTGCCTTGGCTGCAATGACGCGGTTGAAGTGCAAGGCGGTGCGGCGGCGCTGATATTGCGGCTTGCGCAGGAACCTCGGTTTGCTTTCTTCCCAGACGAAACGGTTTGCCGTCAGGACGAAGCGCTTTTCTTTGGCGAGATATTGAAGGTCGGATACTTTCAAAACCGCGTCCTGAAGATGAGCCGACAGGACCTGTAAATCCTCCTCATCCAGCGCCACGAGCTTCAGCATATCCATACTCCAACACCACTTTCCCGTTATCGGTTATAATAACTGTTCCCGGCAGCAGGGAAATCAACCATCTGTCTGCCACAGGTCCTGCACCCACCCGGTCGATTATCAACTTGGCACGCCGAAACAAAAAAATCGACAGGCTTTTCAAGCCTGTCGCTGTTCCGATAACGCCAGCCAGAAAAAAGCCGGAGCAACGAATGTCGCTCCGGCTGCTCACATCAACCGCTGATGCGTTCGACCGACGCGCCGCAGCGCGACAGCTTTTCTTCCAGTCGCTCGAAGCCGCGATCCAGATGATAGACGCGATTGACCATGGTTTCGCCCTCGGCGGCGAGGCCCGCGATCACCAGAGAAACCGATGCGCGCAGATCCGTCGCCATCACCTGCGCACCCTTCAGGCGCTCCACGCCTTCGACGGTTGCCGTCTGCCCGGACAGGGAGATTTTTGCGCCGAGACGCGCCAGCTCCTGCACGTGCATGAAGCGATTTTCAAAAATCGTTTCCGTGATGCGCGACGTTCCCTTCGCCTTGGTCATCAGGCCCATGAACTGCGCCTGCAAATCGGTCGGGAAGCCGGGGAAGGGGTCGGTGGTGACATCGACCGGCTGGATGCCGTGGCCGTTGCGCACCACGCGCAGGCCGCTATTGGTCTCGGTGATCTCGGCACCCGCCTGACGCAGCGTGTCCAGCGCCGACGACAGCAGGCTTTCCTGCGCGCCTTCCAGAAGCACGTCGCCGCCCGTCATGGCGACTGCCATTGCATAGGTGCCGGTTTCGATACGGTCGGGAATGACGCGAACGCGTGCGCCCGAAAGGCTGGTCACGCCTTCCACATGGATGGTGCTGGTGCCCGCGCCGCTGATCTTTGCGCCCATCGCATTGAGGCAGTCGGCAAGATTGACGACTTCCGGCTCGCGGGCCGCATTTTCGATGATGGTCTCACCCTTGGCGAGAGCCGCAGCCATCAGCATGACATGGGTTGCGCCGACGGAGACTTTCGGAAAGCGGTAGCGTGCGCCGACAAGGCCGCCCTTCGGCGCGCGCGCCTTGGCGTAGCCGTTTTCAATGTCGATTTCCGCGCCCAGCGCCTGGAGCGATTCCAGCAGCAAATCCACGGGGCGGGTGCCGATGGCGCAGCCGCCCGGCAGCGACACGGTTGCCTCGCCGGTGCGCGCCAGAAGCGGGCCGATGACCCAGAAGCTCGCCCGCATTTTCGACACCAGTTCATAAGGCGCGGTCGTGTCGACGATGTTGCGGGCGGTGAAGTGGATGGTGCGCGAATAGGCGCCGTTCTGGTGCTCGCGGCGTCCGTTCACCGAATAGTCGACACCGTGATTGCTGAGGATGCGGATCAACTGCTCGACGTCGGCCAGATGCGGCACATTCTCAAGCGTCAGCGTATCGTCGGTCAGAAGCGAGGCGATCATCAAGGGGAGAGCGGCATTTTTTGCGCCGGAGATCGGAATGATGCCGTTGAGCTTGTTGCCACCGACGATTTTGATGCGATCCATGCTGTGTCACCTTCTGGGCCGATACCTTGCCCGATATATTTGCACCAAATCCGGCGGCCGTCGCGGCGCGGAGGCGTTGCATCATGAAATTACGAGTCTTGCGGCCAAATTACGTCGATTACGAATCACGAGAGGACGATATAGCGGCCAGGAACAGAAATGAGCTTTTACCGCAGAGCCTCCCTATCTTCAAGGAAGGCTTTGCTGCTGTGATTCTCACTCAGTATCGCCGGAGGCGGCGGTAATGCCGTCGTTTCGTTCGTCGGCTTCGCCGGCGCGCCGCGATCTCAACTGCGCTTTCCGGCGCATCAGATTCGCACGCAGCTCCTCGGCACGGCGCTTTTTGCGCTGGTCGGACTGGATTTGTTTCTCTTTGTTGGTCGTATTTTCGCTCATGACGGTCTTCTACTACGTGAAAAAGGGCCGGAAAAGCGGCTTTCAGATGCGTGTCCTGCAGATTTCCACATTATGTGAAAAGAAATGCAATTGCTTGCTTGCGATTTGCGTAATGATGTGGCAGAAGTCCGCCGCACTCAAGAGATTGCTGCGGTAGCTCAGTGGTAGAGCACTCCCTTGGTAAGGGAGAGGTCGAGAGTTCAATCCTCTCTCGCAGCACCATTATTCCCCGGACATTCAAGGCAAATTTGGTTCCACCCTGTCGAGGGATGAAGAACAGATGCGCACCGGCTTACACGGGTGCGGCACAAATCTGGCACTGCCTTTTCTTATCCCGTTCTGAAATGCCGGTTTGCTCCAGCCTGTCGATCAAATCGAAGGGGATCGATACGGGCTCTTACGTCCCGCCTTCCTTGTTTTTCTTCTTCTTGCCCTCGTCATAATGAAACTTGATGGCGAAGAACATGGCCACGCCCAACACGATAACCTTGAAGGCCATCAAGCCTATAGGAATCCATTCCATTTAATCGCATTCCCGCGCTGCTATTTCCCGTGAATGGCACTAGCACAGTGTGGCTCAATGAACAGATCATATTTGGTTGATCCGGGTGAAACCGTCCATTTGCTCAGTTGGACGAGCATCCGGCTGTCACGCGGCTTTTCTTTCGCAGCCGGTCTTTTCGATGTATACTGGTTGCCTGATTGTCAGGGCTTCACGCGGATTATCCGCTGATCATGTGAAAGCCCGAAATTGGGTGCAGGCCATGTCCTGACCGCCGCCCTTGCCGTCAGGACTGCCCAACCCGCAGGAGGAGCGTCATGGCACAGTTTCATGTTATTGCAGGTCGAGACCAGTCAGACTTTTACCCGGACGTCAAACGCATCCAGATGGCGGATGTATTCGATGCCCTGCGTATGGGATTCGACGACTTCTGGGCGAAGCCGTCGCATTACGTTTTTCTTTGTCTCATATATCCGCTGGCGGGGTTGTTCATCACCTATTGGAGCACGAACGCAAATGCGCTGCCGCTTCTGTTTCCGCTGATGTCCGGCTTCGCCTTGATCGGGCCGGTTGCGGCCTTGCCGCTTTATGAAATGAGCAGGCGCCGCGAGGAAAAACTGGATGCGAGCTGGAGGCGGGCTTTCGATGTCAGCCATTCCCCGGCATTGCCGTCTATTGTGGCCGTCGGTTCCTTCCTTTTCGCAATATTCATTGCGTGGCTGTTGGTCGCCCAAAATCTCTATGTTCACTATTTCGGCCCCATGCCGCCCGAAAGCTTCTCGGTGCTGATGAACCAGGTATTGTCAACGGAAGAGGGACGCAGTCTGATTTTCGCTGGCTGCGGCATCGGCTTGCTTTTTGCAATCGCTGTCCTGTGCCTGACGATCGTCACCTTCCCGATGCTGCTTGATCAGGATTGCGGTGCGGCGGCGGCCATCGCGACATCGTTGCGCGTGGTCTGGCGCAACCCGGCGGAGTCGCTGCTTTGGGCGGCAATTGTAACCGTCATGCTGGTCGTGGGCTTTGCCACCATGTTTGCCGGACTGGCGGTGGTGCTGCCCATCCTTGGACATGCAACATGGCATCTTTATCGAAAGACGGTCGCATATGCGAGGCTAACGCTTTGAGCGCCGCTTCCGTTTGGCTGGTTTGAAAAAGTTTCCCGGAACGAACCGACGTTTGCGTGATTTTCTGATCTCGGACGGCGCATGACAATGGCGCGGCCGGCCATGGCATCCCTGCCTGTTGACTGCTCCGGGGGTTGCTTCAGCCGTTCTGGTCGCTAGCGTTCCTAAAAGTCCGATGAATAAAGCACGTCTTGAAATCATATTGTTCTCCCCAACCCACATTCATAACTATGAGGAAAATACGACACTATGTCGAGTCGGGAAGGGGCACGTTGCCAGAGTAACAATGGAAGGGGGCAAACTTCCTTGTCGGAAATAGCCAAATAATTCAAATACTTATGGAGAAAAGAATGGCGCACCCGAAAGGATTCGAACCTCTGACCCCCAGATTCGTAGTCTCCCGCAAGAGATTGAATTAAAAGGGCGGCGTTCCCATTCGGCAAGGAAACTATAGGCGGCGGATAGGAACGTCAACCCGCCGCCTATTCTATGGATTGGTGCGACGTTGAGCGGCCTCGATGCGCTGGAGAATTTCCCTCACAACTTTCATATCACCGCCGAGTTGATTGAGCGTGGTCTGAAACTCTTTGTTCGTTTCGAGGGCCGAGGCCGTCGCCTGTTCATTCGCCGTGACACGATAAGAGAGATTGTCGATTGAGCCGTTGAGTTTACGGATATCGGACTCTACACCCTTCTTCCACTCATCATTGCGAGCGTCGTTCGCTTTCACTTCGATCAAGCGATCCTTGTGAACTTGCTCATGAGAAACGCGCCAATCCTGAAGGTCTTCAATGTCGCGGGACTTGTTCACCCAGATCGTGACGCCACCGATGATGACAGTCGCCAGCGTCACAAGCTGCAACAGCGTGTTCAGGTTCCATTCGAACTTGCCTTTAGGCGGTAGGCGCATTGTCTCCTCCGTCATTTCCAGCAGCCCGCCTTAACCCCAAATCGATTGTGTGCCGCCACCTGATTGGCGAATGGTCGGTCAGTCGTCAGTATGTTCACCGACGTTTCCAGGCTTGGCCGAAGCTTCTCGAACCCGGCGCACACACTCGGGGAGTTCGTCGTCTGGCAGCCCGTAATCAGCGCAAAGAGCGGCAGCGTCAGCAGCGTCCACTTCATTTTTGATTACCCCCTTGTCCTGGTAATATTTGACGGTCGCGGCTAACGCATCGGCTGAAGCCTGCTTCTTGCCGTCACTCACACCCATACCGTGAGCGATGAAACCGGCGATGACAGCGCCAGCCACGGCAGCGGCGCCCATCTTGAGAATATCAGCGATACCCAACATCACGCCGCCGCCTTCTGTCGCTGGATCAAGGTGTAAAGGCCATAGAGAACGCCAGCGACCATGATGATGGCGAACGCCCACTGAATCGGGCCCGTGCCTGAAGCAATTCCGGTCACACCGCCGATCAAGCCGCCAAGCGGGCCCCACGCTTCGGGCTTCTTCAGCGTTTCAACGATCGATGTGTCTTTTGGGTTGGCCTTTGGCGCACCGGCAGGGTCAGCGACATTCGTCGGCGTGACAGTTCCTCGGCGGGACATTGCAATCGCGTTTCCCACGACACCTGGAGTCGTTTTCCACTGGCCTTTCGGATCGACGCCGGTGATACGGATCGTCCAGCCGCGACCATTGGCTGAGAACCCTTGCTTGCCACCGATACCGCGCAGAAATCTCATGTATGCGTCGCAATAATCGCGGATCAGTTGTTCGACGCCGCCACGATAGGATTTGACCGCCGCAACGGTCTGGACCCCCACAACTCCATCCTGTGTAACGCCGACGACAGTTTGCAAAATCTTCACAGCGCGGGAAGGGCCGGACATCACGCCCGAGTTGAAGACCGTATAGTCGAGACCAGAAGGCAGAAGGTCGCCGCCAGACTGTAGCCAGTAGGAGCGCCGATAGATTTCCTCGGCCTCCTGAATCGTCATGTCCTTGACCTGTTGGGCGGTTACGGATGGAACGCCGCGATATGCAGCAAGTGTTCTGTGGGTTATCCCGAATTTCGTCGGGCCACCGCTGTCGGTAGCACGGTTTGAATAACCGCCTTCATCGCCGAACAAAAGTGTGAGGGATGGGGCCAAGTTCTGGCGTGCCATAATGCGCGCTCCTGTGTTCTTCCGTCGTGCAGAAAATCACAGGATCAAGCCCCCAGCGCAAAGCACAGCCGTCAGTTTACGCAGTTTGGTTGCATCTTGCTCTAACAGGTGAAAGAACTATCATGGTTGAGTAAGGCGACCTGATCAGAGTGAGGGGTATCATGCTATGTGGCCTTTTGAGTTCAATTACCAATATATTGAAATTTTCGCCTATCTATCGTTAATTGTAAGCTTAGTTTCAATTGCGCTGATTCTTTGGGTCGGTACCCGATAAAGCGCAAGCCCCATCCTCGGTGTTGACTCCTTACCTAGAATAGTATGAGGACGATCTGGATTGTCCATGGCGGGTAAATCGGTAGGGGGATTTATGCCACGCAAGTTCGTTTTCGGGATGATCGTGGCCGCTTGGTGCGCCACGATCATCTACGTTTTTTTTCCCGGATACATTTATGCTGATGCTTATGACCAGTATCAACAGGCATTAAAGGGTACGTTTTCAGACTGGCACCCGCCGGTCATGTCAGCATTCTGGCGGTTACAAATTCAGGTATTTCAGACAGGTAGCATCTTCTATGCTATTAACATTGCTGCACTTTGCCTGTCTCTTTATCTCCTGCTGGCTCCATACAAACTCTACGCCTCAGTTCCTGTATTTTTTGCATTAGCTCTTTGTCCCGTATTTTTTGGGCTCATTGCTGTTGTTTGGAAAGACGTGTTTTTGGCCTGCCTCGTACTTCTTTCTGCGTCGATAATTTTCAATAGATCGATTGAAACAGGAACTGTATGTTACCGATACAAAGCAATTTGTTTGGTCTTGTTGATTGTTGCATCGTTGACGCGCGCAAACGCTCCCTTCATCACTGCCCCAATAATTTTAATGGTAACAATAGGTTGGAATGCTCGATTTAGCGGGTTGATAGCCTCTGTACTGCTGGCTGTTGCACTAATCGGAGTAAGTGGACCGATAAACCATAGGCTGCTTGGAGCTCGTAGCGACAACCCCTTAATTTCCCTTCAGGTCTACGATCTTGCTGGAATATCGCATTTCTCAGGGGACGTGAAGCTGCCGGGTGAATACTCTCCAGAAGATCAGGAAAAAATAGTCGGAAGCTGTTATACTCCAGTACACTGGGATGTGTATGCTTGGGGAGATTGCAAGTTCGTCGTCGACAAATTGAACAGAAAGAGTCTAGGAAAAGTCTGGGTGAACTCGATTGTAGGTCATCCAATCGCCTACTTACAGCATCGATTATCGCACTTTAATAATTTGTTGCGTTATTGGGGCCACCAGCCAGCTTACAAATATTATGTAATGGTTCCACCCGGATATCAGACAGATAGCCCCCAAAACCAAAACCAGATACATAGAAAATATACGGAAATTATGGAGCAATATGATCGGCAACCATGGCATTTCGGTTTTATATGGTATGCCCTGTCTATTGGATTACTTATTGCAACCTCCTGTGCTAACAGAGTGCCGGGGAAACTCGTCAACTGTCTCTCCTTCGCTTCCTTCGCCTATATATCAGCTTACTTCGTCGTTGGTGTTGCAGCAGATTTTCGGTATCTGTTGCCCGCTGTCTTCATACTGGTCGCCGCAACAGTCATTCTGGTCGGTCAAGACCGAGGTATTTCTACGAGCAAACAAGGTTTGGCAGGGCTTTTAACGATGTTGGCAATAATTGTTGCAGGGGTGGTAAAATGAAGTACGAAAATGTTGCCGTAATTGTGCCATGTTACAATGAAGAGAAAACGATTGCTCGGGTCGTTGAGGATGCGCGTAAGTATTTGCCAGGAGCAAGAGTTTATGTCTACGACAATAATTCAAAAGACGCGACTAAGACTGTAGCGGCCGCAGCAGGGGCTATAGTGCGATCAGAGATTCGCCAAGGAAAGGGATTCGCATTAAGGAAATCGTTCATCGACGCCAATGAAGATTACCTCATAATGATCGATGGCGATGATACGTACGATCTTTCGTACGCCCCGAATGCAGTTCAATATGCTATTGAAAACCAACTCGACTTTCTGAATTTAAAACGCGTTGCAACTGACGCTGCCGCTTATCGGAGAGGCCATGTTATTGGCAATAAAGTCCTGACAGGAGCAATTGGTATCCTGTTTGGGCGCCAAATAGACGATATGCTTTCTGGATATAAAGTGCTTTCTAAGCGGTTCGTAAAATCATTCCCGGCATCGTCCTCAGGTTTTGAAATCGAAACAGAGCTCCTTGTTCACGCGCTTGAGTTGGGTATCCCTCTCGGCGAGTTGGCAACCAATTATAAGGAGAGGCCTGAAGGCTCTTTCAGTAAGCTTTCTACCTATAAGGACGGAATGCGGATCGGATTTACGATCATGCGACTGTGTCAGATGGAAAGGCCAATATTGTTTTTTAGTATTCTCGCTGCCTTTTCTGCTATTATCAGCCTCATTGTGGGCGGTGGAGTGGTAGCCGAATATTTTCAGACTGGTCTTGTCCAACGATTTCCCTCGGCAATTCTAGCCGGGTTTTTGGGGATGACGGCAATCGTTCTAATGGGGGTGGGACTTACCCTAGACCTTGTTCAACGAACGCGATCTGATCTGAAGAAGATCGCTTTCTTGGCAATTGGCCACTAATGAAAACTATTGGTAAATTTATAATAGCGGGTGGAGTCGGCTTTGTGGTCGACTTTTCCTTGCTAACTTTGATGCTTTTTATTGGGTTGGATTCGATCACTGGACGACTAATATCTTTTTCTTTTGCGGTGTTATCAACGTTTTTTATCAATAGAAGATTTACCTTCAATAGCGAAGGTAATATTTTTACGCAATTCCAAGCGTACTTATTTGGAAGTCTGATGGGATTAAGCATAAACTGGATCGTATACTCGCTATGTCTGGCGTATATTTCGCCTCAATTATCTCTTGTAACAGCTAGCGCCTTAGCAATGATTATAAACTTCTTATTTTACAAGTTTATAGTCTTTGAACGATGACTGATAGAATATCGGTTAGCTCCCAACGCCGTTCGTTGTGCCTGATGCCACATTGGACCCTAAAAGGTAGTCGCCTGCAACTACCGATCCTATCTTGCCAAACAGTGCAGTGGTTTGGCCTTCTCCAGCATAAGAAACCGCGGTGTTACCGTCGACAAGTATGTTCGTCAACGTCCCGGCCGATGTAGATTGCAACAAAATGGCGAACCTGTCCGCCGTTCCAATTCCACCCCCAAACCCCGCGTTTACAATCTTGTTCCCAAGAATGCTAATGCGGAGCGTCTGACCATTACCCGGAGTGTCTTTCGAGATGCTAATGGCGTTCTTCCCCGCTTGGTGGATGATATTGTTGCGGAAGGACAAGTCCTCGTTGCTGATATCAAGTCCCATAGTGGAGCAGCCTATACCATAGGTCGCAGTATTATAGACATGATTGCCTTCAACATCCACGAAGGCGCATGAGATAAGACCAATAGCATCCCCGATGCCTGCTGAGGCTTGAACGTTCGTCAAGGAAGGCAAGGTGCCCGCAACTGTCAACGCCACAGAGCTCTGGATGGAAACAATACGGAACTCCTGTCCATTGTTCATGACGAAAAACTGACCTGGGAGTAGCTTGTCAAATGATGTGCTTCCCGCCCCAGATACCCGAGTAACGGTACTTCCTGAAGTGTTAACCGTAAAGCGGTCGTTGCGCCCACCGATGAGTGTACCTTCAATCACATTGCCGCTGACGCGTCCCGTGTGCACGCGCTGGAACAGAACAGCAGCCCATCCGATTGAGTGAAATCTATTATTGAGGACCCTATGGTTGTGCACACCATAGTACGACATGAATGCTGCTACACCATTCGTATAGAAACCGTAGATAACATTGTCTTGAATGGTGCAACGTGCACCATCGTTGATGACAATAGCGTAACCACTGGAATTACCAATGCTACACTCTTTAATGGACACGTCAGCCGAGGCCCCGACACGTATCTGAACAAAGTTGTCATTATTGACGTTCTGGACGTTGTTGGCATCCAGAACAACGTTACGCAGCGCGCTGCCCGACCCCAGCTGTACCTCGCCTGTGGAAACTGCTCCCCGCTGAAGGGTGGTTACGTTATCGCCAAGGATACGAACCTTAGCAGGTACTGAAATGGAAGATGTGTAGCGGTAAGTGCAACCATCGTTCAGGAAGGCATTAAACCTTCGCAAAGCAGCAGCTGCCGCAAGCCACATGTTAATTGCTGCTGTGTCATCGGTAATGCCGTCACCCTTGGCACCGAACTGGCGAGGGTTCAACGCCTTATCACTCATGACCCACCAATTGCCCCCGGCATCTTGTTCCTTAACAGAACTGGGCAGGTTAGGCTCAGCGGCCCCCCAGTAATCCCAACGAGCCCCTCCTAAGTCGCCCGGGCTCGCGTAACCAGCAGTACGAACGTCGTACTTAAATCGCGAAGGAAGATTAGATGCACGCAAGGCGGCCCTGTTGGTGAATGTGAAGCGCGTGCCTGTCGCAAGCTTCTCAACGGTAACAGAATTGTCCGCAACCTCTCCCACCGATGGGACCTTAAAGCTGCCGTCACCGGAAAGGAAAGTTGTTGCATCAGGGGTTCCAGTAGCGTCGATGTCTTCAATCGCAACTTTGTTTTTCGCGGCAAGCGCTCCAAGGTCTTCGGGCTGTACTGCTGTTTCAGCCTTCTGCAGAGCATCTTGCGCACCCGCCAAAAGATTTTGCGTATCCTCTTTTGCTTGCTCGGCAGCAATGGCAGCGGTTTCGGCACGGTCAGCGGCTGCGTTGACAACACTTTCCATGTTGTCAATCCGGCCATTCAGCAGATCGTCAGCGACTTCACGTTCGGCTTTTTCCTGGGCGAGTCCCTCTGAGGTATCAACAGAATCCCGATGGAGTTCTTGAAGCGTTATTTCAATTCTGTTCAGGGAATAGTTGTGGTCTTCGATTTTGAGAGGGGCGCCGTTGCGATATTGGTCCGTTCGTCGAGGCTCGCGGTTGCCCTCGATTATCACATCACCTGTGACCCCCGATCCTGTCAGATGTACAACCGCATCTTCTGACACACCCTGCACATAAGTGGCGCTGACAGTATAGGCCGTCACGACGGCTCCATTTACCCAGACACGCAGATCATCGTTGTCGAATATAGGAAAGCCGACAGGGAAATCCGTTGTCGGAGTGGTTGGCTGGAAGGGTGTGCGGCGCTTGGATTCTGATATTGTAACCATGTCCGCAAATATTCACGGGCAGGAATTTTCCAGCAAAGCACAGGTCAACGTTGGAAGGCAGGAGAACGATCAGGAGCGGTCTGGCCCGGCGACCACCAGAATGTTTGTCCGAAATCTTTCTTCATCCGCTTTTCATACCGGCGGAAAGACTTCCGGTAATCCGGGTCGATCATCGCCTGTATCTGGTCGAAAACCATGCGATCAGTTGCAAGTTTCGTGTACCAGAGTGACGATCCGGGCGTCCAACCCTTCATGTATTGAGCAAGCGATTTTCCGCTGAAACCATTCTTCAGAAAGTCAGCCGTCGAAATTATCGCCGATGGACCGGGGCCTGCGAGAAATTCCGTGACGCCAGCCCCGCCACGAGAGACAGACGAGTTCACGAAATCGCCCATCATGCCACCGCCACCGCCTCGGATAAAAGCTTCTGTCCAAAACTGCGGGCGGCTCATATCATTGGGATCGCGACCAGCAATAATCGATTGCATTTGAACCGTGAACGCTCCGGCGACAGTCATGAGCGCAAGCAGCTTCGACGTGTAGGCCGCCTTCGACCACATTCCATCTTGTGCAGCCGCACGCATCATGTGCGTCATCATGTATGTCATGGGGAAACTTTTGAACTGAGTGGCGGACCGAACGGCTTCGCCCAGCACGGTACCGCGCTGCAAGCCGCCAGACATAGCACCCCGAATACGCGCATCAGGCTCGAGAACTGCCATGTGACGCTCGTCGATGATAGCGGACATCAGCCGATCAGCGAGGCGCTGATCCTCAACGCCGTTCACATCAAAGAACCGCGCCCCATCCGCGTCGAGTTGCGGCGTGACGCGAAGTTTGTCCCAATCCGCCGCGGTAAACCCATATCGTTCGAAGAAACCACGGAAAAGCGGATCGAGTGCTTCGAACTTCTTGTCGGATTCGCGGGCGATAGCACCCATGAATTCCATTGAGAAAGCACGCTTCAGACCCTCCGTCCAAGTGTTGAGGCCACTCGCACGCATAATTGTATCAGCAACGCGGGCAGTAATCCCCTGTCCGACGATTTCATCGGCAAAGCGCTTGGAGCCAAGAGCGTTATCCATCACAGCGGCAGCCGTGAGATTAACTTGCCGCGCAATAGCTTCGGCCTTCTCGTCGTTCGCCAAGTCTCTCACCAATCGGCCAAGAACTGCCGTCGCCGGGATGCCATTGTGATTTGCTGCGAATGACATGGTGAAGCTGTCACCGGGGAGAGCTGCAATTGTTGCAGAGCCAAGCCGAGAGGCTGTCTGAATATTGCGCAACCCCCCACCTATTCCAGCCAGCAATTCATTTTGTGGAACGCCAAGCTTGCCGGAAAGCGCATCGAACGTGCGTTGTGCGGCTGCCGGACTGTTCAAGGAAATGACGTTCTTTATGCGCTGGCTCTTACTCAGATTTTCTGCGTCAGCGCGCCGGGCCTTCTCCAAAAGCGTGTTGAAATTCTGCTCGTACTTGGGCCCTAGAACTTCGGTAAAAGCAATTTCCTTGCCCATACCGGACAAATGTCCGACGAGCGTATTGTAAAGGCCGCCATCGCCGACACCGTATTTCTTCATCAAACGCTTGTAGGCATCAGGATTATCGAACCGGAAGACACGAAGCTGGTTTGAGAACCCGCTTGGACCGGCAGCGCCGACGCCCCGCCCCAGCGTAATGTCCTTATAGGCGTTCTGGATAATGCCAGGAATCATCGTGGGTGGCGCTTCGCCTTGACCTTCCTTGTCCATAACGCGCATCGTACCGGCACGGATTTCCTGCATCAGATCGTCAACGAACTCACGTTCAGTAACAGCCTTGGTGCGCGAGGCATCCCAGAACTGCGGCAGGCGCCAATCGTCGAGAACTGACAAGCGTTTGCCAGCGCGCTTCACACGATCAACGGCGTAGCCGGTCGCCTCCTGAAAGGCCTTTGCTGCGGCTTGTGCAGACTGATCGCCCGTGTCTCGCCCGAACAATTCGTCAACAACATTCCAGATGGATTCCGTATCTTGGCGGAGCCCGGCCATGGTCGATCGATACTTATCAAGAGTGCCGCCCATGATGCCGAACAGGCGCTTGGTAACGGCTTCAGAATGACTATCGATATTGATCGCGTTGCCAGTTGCTCGGCCCGCTTCCCAATTGTCTCGGACAAGTGCGCTCATCAGGCCGACAGTCTGCCCGCGAGGGTGTTTCTGCATTCGGTCATAAATTTCAGCCTGTCGGATAGCTTGCAGCGCGGCTTCCATTTTGCGCTCGCGGGCAGCTTCGGCCATAACGCGAGCAGCCTCAAGGGCTCCGGCGGCGTCGGCGGTTGCCGGGCCCATAGCGGGATAGAGCCTATCCTGGATGCCATTGTGCAAGGCGAGCGCGTCATCGGCTGCCTTCTGTGTGATCCGCTTAGCTGCAACGAGCTTGGCAAGGCAATTCTGGATCGACATTATTTGCCCCCCGGAGCGCGCATGAAGTGTTCAGTGTTGCCCATAGTGCAGGCTTCGAGATCGGCAGCCATGCGGATTTCGTCGTCCGCTTCCGCCATTATTTCAGCGATCGAACGCTCGCCAGCGCCGTCGCCCAGATCGACCTTGATATCAGGCATTTCCTCGCCAATGCGGATTGCCTCGCGCAGAACAGCGTCGGAGGTGTCTTGCGCCTTCGCCACTTCCTCGACGTGCTCTGGTGTCAAGCGGTCGTTGGCCACCGCGATCAAATCTTCGCGGTCTGCCTTGGCCAGCGATGTACGGAGAACATCAGCGGATTCCAGTGGATCGCCAAACAGGCGAGCGCCTGCGTCATTTTTCAACGCCTCGTCGGCGTAGTCGCGCAGGAAAGAAGTGAGGCGCTTGCGGCTGATCGGACGGCGCATATTCTCATCGCCGAACATGGCGCGCGCCAGTATCTTCGATATTTCGTTGGGTCCGCCGAACATTTCAGCCTGGTTGATCAGGTCCGCGACCGGGCGGCCTTCGTCGCGCGCACGCATCACCAAACCGACGGCGTTCATAAGATCGTCAGTGATATCCATCCCGCGAGGAATATCACCACGCACAACGGCATCGCGCATGATTGCCCACGAACCGGCACTGTCCCCGAGCGCGCCCGCCAGAGATTTAATGTTGCTGTCGGCGTCTTCGAGCGCGCGGCCCAAGAGCGTTGGCTCACCGTATGCCCGGCCCATAAGAGCCGACATGATGCGCCGCTCTCCAGCCTGTGAAAGCACGCCAGCCTTATCGACCAGTTCCCCTTGTTCAGCACGGGGAAGTTTCTGCATGAAGCCGCGAACGAAATCCCGATTGCTGATCGTGTCGACATCACCAGCATCGCGCAGCTTCGACAGAACCGCATCGTCAATGAGGCGAGCGTCGGCAAGCGCCTGTTCTGCCGCACCGAGGCGCATTGCTGTCGAACGATTGGCGGCTGTCACGAATCCAATGCGCGCCTCTGGGTCGAGATCAGTAATCCGGCGCGCGATCAGCACGGGCTTGGTGAAACCTTCGATGTCGAAATTCTGCGCGCGCAGGAAGTTGCGATAGGACTCCGACGCGGGACCATTTTCGAGATACGCCCGGCGCATTGCCATAACGCGACCATTGCCAGATTCGACAAATCCCTCTGGACCGACCACCGGCGCACCGTTGGCAGCATCGGCGGAAGGGCCGAGCCGCTCGGGCTGGAGGTTCGCAGCGATTGAATTAATCTGGTCTTGCGATATGGCCCGGGTGCGGTCTCGCGGCTGAAGCTCAGGAGGAAAGGCGGGGTTGATCGACATGTCGTCGAGATTTGACGTGATTAAGTTGTCAGCTTCAACCACTTCGTACTGAACACCAACAGAACGGCCATCCGCATCATATACGCGACCGGGCCGGGCATTCGCTTGCAAGAATGCCTCCTGTGGAATTTCCACCGGCTGGCCCCGAAACAGATCGTCGGCAGCCTTTTCAACGGCGGCGCGATAAACAGCGGAACCTTGCGCAGATTTGTCGAAGCGCGCCGCCGGTACGGACGCCTCGCGTGTTACGACGTTACCAGCATCGACGAGTTGGCGAGGCCACTCACCAGTGGCAGCGCGGTGCCATGCAGCGGCCAGCCCTTTTATCCCGCCACCGAGTACAGCGCCACCGGCGCCCGCCGCCGCAATTTCAGTCAGCGCGTCACGAAATCCAAAATTCGGATCGACTTCCTGTTTGAAACCATAATTCAAGCCTTGGATTGCCGTTTCCGATGACGCGCCGATAGCACCCTCGATGAGTGCAGTGCGCAGAATGCCCGACGCGGCACCGGCGCCAAATGCAAGAGAAATGGCATTGATTGGATCGCGCATGGCGCCCACTGCTGTACCGGCGAAACCGCCAATAGCCGAGCCCCAGCCAGTCGAAAGCCCCTGAAGTTTGACGGACTTTTCGCGAGCGGCGCGCGCACGGTCAAGCGTCTGGGATTCCAATGCCTCCGCGTCAGGGAACGTCAGGTCACTTTCAGGGTTCTCTTTTTTCCACGCATCGAATTGCCCACGCGCGTTCGCTTCCAGGTCAGCCCGGGGATTGAGGCCGGGACCAGTCAGCCAATTGCGCAGGCCGATTCCGCTTTCCTGATAAAACCGAGAAATGAATTCGCTCTGGATATCGGCGCGTGAACGCTCGCGCGCATTCACATTGGCGAAGTCCATCATCGATGTATAATCGGCCTTGAAACGCTCAATGAAACCGGGATCGAAACCCTGAACGGGGCTCTGTTGTGCGGCCTGTAACGCGGTCCGTTCTTCCTTCGGGTCGACGAGAAGCACCATTACTGGTCACCTCGCAGATCAAGAACGAACGGACCGCCCTTGCTGTCAATCGCAAAAGTCGGCGCGTTCTCCAGACCAAATTCGAGAAGATACCGCCCATCGCCGACCGCGCGCAGGCGTCCATAACGGCGTAGGTCGCTTGCAGTAATCTGCTGGCCTTCGGACGTTACAGCCCCAGTCAGGCTGTCGTCTGAAAGATCGGCAATCGTTTTGTCAAAATCTTCCTGATTCATGCCGTAGCGTGGCGCAATAATCGACTGCCCATTGAAATCGATCATCCCGCCAGTGACTTCGTTTACGGCTTGCGTCATTCGCTCCTCGTTGAACTCGCCCGAGGTATCGCCAGCGGTGTTGCTCAGATCGGCATAGCGGGCACGGGCGGAGTCGAGAAGCGTTTGCCGCGATGCTTCCAAGCCTGCGCCGAACGCTTGAGGCGGCAGAATATCGTCAATCGATGCCTGATTGTCGTCTGTCTTTTTAGGCGCATAGTTTGGGTTTTCCTTGAGCAGCGCTTGACCGCGCAAAACACCTTCAGCGACTTGCGGATTGTACTGATAAAGTGCGCCCGCACTTGCAGAAGTCCGAGAGTTTGCATCACCGGCGAGCGCCGTCATCGTCGCACGATATGTCTGCGGAGACAGGTTTTTTGACATGGCGCCAAAGAGCGCGGCCTGTTCGCCCGGAGTTCCCTGCGTCATCACCTGGTTAAGAACCGCCTTATCCTGCGGACGGAGTGCGGACGTGCCCGGCTGGACCATTCCGCGAGCTTGCAAAAGATCGACGGTCTGTTGACGTGCTGCGAATGCCGCACCCACAGCGTCTGGCCCGGCTGCAAGGTCGATCGGCGGTGTGCTGGGTGCCCACTGGCGCTGTGCAGCATAGCCAATGGGATCATTCTTCATCGCCTCGGCAACTCGCTTTGCAGTACGGTCGGCGGCCTCCATAATCTGTTGCTGTGCGACAGTGGCGCCATCCCCGGCATCCGCTTTCAGTTCATCGATAACGGCAGCGGCTTGTTGAGGCGGCATCGATGCGAACATCGCGGCAGCATCTTCGCTCGTGAGATAAGAAGTCACCTCACGCCGGAAACTCGGATCATCAATCACAGAAATCTGCCGGGTCAGTAGCGATAGCTCGTTAGCGGCAGGCGGGATTCCCTTCGAAATTCCGCCCTTCATATCGCTCCAGAGGTCTTTCGCGTCTTGTGTAACGCCGGTGCGGTAAGCCTTGATGACATCAGGATCGACCATGGGCCGCGACGACGCGACTGCACCCCCACGGGTGCTGTCATCCTCGATATGCCAGTTTTCGTTCGCGAGAGGAAACTTGAGGCCAAAATCCTTGGCGTGGGAATGCAACCAATCTACAACTTCCGGCGGCGCGTTCTTCAAACTTTGACCGTTATAGGAAAGGTCCGCCGCCGTGCCATGGTTATGGTTGGAGCCCTTCGATCCCGCGACGCCGGGAGGGGGCGCAACCCACTTTCGAGCCTCGGCAACGGAACCGTACTTTTTCAGCGCGTCGTTCCAAAGCTCTGTTTGGCGCTCCACAGATCGGGCCCCGGAATAAATGCCGAGCTTTTCGGAAATGCCCGGAGGTGCAGCCTGAATTAGTGCAGCTAGCTTATTTCCAAAAGCCGCGTCCATACCGTCGACGTGGCTCGCGTCCTTATTGCTTCGAGAGAGCAAAAATGCGCGCGCTTCAGAAGGTCCAGACTGACCAAAGGTTTTTCCGGTCGGCTGGAAGTTGCCAGTCTGGCGAAGCACCTTTTTGTAATAGTCGGCGGATTCTTTTGGGATGACACTATCGTCGCGGCCAGCAGCCAGCCAAGCGTCAGCACGTTCAGCACCACCATTATACGCGATCAGCGCCGCTTCCTGGTCGCCACCATATCGCGCCAGTTGCTTGTTCAGATAATGCTCGCCATACCGGCGGCCCACATCTTCGCGCTGGAGATAGGCGCGCTGCTCGGCTTCGGTGCCATCAACCGGATAATTGGCGTCGCCAAGTTCCCCGGCAATCTCTGCGCCCGTTGTAGGCATTACCTGAGTGATGCCAGCCGCGCCCTTAGGGGAGACAGCATTCGTGTTACCTCCGCTTTCGACATTGATAACAGCATCGATAAGGCTGCCGCCCGCGCTCGGAATGCCATTGGCGGCAGCACGCCCACGCTCCAGCGCAGCAACGCGCGCCTCGGGGCTCGCAAGATTGAACTGCTGAATCGTTTGCGCAGCACGCCGCTTCGCCTGCAAATCGAGCGCACCCGCTACGTCACCCCCTCTCGCGAGGTTTGCGATCGTCATGTCGATATCGGGGTTGTCGAGCCCGACCCCCTCATCAAGCAGCTTCTTGTATTTCGTGGCTTGGTCCTGAATGGGCTTGAGCGCGACTTTCTGTTCAGCCACGAACCCGCTGATGCGCTGTTCAGCAAGACCAGCATATTGACGGCGCTCGGCGGGGGAAAGGTGAAGCTTCTCATCCGTCAGAATGCGCTCGGCTTCCTTCTGTGCGGCTTTCACGCCGCCGGTCGCCAGAGTTTTATCGATGGAGCCGATAACCGCTTCGCTCAGGTGCCGGGATTCGACCCGCTGCAATTCCATCTGGGCTTGCTTTTCCGACACCGTGAATTCCGGGTTGTCGACAAGCTCCTTATAGAGAGACTGCAATTGGCTTTGCTTTTCCAGATAATCAGGAGTGCCGGTGCCGCCAGCACGCGCTAGGGCGGCCATGTCATTATCGAGAAACTGGATTTCTGTCTTGATGTCGTTCTCGAATATCGAAAGATCGCGCTTCCGCTTCTGCTCAGAAACACCAAGCCCCAGCCGCGAGCCTTCCGTCTCCAGCATCGTTTTCAGCGGGCCGCGATACTCTTTCGGCGTATTCGAAAGAAGCTGATCGGAAAAGCCCTTCCATGATGCATCGAAGGCAGAAACGTCGCCCTTCGCAGCGTTGAAAAGTTCCTGCCCTTTAGAGCGCACATCTCCGGCAACTCGCGCCGCATAAGCCTGTTGTGCCGCCCGATTATACGCCTGACCGGACTTCGACCAGTTCGAGCGCTGATCCATCTGGAGTGTGCCGTTTTCATCGCGATATACCGCGTCTGCACCTTCCTGCTCGGCCTTGATAACTGCCTGCTCCTCGAACTTGGTTCCAAGAGTGCCCATAGCGTCAGCAATCTGCATGTATGGGTTCGCTGCTGCCGCACCCGAGACAGCCGACTGTGGGCCTTGAAAAATTGCCGTTCTCTGCGAAACCGTGGGGAGCCGAGCCATATTTTACATTCCAAAGAAATAAGGAAGGGATTTCGCGGTCCCGCCAAGAAGCGAAGTGAAAGCAGAGTTGCGAAATGTTTTTGCATCACGTTCGTTTTGATCTGCCTGAATTCGGCGGCTTGCCACATCGCGGCTGCGGTTCTGTTCGTTGACCCGCTCATTTTCGTTTTCGATTGCCATTGTCGTCGGGCTATCAGCAGCAACGCCGGTTCCGGCGCGGATCGCGCGGATGTTATTGATGGTCGAATTGAGTTCGTCCCGATACCCGGCATCGATCTGATTGGCCTGAATGCGACCAGTGGCTGCGGCATTCTTTGCCTGTTGCGCCTGTTGATTGTACCCGATGGCGCCGCCAATGCCGGACAAGAGCAACGAGCCACCAGTGAGAAGGGCGGAAGCTGTAGCCATCAGATGGTCACCTCTGTAGTCAGTTCCAACAATTTGAAGCGCCCAGGTATGGTTTTGCTAATCGTAAACTCTGGGTCGAACGACCGGCCCGTCTCGCGATATGTGAAAACGCCCGAGCGTTTCGGCATAGGCTGTGATGTATCCTCACCACCTCGCCACGTGCAAAGCACCTTCCTGCCAATCTTGAATTCTTGACAATCCCGCACCTTGGCATTGACCTTCGACACCTTGCGACGACGCTGACGTTGGCCGAAAGCCTCGCCCCCTTCGAAGTCGGATAGATTGGGCATCAAGTACCAATCAAACTCCTTGCCAACGCAAATTTGCGAATATTCAGCCGTATCAACGGCAACTGTGTTCACCGGCCCGACAATGAAATCGCCGAGAAAAAAACCATCAGCCATAACTTGGACGGTTTCGCCTACTGGGAATGGTAGGGTCCCAGAGCCGCCATAAATTACGGAGCAATCAAGCTCCATCGAAGAATCAATTCTCTCTGCAACAAACAGAGGGGTGCCGATCGTGTCGTATTTTGTTGAGAAAACCACATCGCCATAACGAGCAGAAACAGAATTGACGTGACCAGCACCATTCCAAAGACGCCAACCCACAAACTCGCGGTCGCTGCTGTATTGGCCGACGACGACGGTGCCGTCTTCGTTCACAACGAAGATCTGGCGCGCCGCATTTTTCGGTGTCCCGTAATTGCTGGTAAGGCTCTTGACGTTTTTGAATAAGTGGCGGTGAAACTGCGATATCTCAGTAGCAATATAGGGACGTGCGGTCTGTCCTGTCGCCGTAATGGCATAAATTCCTGTCAGCGATTCATCGACAAAAAGAACACCTTCAGTGACTTCCACTGGCTTAACGTTTGCAACCTCGCCGGAATACAGTCGGCGGAACTCGACCGATCCGGGCTTTAAAGGATTCTCTGACGAAATCGGAATGTAGAAAACGCCGATATCTGTAACGGCGAACTCGTCATAACCGCCGACGACATGGAAGACTTGGCAGTCCGCATCGATGAGTTCGAAAATCGCGCCGGTCGCATCGGCGTTAACCTGCATGTCGAAAGGATCGGAAGTTGCAGACCATACAATGGCTTGTTTTACCTGCGGCAAATTGCAGAAGATCAAGCGTTGCGCGTCCTTCGAAACAGACTGCGGCCAACCCCGGTAAGGAGACATAAACTGCTCATCCCAACGGGTCGTTGCGGCGGGCGTCACGAATGTAGACGATATTATTTCTGCATCGCTACTTGGTCCTACAAGCCTGTCATCAGTTCCTGGGCCAACCCGCCACCTGTTCAGCACAACAATGGTAACTGTATTTGCAACTTTATCGACCGCAACGATCTCTCCCTCGACACCTCCGATAGATGTTTTGACAGTTTGACCGATGATGAATGTGTTTTCAGAGACGTTCTTCAACCCGTAGCGGATTGTCGGGTTCAAAGGTTCAAGGCAAACTGCAGTTGCTTGTGTCGGGGAAACCACGGTCGCAATCTGTACTTGCTTACCGGCATATCGAAAAACAGCGCCGACATGTAATGGCTGAAGAACCGAAGCGGAGAATGTTACATTGACCGGCCCAGAAGTGGCGCTCACTTGCATCGTTACGCCGTAGTCTGAAAATCGATAGAATGGGCACCGAACGGTACCATCAATACTGACTTTGAAGTTATAATCTCTAATCGACCAAGCAAGCGTGTTCTTGTCGATCTCAATGACTTGAGGCTGCATCTGCGGAGCCGTGACAAAAATCATATTGTCATGACTGGTCCAGACAAGACGATCAACAGCACCGCTTGTCCACGGAGCTGAAAGAGTAGCTACGACCGCACCATCTTCATCCCTGATGGTAGCACGCTGATGAGCAAACGTGACAGAATGACGGACGTTAGGAAGAAGACGGAAGTCATCGCGCACACCCTCATCCTGATATAGATATTGCCGTCCATAACGGTTTTCGATCGCTCCAGTGCGGAGAGATTGCATATTGAGCGACTTGCGCTCGCCGTATTTGAAAACTTCTGTATCGTCGCGACGCTCTCCGTCGGGATCAATCTCCCCGGCAGACCAATCGCGTTGGCGGATGACTTGTTTTGCGATGCTCATACCCGCCTCGTGCGCCGTGCTTCAGCTACCTTGGAGCGATACATATTCCGGGCTGGGTTCTGCTGATCGAGGTGCGGGCGGGCCATCATAAGCCAGTCATCGGCGCGAGCCTCGCGATTGTCGGCTTCTTTGAAATCTTCATTCAAACCGCGCAGAATTCCCGCCTCGACGCGCAACGTCAGAATCTGCTCCGCCATTGGGTGCCAGATTGCGCCCGGAGCCTCGCGGACGATCTTCGCGTAAATCTCATCCTCATACCGACAGCTGAGAATGAAACCCATGATCTCATAATCGACCAGCAACACATTGCCGTAGTAGATTTCCTTCACATGAAGGACTTGTGGCGGTGCCGGAATGCGAAAACAGTTTTCAGGGAAATGCCGAGACTTATTCTCATTGTCTGGCGCTCTGACAAGCTTTTCAATCGTCGTCGCAAATGGCCAAGTATGCATCGACGATAGGAGCTTGATCGCTGCGTCGAACGCAGTGTCCGCGACCATGTATTCGTCGGAATCCTCGTAAAGCGTGTTTACGCGGTTGTTTCCTGTATTGATGAGCGCGTTGTTGAGAACTTGTAACTTGTCCATGCGCAGAATTTGGCTGAGGTACGGCAGACCAGCAAAGCACAGGGCAAATAAGTGAAAAGGCCGGAGGCGTTAAACCCCCGGCCTTCTGAGCAGCACGTGCCGCGATGGAGATACGCGCCGCGTCAGCCTTTGTTCTGTTCGGCCTTGGCCTTGTCTTCGGTACCGGCTCCGAGCAAATCAGTCTTGTCCTGATCGGTCTTGTCGTTGGTGCCCGCATCGGATGCATCCGTCTTCGCGTCAGCCTTCGGCTGCTTGGCCTTGGGCCACGGCTCGGCGCTCCATTCGTCGGAGTGCTGACGCAGTGCCCGGTTTGCGTCGATAGCTGCCATCTCGTAGCCTTTGCCATCGCGCTTGAAATAGATCGTTTTGTTATCCGGCATTTCCATATCTCCTTGGAGAAAGGGCGCTTTCGCGCCCCCTCGATTAATACTTGGTGGAAGCCCACGCCTTGAAATTGACCGACGGGGTGGTACCGGCGACATCGACATAAACGCGGACGTAATCATAAATCACGTCGTTGATGTCGGTGTGGAACGGGACTTCGTATCGACCGATGAGCGAGGTGATTGCGCCGCCTGGCCGAACCGCCGTATTTCCGAGGTTGAGAACAGCAAGGTTCTCTTTCGCACCCGAGAAGTCAGCCGTGTTGCTGCCCTGGATGATGATATTGTATACGTTATCAGCGCCCACAGTGATCGCCGAAACGTCAATCAGCATTACGGCTTCGAAGCGCCCGGCGCCAACCTTGATGATCTTCGCGGAGCCGTCTACAGTTGCCGCGCCATCGGCGGTAACTGCACCGGCATCCTTGAAAATAAGCTCTTTGTCCTGGTTAAAAATCCGCTGGCCCATAGCCAATCTCCTGTCAGAGTTGGCCGGGATCAAACCCGGCCATGGTTCACAAAAGTCGGCTCGCCTTACTTGACGATGGCCGCGTCAGTAATCGAATCCAGCGCCGTCAAGCAGAAGTCACTGTCATCGACGAGGCCAACATCCCAGGAGACATTCGTGCCGTAAAACACGTTGTCGGGCTGGAGCAGGCCAAGGTCTTCGGCTTGGATGTTCGTCAACTGAATGCCGTGAAGACCTTCTTCAGTGAACGAAACAACAAAGATCGAAGTCGTCTGCGCAGCGCCGCCACCGAAGCCAACTTCGTTGAATGGCAGAATTGCGCTATGACGGTCCTTGGGGTAGCCGGTCAGGATCGGCAGATCATTATAGCTGGTGACCGGACGCCCCATGCTGTCGCGGGTCTGCGAGATGTAACCGCCGATGGTGGTGTCACGCATCGCCCCGATGAAGCGGCGCTTCAAGGCGCGGCTCATGATGAGGTGCGTCGGGTTCGTGGTGTTGTCGATCGCTTCATCAAGCGCAGCGAGTGACAGAGCAGCACCACCGGAAGCCGTCGAATTATGAATGCGACGGCCATTGGCAACCGTTGCACGAGCTTTCACGCCGTTGAATTCCTTCGGGTTCGACTTGTTGTCGCCATTGATGAAGGTGTCAGTGAAAAGCGTCGATTGGCGCTTCATCTGCATCGCTTCTTCACGGGCGCGGCGTTCTGGGCCGTGGCGGCGGATGATTGCCTTGTCGACCTTCAGAATAGTGTCGATAGGAAAGCTGGTTTCCTGAAACGGCGCAATCTTGCCCTGGGATTCGCTCGCGCCTTCGTTGATCGCGCGGAACTGCGCATTGCCGATATCGGTTTCGCGATAACCTTCATACGAGCCGCCGGAGAAACCGGAGAACGGAAGGGCCGCAACGATGTCGGAATGCTCCGCGAAAGTCTCGATCAGAGGACGTTCGATGCTCTTTTTTTCGAGACCCTTGGCATATTCGGGAAGGGTAATGGCTGGCATTGGTGTTTTTCCTCAGCAGTCGGTCAGAGCGAACGGGGCATAATTCCGCGCGCGTAGTTGATCCGTTCGGTTGGCGATAGTTTCTGATATTCCTCATCAGAAAGTTCGGCTGGTGTGGCATCGCGGCCCCCGTTCGGATTGCCCCGAACGTCTCCTCGGACAAGGCGCTGTAGCGCCTCGAAAGCTTCGACCTGTTTGGCGGTGAACATCATGCCGCGCAGCGCGGCGCCGTGTTCCTTGCCAAGCTTGGCATCAAGGAATGTCGTGACCGCGTTCACACGCTCGGCACCACGAGAGCCAAGTTTCTCGCGTTCAGCCGACGCGGCCTCTTGGAGTCGCTTGTTCTCGCTGATATCCATGTTCACGCCCATGGCGAGAACATCTTCGAATTGTGCCTGCGACCAGTTTTGCGAATGTGCGACCTCGCGCAAAAGCTGGATGCGAGGATCATCGGCGTTGAGCACCATTTCGCCTTCTGGCACCTTCACGTCCTCAGGGAGCTTGAAGGTGGCTGGCAGCCGAATTTCATATTTGTCGGCACTGTCAGGAACTTGAGCGAGCTCGGCTTCACGGCTGGCCTTGAATGCAACGAGATCGTTGTAAGCGTCTGCCTTGAAGCCAGCCTTTTCATCCCAGAGTTCTTCAGGGAGGTAATCGGGGCGCTGTAGCTGTTGATCGCCTTCGGCCTTGGCGGCCTGATCGCCACCGTCGCCAGCACCAGCATTGGCGTTTGCGCCATCGTCACCGCTTTGTCCACCGTCGCCGCCGCCCGATCCTCCGCCATCTTCCGGCGCAAATACTGGCTTCGGACCATACATCGTGGCGCCGAACGCAATGTTACCGGCCAGCGGGGCCGTGACGCCTGCTTTTGCGCTGTTCTGGTTGAGGTTTGCTTCGGCGGTATCGTTCATTGTCAGTTTCGGGTCCATCGCTACCCAATCCCTTCATTCCAGCTGTGATCAAATCTGCCGCGAATGTGCGGCGACCATGCTGGACGTGCAAAGCACAGGTCTCGGGAACGCCGATGGCTTCCAATTCTGACTGTAGATATTCGAGGAACGGGCGGGCTTCTTTCTGCCGGAAAATCCACCGGATAGAGTTTTGGACTTCCTCGTCGTGAAGCTTAGCTTGCGCCATTGTCGCCACCTTCCGGCCCGCCTGCGGCTTGGGTCAGGATTTGTTGAACAAGCTGCGTGGCGGTTTCCTTGTCGCGCAAGGTAATCACCTCATCTTTGCTAAGGCGCTTCATGTTCTCAATCGTTGACATTTCGTCGATTGCGGCCTGCGACGTTACAGGGAAATATCCCTTGATAGCATTCAGGAGATTGCCCGCTGTCTGGAGCTTCTGGGCGTCCTGTGCCTGCGTTGCCGGATTGTTCGGCGTCACCGTGATCTTGCTACCGTTGACCTCAATCGGGTCGAGCTTCCCATCCTTGTCGAGCAGATACTCGAACCGGCGGAACACCTCATACGGGCCCTCGCGCCAGAACTTCAGTCCCGGCGTGCCGATACGGCGTTGCGAGCGGACCATCTCATCCATCCACTGCGTTGCCGATGGCGGAGTGTCGCCGCGCTGTTCGGGATAGTCAGCGAAGAACTTGCGGCGGACCTTCTTTTCCAGATCGGCAACCGTATAGAACCCAAGATCGGCATCGCCGCCGAAATAGAGCTTCTCGATTTCGCCGCGCTGCCCCGGTCGCTTCGGATAGCCCTTGCCGGACTCAAGACCGCCCTCGAAATTCAATATGCCGTCGTCGGGATATGCAAACGGCGGCGATAGAGCGAGGTCGACATGATCCTGCGTTGCCGCCGTAATCACATCGAGAATGCGGAATTCCTGCAAGGACTTGATCGCGGGGCCGTTGCCCCAAGCGTGAAGTTTGTCTGGAGAAAGGCGTGCAATGATGAGCGGCAGGCATCCGGAGCCAGAAAGCGTGGTGTGATGTACAAGCTTTCGGTCAACGAGAAGGACGTGAATCCAGTCGTCATCGTGCGGCTTGCTCCAGTCTCGCCAGAAGCCCCAGGCAATTTCGATCTTGGCTTTTGAATTGCTCTGAATTTTCCGCTCAACATCGGCGGGTAATTCCTGATCGGGTAATACCGACCGAATTTTGCTGGCAGTCACATGGCGAACGCGAAAACGATCGTCGATCTCGCCGTCAGGTCCGACGTTGAATTCTAGCTCGCGCGTCGGAACGTGTTCGGCGCGGTATGGCCTGCCACCGCCGGGCGCATCGATCCACCAGGCAACAGTTCCAAGCGAGGCGTCGGGGTCGAGCGATGTAGCCAGTTCGGCATTGAAATTCGAAGCGTTGATCGCTGCAAAGACCGTGGCGTCGTAAACAGGCAGCAATTTCTTGAGATCGTTCATTTCGGCTGAATTTTCTTCGATCCCCGCAAGAACCGCCGCATCAGCCGTGCTTTCCGCCCATCGAACATTTTGAGGGAAGAATGCCGAAATCAGTTCAGTCGCGAAATCTTCACTTACCTCGGGGCCGATCCCTGTGGCTAGATCGTCCACGTCTTCGATGCGCTTGGACGGCGCCGACCGGGAAGAAACGTCGCGAGACAGGCGAGGGCGGGTGAAGAAATAGGACTCCTGCAAGTCCTTGACGACTAAATCCTTTTGCCCGCGCGCATCCTGTAGACGTGAATTCGCCTCACGTTCGAGGTTCTTCAGCGTTTCGTCTGGAGCGGCAGGCTTTGAGGTTTTCGCCATGTCGATCAACGCATGATAGGCGCGGTTGACGAGCGAGTGCCATAACGACGCATAGCGTCATTGGTTCGGCGGGTCACATCGTCCTGAATTGCCTGAATTTGCTCAAGTCGGGATTGTTCTTCCTGAGCTTTCAGCGCTGGGTCTTCCTTGGGTTTCATCGTCATCATCCACTACGATTGTTCCACCGTTGGCGAGACAATGGCGAAGAAGTGCGTCAGGGCGCAAAGCACAGGTGCGCAATCCGAGCAAATGAGCGACGGCAGTGACGCACCACAGACCGGGCTTGAATTTCATGGTTTCATCGTCGGGATTTGCCGCGGGCATCCTCACGATCTTGCCCATTTTCGAGTAATGAGCCAGAAATCGGTCTGATTTTTCGTCAGGCACCATCAAAACGCGCGTTCTGCCGGTCAGATAGTCGAAGAAGACCCAGTCACCGGACCACGGCACGCGCCCAAACGCCGAAACGTGTTTGTATCGACCCCATGCCAGCCAATTCACCCACCGGCGCAAGGAATCGCGATGGAATACCACGAACCATTCAGCCGGCTCGCACTCTGCAAGCGTAAATCCGTCCTCAGAAACCACCGCGCCGCCTCGTTTTTGGTCGCATATTCGTTGAAACAGGTTGGCCCGAGCCGCGATGTTCGCGACCAACAGCCGCCCGACCCTCGCCAGCACCAAGCATCATGTATTGCAGCGCATCGGCGATGTCGGAATAGCGGTCTTTCTCGGGCGTATCCTTGTGGTTTGCTGTGCCTTTGAGGCGTGCGAAGTGATATCCGCCAGCGCACGCGACTTTCAGCGTTCGGCAGTTCGTCCCGCAAACCACAAATCGCGGCGATCCATTCACCATCGTAATCATCGCATGTTCGACGGCTTCAATGCGGGTCTGAATGTGGTTGTTCTTCACCGGCGCCGGTTCAACCGGCATCCCTTGCGAGCGGAAAATGTCGTAAGCTGTGTGTTCATCGGCCTGCGTTCCGTCTGCCCCCTTTGGATCGCCGTAAAACTCGACTTGAAAACCATCCCCTGAACTCGAATGGCGTCCGGCGCGCGTTGCCGTCCAATCGCCAAGCCGCTGCGTCAACAGTCTGGAAACTTGCGGAGCAAACAGCGATGCGCCCTGATCGCGTGCGGTCAGTTCTGCGAAAATGCGCCACCGGCCATTCACAATCTGCCCGGCAACCATCGCTGGGTTTCGACCGAAGTCGAGCCCGACATAGACCGGCCAACCTGGGATAGGATCAAGCGGCGTCTTGGAAACATGGGTTTCCTCGTTGAATTGCTGCCAGACTGGCTTGCCATCAACGAAAACAGTGATCTTGTTCAACACGCGGCTGTCGATCCACTGTTTCGATTTGCCCTTGATCTTTTCCTCGTAATATCCCGGCTTCAGCCAGCGGATATTCTCGGCGAGCGGGTTCATCTTGTAGCCGATGAGCGTGCCCGACCCGTCGCGCTCCTCGATCATCGCAGGAGGCTGAACGAAATAGCCCCAATTGTCCGGCTTGCGATAGGATAGCCGTTCTTCCTCCGTCCAGTTGTCCGGCAAGGGAACTTCACCCATCATGAGCGGTATCCAGTGATCCTCACGCGGCGCGTTCATATCGGCGATCACGCCGTCCCACTTCGCGCCGCCGTCCTTCACCGCCGGATATCGACCAGTTCGCGATTCCGCTTCGTCGACGATATCCTTTTCGATGAACTCCAACTCGTTGAACCAGAAGCCGGTCACTTCGAATGAACGCATCTTGCGAACATCGTCTGGGCTGTCGAGAGCGATGAAATAGACTTCCATGTCCATATCGCCGACGCGGATCATGTGGCGGAATGGCCGGTCCCAATAAAACCGCCCGTATTGTTCTTCCGGCAGCCAATCGAGCCAGGTCTTAACCGTCGTATTCTTCAAATCGGGGAATGTGTTGCGGACCACGCACCACCGTGTATGACGAAAACCCGTATCGGGGTTCTTGTGCTGCTCCATCGAAATCGCGAGCATCTTCATGATCGATGCCGACGATGTGCCTGAACCGATGGAACCGCGGATAATCGAAACGTGCGACCGATCGGCGATATATTCCGCCAGCACCCGACCGCCGGGCCGGTATATCTTGCGGCCCTGTTCGTCGCGGTCGATCTTGGGAAGGGGAGCTTTTTCTTCGATGTCAGTCATCGATCCTCATCCCGAATGAAGCCAATCTGGTCCATCATGCGAATGATTGGAAATCCGTCCGCATCAATGATGCCCGTATCTACCGGTTCAGGCTCATGCACTGTTCGCGGCAGGCTATCGAGCGCATTGGCTTCGTACCAATCCATACGAGGGCGACGGGGAGATACGTATCGGGTCATCGCGAATTCTCCAACAGGTTAAAAAAAATCTGACCGGTCGTTCCAAAGGGGGAAATTGCGTGTGTGGGGGTGGACTGGAGATTCAGCCCGCGATTTTTGGGGGCCACCCCTCAAAGGCCCGAAATCGAGAACGAAGGGGGTACGGGGTGCGCGTTCCTCAGCCCTCATCAGGAACGTTCTCCTGAGATATCAACTGGTTAACATGCTCATGCTCCAGATGTTCTATCTGTTGCGCATGTTTCGGCTCTGGCGAACGGCTGAATTCAGACAGGTCTATGACGTATCCAGGTGTCTCGACGTTCGTCGTGTTGTTGATCTGCACGTTGACAGATGCGCCAACCGTGTGAGTGCCACGGTTCTGGCCATCAAGGTATTCAGCGGCCTTGAACTTCACCGACGAATTCTTGTCGTCGAGCAGTTCACCCATCGTGTGTAGCGCGCGGGGCCGGAGGCTAGTCCGTAACACCTCCTGACACTCATTGAGATAAGCAAGGACTTGGGGCTTTAAGAGCGCCTGTCTCATCGCTTCGTCCGACATTCCCACGGTTTTGGTGGCTTGAGCCCGTGTCATGCCCTCGAACACCATGGCTTCGATTACGGCCTTCTGTTTCGGCGTAACCTTGGGCTCTTTTTTTTCTTTTCGAAGCTGTGCGGCGGCTTTTTGCGCTTTTGCGCTGTAATGGGCTGCTCTGCGTGCTGGGAATGCCATGGAGTTCGCGGCTCAAACGGTTAATCGAGTGATCTTGCATTGAACGAAGGGTGTGTCCGCGCGAAGCGGTAGAATGTTGCGGAAAAGCACGCAAAGCACAGGTGAAAAGCGCAATGAAAACAATGGTCCGACTGTGGACGGATTTTTGTGTCTATTTGGTCACACCTCAAAACCTTGCATTAAATGCAAGATTGCCTGTTTGGACACGGTAATGACTCGCATGTGGCGTTATTGGCGTTCAATCGTGCAATATATGCGCCGGTGAGCATAAATATGATGCATTTAATGCAAGAGATGGCTTGACGATCGTGCATAGATGGTGTTTGCTTTGGTCATAGGCCGATGCCAGCGGCCTCAACCTCGCAAAATGGAGACATCATCATGACACGTGAACAGAAGCTTCAACTCGTTTGGTCGAAGACACATAGCGACTTCAAAGGCACTTATGAGGATCGTCGGGCAATCATGGTTTGCCGCAACGGTGCGACTGTCTTGTCGTTTCTCGATGAACTGACCGACGCCGAAATCGATGCGCGACTGCCTAAGAAGGCCGCCTGATCAACAAACGAGTTGGGAGACACCCGAAAATGACCGTCATCAATACCCCGGCAGAACTGAAAAACCGCCTCTTGGATGCAGTCATCATGTTCAATGACGGCATTAGCACGAACAAGGCGCGCATCATTAACGTCGGCAACATGGATGACGATGGCAACCTCGTTTACCTGCACGTCTCTAGCCTTGAGAAGTTTCGCCAGCAGAAGAATGGCAAGAACCCCGTTCAGTATTGCGGTTGGTACGACATTGACGAATTAAAATTCGAGGATAGCGACCAAGCGATCACGGACTTTTACCGCGACCGCCACAAGAGCGGCCTCGGCTCTAGGAATGGCACCACCCGCTAAGCCTTCCGGTTTCCGCCCGGAAGGGCGGTTTCCCGAATGCTTAACCGGAGAGAACAATATGCGCATCAAGGAAATCACTGATCAGAACCGCCGCGATTTCACAGCAATCTATGAATGCGAACATTGTGGCGGAACAGAACGCGGGTACGGTTACGATGACACGAATTTTCATCACAACGTAATTCCGGCGATGAAATGCACTTCCTGTGGCAAGTCAGTAGCCGACAATTATAGGCCACTGACCACGAAGTATCCTGACGGAATGCAAGTCTGATTATAGCTGTAATGGTGTCGAAAACTGAAAACCCCGCCACGTTTTGCCAGCGTGACGGGGTTTGCTCATTAAAGAGCCATCCTCGCAAAAGGATAGCCGTTTATATCTGGCTGGCGTTGCGCAATCAATCGGAGTGCTGATAATGGCCGACGAAATCCACGAAACAGAGATGGAAGTCGTGACAGACAACATTCCGCCTGCCCGAGACGCGCCCGATCATATCCGCTGCAAGTGGTGGCGTGAGAACATTATGAAGCTGTCACGCCCGAAACTGGCCGAACTGACAGGTTTCTCGCAGTCCACGATTGCCGACATTGAGGCCGGTGTTAACCGCACCACGAAAGCGCCTATCGACCCATCAGTCATGCAGCGCTATCGTCTGGCGTGTGCTGCTGTGGCGCTTGGTGCGCAATTCGATTGGCTGTCGTTGAGCGTGGTCCCCACAGTGCCGGTCGAAATCAAGATGATTGGGCATGTGACGCCGTAGGTATGATATGAAGAAGATGCTTGCCGCTTTCTCCCGCAAGGTCGCAGGAGATACCAAACAATCAGCGTTCGAATTGGATTTTATGGCGCGCTTGGTCGATCATATTATCCGCATATTCACTGCGTTGGGGTTTGTTACGGGGCTGATACAACTCAGAAAGATACATCCGGACAATGTTGTCCTGATCGGTCTGTTAAGCATTATAGGATTTGCGCTGTTTTACTATTTGATGTTCATCATCCACCACGTAACAGTGAGAGCTGGCGAGGCAATCAATATCGACGTGAAAGCGCGTAAGATAATCGCTTTTGTTACCACAACAGCCTTCAGCATAGCCATTGTGATGTATCTGGAGAAAATCGGAGACTATCTGTCCGAAATCAATCTATTCGGATGAAAAGCCCCGGCGAACCGAGGCTGACACAGTGGCCTACCACCATACGGATAAGATCAGAACGGGCCGGGGCTGCTGCGCCGACACTTATGCCTCGACGCTTTCAGCGCCGCCGTTCTGATTTTTGCCCTAGTCGGCGCTCTTTCGAGCCGTCTGGCTACGAGGACTTCCCCAGACCCGTTCTCCAACCACGGCTATCTTCGCTGGCCGTCAGCTACTTGCGAGGAACGGACGGACCTCCCCATCCTTCACGGCTTTCACCGCCTCGCATCCTGGTGCCGACAGTAGGATTTGAACCCACAGCCTCCGGTTTACAAAACCATTGCTCTACCGTTGAGCTATGTCGGCGTATTTGGCGCTGTGGGAGGATTTGCACCTCCCGGCGACTGGCTTGGCGGCTCAGTCTCCTGCAACTTGCACCCACTTAGGTGATTCATACCACATCTGCATGTTTCTTACGAGGCCGACGCGGCAGATCGACGAGAACAATCCCCACGCGAAGACCGCCAAGCCATAGCGGGAACGTCTCTGGGCCCATCCCACGGCCCTGAGGGCGCCCGTAGTTTTCCAGCTTGCTCGTATAGCCTTCCTGCATGCCAGATTGCGCATCGAGTTCCATGCTCGACATATGCAGATCGTCACGACGGCGCACCATGGCATCAATAAACTGCTGATAGTCGGTGATGACGCCCGAGCAGGGTTTCAGGCCGTGAATCCGGCTGTCGATGTCAGGATCGACACCACCGCGCTTTGCATCCCACTTGTCGAGTTCATATTCGCTGAAATACGGGCGACCCGAGATTTTGACGGCTGCCGGGAAATCAGCCTCTCTTTTCTGCCAGTTGTAGACCGTGGCGCGAGATACGCCGTAACGCTCGGTAATATCGCCAACACTCAAATATTTCTGGTTCTTTTGCCGCGTCGCCATGTCTAAACCTGTCTAATTATGTCAATTGCCATCGAATTTATGCCGTTCATCACCACGGGATTTTTTCGTCGTCCACGGGCGGCTTGCTGGTTATTGGCTTGGCCGGAGCATGCACCGTGGCGGTTTTCGCTACCCAGATCGCGCCGTCTGGATATGCACGGCGCCTAGAGCGATCCAGCCATGTGCCGTGATCGACATTCATGTCGATTATTTCTCCCTTGGGAGTAATTTTGACCGTTGGAGCCGACATCTTGCGGAAATTGACGACTTCTTCTCGCGATTTCGCTTTTTCGCGGTCATTGCTCAGTTCTGAATAGATCGGCTCGAGCTCCTTGCGGATTGCTGCCGACAGTTCGGGAGCCCTAGGGCAAAACTGTTTGCTCTGGCCGGGAACCGTGCCTCGGATAAACGCATGAACAACTTTGCCAACTGCCCATTCAGGATATCCGTTGATGGCGATCGTGTAGCCTTTGAGGACCGCGACGGGATCATCGCCGCCCTTCTGGGGCAGTGAGGCGAAAAGCTGGTGCAGATGTTCCGTGATTTCCCCCGGAGTAGCTGGTTTCAATCGTGGATCGGTTTTCGCTATCTGGTTCATCGTTCTGCCTGTCGGTCATCTGGCGCAGCAGCGCGCCGGTAAGGTCGGCCATCATTGCGGGCTGTTGCCCGCCGGGCGGCGCGTGACCGCGAGGAACTTGCGCCGGTGCATCTGCCCAGCGTTCCTGGTTCAGCCACGTCGACGGATTGCACCAAGCGCGGTCATCAGTCTTGGAGACGTAAGCCCGTAGCCCAGCCATGATGGTTTCGAGATCGGCTTTTGCTCTGGCTTTGATGAACGCTGTACGGGCTACGGGCTTGCCGACCTTATTCGGATAGATCGGCCAGAAATGGCTTTCGAACTCGTCCACGAAATCGCGCTCGCGCGTTTTTTTAATATCTACGTCAGTAGATATATCTGGTATCTGGTATCTGGCTTCTGGTTTATGTGCGCGCGTGGTTGAACCCTCGTTCAACTCCTGTTCAACGTCCGTTGAATTCTGCCATTGATTTTGCTTCCTTTTTTCAGCGCTGGCTTTTCCGGCGCGTTTTCCTACCTCTGACTTTTCCGAGAGGTAGACCTTCTCTTTTTGCACGCGATCATTCCAAAGACCGGCATCAGCACGCGTAATTTTTCCATCGTCGATCAGAGTGTCGAGAGCCTTTTTAAATGCTGAATTTGAGGTCCCACATAGGCGGGCAAGCCGCGCATGATCTTCTGGGATTGGCTCGCCGCGCTCATACATTGTGGCAACGAGCGTGATATAAACACCGGTCTCTACAGCGCTCATTCCGCGCGTTCCCGCAAGCCAGTCTGAAGGGAAGAAACGCACCCATGGCATCTTTGTCATCGGTTGCCGTCCAGTGACCCAAAACGAGCCTTCCTGCGCTTTTCATGGCTGCGAAGGATATGAAGCATCCTCAGCACTTCAGCCTCGGATTTGCGCATGTGTTTTGCGATCTGGAGGGTGTCGCGGCCACGGCGAAATAGCTGGAGAACGGTCATTGATCGAGCTCCATTTCCCAACGCTGTTTGCGGCAAGCCGCCGGTTTCCTGCGCTCGACAACCGTAACGACGATTCCGTCATCAATGATCGCTGTGAAGCCCTCAGAAACCATGCGATTGAAGCCCAGACGGCACGCACGTTCGACGTTTGGCGTCATGATGATGGCGCGTATCTGATCGATCGTGAGGCCAGCAGCTTCGCAGAATATCTCTGCGCGCTCATACGGGCGCGATCCTTTTGGCGGATAGCACTTTATGCCCAGAATACGGCTGCAATAGCGCTCAACAGCGTGAAAGGTGACGGGATGATACTGTATCATCGTTTTGCCTCCCGATCCCGCCAGTCATAGCCGGATTCCAGAATGCGCATCACAGCAGCGTCGAATAGTTCCTCGAAAGCGGACTGGCTCATGCGACCTCCTTCACAGCGGGGCCTATAAAGCGCGGTCCGTCGACGTGTTGATTGTGGAAGCGCGCCCACATGGCGTTGTCTTTGCCGGTATGTTTCGATCCCTCAATCCACTTGACGCGACCGACAGAAACAACGTGAGAACAATGCTTGATGAATGGCGCTGCTTGTTTGGTGTGGAGCCAATCAGCGTCGAAAATCAGCCAGGTCGGCGCAATACGCATAAAAAGCGTGATCATTGGATGCAGGAGATCGCGACGCCACGGACAATTGGTAATGATTGCATCAAAGACAGCATCGGCTTCAAAGCGGTGTGTCAGCGCGTCATAACCATAGGAAATATCGCCCTCATAGGTGCAGACGAGGCCATGCTTTTGCAGATGACCGACGAGAGCGCCATTTCCTGCACACGGTTCCGCGAATGTGGAAACGCCATGCAGATGAGGGATGAGAGGAAGAACCGCCGAATATGGCGTCTCATAGAAATCGCGCTCGCGGCGCACAAAGCCACTTGATCGCTTTCCCATCACGCCGCCCTCGCAATCGACTTCGCAGCGGTGACGGCAGCACGTTCGGATTCCGTGCCCTTGCCGATTGACCGGCTATAGTGAACCTCGCAATACGGCTTCTCTGGCATTGCCTCGCAGCCGCAGAACAGGAAGACGCCGCCTTTCGGCACGTCATTCACTGGCCAGTGGCAGCCACCGGTGGGAATGTTGTGCAGTTCAACGCGGAGGGAGTTGGCGTCATACAGCGATGCGGCGATGTCAGGCCGGACAACTTCGGCAGCTTCTTCGACCGCTACAGCCGCTTTCTTGGGCTTCTCGGGACGTGGCGCCTTCTCACGACGAAGGCGGGCGACCTTATGCGCACGATCTTCACCTCCGCGAGGTGAGCGTGAAAAGCCGATTTCAGCCAGATCAGCACGGCGACCGACAAGCCCGATAACAGCATTACGGCTGACACCATCGAACTTTGCGGCTATCTGGCGAGCGGAAAGACCATCGCGCAGCATCTGCGCAATCTGGTCCAAATGTCCTTCGTACCAAAATGTCATCTTGGGAGCCTCACATTTAGATCGAATTGGCGGAGCGCCGCGAACGGCGTTCAACAAACCCGATCAGGCAATCGGTGCCTGGATGCCTTCGAGGGATTCGAGCGTGACGCGCAGGCCGGGCTTATCGCCGTAAACCTTGAAAACAGTCGTGACCGCACACTGCGCATCATCGACGAACGCGATCTTGTTCATGCTGTCTTTGACAATCTTCGCGATGTTGTCGCCGTCTGGTTTGGTGGATTTCCAAGCGCCGTCGGGAGAGGCAAGGCGTTTCTTTGTGACAGTCTTCGGCCAAGGATAAACGGCGGCGATAGTGAGGCGAACCGGCCCTTCAAACAGTGGCCGGTCGCTCATCGCCTGCGAACAGAAATCGCGGATCACGCCCATGTAGTTGCGCTGTTTTCCCGGCGTGAATTGAACTTTGCCGTGTTTGCCAGCGCGCGCCCACGGAACTACATCACCCGGAACATGGAACGTGATCCCGTTCATTAAGCCATCCCCAACGCTTCACAGTAAAGTTGGAGCATCGCTTCTTCTTCTTGGCGCTCGTGGTCTTCTTTCTTGCGCAGACGGATGATGGTGCGAACGATCTTGCTGTCGAAACCGCTGCCCTTTATCTCGGCGTAGACTTCCTTGATGTCGTCGCCGATGGTCTTCTTTTCTTCTTCGAGACGTTCGATACGCTCGATAAATGCACGAAGCTGGCCAACCGCAATCGTCTGGGCTTCACTGGTAATACTGTCGCTCATTTCTTGTTTGCTCCATCGCGTTTGAAAATGTCCTGTTGCACCCGACGCTTGGCCGCGAGCAAAAGGAACTCGTTGAATTTCATGAGTTGGCGGCAAACCCAGATGAGGCCCGCCGTAAGAACGTGTCGGATCATTTCGAAAACTCCGCTTTGAGGGATGCCAGCTGCTCGGCCTGCCATTTCATGCGCTGTTCAAGTTCAGCGATGTGCACGCCGCGTTCGAAGTCGCGCCACCAACGGGTATCGGCGCCATCCATGATGGATTGCAGCAAATCGAAACCAACGTCAGAGCGGAGAAGATTGATAAGCGCGTCGGCGCCAGGTTCGGTACGGCCTTCAAGCCATAGCTCGGCTGCACGTTGAGAGATTTCGGCACGGCTGGAGAGATTGATCGCGGTCTTCGACGGCCAGAGACGCCGAGCCATGTTGCACACGGCGTCAACACAGCGAATCCGCTTTCGGTTCTTAGCGAATCCTGTCCCAGCAAAAAGGGGCAATGATGCAGACATCAGGAAACAGCCTGTTGTTGAGAAGTCGAGCGTGTTGGGATCAAATCTTCATAGAAATCGTTGGCGGTCACTTCGCCGCCAGTCGCTTCATAGATGCGCCGCATCGTATGCGGACGAGGAATGCGCTCGCCGCTTTTCAGCTTGCGCAGCCCAGAGACAGACATGTCGATAGATGAAGCAAAAGCTTCATCATCGATCCCGGTGAGTTGTAAATAACGGTGCAGCTTCATGGTGTGACATGTTCCCCAATGTGGGTAACTTTGTCAAGCTAATCTTCCACAAATCGGGGAAGGACACCAAAGGCGCGATTAAGTAAAGGTTCCCGCTATGGGTAACAATCTTCGCAAACTGAGAACCGAACGCGATTGGACGCACGAGCAGGCCGCCGAAGCCATGGGTGTGTCGCGCAGTCAGTTCATCAAGTTGGAGCGTGGAGAACGTCAGCTTACGGCAGAATATATTCGCCGAGCCGCAGAGGCTTTTAACGTTTTAGAGAAGGATGTATTCTCTACTACGCTCACGGCTCCACTCGTCGGATATGTTGCAGCAGGATCGGAAGCACATTTTTTTGACGCCCAGGGACCGTTCGAGGAGGTCCCGATGCCTGAGAATGGCACTGAACATACTGTAGCCGTAGAAGCCCGAGGCGACTCTCTCGGCCCATTCTTTAATCGTTGGCTCGTGTATTACGATGAGCTTCGCACGCCTCCAACGCCGGATTTGATCGGTCAACTGTGTGTGGTCCAGCTTCTTGACGGGCGCACACTCGTCAAAAAATTGATGCGCGGATCGCACCCCGACCTCTATCATCTGTTGTCCCAGACCGAGAGCCCAATTGAAGATGTCGAACTTTTGTGGGCTGCGCGGGTGACCTCTATGGCGCCGCGGTAATCATTTAAGCAGGCGACCCGCAACAACTATCGCGATAGGCACGCCCCAGACGGCCGCGAAGAAAAAAATGACTGACCAGTTATATTTCGACCGACGAACGGATTCGAATGCTGCTTTCCTTCGGTAAGCGCCTTTCACATATTCCGTCATGAAGTACGGAATGAGCAGCATAGCGGCAATGATCACCGTATAGATCGCTATCGTTATGATGGCGTCTGTTTCTGGCGAAAGTCCAAAGCGCAAATTTGTCTCCCTGTGATTTTCTCAAGGAAATCATAGGCGTGCTTTGAAATTTCGATGTTACCCAAATTGGGGTTGACAATATTACACATATTGGGGAATATGCTTTCCAACAAGGAGGGCATTACCCATGCTCAAATCTCACATCAAAGACGGATACACCCGCATCCTGCTCGAAACCCATGACGGGGCAGGGCAGATTGAAATGGTTGATGCCTGTGTGAGCATCGGCGCAACCGACAAGGACATCATCAAGGCCGCCGACGGTTACGACACGCAGCGCATTTTGCGCTTCGATGTTCGCACCATGCGCGGCGTCGACATCACGGATGATGTTGCCCGCTCATATGAAGGTCCGTTCGATGACGACGCGCCGCAGTGGGTCAAAGACCTCCCAAACTTCCATCTGATCGCCGCTGAGGAAGCCGACGACGAGCGTTCTTACCGCTCTCACGTTCGCGCCTGCCGCAGCCCGTCAGTGTATCTGTGAGGGCGCGAACATGAGTGTTTTCTATGACATTCAGAAAGCCGCGGACGAAATGCGGCAACAGCTGTCCAAGATTGATCTGACCAACGTCGAAAGCCCGTCTGCTCACGCGCAGCTTCGCGCTTGCGAGGTCAATGTGGCTTTCATGTCTTGGACGCTGAACGAACTGAACCTGGAAACCGACCGAGAAGCAATCATTCATGCAGGTGCGTCGATTATTTCCAACTTCATTCGCAGCTTCGAGGAAAATTTCGGCGATGGGACGATGTTCCAGATGCTCGATATCATCGGAGACAATCTTGCGGGAGATACGCTTGTTGTAGGCGCGGGTGTGACAATCGACTCCGCACAGGGAGGGCGCGCGTAATGGCGAAGACCCTTCAAATCTCCGGCCACACCCGCCGCGCAACGCTGGAAGCCGAAATGCTGGCCAAGGCGAAGGAAGAAACCACGAACGCAATCTGGACCGGCATTCTGGTCCGCGACGTTGCAATCGCGCTGGCTTCCGAGTTTCCGGGCGAGGTGCGCCATGGATGACATCCTCATCGATCTTTTCAAGTTTCTCGTGATGGTCACGTTCTGTTCGGCGGTCATGGTCTGGGCGGAGTATTTCGCATGATGGATATCTCCGTTCACAGGGTCACCAAAGTCGAGCTTGTCAGCAAGAACGACAGCAACAGCCACAGTCGCACAATCCGCATCGTGTCGGAAGACGGTGAACATGAGCTCACGCTGTTTGGCAACACACATTGCGTCGATGTTCTGCCGCGCTCAGACGATTTCACCGATTTTACCAAATGGCCGCTTCCGAAAGTGGCTGGGGAAATATGAGGCCTAAAATGGCAGGGTTTCGCACGATCACTCACCAAGTGATTAAAGACACGTTTGATTTTGATGAAGCTACTGGAGCGATAAAGTGGAAGCCGCGCCCTTGCGATCAGTTTTCTTCCGTACGCGCTGCGAATAGTTGGAATTCGCGATACGCAGGGAAGCGTTGCGCTTGTCTAGATAGTCACGGGTATATCCAGATCAAACTACGTCCTTTCATATTGCGTGGGCACCAAGTTGCGTGGAACTGGATGACGGGCGAATGGCCTATTGTTGATGTAGATCACATCAATGGCGACCGTTTTGACAATAGATGGACAAACTTGCGGCTGGCGACCAGAAGCGAAAACAATAGAAATCGTCATGTCGCCAGAAAAACAAAGCTTCCCATTGGCGTTACTCGTCATAGGTGCGGGAAGTATAGGGCTTATTTAACTATAGGCGGCAGGCAAATTAGCTTCGGTTATTTTGATGAACTGGCTATGGCTGTGGCTTCCTACAATGAAAAAGCTCCTTGTTACCTTGGCGAATTTTTCAAGGAGTCCGTTATCAATGGTTGATGTTGTTCTGTTTAATGGAAAGCCGATCAGCAAGCCGGGCCTGTATATCTCGTCGGAAGCTGATTACCACGCGGATCGTCTTTGCCCGACGCCGAGCCTGTCGCGTTCGATCGGTCAGAAGTTGCTTGATGAATCCGCGCGCCATGCGTGGACGGCTCACCCACGGCTGAACACAGCGCCGAAGAAGGAAGAAAAGCAGGAAAAGCGCGCTGAAATCGGATCAGCTGCACATGCCATATTGCTTAGCCAGCCGACGAAAATCGAAATGATCGATGCGCCGACATATCAAACGAACGCGGCAAAGGCGGCGCGCATTGCAGCGCACAAAACCGGCGCTATCCCGCTTTTGAAGGAAGATTACGCGCTTCTTATGGACATGATGAATGTCGCTAAGCGCGAACTGTCAATCCACGAAGATGAGCGCATCCGAGCCTTAGTCACCGGCGAATTGATCGGCGAGTACCACAACGAAATCACTGCATGCTGGCAGGATGTTGTCGGCGGTCATTGGTGCCGGGCGCGTATCGACCGGCTTGTAATCGAACCGACGCGCATCACTGTGATCGATTACAAGACCACGGAAATGTCAGCGGCTCCCGACGCTGTGCAGAAGACAATCTATAACAACGAATACGAGTTGCAGGACGGCTTTTACCGTCGCGGACTCCGTCACCTGTTCCCGCAGATCGACAAACATGAAATCGCGCTCGACTTCCTGTTTATCGTCCAGGAACAGAAGGCGCCTCACGAAATTACGGTCGCCAAGCTCGACATTCCGGGCCGCCAGATCGGCGAGAAGAAGGCCAGTGCCGCCGTTCGCATGTGGGATCATCACGTCACCACGAATGAATGGCCGGGCTATCCGAGCAAGACGAAGACGGCAGAAATGCCGCCGTACACCGAAACCCGCTGGCTTGCCCGCGAGATCGAAGACGAACGGCTCCAAAATCTGCCGAGCGATCCCCTGAACCCATTTGAAGAAGTGCCGTATCGGCCAAAGCCGATTGCGTTGCCCTGCTGAGGTTTACCATGACAAATTTTGAATTCACCGATGCTGTTCGCGATGACACCAGCCTTCTTATTGCAATTGCTGGCGCGTCGGGCAGCGGGAAAACGTACAGCGCCTTGAAGCTTGCGACTGGTCTGGCGCAGGGCGAGCCGATCTATGGCATCGACACCGAAGCCAAGCGCATGCTGCACTATGCGAGCGAGTTCAATTTCAAGCACCTCGACATGCGCCCGCCGTTCACGCCCGAAGCCTTTATGCAGGCGATCCAGACCGCCGAGCGGGCAGGGGCGAAAGTCATCATCGTCGACTCGATGTCGGATGAATATGAAGGCGTCGGCGGCTTGCAGGAAATGCATGACGACGAAGTGGCGCGCTTGGCTCGCAAGCCCTATGACAATCTCGAAGGCTGGGAAATCGACAAGTTCAACGCGCCGGGCTGGAAGGTTCCTAAGACCCGCCACAAGACGCGCCTTATCTCGCCGCTCCGTCAGGTTCGCTGTTATGTGATTTTCTGCATGCGCGCCGAGGAAAAGATCAAGTTCGTCAAAATCCGCGACGAACGCACCGGCAAGGAAAAAAACGCCATCGAACAGGCTGGCTGGACGCCGGTTTGTGAGAAACGGTTCATGTACGACATGACGATGAGCTTCACCGTCACGCCTGACAATCCGGGTGTGCCTCTCATCAAAGACGGGCAAGCCGTCTACGGAAAGCTTCAGCGCCAACACCTCGCATTTTTCCCAGAAGGCAAGGCAGTGACCGAGGAATCGGGCCGTCAGCTTCGCGCTTGGGCACGTGGCGAAACACTTTCGAATGCACCCTCGCGGCCTTCCTCCCCCGCGAGAGCATCGGACGCCGGGGAATCCCCTCCCGCTAACTCATCCCCGGCGTCCGTCAACAATCAGATGGTTCTCTTGAACTATCACAATGCACTGGATAAGGCCGTCGACCGCGCTGCATTGGTCGCAGCGCACACGACCTACAAGCCGAACTTCGAAGGCCGCTCCGATCACGTGCAGAAAACTGCGCAATTCATTTTTGGCGCGCACCAGGACCGGCTCAAGGGCCTGAGCCATCCCGACATTTACGAAGCCATTGAAAAGGTGCCGCTATGACCGACCGCCGGAACACATGCGACCTTGGCCAGAACTGCATCTGCAATCGCGACGGTGAGCCTTATTGCGCTCACCAATACCGCGACCCGGATCGCTTCTCCGTCAAACTCGCTGTCGGAATCCTCATCTCTTGCGTGGCTTTCGTCCTTCTCGGGTGCGGCGTCGTCGCCTTCCGCTATTGGACCGCAATCTGGAGTGTCCAGCCATGACCACCCTACCGGGAGAAGCCGTGAAGGCTATGCCAGAGCGCATTTACGCGAAGGTCCACGGCGCAAGCACCGATCTTATCAGCGGTCAGCGCGGTCTGATCGGCGGATGGAATGAACACAAACGCGACGGGCAAGCCGAATACGTCCGCGCCGACCTCGCCATCCTATCCGCGCTTGAGCCATCCGCAGCGCGTGAGCTGGCGTTGGAGGAAGGCGACCTGCAAGAATTGCTGGAACGCCTTGACGCTGGCCTTGAGTATGAAGGCTGGATGGAGACGGACGGCGCGCCGGTCGAGCTTTTCGATATCGGAGCTGCACAAGACTTGTTTGCAGATGCTGCCGCCGCCATCCGCGCCCTATCCTTCACGGACCATGCAGATGCCGGTAAGGTCGAGGGGGATGGGTGGCTGCCGATTGAGAGCGCGCCGAAGGATGGGACAGTCATCGACCTTTGGTCTGATGAGTATGGACGGCTGACCGACTGCTATTGGGGCGCTCCGATGGCTTACGAAGGCGGCGAAACCGGCTGGGTTCACGCGCACTCCAACGAATGGGCGGAAAGTCCTGACGAGTTCGTCCACTGGCGTCCGCTGCCTCTCCCTCCCGTCAAAGGAGGCCAAAATGGTTGAGTTTTGGAAACCTGTGGTCAGGTGGGAAGGATTATATGAAGTGTCGAACCTTGGGCGTGTTCGGTCCGTTAGCCGTTTGATCAAAAAACAAGACGGATCACTACAGCGCTTTCGCGCGCATCTTCTGACGGCTCGAAAGAATGGCACCGGTTACCTTACAGTTAGCCTATCCGATCTCTCGAATGGACGAAAAGCAACGGCTCGCGTTCATCGACTGGTAGCCGAAGCGTTCATCCCCAATCCTCTGGCTCTCCCAGAGGTGAACCATATCGACAGCGACAGAACAAATGCACGAGTTGATAACTTAGAGTGGGTAACGCCGTCTCAGAATAGATACCACGGTTATCATTTCGGAGCAGTTAGGCTTCCTCACAGAAAGGGCGAGTTAACTAATTCTGCGAAACTTTCACCACCAAAGGTCATTGAAATCAAGGAACTCGCGTTTCGAGGGCTTTCATCCCGTCAGATAGCAAGAAGGTTCGACGTAGATAAGAGCACGGTTTTGCGTGTTCTTCACGGGAGCACTTGGGCGCATGTGTCCCCCTCTGCACCATCGGAGGGCGCGGAATGAGCAAGCCCGCGACCGTCAAAGTCACATTTACTAAGGCCGAGCTTTGGGAACTTATGAACGGCTTCGGCATGTCATTCCTGCCCAATGAGGAAGGCAACGAACTGGCTAATCAGGTTTCCGAAAAGCTTTCCAAAGCCTACGACAAATTCCGGCTTAGCCCATCAGGAGGCGACCGCCATGGTGAGTGAACTGAAGCCGTGCCCGTTTTGCGGCAGCAATCGCATTGCGTTTCGAAGCACTCCGGACATGGATACAGACGGAAAGTTTCATCGCATTTCTTGCAATGAGTGCGGCGCAGGATCGCGGGAAAAGTTCGCAATGGAGACATGCCCGCTTTTCTACGAGGAACTGCGCAACGCTTGGAACACCCGCCCCGCGCCTGCCGCTACAGATACGGTATCTAAGGACGACTATAAGTCGGACGGACTGGTGACGGTCAGCCCGAAGGACTACGACTTTTACGAAGACGGCGAACTCGTCACCCGCTCGCAGGCTGAGGAGCTATTGGCGGCGGAACGGGAAGCGCAGCAACGCCTTCTGGATATCATTGAGGAAGCCAATGACGATAAAGAAGCCCTCGAAGCCGACAACGCGGCGCTCATCCATGACCTAAACCGTATCAAAGATCATGAAACAGAACTGGTCAATGACAACGCGGAGAAGGATGCGCGGATTAAGGAACTTGAGACCGAGCTTGAAAACGGCGGGCGCGTGAAGGGGGTGAATACCCAATACGCCAACGCTTTAGCGTATCTGGAAATGACCGAGGATGACGATCCGGAGGAGTTCGCTAAACGCACATGGGATGAGCGCAAAGCCCTCGAAGCCAAGCTCGCGACTGCTCAAAAGGCGCTGGAGCCGTTTGCTAAAATACCGGTGTCGACAGTTCCAGAAGGTCGCCTGGGACACGTTCCAGATAAACACCCTTATATGGTTGATCTAGATGGGAATGTTCTGTTCACCGCCAGTGACATTCGCAAAGCCCGCGCCGTGCTGGAAGGGGAGCCGTCATGAGTGAACCCGTAGTGCCTTGTTCCTGTGCTAGCCAATGCCGCGCCGTCGAGCTTGAGTTAAGGCTTGAGAAAGCGACAGAATTGCTGCGACAGGCCCGCAAATCCTTGAAACGTGCACCCTATGACCTCTTTGTCGGTATCGATAATTTCTTGGAGAAAAACCCATGACCGACCTCATTACCCGCCTCTCCAAGCTAGACGCGCCAACCGGGGCCGATCTCATGCAGCTATGCTGGGCAATAACAGAAGAACGCCTCAAGCCAGTTCGCGCCCTCTTGCGCGCAAAGGAGGCCACCCGATGAACGGTTTCGGATTTATTATGACGCTCTTCGTCATTTGGTTTTGGTTAAACCCTGACAGTGCTGGAAAGTGGGCTGCAAAAGCTAAACGCGCATTCGTGGAGGCAAGCAATGCCAAGTAAGGAACTCATCGCTCTAGCTGCGAATGCAATGGAAGAACGGCGCAAAGAGCTTATCGCGCAGCCATTGTCACGAATCTATCCGCAATTGGCCGAAGCTGCTGCCGGGGCCATCCTCGCCGCTCTACTGGAGCCGACCGGGGCTATGTTAGAAATGTGCGAGAGGGAGGATGCAATAAAATCCTCCTACGTCACATACAGCGATTTTTGGCGCGCCATGCTCGCCGCCTCCGCACTTGGGGAGCAGAGCGAATGAAGCTGACACGCGAACAAGCGCAGGCTTTTGTAGACAGCCTGTTCCCTGCCGGAGAATATTGCCATCTTCACAACCCGACGCGGACTTACTTTTCTGCGCTGATTGGCGATGTTCCTAGCTCTCGCCCCTATCTCGACAGCGATCCGAACCAAGAGAAGCTTCGCCAGATGGCGTCATTGCTTCGCGAGATTGCGGATCACATCGAAATCAGCGGAGAGACGGCGCAGCGCCAAGCCCTGAAAGACGGTGGGGAATGAAGCTGACGGCACAGGATAGAAAAGTCTTGGCGGCGCTCGACCAGCATTCTGGCGCAAGCTCTTACGCCATAGCTCAAGGGGCTGGGATTAGAACCATGTCGCCGAAAGAAACGGCTGCCCGTCATCTAATCAAGCTCACAAAGGAAGGCTTGGCCGAGCAGACAGGAACCAGAATGTTCCCGTCATGGCGCATCACCGAAGCAGGCCGCGCCGCACTGCGGGAAAGGGGGTGAGGATGTCACGTACCGCCCCAGTTGTTGCCGCCAATACCTGCGCGTCTTGTGCAGATGTTGGAATACAGCAGTTGCAGGCGCTTGCCATCACAGGCCGAGCATTTCAGCTTGGGAGCGAGATCGTTAAACATCGCACCGTGCGCAGGACCAAGCGTATCCGCCAGTGCTTGAATATCAAGTTCGGCAAATCGCCCACACGAATAACAGTGCGCCGTGATGATCTCACCGCATCGCAGGCAATCGCCCAATGTCGCGTTTGTGTAAGATACCCGCATGACAGCCTCCAAGGCTGGCTGTCTTATACCGTGAACAATCAGAGAACAAATCACAATCTGAAACAGGAAGGAGCCGCGATTCGAAACCACGCATTCTGAAATCAACTGAATAGGTGTGTGTGATGGCAAAGGCAGAACAGCTTTTCCTCACGGAATCTCAAATCGCCGAGCGCATCGGATTGCCGACAGACAAGTGCAAGACCATCCTGAAAACACTGGAGAAGGACGGCTTTCCTATGCCTGACCAGATGTTTGAAGGCCGACGGTACTGGCCAGCCTGCAAGGCATTTCTTGATCAGCGCTACAATCTCGGCACAAAATCACCACAGGGCAATCCCGCCCTGGACGGAGAAGAAAAATGGAATTGAACGCTCCGGGTTTGAAACGAAGACCCAACAAGGATGGAACAGTGCGCCACTATTGGGTGGCGTCAGCTGTCTCGAAGAACGCAAAGGACTATCCGCAAAAGACGGTGCCGGTATTCGGCAGCGATGAAGAAATCGCCCACCGCTGCCGGGTTCTTTCGAGCGAATTGAAACTCTGGCTTTCGAATCGTGGTCTGGGCGCCAAGCCGCTCTATGACGGCTCGCTGAAATCGCTCATCAAGGTGTACCGTGAAACGGAAGAAAGCCCGTACCACAACATCAAGCACAACACGCGTGAGATGTACGACGAAAGCCTCGACTTGCTGATCGAAACTGTCGGCACCCGGCAGCTTTCACGACTGTCTGGCCTAGACTTTCAGCGGTGGTATAACAAGCTGAAGGAACCGGCAGCCCATACCGAAAAGGAAATTCAGCTTGCGAAGAACGCCGGTACGAAGCTGGAGCCTAAGCCCGAGCGCGTGCGACGGGCATACAAGGCAATGCAGATGCTTCGCATCGTCGTCAAGTTCGGCATCGTTGCCAACGTGACCGAATGCGCCCGGCTGGCCGTTGTTCTGGAGCAAATGCGGTTCCACGTTCCCCCGGCGCGCACGGAACGCATCACGTTCCAACAGGTCGAAGCAATTTGCGCCAAGGCCATCGAACAGGGCAGGCTCTCGATCGCTCTCGCTCAGGCTTTGCAATTCGAGCTCACATTGCGTCAGGTTGACGTCATTGGACTGTGGGAGCCTTTGGCAGACCAAGACGAAGGGCAGGGGATTGTTTCAGGTCGCAGAAGATGGACCGGCGGCCTTGCCTGGAGCCACATCGACGCCAATGGCATTCTGTCAAAGGTTACGACAAAAACCGGACAGGTCGCCGAGCACGATACGACTGCGTATCCGTTCCTCCGCTCGATTCTGGATCACGTTCCGCAAGAAAAGAGGATTGGCCCGATGATCGTCGACGAATCGACTGGCCTACCATATCGCGACCGGCAGCGGTTCGCGCGCGTCTGGAGATCGATTGCCAACGAATGCGGCGTGCCACGTGACGTTTGGAATCGCGACAGCCGTGCGGGCGGTGTGACTGAAGGCTCCGACGCGGGCGCGAACATTGAGCATCTTCGCCATCATGCGAACCATGCGAACATTGCAACGACTGCCAGATATAACCGCAATACGATTGAAAAAACGCGCACGGTTGCGGAACTGCGCGTGGCTCATAGAACGCCGAAGAACGTTTGAAAAACATCCTACAGGAACGCCAAAGGAACGTGTAGGAACGTCATTACTGCTAAGTTATTGAAAAGAATGGCGCACCCGAAAGGATTCGAACCTCTGACCCCCAGATTCGTAGTCTGGTGCTCTATCCAGCTGAGCTACGGGTGCTTGCCTTGGTGCCGCTCGCTGCGGCGATGGGCGGTTGATAATCGGACAAATCGCTAAATGCAAGCGTCTTCTTAGAAAAAAATGTGGTTCTGTGAAGATTTCTTGTCAGGCCTTGCATTTCCGGGCTTTTCGGCCAGAGCCGGCACCACGGCGGGCGTCTAGGCATTCTCTTCGGTGCGCTGGTTGCTGCGGTCTTCGTAGCGCATCTGCAAATCAGGGATGCGAATCTCGAAATGCGCGCCAACGGGCCGGTCTTCCCGAAGCTCGATCGTGCCGCCATGGGCGCGGACCAGTTCCTGCGCGATGGCAAGCCCCAGGCCGGTGCCGTCGCTGCGCGTCGAGCCGCGGAACGCCGTGAAAAGGTTGTCGCGCGCCTTTTGCGGCAGACCGGGGCCGGTATCCTCGACGCCGATAATGGTCGTTGTGCCGATTCTTCCCGCGGAAATCGTGAGTCGCTTGACCGTGGCGACATCGCTCGTCTGGTCACGCTCCATTGCCTGAACGGAATTTCGGCACAGATTGCTCAGGACGCGAAATAGCTGCTCCGAATCGACATTCAGCTCGAAATCTTCGGGGACAAGGTTTTCGAACTCTATGTTGCTTTCCGAGCGGAGGCTGAGCGTTTCCTGCACATCCGCGATGATTGCGTGCAGCAGAACGCGGCGCGGACGCGGGGGCGCTTCCTGCGAGCGGCCATAGGCCATCACGCTTTCGGAATAGCTGATCGCGCGGCTGAGCGTGCGAATGAGCTTGGGCGCGAACCGCTGCACCATCGGGTCTTCGGTGTCGGCAAGCCTGTCCGACATCAACTGCGCCGACGCCAGGATATTGCGCATGTCGTGGTTGATCTTGGAAACGGCGAGGCCGAGGTCGGCCAGATGCTTCTGTTCCTTCAGCGTGCGTTGAAGGTCGCTCTGGATATGGGATATCTGGCGCTGGGCGATGCCGAATTCATCCTTGCGGTTTTCCGGAACGAGAATGAGCGCGGGGTTGTCGGGTGACGACGCGAAGTCGATCATGTTGCGATGCATGATGCGCACCGGCCGCAACAGCATTTCATGAATGATCAGGTAGATCAGGCTGGCCGCTATCACGGAAATGATGAGGGATATGAAAGTCACGTTGCGCGCATAGACGAGCATGGCATGACGAAGCGGCGCATCGGAGGTTACAATTTCAATGATGCGGTCGGGAGAACCGGACGAAACCGAACCGAAGATTCGCAGCGTTCTGTCCCCGCCATTGAACAATGTGCCGAATGCGTCCCATATGGCCGCCGCTTCGCTGATATTGTTGAGATCGATGACCTGATCGATCTTGCCGGGAACTTCTGACATGGCGAGCAGGCGCGATGCGCCCGCTTCCCGCATGGCAATGGCCTTGGTGCCGGTGGCCAGAAGCACCTTGTCCTGGATTTCGCGCGGCACGTCCATATTGCCGCTGGCAGCCAGCACCTCGCTGACGGCGCCCACCGTGTCGAGCCGGGAACTCATCCAGCGCACGCGCATGCTGGCCACGGAGGGGACGAAAATCAGAACTTCGGTGATCAGCACGGCGAGTGCGGTGAGGAGCAGCAGCTTGTTTGAAAGCCGGTTGCGCCAGGGCAGCCGCGTGAACTGGGTTGGAGAGAGCCGCTCGACGGTCGCAGTCTGCGAGGCCGCTTCAGGGGAAGGCGCGCCCGTGTCTGAGGTCTTTTCAACAACCGCCATAGCCTGCTTCCAATTCAAGGCGAACCGGCCCAATTGCCGCGGTGCCTAAACCGGTCTGCCGTCGAAACGCAATTCATAAAAGTAGCCTCCTATACATGGAGCGGGCCGATAAATCCAACAACCTTTGTTTAAACGGTTAAAAACGCACCCGTTTTCCGCGAACTTCATGCGTTGCATTACCGAAATTTAACTCGACGGCCCGGGGGCTCTGTGCGAAATCTTGGGAGGAAAAATCTGGGTGTCCTCAGGTCGCCGGCCAGAGGATGCATGATTTGCGCAATGTGAAGGCAATCATCATTCTGATACTATTTGCTGGCATTTTCCGCGCCCGACATAATGGTTTCGAATACGAGGTCCGTCAGGGCGACGGCAAACCTCGCCGGAGAGCTGAATGAAATCCTGGAAGCAGATTGCCCTGTGCCTGCTCATCGCCGCTGCCGCCGCCGGTGGCTGGTATGCATACAAGAACCAGTCCGATGTTGTGGGAGCCGCCGCAACCGGCGGAGAAGCGCCCAGAAACGGCGGAGCGCGGTCTGCGCCGCTGGTCGTCGTTGAGGCAGCGGGCGAAGAGACCATCAACAACCGGTTGACGGCTATCGGTTCGGCACGGGCTCTCAGCACCGTATCGATAACGCCATATTCCAGCGGCTACATGACGAAGCTTTACGTCAAGGCTGGCGACATGGTGAACGAAGGCGATCCGATTGCCGAACTGGATGCCGAGACCGAGAAGATCGCGGTCGCCAAGGCAGAGACCGCGCTCAAGGATGCGCAGACGACCCGCCAGCGCATCGCAAAATTGCGGGCGACGAACACCGCGACGGAAGTCCAGGTGGTCGAAGCGGAACTGGCGGTTGCCAATGCGCAGCTTGCCTTGCAGGACGCGCAGCTCGCCTTGAGCCGCCGCACGGTCCGCGCGCCGATTTCCGGCATCGTCGGCATCCTTCCCGTCAATGTGGGCAACTATATTACCGCGCAGACTGCCATCGGCCGCATCGACGACCGGTCGAAAGTTCTGATCGATATCTGGGTGCCGGAACGGTTCGCGCCGCAGATCAGGGCAGGCCAGCCTTTGACCGCGGAATCGACCGCTTTCCCCGGCGAGACCTATAGCGGAGAAATCAACGCTGTTGACAATATGCTGGATGAAGCCAGCCGGACATTGCACGTGCGCGCAGAAGTCCCCAACACGGAGGATCGCCTGCGTGCAGGCATGTCGTTCTCCGTCACGGTTCTTTTCCCGGGCGACCGCTATCCTTCGGTCGATCCGCTGGCCATTCAGTGGGGCGCCGACGGTTCCTATGTCTGGCGGGTTGAAAACGGCGTGGCCAAGAAAATCGAGGCCCGTATCGTTCAGCGCAATTCCACCAACATCCTCATAGACGGCCCGGTGAAGCAGGGCGACATGATCGTCACGCAGGGCGTCCAGACCGTGCGGGACGACGCGCCTGTTCGCGTGAAGGACGAACAGGGCACGGCATTGGCTGACCCTGCGTCGGCAAAGCGGACCGCAGGATGAGGATGCCAACGTGACCGGTCACAATTCTTCATCCGACAAGGGCGGGTCAACGGCGCTGTTCATTCGCCGTCCGGTCTTTGCATTCGTTATCAACGTTCTGATCGTTGTCGCGGGTCTGGCGGCCTTCACGGGCGTCGATATCCGCGAACTGCCGGACGTCGACCGGCCCGTCGTGACGATCAGCACGGACTTCAAGGGCGCGTCCGCCGAAACCATCGACCGCCAGCTGACGCAGGTTCTCGAAAACGCCGTGGCGCGCGTCTCCGGCGTGAAATCCATTTCCTCCACCTCGTCCTTTGAACGAAGCCGCGTCACGGTGGAGTTCAATGACGGCGTGGACCTCAATGTCGCAGCCGCCGACATGCGGGATGCGATCTCCCGCGTTGCCAATGACGTGCCGGAGGAGGCGGACCCTTCACGCATCATCAAGGCAGACTCCAATGCCGATGCGGTGATGCGTCTGGCGGTGACCTCGGACACCATGTCCGTCGACGACATGACGGTGCTGGTGGAAGACCAGATACAGGATATCCTGTCAGCCGTGCCGGGCGTTGCGGACGTTCAGGTCAATGGTGACCGCGACAAGATTTTTCGCATCGACATCAATCAGGCGCGCCTTGCAAGCTACGGTCTGACCATTGCCGATATAACCAGCGCGCTATCTTCCATGGGGCTGGATGCGCCGGCGGGCTCGCTGCGCAGCGCCGATCAGTCCATCGTGGTCCGGGCGACGGCCAATCTGGAAAAGCCGGAGGATTTCGAGAACGTCTACATCAACGGACACACGCAGATCCGCGATGTCGCGACCGTCACGCTGGGGCCGGATATCGAAAGTTCGGCCGTCCGCTCCAACGGCAAGACCGCGATCGGTCTCGGCATCGTCCGTCAGGCGCAGTCGAATACGCTCGACATTTCGCAAGGCATTCGCGCAGCGGTCGCCAATCTGCAAACGACCTTGCCCGCGGGCGTCAATATTGCTGTCACCAGTGACGACGCGAACTTCATCAATGGCGCTATCCACGAGGTGGAAATCGCGCTGATCGCGTCGGTGATCATCGTCGTTGCCATCATCTTCATGTTCCTGTGGGACATACGCGCCACGCTCATTCCGGCCCTGTCCATGCCCGTTGCCCTGATCGGCACAATTGCAGCCATCTATCTGGCGGGCTTCTCGGTCAATATTCTTACCCTTCTGGCGCTGGTGCTCGCCACGGGTCTGGTGGTGGACGATGCCATTGTGGTGCTGGAAAACGTTGTCCGGCGCCGCAATCAGGGCATGGGGCCGCGCGCCGCTGCCGTGCTCGGCACGCAGGAAGTCTTCTTCGCCGTTATCGCCACCACGCTCACATTGGCCGCCGTCTTTGTGCCGATTTCATTCTTGCCGGGTCAGGCAGGCGGCCTGTTTCGCGAGTTCGGTTTCGTTCTGGCGATTGCCGTCCTCCTGTCGTCCGTGGTTGCGCTGACGCTCTGCCCGATGCTCGCCTCCCGCTTTCTCAAGGAAGGCAATGGCGAGGACAGCGGCCATGGTCCGCTTTTCCTGCGCCGGATCGGCGGGGGACTTGCTGCCTTTTACCGAAAGACGCTGCATATCTGTCTTTCAGCGCCTTTTGTCGTCGTGCTCGTCGCTTTGCTTTTCGCGGGCGCATCCTATGTCGGCTATGGCCTGATCCGTCAGGAACTGACGCCATCGGAAGACCGCGCCGTTGCGCTGCTGCGGGTCAACGGACCCCAGGGCATCAGCGTCGAGTTCCTTCAGTCGCAGCTCGACAAGATCGAGGAGGCGATCCAGCCCCTGCGCGACAGTGGTGAAATCACCACCACCTATGCCATTGCGGGTTCGGGTGGAGCCTCCAATAACGGCTTTGTGGTCCTGACGCTGGCGCCGTGGAAGGAACGCGCGCGCAGCCAGCAGGAAATCATGGCTGACATCACCCAGCGTATTAAGGGCATAACGGCGGTGCGTATCTTTACCACCCAGCCCAACAGCCTTGGTATTCGCGGCGCGGGCAACGGCTTGCAATTTGCCATCGTCGGCAGCGACTATGCCAAGCTGCAGCCTGCGGCGCAGGCGGTCGTCGCCGCGCTGGAAAAGGACCCGCGCTTCGTGCAGCCGCGCCTTTCCGTGGAAGCGACCCAGCCGCAATTGTCCGTTGAGATCAATCGCGAGCGGGCCTCTGATCTCGGCATCGACATCACCGGCCTCGCCAATGCGGTGCAATCGGTGCTCGATGGCCGCAAGATCGGATCGGTTTATGTCGGGGATCGCAGCTTCGATGTGAAACTCGTTGCCACCACCAATCCGATCAACGATCCGACCGATCTTGAAAACATCTTCATGAAGACGTCGGACGGCCGTTATGTGCCGATGTCATCCATCGCCTCGGTCGTCGAAAAAGCGGTTCCGCCGCAGCTTGATCGCGAAACGCGCCAGCGTTCGGTCTCGATCACCACAAACCTGCGCAACGATTTCGCCCTGGGCGATGCCTATAAGGCCGCGCAGGAAATCGCAGCGCCCCTGTTGCCGCCGGGAAGCCACATCATTCCGCTGGCGGAAGCTTCAACGCTCAGCGAAACGTCAAGCGGTCTCGCCATGGTGTTCGGCTTTGCCATCGTCATCATTCTTCTGGTGCTGGCAGCGCAGTTTGAAAGCTTTGTCAGTGCGCTGATCGTGATGGCGACAGTTCCCTTGGGGCTCGGTTGCGCGGTTTTCGCCATGCTGCTGACCGGCACCAGCCTCAACGTCTATAGCCAGATCGGCCTTGTGCTTCTGGTCGGCATCATGGCCAAGAACGGTATCCTGATCGTCGAGTTCGCGGATCAATTGCGTGACAAGGGCTTGAGCGTGCGCGAGGCAATCGAGGAAGCATCCAACATTCGTCTTCGCCCCGTCTGCATGACGATGATCTGCGCTGTTCTTGGCGGCGTGCCGCTGATTCTGGCGAGCGGCGCCGGTGCGGAAGCCCGCGTGGCTCTGGGCTGGGTCATCGTTGGCGGCCTTGGTCTGGCAACCATCGCGACGCTCTATGTGACGCCGGTCGCCTACCTCCTGCTCGGGCGCTTCACGCAGCCCAAGGCAGAGGAAGAAGCGCGGCTTGAGCGGGAACTCGACCAGGCGCTCAAGGAAAGGCCGCGAGGCGGCGGCGCTGCTGAACCCGCGGAGTAAACTTGGAAGAAGAAACCGGCCTTTTGGGCCGGTTTCTTTTCATTTTGAGCTTGATCACTTCTTCATGGCGTCGGTGATCTTCGCGGTCCACGCGCCTTCCGGTTTCTTGGTGATGACAGGATCGGAACCGCCGCCGAGAAGGGTTTCCACCGTGCGGTCAGCGGCTGCCACGTCAAGGGTGCCATCGGAACCGTCGACCAGCTTGCCGATTTCCTTGACCATACGCTCCTGAACCTCCTTGGTTTGCGCGCCGGAAGCATCATTGTCGAGCACGATATCCGCTGCCTCGCCCGGATTTTCAGAAGCGTATTTCCAGCCCTTCATCGAGGCGCGGACAAAACGGGCCAGCTTGTCGACCATTGCCGGATCGTCAAGGCTCTTTTCCAGCACGTAAAGCCCGTCTTCCAGCGTGGCTACGCCCTGTTCCTCATACGGGAAGACGACAAGCTGATCTGCCGGAATGCCTGCATCGATCACCTGCCAATATTCATTATAGGTCATGGTGGAAATGCAATCGGCCTGCTTCTGGATCAGCGGGTCGACATTGAAGCCCTGCTTCAGCACGGTCACGCCGTCCTTGCCGCCCTCGGTCGGGATTTTCAGGTGGTTCATCCAGGACAGGAAAGGATATTCATTGCCGCCAAACCACACGCCAAGCGTGCGGCCCCGAAAATCTTCCGGCTTGGTGATGTTGGTGTCCTTGCGGCAGGTCAGCATCATGCCGGACTTCTTGAAGGGCTGGGCGATGTTGACGAGCGGGACGCCTTTTTCGCGGGTGGCGAGCGCCGACGGCATCCAGTCGACCACGACATCCGCCCCGCCGCCTGCGATAACCTGCGGCGGCGCCACGTCAGGCCCGCCCGGCTTGATATCGACGTCCAGATTTTCTTCCTCGTAGAAGCCCTTGTCCTTGGCCACGTAGTAGCCGGCGAACTGCCCCTGCGTCACCCATTTGAGCTGCAAGGTCAGCTTGTCGGCAGCCATTGCCGAACTGCTCATCAGAGCGAGCGCCAGCCCCGCAGTGCCAAGGCATAAGGAAATTGCCTTTTTCATTTTCAGTTCTCCTCTGGTTCTTTTTTTATTACGTGCATTTGGCCCGAAAACCGGTTCCCACTTTTCGGAATGCACTTTGGTCCACCTTATTTTTGCGGATGCCAAATATTCAGGCTTATGCCCTCCTGTATGAGGGGTGCCAGAATGTCACTTTGCGCTCGATCAGCGCGATCAGCCCGTAAGAAAGCGATCCGGCAAGCGCAGCCACAAAGATTTCCGCCCAGACCATATCCACATTCATCCGCCCGATTTCGGCGGAGATGCGGAAGCCCATGCCGACAATCGGCGTGCCGAAAAATTCCGCCACGATCGCGCCGATCAGCGCCAGGGTGGAATTGATCTTGAGAGCGTTGAAGATGAAGGGCATGGCGGCTGGCAGACGCAGCTTGAACAATGTCTGCCAGTAGTTCGAGCCGTAGGTTTCCATCATGTCCCGTTCCATCGCCCCGGTGCTGGCAAGGCCCGCAACCGTGTTCACCAGCATCGGGAAGAAGGTCATGATGATGACGACCGCCGCCTTTGACTGCCAGTCGAAGCCGAACCACATCACCATGATCGGCGCGACGCCGACAATGGGAAGCGCTGCGGCCAGATTGCCGAGCGGCAGCAGCCCTTTGCGCAGGAAAGGAATACGGTCTGCGATAATGGCGGTGATGAAGCCAAGGCCGCACCCGGCGACATAGCCGATGATGACGGCCTTGAGAAATGTCTGCCTGAAATCCGCCCAGAGGATCGGCACGGACGCCGCGATACGCGCCCAGATTGCCGAAGGCGCTGGCAGGAGAACCTGCGGAATGGCGAAGAGCCGGACCGTTACCTCCCACAGCAACAGCATTGCGATGCCGAACAGCGCGGGCACCGCGATATCCAGCATCTTCTGGCCGAGTGGATTGCGGGTCTTCAGGCTTGCCACCCAACCCACGACCAGCCATGAGAGGGCGATCAGCGCTACGACGGAAAGAATGCCTGTCATCATGCGGCTGCCCTTTCCGGCTTCGCGCCCATGCGCCGGTTGACGATCCCTGCGGCAATGCCGATCAGGGCCACGAGAACAGCGGCCATCAATGCGGCTGCAACGAGTGCCGCCCATATCTGCACGGTCTGTCCGTAGTAAGAACCTGCAAGCAGGCGCGCGCCGAGACCGGCGACCGCGCCGGTTGGCAACTCGCCCACAATCGCGCCGACGAGGCTGATAGCGACCGCGATCTGCATGGAGGTGAAGAGAAACGGCATGGCCGCAGGCCAGCGCAATTTCCAGAATATCTGCGATCTCGATGCATTATAGGTGCGCATAAGGTCGAGATGCATGACGTCAGGCGACCTCAGCCCCTTCACCATGCCGACAGCGACCGGGAAGAAGGAGAGATAGGTCGAAATGATCGCCTTGGGCAGCAGGCCCGATATGCCGATGGCGTTCAGCACCACGATAATCATTGGCGCGATGGCGAGGATCGGGATCGTCTGCGATGTGATGATCCACGGCATCAGGCTTTTGTCGAGCGTGCGGGAGTGCACGATGCCGACAGCAAGGAGAACGCCGAGCGCCGATCCAAGCACGAAACCCAGCAAGGTGGAGGATAACGTCACCCAGCCGTGATAGACGAGGCTGCGCTTGGAGCTGGGCTTGACCCCGAAGACGGTCTTCCAGATTTCTTCGGCCACCTGATGCGGCGCAGGCAGCACCGGCCGCTCCTGATGCATCGTGTTGGCGACGAGCGTGGAGAAGGTGATTTCCCTCCCCGCGCGCGCAGCCTGATCACGCTCGAACGGCGCATTGAGAAACGCCGCAAGCCCATACCAGAGCGCGATGATGACGATGAGGATCGTCGTAACCGGGATCAGCTTGTCGCGCAGGAAGGGGGCCTCAGTCATGGATATGCCCCAGCCGAAGCCCTTCGCGAACGCGATGGGCGATCTTGAGAAAGGCTTCCGATTCCCGGATTTCCAGCGGCCTGTCGGGGCCAAGGTCGCAATCGATGATTTCATGAATCCGGCCCGGACGCGGGCTCATGACGACAATCTTGGTCGAGAGAAACACGGCTTCCGGGATCGAATGCGTGACGAAAATCACGGTCTTGCGGGTCGCTGCCCATAGCTTGAGGAGCTGTTCGTTGAGATGGTCGCGCACGATCTCGTCCAGCGCGCCGAAAGGTTCGTCCATCAGCAGCATGTCCGGGTCGAAGGACAGCGCACGGGCAATCGATGCGCGCTGCTGCATGCCGCCTGAAAGCTGCCATGGATATTTCTTGCCGAAGCCCGAAAGATTGACGAGCGCGAGGTTCTTTTCGATCCGCTCGCGCCGGTCTGCCTTGGAGAACCCCATGATCTCCAGCGGTAGGCTGATATTGTCTTCGATGGTGCGCCAGGGAAACAGCGCCGCCGCCTGAAAGACATAACCGTAGGACCGGTCGAGGCGGGCCTGTTCCGGTGTTTTTCCGTTCACGGTTACGGAGCCGGAAGTGGGCTGTTCCAGATCGGCGACCACGCGCATCAGCGTGGTCTTGCCGCATCCCGAAGGCCCGATGAAGGAGACGAACTCGCCGCGCTTGACGGCGAGGTCTATATTGGAAAGCGCGTGGACCGGCCCGTCATTGGTCTCGAAGACAAGCGACAGGTCTTTGATGTCGATCACGGTCTGCGCATTTGCCTCGCCCCTCTCCGGGGCCATGCTGTCATTCAAACTCATGCGCGGTTCCCGAAGCTGGACGATGGCCATGTATCAGACCCCTATCGGCATATGTTCGGCGCTGCGCTCCACCTTGCGCGGCGCGACGATTTCCTTCCATTGCGACAGCGCCCGATTGGCGGCGCCATTCGGCTCGCGCTCGATGAAGCGCCCGTCGCCCGGCTGTGCCGTGACATGGCCCTTGTCGAAAGCAATGCGCCCGCGGGAAAGCGTCATCTTCGGCAGGCCCTTGAGCTCGAAGCCTTCAAACACGTTGTAGTCGATGGAGGAATGCTGGGTCTTTGCAGAGACCTTCCGGGTCGCCTCCGGGTCCCAGATGACAAGATCGGCATCCGCACCCGGCAGCACCGCGCCTTTCTGCGGATAGATGTTCAAGATCTTGGCAATGTTGGTCGAAGTGACAGCCACAAATTCATTTGGCGTGAGGCGCCCGGTGCGCACGCCGCGTGTCCACAGCACCGGCATGCGTTCTTCCAGCCCACCCGTACCGTTGGGAATCTTGGTGAAATTGCCGATGCCGTAGCGCTTCTGTTCGGTGGTGAAGGCGCAATGGTCGGTGGCCACGCATTGCAGGCTTCCCGCTGCAAGGCCGGCCCACAGACTGTCCTGATTGACCTTGTCGCGGAATGGCGGCGACATCACGCGGCGCGCCGCATAGTCCCAATCCCGATTGTGATATTCGCTCTCATCGAGCGTCAGATGCTGGATCAGCGGTTCGCCGAAAACACGCATCCCCTTCTGGCGGGCACGGCGGATCGCCTCATGGCTCTGCTCGCAGGAAACATGCACGACATAAAGCGGCACGCCCGCCTGATCGGCGATCATGATGGCGCGGTTGGTGGCTTCGCCTTCCACTTCCGGCGGACGGGAATAGGCATGCGCCTCCGGCCCGTCATTGCCTTCCGCCAGCAGTTTCGCCTGCAACTGCGCGACGATATCGCCGTTTTCGGCATGGACGAGCGGCATGGCGCCTAGTTCCGCGCAGCGCTGGAACGAGGCGAACATCTCGTCATCATTCACCATCAGCGCGCCCTTATAGGCCATGAAATGCTTGAAGGTATTGATGCCGCGCTTCACCACTTCGGCCATTTCATTGAAGGTTCGCTCGTTCCAGCCGGTGATGGCCATGTGGAACGAATAGTCGGTGCGCGCCTTGCCCGCTTTCTGAAACCATTCCTGCAAGGCTTCCAGAAGATTGCCTTCCGAGCCGGGGAGGACGAAATCGACCACCATCGTCGTGCCGCCCGCAAGCGCGGCAGAAGTCCCCGTATCGAAATCGTCGGAGGAATAGGTGCCCATGAAGGGCATCTGCAAATGGGTGTGCGGGTCGATGCCGCCGGGCATGATATAGCAGCCGGATGCATCGATCACTTCATCGCCGGAGAGATTGTCGCCGACGGCAACGATCTTCTCGCCTTCGATGAGAACATCGGCTTTAAAGGTGCGGTCAGCCGTGATGACGGTTCCGCCTTTGATGACCTTTGCCATTGTTCGTCGTTCCCCTTTTGGTTTTGTTGCGAACAGTAGCAGTATCGGAGAGGTCCGAAATCAACTCACAATTTCAGCGGTCTCCAATACTGCATGCAGAAGCACGTCGGTTCCCGCCGACGCCCATTCTTTCGAAATGTCCTCGTCTTCATTATGGCTAAGGCCGTCCACGCAAGGACACATGACCATGGCCGTCGGCGCGACGCGGTTGATCCAGCAGGCATCATGGCCAGCGCCCGAAACGATATTGCGGTGGCTGTAGCCGAGCCGTTCCGCCGCATTGCGGATCGCCTCCACGCAGCCATTATCGAAAGTCACCGGGTCGAAATGACCCGCCACTTCGATCTCGATGCCGATGCCAAGTTCCGCGGCGATCTTCGGCGCTTCCTTTTCAAAACGCGCTTTCATATCGTCCAGCACAGCCTGGTTGGGCGAACGGAAATCGACGGTAAAAACGATCTGGCCGGGAAGCACATTGCGCGAATTGGGCGATACGTCGATATGGCCGACCCCGCCCACCGCGTCCGGCTGGTGCGCCATGGCGATCTCGTTGACAAGCTGCAGCATGCGGCCAAGGCCAAGGCTTGCATTCTTGCGCATCTTCATCGGCGTGGAGCCGGTATGCGCTTCCTTGCCGGTCAGGGTCACTTGCAGCCACCACAGCCCCTGGCCGTGGGTGACGACGCCAATATCCTTGTGTTCCGCTTCGAGGATTGGTCCCTGTTCGATGTGAAGCTCGAACATCGCATGGATCTTGCGCTGCCCGACCGGCTCATCACCTTTCCAGCCGATGCGCTTCAGCTCATCGCCGAATTTCTTGCCCTTGGCGTCGGTGCGCTGATAAGCCCATTCCTGTTCGTGGACACCGGCAAAAACACCCGATGAAAGCATGGCGGGCGCAAAGCGCGTGCCTTCCTCATTCGTCCAGTTGACGACGACGATGGGGCGCTTTGTCTTGATGTTCAAGTCGTTGAGCGTGCGCATGACTTCGAGGCCGCCGAGCACGCCCAGCACGCCATCGAATTTTCCGCCGGTCGGCTGCGTGTCCAGATGGCTGCCCATATAGACCGGATCGGCATCCGCATCTTCGCCGGGGCGGGTGAAGAACATGTTCCCCATCGTGTCCACGCCCATCGAAAGCCCGGCTTTTTCACACCAGCTTTGAAACAGCTTGCGGCCATCGCCATCCTCATTGGTCAGGGTCTGGCGATTGTTGCCACCGCGCAAACCGGGGCCGATGCGGGCCATGTCCATCAGACTGTCCCACAGACGATCGCCGTTGACTCTAAGATTGCTGGTGAGCACCATGCGCTCTGCCTCCGCATTCTGTATGGGCGTTCAAATCCGGGCCATTATATTTCTGGCCCACATTCACCCGCCAATATATGTTCCCGTGACCCGGCTCTTTGGCCACAATATTCTTGCCTTGCGCAAAAACTTGACTAGTTGGTCAAATTGCAGGCTAGAAGAGCCTTTGAACATGGTCAAGCGCTTTTGAAAAATTCTATGCTGCTGAAAGGTGTCAAATGGCCACAGCTCCTTCAGACTCACGGACCGAGACGGTCGAAAGCGACAGGACGTCGAATGACAGGTCGGAAGGTGCGACACGCATTCAGGGCATCAATCGCAGGCTTATCCTCGATGCAGCGCTGGAGGTTTTTTCCGCTTACGGTTTTCGCGGGTCGACCATCGACCAGATCGCCGAGAAGGCGGGCATGTCGAAGCCAAACCTGCTTTATTATTTCCCGCGCAAGCAGAATATCTATGTGACCGTGCTGGAAGACACGCTCGCCAGCTGGCTGGAGCCTTTCGAGCATATCGACCCGGACGGCGATCCGCTGGAGGAATTGCGTCGCTATATCCGGTTGAAGCTCGAAATGTCGGCGAAGAAACCGGAGGCTTCGCGCCTCTTTGCCAATGAGATATTGCACGGCGCACCGGCGATTTCCGATTTCCTGAAGGGGCATCTGAAGCAACTGGTCGATGAAAAGGCGGCGGTCATTCATCGATGGATCGCTGAAAAGCGCCTGGCCCCGGTCGATCCTTATCACCTGATTTTCACCATATGGGCGGTAACGCAGCACTATTCGGATTTTTCCGTTCAGGTCGCAGCCGTTCTCGGCCGCCGTTCGGAGGAGGCCGGATTTTATGACGAAACGGCCCGGGCGGTGAGCGCCATCATTCTTGACGGCATTCGCCCGCGGGACGAAAGTCCGGCCTCATGAAGACGATTCGAATTTCGGCAGCCATTGTCCGCGATGAAGCGGGCCGTTTCCTTCTCGTGCGCAAGCGCGGCAGCGAGATTTTCTTCCAGCCGGGCGGCAAGATCGATGCGGGGGAGCAGCCTGAAGTGGCGCTCATCCGCGAGATCGAGGAAGAGCTCGGCATTCTCATTGACGAGAGCCAGCTCCGCTATGCCGCGAAAATGGCAGCGCCTGCCGCCAATGAAGCCGATGCGACGGTCGAGGCGGAATTGTTTCACCTGACTTTGAAGGACGGTCAGGTTCCCGTTGCCTCCAGCGAGATCGAGGAACTTCTCTGGAACCCGCCGGGCGATACGACGCGCCCGGTCGCCCTGCTGTCGCAGAGCATCCAGGCGCGTTTTGCAGAAAAATAGCCGTTGTTGCGGTAATTTTATTCGCGCATGAATAATCTGTTCGCATGTGCATATATTTCAATTGCGCTTCGACGGTCCGGCTTCTATCAATCGCCAAATGAGGAGTGCGGCGATCGCCGTTGTTGAGGAGATATCCATGCATTTGAAGGCATCCGAAAAGCGAACGCTTGGCCGTACCGGCTTGACCGTCACCGCGCTTGGTCTGGGAACCGCGCCTTTGGGCGGGCTTTATGCGCCTGTTTCCCGCGCCGACGCCGATGCTTTGCTGGAAGCTGCTTGGGCCAGCGGTATCCGGTATTACGACAGTGCACCGATGTATGGCTATGGCCGCAGCGAGCATCTTCTCGGCGATATGCTGCGTGAAAAGAGCGAGCGCGCCGTTGTTTCAACCAAGGTCGGGCGCCTGATGGCCAATGAGCGTGCAGGCCGGACCTTGCCGCCGCCGCTGCCGAAAAACCCGTTCGATTCCGGCTGGCACAATGGCCTCAATTTTCGCGAGGTTTTTGATTACAGCTATGACGGCATCATGCGCAGTTTCGATGACAGCCAGCAGCGTCTCGGCTTTCCTGAAATCGACCTGCTTTATGTCCACGACATTGGCCGCGTGACCCATGCCGAAAGGCACGAGCATCACTGGAACGCGCTGACCAGGGGCGGCGGATTTCGGGCGCTGGCCGAATTGCGCGAGGCCGGAAATATCAAGGGTTTCGGTCTCGGCGTGAACGAATGGCAGGTCATTCGCGATGCGCTGGAAGAAGCTGATCTTGATTGCTCGCTTCTGGCTGGCCGCTATTCGCTGCTTGATCAGGTGTCGGAAAAGGAATTCCTGCCATTGGCGCAAAAGCGCGGCATGGCGCTGGTCATCGCGGGTGTGTTCAATTCGGGGATTCTGGCTGCGCCGCGCGGCGGCGAACAGAAGTTCGACTATGCCGACGCGCCTGCTGAAATCGTTGCGCGCACCAATCGCTTGCATGATATTTGCGACGAGTATCATGTTCCGCTTGCCGCTGCAGCCATGCAGTTCCCGATGAGGCATGAGGCCGTCAGCTCCATTCTGATCGGTGTCCGCTCGCCGGAACAGATCAGGCAGAATGTGGTCTGGTTCGAGCAATCGATCCCGGATGAATTCTGGGCGAAATTGCGTTCCGAAGGCCTTATTTCGTAACCATGGCCTCCAGAATCCTCTGCGTCGGTGCCCTCACCATGGACACCATCTTGCGCCTTGACGCGCTCCCTCACGCGGCGGGCAAATATCTGCCGCGCGAGGCCGTGGAAATCGCGGCAGGCATGGCTTCGAGCGCAGCCGCGGCGATTGCCCGGCTGGGCGGCGATGTGGCGCTATGGGCTTCCGCGGGAATTGACCCGGTGGGTGATCGCGCCGTCGCGGAGCTTCAAGCCGAAGGCATCGATTGTGCCTATATCCGGCGGCTGCAAGGTGTACGCACGGCGTTTTCGTCGATCCTCGTTGATGCGGGCGGCGAGCGTATCATCGTGCCTTTTTATGATCGCAGGCTTGCAAGCCCGTCCGATGTGGCGCCGCCGATTGCAGCGGGAGCCTATGCTGCCGTAATGGTCGATGTTCGCTGGCCGTGGGCGGCTGAAACCGCGCTGCGTGCTGCCCGCGAAGCGGGCATTCCGGCCATATTGGATGCCGATACCGCGCCCGTCAAACTGCTCGAGACGCTGCTTCCGCTTGCAACCCATATCGTCGCATCGGAACCCGCCGCAAGCAGCGTCGCGGGCGCGACGGATTTGCGCGAGTGCGTCCGGATCCTGAGCCGTCGCTATGATGTGTTCACAGCGGTCACCGCTGGGGCGGAAGGCTGCTACTGGGCGGAAGGCGCTGGCGAGCCGGTTTCGCATATGCCCGGTTTCAAGGTGGATGCTGTGGACACGCTGGCGGCGGGCGACGTCTTCCATGGCGCTTTCGCGCATGGTCTGGTGGAAGGCAAGGATATCGCCGACATGATCCGCTTTGCCAGTGCCGCAGCCGCCATCAAATGCGCCCGCTTCGGCGGGCGGGCCGGTTCGCCAAGCCGGGCGGAAGTTCTTTCCTTCATCGAAACAGGTATTGTACCAAACCGATAAGCTGATTGTCTCCAGACTTTGCCCCCCTCGTCCTTCGAGGCGCTTTTTCAACAGCTCCTCAGGATGGGAGAGGGAGATTGTCAGCGCGCTGAACTGGCTCGCATTTCAGGTAATTTTCTTCCTCTCCATTCTCCGAAAATCATGTAGTTACCCACTGAACTCGAATTGACTCTTTACTAACATGTTAGTATGTGCGAGCTTAAAGTTCAAATATGGGAGGAGCCAGTTTTGGCACATGATCATTCGGGGCAGGAGCGTTTCGGTCTCTCTGCAGCGCTCACCACGCCATTCGATGCGGATGGCAAGATCGATGTCAGCCGTGCGCTGAAGCACGCACATGCGCGGCTCGATAATGGCTGCTCGAGCGTAACCCTGTTCGGCACCACGGGCGAAGGTTCGTCGATTGCCGATGCCGAACGCGCCGCTCTGCTCGATGCATTTGTTGCAGACGGTTTTCCGGCGTCCAGCATCGTCGTCGGTGTGATGGAAAATTCGGTTGCCGACGCCGTTCTTCAAGCTGGCGATGGGCTGCGCCGCGGCTGCAAGGCCATTCTTCTGGCGCCCCCTTCCTATTTCAAGAACCTGTCCGATGAAGGCCTGTTCAACTGGTTCTCGTCTGTCTTCAAAGGCTTGGGTGAAGATGCTCGCGGCATCATTCTCTACAATATTCCCTCGGTTACAGCGGTCGAGCTTTCGGTCGATCTGATCAGCCGCTTGCGCGCAGCCCTTGGCGACGTCATCATTGGCGTGAAGGACTCTTCTGGCAACTGGGCCTATACCGAAAAACTGCTCGCGGCGCACAAGGACATCGCGATCCTGATCGGCGACGAGCGTGATCTGGCCGCAGGTGTTCGTCTCGGCGGGCAGGGCGCGATTTCCGGCATGGCCAACCTGTTCCCCGACCGTCTTCTGCGCATGATCAATGAGGGGAAGGACGATGCCGAACTGGTGGCCGCGGTACGGCAATTGCTGAACTATCCGGTGACGCCAGCGGTGAAGGCCATGGTGGCGCGCCATACGGGCGACAAGGAATGGCGCCGTGTGCGCGCGCCCCTGATTTCACTCAATGATGCGGACTTCGATGCAATTGGCAGTGTATTCGACCGTTTGCATATGGCAAAAGCGGCCTGAAGGCGGCATAAGCCGGAAAGGATAGAGGGGGAACGGATTTGGCGGAAGATCACAACGAGCCGGTGAAACTGCGGGATAAGGCTTACCAGAGCTTCACCCAGCATTTGCTGGCGCGTGATTTTCATCCGGGCCAGTTCGTTTCGCAGCGCCAGCTCGTCACCATGACGGGCTTGCCGCTCGGCGCGATCCGCGAACTCATCCCCCGCCTTGAAGCGGAAGGCCTTATCAAGACCGTGCCGCAGCGGGGGCTCCAGATCGCCCATATCGACCTCAATCTGATCCGCGAAGCGTTTCAGTTCCGCCTTTTCATCGAGAAAGAATCGGTTGCGATCTTTTGCCAATCGGCCTCCGACGAATTGCTGCGCGCATTGCGCGCGGAACATGAGGAAACTCTGGAACGCGCGATGGCGGAAGGTGAGACGCCGGAACTCGAAGCGCGGGCGCAGACTATCGACTGGAGCCTGCACGATACGATTGTCGGCTCGCTCGATAATGAGATCATCTGGCGCGCCTATCAGACGAACACGATCAAGATGCGCCTGATCAATCAGGAGCGTTTCCGCATCACTGGCCGCGTTATACCGGTCATGCAGGAACATCTGGCCGTCCTCGCTGCAATCGAGACACGCGATCCGCAAACCGCCATGGATGCGATCGCCGTTCACATCAACAATGCGCGGAAACTGGCTTTGCAGATTTGACAACCAAGGCCCGGCAAGAGGAGTTGCCGGACCGACGGAATATTTGGGGAGGAGTAAGCAATGAACCTATTACGTCCAACACGCCGGCAATTCCTGGCTGGATCGGCGGCAATCGCCGCATCGGGCATGACCGGCATCAGCCCGTCTTTCGCCCAGTCGAAAGTCGACTGGAAGAAATTTGCCGGAACCACGCTTGAAGTAAACCTCATCAAGAGCCCGCGTGGTGAAATCCTTCAGAAATACCAGAAGGAATTCGAGGAACTCACCGGCATCAAGGTGCATTCCGAGCAGATGCCGGAACAGCAGCAGCGCCAGAAGGCGGTGATCGAGCTGACGTCCGGCCGCCCGAGCTTCGACGTCATCCATATCAGCTATCACGTTCAGAAGCGCCAGTTTGAGAAGGGCGGCTGGCTTGCCGACCTGAACCCGTTCCTGAAAGACCCGACGCTGACGGATGCATCGCTCACGGAAGATGATTTCGCAAGCGCTGGCCTGACCTTCGCCAAGGACGCCAATGGCCGTTTCGGCGCGCTGCCATTCTCGGTCGATTACTGGATCATCTACTGGAACAAGGAACTCTTTGCCGCCAAGGGCATCGAATTCCCGAAGACCTTTGAGGAACTGGTCGCTGCCGCCGAAGCGCTCACCGACCCGTCGACCAACACCTATGGTTTCGTCGCGCGCGGCATGAAGAATGCCAATGCGCCGGTCTATACCAGCCTCTTGCTCGGCTATGGCAAGCAGTCGGTTGATGCCGATGGCAACCTCCAGACGGATTCGCCGGAAGGCATTGAAGCCGCAAAGCTCTACCAGCGCCTTATGACCAAATCGGCGCCTCCCGGCGTTGCGGGCTTCAACTGGGCCGAATGCCAGTCGAACTTCCTGCAAGGCCGCGTCGGCATGTGGCTCGACGGCATCGGTTTTGCGCCGCCGCTCGAAGACCCGAACAAGTCGCGCGTCGTCGGCAAGGTCGGTTATGGCGTCATGCCGGCAGGCCCGAATGCACAGGCAGCACCGACGACAGGCGACGGCATCGGCGTGACCGAAGCATCCAAGAACAAGGAAGCTGCTTACCTCTATTGCCAGTGGGCCATTTCCAAGGAGATGGGCGCCCGCCTGTTGCAGTCGGGATCGGGCGTTCCGTTCCGCAAGTCCGTCATTGATGACGAGGCTGTGCGCAAGGGCGTCACCATGCCGGAAGGCTGGGTGGAAGCCTTGTCGAAGTCGGCTCCGATCAGCCAGCTCTGCCTGCCGGTCATCGTGCCTGTCACGGAATTCCGCGACATCATCGGTGTTGGCCTCACCAATCTGCTGAACGGCGCCGACGCGGAAGCTGAAATGAAACGCGCGACGGAAGAATTCCGTCCGGTCCTCGCACGGAGCGAAGGAAAATGACATCTGCCGCCCCGACTGGAGCAAAAACGGAAGCTGCCGCCGCAGCTTCCTTCACAAAGACAGGCAAGAGCCGCTTGCGGCCAAGCTACTGGCCGTTTGTTCTTCCAGCCTTGATCACCGTCGGGGCGGTGATCGTCTTCCCATGGGTGTTTACGCTCTGGATGAGTGCCAACCAGTGGCAGCTTGGCGGCGAGCAAAGCTTTGTCGGCTTCGACAATTATCTGCGTCTTGCCGCCGACATGCGCTTCTGGGAATCCATGTGGCATACGGTTGTCTATACGGTTCTGTCGGTCGTGGCCCCGATGATTCTGGGGACGGTCGCAGCACTGGTCTTTGACAGCAAGCTGCCGATGCGCGGACTGCTGCGCGGCATCTTCGTCATGCCGATGATGGCGACGCCGGTGGCTGTCGCGCTGGTCTGGACGATGATGTATCATCCGCAGCTCGGCGTTCTGAACTATCTTCTGTCACTGGTCGGCATTCCGCCGCAGGAATGGATATTCAACCAGAACACGGTAATCCCGTCGCTGGTGCTTGTGGAAACCTGGCAGTGGACGCCGCTTGTCATGCTGATCGTGCTTGGCGGGCTTGCCTCCATGCCGCGCGATCCGTTTGAAAGCGCGGAAATTGATGGCGCCAATGGCTGGCAGAAGTTCCGCTACATCACGTTGCCGATGATCCTGCCGTTCATCATGGTGGCCGTCATTATTCGTTCGATCGATGCGCTGAAAAGCTTCGACATCATCTATGCGATGACGCAGGGCGGGCCGGGAACCGCATCGGAAACCATCAATATCTATCTCTATAATGTGGCGTTTTCCTATTACGACATTGGCTATGCATCGGCGATTGCCGTGGTGTTCTTCGTTGTCATTATCGCCATGTCGCTGGTTCTCCTGGCTCTTCGTCAGCGGACCAAGTGGAACGCCTGAGGACCGACCATGGCACGCAAATCAATTCTTTCGAAGCTTGGCACGGCACTCCTGGTCTTCATCATCGTGTCGCCTGCGATCTTCTTCTTCGTCTGGATGCTGTCGCTTTCGCTGAAATATGAAATCGACAATGGCGCTTACCCGCCAATCCTGATCCCGGAGCGTTTCGCCTGGTCGAACTATACCGAGATTTTCGCGGCCAACGACTTTCTGCTCTACTTCTGGAACAGCCTGCTTGTGACCGGCATGGCGACCTTGCTTGCGCTGCTGGTCGGTGTTCCGGCGGGCTATGGCATTGCGCGGCTCAAGGCGCACAAGTCGGCAATCGTAATCATGATCGCCCGCATGACGCCGGGCCTGTCCTACCTGATCCCGCTGTTCCTTCTGTTCCAGACGTTGGGCCTGCTCGGCACGCTCTGGCCGCAGATCATCATCCATCTGGTCGTCACCGTTCCTATCGTGATCTGGATCATGATCGGCTATTTCGAGACAACGCCGCTGGAACTGGAAGAAGCCGCCATTATCGACGGTGCCTCCTCGTGGCAGGTGTTCATGAAAGTCGCTCTGCCGATTGCCAAGCCCGGCATCGTCGTTTCGCTCATCCTTGCGGTGATCTTCTCGTGGAACAATTTCGTATTCGGCATCGTGCTTGCAAGCCGCGAGACGCGAACCTTGCCGGTCGCGGTCTACAACATGCTGTCCTTCGAGCAGGTCAGCTGGGGTCCGCTTGCAGCCGCAGCCCTCGTGGTCACATTGCCGGTCCTGCTGCTAACCGTATTCGCACAGCGCCAGATCGTTGCCGGTCTGACCGCAGGCGCCGTCAAATAGGAATTGAGGTCAAGATGGCATCTGTATCCATCCGAAATGCAATCAAGAAATATGGCAATGTCGGCGTGTTGCATGGCGTGTCCGTGGATATTCAGGACGGTGAATTTGTCGTGCTGGTCGGCCCGTCGGGCTGCGGAAAGTCGACGCTTCTGCGCATGATCGCAGGACTTGAGGAAATCAGCGACGGCGAAATTGCCATCGGGCCGCGCGTGGTCAACGACCTGCGCGCCAAGGAACGCGATATCGCCATGGTGTTCCAGAATTATGCGCTCTACCCGCATATGACTGTGGCCGACAATATGGGCTTTGCGCTCATGCTGAAAAATGCCCCGAAGGAAGAGCGCGACAGCCGTGTGGCGCGCGCCGCTGAAATCCTCGGCCTCAACAAGCTGCTCGACCGTTTTCCGCGCCAGCTTTCCGGCGGCCAGCGCCAGCGTGTGGCCATGGGCCGTGCGATTGTCCGCGATCCGCAAGTGTTCCTGTTCGATGAGCCGCTGTCCAATCTCGACGCCAAGCTGCGTGTGCAGATGCGCGGCGAAATCAAGGGGCTGCATCAGCGCCTGAAGACCACCACGATCTACGTGACCCACGATCAGATCGAGGCCATGACCATGGCCGACAAGATCGTCGTCATGCGGGATGGTCTGGTGGAACAGATCGGTGCGCCGCTCGATCTTTATGACCGTCCGGCCAATATATTCGTCGCGGGCTTCATCGGGTCTCCATCGATGAACTTCATCAACGGCAAGATCGAAGAAGGCTCGTTCGTGGCCGAAGGCGGCTTCCGTATGCCGCTTCCTCAGGGCGATTATGCAAGCCTGTCAGGCAAGGCCGTATATGGCATGCGCCCTGAGCATATGAAGATTGCCGATAGCGGTGTGCCGGTTACGGTGGAGATCGTTGAGCCGACCGGCTCGGAAATCATGGTCATGGGCAGGCTCGGCGACCAGCCGGTTACGTGCCTGTTCCGCGAGCGCCTGACCGTGCGCCCCGGCGATGTGCTGACCATTGCGATCGATCCGGCAACCAGCCACGTGTTCGAGCCGGAAAAGGGCACCCGCATCAGCGCATAAAAAACGCCGGGCATTGCCCGGCGTCAGACTGCTGACAAACCCCTGGCCTTGTTGAGGGGTTTGTGATTCATTGGGTCATGCTGAAGAAACCCGCTCCGTCGCAGACAGCTCTCGAGATGGTAACGCTCGACAGTCTGGTTCCGA
>Ga0182741_1000304_pt1 | contig 75861 bp, 67 predicted proteins | sample eDN5th37CBELigOP_FD_128874 | JGI IMG/M metagenome (GOLD analysis project Ga0182741, IMG submission 128874) | Enriched Organic Plus compost microbial communities from Emeryville, California, USA - eDNA 5th pass 37_C BE-Lig OP (version 2) (version 2) ...
CGCCGAGCTTGCCCTCGGTGCCGACCTCGCGCGCGACGCGCGTGACCTCGGCGGCGAAGCTGTTCAGCTGGTCGACCATCGTGTTGATCGTGTTCTTGAGCTCGAGCAGCTCGCCCTTGACGTCGACGGTGATCTTGCGGGAGAGGTCGCCGCGCGCGATCGCGGTCGCGACCTCGGCGATGCCGCGGACCTGGTCGGTCAGGTTCGCGGCCATTACGTTCACGTTGTCGGTCAGGTCCTTCCACGTGCCGGCGACGCCGGGGACCTTCGCCTGGCCGCCGAGCTTGCCCTCGGTGCCGACCTCGCGCGCGACGCGCGTGACCTCCGCGGCGAAGCTGTTCAGCTGGTCGACCATCGTGTTGATCGTGTTCTTGAGCTCGAGGATCTCGCCCTTCACGTCGACCGTGATCTTGCGGGAGAGGTCGCCGCGCGCGACGGCCGTGGCGACCTCGGCGATGTTGCGGACCTGCGCCGTGAGGTTCGCGGCCATCACGTTCACGTTGTCGGTCAGGTCCTTCCACGTGCCGGCGACGCCGGGCACGATCGCCTGGCCGCCGAGCTTGCCCTCGGTGCCGACCTCTCGGGCGACGCGGGTGACCTCCGACGCGAACGAACGCAGCTGATCGACCATCGTGTTGATGGCCTCCTTGAGCTGCAGCATCTCGCCGCGCACGTCGACCGTGATCTTCCGCGAGAGATCGCCGTTCGCGACCGCGATCGTGACCTCGGCGATGTTGCGCACCTGCGCGGTCAGCTGGCTCGACATCGAGTTCACGTTGTCAGTGAGGTCCTTCCAGACACCCGACATGTCGCCGACGTCGGCCTGGCCGCCGAGCTTGCCGTCCGCACCGACCTGACGTGCGACGCGCGTGACCTCGGAAGTGAAGACGCGCATCTGCTCGATCATCTTGTTCACGATGCGCGCCGAGCGCAGGAACTCGCCCTCGACGGGGCGGCCGTCGATCTCGAGCGGAACCGTCCGCGAGAGGTCGCCCTGTGCGAAGGCGGCGATGCTCCGCGTCATCTCCGTCGTGGGCCACAGGAGGTCGTCGATCAGCCGATTCACGGAGAGCTCGATGTCGCCCCAAGCGCCGACGCGCTGCGCGCAGCGGATCCGCTCGCGCGTGCGGCCGTGGCGGCCGACCGCGTCGGCGACGCGCATGAGCTCGGCCGCAAGCTGCTCGTTCGCGATCGCGAGGTCGTTGAACGTATCTGCGATCTTGCCGGCGATGCCCGTGCGGTCGCACGGCAGGCGGACCGAGAAGTCGCCGTTGCGCATCGCCTGCAGCGCGCGGAGCAGCTCGATGTGGTCGATGTGCGCGTCGGTGAGCTCGATCGGATCGGCTCTGCTGACCTGGGACTCCATAGGCGGACGACTCCGTTTTCTACCAGCAGTCGAGACGAGCCGGGCAGCTTACCGTTCGGTCCCCGTCGAACGGTAGCTCGGACGCCCGATCCCCCGGGCGGGGGCAACGGCAACATCCGTGCCGATCCCGATATGACCGCCAAGTCGCGGCACGCCAAAGGGATTTTTCGTGGCTTCGAGTGGGGACTCGGGAGCAAATCTTGGAAGCGCTTACAAACATTGCGAGGGCACGTTGATTGCATGACCCATCCGCCATCACAGGAGGTCGAGCCATGCCGAAGCTGTCCCGTAGCACGCTCTTGAAGGGAGCCGCTTTCGCCGTCGCAACTCATGCGGTCGTTCCGCTCGTCGCCGCACAGGACGACGTCGCCGCGCAGGACGACGTCATCGATGTCGCTGCGTTGCAGGAAATCGACGACGACCGCACGGACGTGACGCACGAGGGTTTCACGATCGAGCAGATCGAAGACATGGACCTCGTGCGGGGCGGCGAGGTCATCGGCGAGGTCGAATCCGTGCTCGGCGACGCGAGCGGCGGGGTCACCGCGCTGGCCGTCGAGCTTCGCAGTCCCGGCCCGGACGACGACATAGTCATCCCGATCGACTCGGTTCGGTTCCTCGCGGATCGGCGCGTGGTCGAGACGTCCCTCAGCGACGAGGAGTTGGCGGCATTGCCGCGTTGGAACGACTGAGCGATTCGCAAATGCGGCGTTCGGCGTGAGCCGGACGCCTGGGACCGCGGCGGTTCGAGATCCTGGCACGCCGCTTGCCTTCGTCGAGCGGCGGGCTCCGAAGAGGACTCGCGACAACAACGAAAGAGGGGGGCAATGACCGCCGCTCGTTCCCCGGATCAGGGACGTGATGCGCCCGCGGCGCGCGCTCGTCCGAACCGATGATTGCGCGCCGCCTCGTCGTCGCCGCTGCGCTGCTCGGCGCGGGGAGCGTGCACGCCGAGTTCGTCTCGTCGCCGGTGACGACGGCGTACGTCGGCTTGCCCTACGTGTACGACGCGTCGGCAACGGGCACCGGCACGGTGCTGATCACGGCCCCCAACGGCCTGCCGCCGTGGCTGACACTCGAGCAGACCGGCAACGGCACCGCGCGCCTTTCCGGCACGCCGGGCCCCGCCGACTCGGGCGCGGGCATCCTGCTGCGCTCCGAGGATACGAGCTGCGGCGTTTTCCTGATTCTCTGCTACAGCTATCAGCTCTTCGACATCACGATCGTGCCGAACACGCCGCCCGCCGTTGCGGCGGGCATCGCGGATCAATCCGCCGTCGAAGGGACGCCGTTCGCGCTCGACGTGACGACGGCGTTCCACGATCCCGACGGTGATCCGTTGACGTTGACGGCCGAAGGGCTGCCGAGCGGTTTTTCGTTCGCGAGCGGTGTGATCTCCGGGATGCCGACGGCGGCGCATGCGCAAGGCTCGCCGTACACGATCCGGATCACGGCGTCGGACGGTCGCGGCGGCACCGTCACGGACGAGCTCGTGCTCACGATTGCCGCGCTGCACCGCGCGGATCTCGCGCTCGTGTCGATCGAGCCGTCGGCGAGCCCGGCATTGATCGGCGAAGCAGTGTCGCTTACGGTGAGGGTCGAGAACCGCGGACCGAACGCGAGCGCCGACGCGAACGTGACGATCGATCTCGCGGGCGCCGCAGTGTCGCTCGGCGAGCACGCTTGCAGCACCGACGCCGCGGCTGCCGTGCCCCGGCTCGTCTGTCCGGTCGGGCCGATCGACGCCGGCGGATCGGCCGACGTCACGCTCGCCGTGACTGCATCCGCGCCGGGCGATCTCTTCGTCACGGCGTCGGTCGCTGGCGGCGCGCCCGTGCCGATCGATCCCGCGCCGGGCAACGAGCGCGGCTCCGCGGCGTTGAACTTCGGCGCCGCGGTCAACGCGGAGCCCGCGCAGCGACTCGACATGGCGGCGCTCGCTGCAGCGGCGGCCGACGTCGACGGCGACGGCTACGACGATCTCGTCCTTGCGACGGACGAGAACGCACCGGCGGCGCTGCATCTCAACGTCGACACGCCGTCGAGCCTGCATCCGACGCTCGCCGACTCGCTCGATGCGCGCCGCGGCTTGTCGACGCTGCCGATCTCGCTCGGCGAGGCGGTCGTCAATACGGGCGCGACGATCGTCGACTTCGACGGCGACGGCGATCTCGACGCGATCGTCGCGAACGGCGCGGGCGCAGCGGCGGCGCTCTTCGTCAACGAGGGCGCCGGTGCGCTCACGCTGGCCGGCACGTTCGGTCCCACGGGGACCACGACGCGCGCGATCACCGCGGCGGACGTCGACGGCGACGGTCTCGCCGATGTCGTGCTCGCGAACGTCGGCCGGAACTCGCTTTACTTGAACCGGGGCGGGGGCCGTTTCGAGGCCGGCACGCTGACGGACTCGCCGCGCGAGTCGGTCGACGTCGTCGTGGTCGATCTCGACGGCGATGCGCGCCCCGACGCCGTATTCTCGAACGCCGACGGAGACGCGACGCGGCATCGGAACACGGGCGCCGGCTTCGGTGCCGCTTCACCGATGGCGACCGGTCCGACGTCCGCGGTCGCGGCCGGCGATCTGAACGGCGACGGCGCCGCAGACCTGGTCTTCGCGCGGACGGTGCCCGGCGCATCGGGCGTGCCGTCGAATCCCGTGTACTTCAACGACGGTGCCGGGACGCTGACGCTCGCGGCCGAACTCGGCGCGTCGCCGACCGTCGACGTGCTTCTCGCGGACCTCGACGGCGACGGGGACCGCGACATCGTCGCGATCAATGCGACCGGCGCGCATCAGGTGTTCGTGAACGACGGCAGCGGCGGTTTCCAGCAGGATCCCACGCTGCTCGTCGCGCGCGGGGCGACCGCCGGCGCGGCGGGCCGGATCGGCATGCGGCAGAGCGTCGACGTCGTCGTGGTCGGAGCAGAGGGTGCCGCGGTCTTCTTCAACGACGGGCTCGGGCGGCTCGGCCTCGGCGATACCGGACGGCCGGTCATTCAGCTGCTCGGCGAGCCGGAGATCAGAGTCGAGGTCGAGCAGCCGTACGTGGATCCGGGTGCGATGGCGACGGACGACGTCGACGGCACGTTGATGCCGAGCGTCGACAATCCGGTCGATACGAAGGTGATCGGCACGTACGTCGTGACGTACACGGCGAAGGACAGCGCGGGCAACGCGGCGGTCCCGGTCACGCGCACGGTGCGCGTCGATGCGCGCGAGGCAAGCGGCGGCGGAGGCGGCGGCGCGCTCGACAAGTGGTCTCTCGCTGCGCTGCTCGCGCTGGCTTTGTCGGTGCGGGCCTGCGGCGGCGGACGCCTCAGCCGGCGAGCCGACGAGCGGCGGCTTCGTGCGCCGCGATCCACTCGAAGCAATCTTCCGCCGGCAATGGCCTGCTGAAGTAATAGCCCTGCCCGATGTCGTAGCCGGCGCGCGCGAGATAGTCGCGGCTCCACTCGGTCTCGACACCTTCCGCGACGATGACGAGCTTCAGCGCATGCGCGAGGTGCGCGGTCGAGTCGACGATCACGCGATTCTGCTCGTGCGTTTCGAGGCCGAGGACGAACGATTTGTCGAGCTTCAACGCATCGATCCGCAGGTCGCGCAGGTAGCCGAGCGACGAGAAGCCGGTGCCGAAGTCGTCGACCGATACGCCGATGCCGAGCCGATGCAGGTCCTCGACGACGCTGCGCGCGCGTTTCGGGTCGAGCATCATCGCGCTCTCGGTGATCTCGAGCTCGAGCTGATGCGGCTCGACCGCGTAGACGTCGAGCAGCCGCTCGACCTGCTCGGGCAGCTTCACGTCCTGAAGCATCCGCGCCGACAGATTCACCGCGACGCGAAGCTCGTAGCCGCGCCGCTTCAGCGTGCCGATGTCGTCGAGCGCACGGTGCAGCGTCCATTGCGTCAGCGGCCGGATCAGATGGCTCGATTCGGCGAGCCCGATGAACTCGTCGGGCCGCACGTCGCCGAGCGTCGGATGATGCCAGCGGAGCAGCGCCTCGACGCCGACGACGCGTCCGGTCCGAAGGTCGACCTGCGGCTGGTAGTAGAGCGCGAGGCCGTTTTCCGCGAGCGCGGACCGTAGCGCGCCGATCATGCCGAGCCGTTGCACGGTGTGGCGGTCGTGGTTACGGTCGTAATACGCGAGCGGGACGCCATGGCGCTTCGCGCCGTACATCGCAACGTCGGCGCGCCTGAGCAGCTCGCGGCCGTTCCGCGCGTGCTCCGGTGCGAGCGCGATGCCGATCGTTGCGCCCAGGTCGATCGCGACGCCGCGGACGTGGAACGGACGGCGCAGCTCGGCGAGGAGCATCTCGGCCTGCTTCGCGGCGTCCTCGCGCGCGGCGAGCGGCGACAGCAGCACGGCGAACTCGTCGGCACCGATCCGCGCGACGAACGCGGTCTCGTCGACGGCGGATTCGATGCGGCGAGCGGCCTCGGCGAGCAGATCGTCGCCGACGTCATGGCCGAGCGTGTCGTTGACCTCGCCGAACCGGCCGAGGTCGAGCAGGAGGAGCGCGCTTGGCGCGGGCGCGGGGCCGTCGAGCGCCGCGTCGAGGCGGCGATAGAGCGCCTCGCGGTTGCTTCTTGCGTGTCACGCAGTCCGTCAAGCTCAACAAGCTGCTGAGCGCCGTCTTCAAGGAGTCGCGCATCACTGCGCTGAAGGAGCGCCTGATGCTGGGGCACACGCTCATGGTGAGGGCACGTCGCTTGCCGCTTACATTGGCCAGACCGAGAAAAACAGCGACACCATTGGTGCTGACGCCGCAACGCTGAACGCGGCAGTCAGCGGCTGGCCAGGTCGGAGTGGCTCCTGCTGATCCTCGCTGAAGTTTTCTGGCCGGCGCGTAGCGATCGCCGGCCGGCGGGGGCCGTTCAGAAGATTTCACTCGACGGCAACGACGCGTTATCGGGGCGTCGTCGAGCCTGTCCGTTCCACAGCGGACAGGAGACTCCCGATGAGATGCACAAATGATGCAAGACGCCGTACCACGTCGCGGCGCGTCGCACGCGCGGCGATCCTCGCTGCCGCGGTCCCGTTGACGATCGGCGCTTGCACCGTGCAGCCGCCGACTCGAGCGCGCATAGAGATCGATCCGACGAACTCCCCGCTCTGGCTGACCGCCGACGAAGCGGAGGCCTATCGTTGCACGATGGGGCTGCTCGAATGCAGCGACGTGGGCGGGCGCATCGGCGCCCGGCGGTGCCGCTGCGTGGAGTAGCCGTACGCTGTCGCGCAAGCGGATTGCGGCATCATCCATCGTCCGCGATAGAATCGAACGCGGCCGCTCGCGAGCGTGCAAGTGCGCGCGACGTCAGAGGGCGTATCGTACGGAGCCGGCGCCCGGTGTACGAGTTCGAAAACTATCGTCTGGATCCCGTCCGGCGCGTGCTGTCGACGCTGGATGGGACCCGCGTCCCCTTGAAGCCGAAGGCGTTCGATACTCTCCTGTGCCTGCTGGAGCACAGAGGCGAGCTCGTATCGAAGGAGCGCCTGCTCGAGTCGGTCTGGCCGAACGTCGTCGTCGAGGAAAACACCCTCAACAAGAACATCTCGACGCTGCGACACGTGCTCGGCGAGAGCCGGGGAGATCACCGGTTCATCGTCACGGAGCCGGGCAGAGGATATCGCTTCGTCGCGAAAGTCACCGAAGCCTTCGACGACCCGGCCGCGGCGAAGACCCCAGCCGAGCGCCCTGTGCCGGCCGATCTCGAGAATGGGCTCGGCAGCGCATCGGCAGCGCTTTCGGAGGGCGGGTCGTCGGACGACATGGCGCGGCCGCTCCCGTCCCGTGCCCGCGCACGGCGTACCGTGCTCGGGCTGTCTCTCGCGGCCGTCGTCGCCCTGGCCGCCGTCGTCGTGGCGAACCGCCCGGCCCTCGACCCGAAGCCGGCCGTGCGTCCGAACTCGGTGGCCGTCACTCCGTTCACCAACCTGAGCCCGAACGAGGAGGACCGCTACTTCGCGCTCGGCATGCATCAGGAGGTCATCAACCAGCTCGCGAAGATCGGCGACATCACCGTGATCTCGCGTAGCACCATGATGCAGTACGCCGACGGAGCGAAAGCGCCGCGCGAGATCGCGGCCGAGCAGAACGTGGCGTCGGTCCTCGAGGCCAGCGTACGACGCGCAGGCGACAGAATTCGCTTCGCGGTGCAGCTCGTCGACGCGGAGACGGACATGCTGCTTTGGTCCGAGACGTACGACGCGACGGCCGACGTGGCGAACCTGTTCGCGATGCAGACGGGTATCGCCACCAACGTGGCCGAAGCCTTGCGCGCGCGCTTGTCGCAGCAGGAGCGGGCCCGCCTCGCGCGCGTCCCGACGCGCTCGAGTGCAGCGTACGGTCATTACCTCGCGGCACTCGCCGCCGACCACTCGTCGTCCGCAGACGCGAGCGCGCGTGCGATCGACGAGCTGCGCACCGCCGTCGCGCTCGACCCGGACTTCGCGCTCGCGTGGGCGAATCTCGCCTATGTGCTCGCCGTCGCGCCGACATGGAGGCCTGATCACGCGGCCGAGTATCAGGACGAGGCGCTCGAGGCAGGCAGAAGGGCGCTCGCGCTCCAGAGGGATCTTCCGGAGACGCATCATGCGCTTGCGGTGGTCCATCTCGTACGAGGGGAATGGAGCGAGGCCGACGAAGCGTACCGCCGTGCGCTCGAGCTCGGCTCGACCCGCGCCGAGATGGCGGAGATCGGCAACTTCGAGCTCGCGGTCGGTTACATCGAGCAGGCGAGGGCGACGTTCGACAGCAATCAAGGTGCTAATCCGCTGAACTCGACCGGGCTCGCGTTCTATCTCGTCGCGAGCGAGATTGTCGGGGACCGCGCCGCCGTGAGCGCAGCCTACGAGCAGGGCAATGCGTTCGTCAGCGGCTGGCCGTTCGGCGAATACCTCATGAACTACGTGCGTCTCGGCCGCGGCGACACGGATGCGCTGACCGACGATCGCGATGCGCCGCCGTACTTCAAGGCCGAGCTCGGGCGGCTCGGCTCTGACGCGGGGTTGGCCGCGCTGCACGCCTGGTATGCGCACCTCGAGCACCCGACGCACAACGAGCACACGGTGGCTGCCGCGTGGGCCGCGCACTTCGGCGACATCGATCTCGCGCTACGCGCCGCCCGCGGCGCGACGGAAACGCGACGCCACAACATCTGGTTCCTGTGGCTGCCGCTCTTCGACGACGTGCGGCGGTCGCCGCAGTTCGCGAAGCTCGTCGTCGACCTCGGCCTCGTCGAGTACTGGCGTGGGCACGGCTGGCCGCGCTTCTGCAAACCGATCGACGGCGGCGAGATCGAGTGCTCGTAGACCGCGCCGCAGCCGTAGCTGTCCGCGACCATCGGGATCCCGAGGTCGAGGAGCACCAGCCGCGGCGCGCCCGCCGACGTATTCGCTTGCGGTCGACTTGCTCTACGGCATCGAGCCGAAGACCTGCGCGAGGGAACGCTTGACGTCCTCGACGACCGCTGCGCGCGCAGCGGCGTCGCCCGCGAGCGTGACGCCCCGCCGGACGCAGGAGTCCCGATACGTGAAGGGCTGCCCGGTGTCCACGTTGACGAGGCGGCCCACGGGTTCCTCGCGGAGCACGCAGAAGGCCGGAGTCTCGCCTTGCTCCAGGCGTATGCGTATCGACGGATCGACGTTGTCGAAGCCGTGATGCGCTCCGGCGTACTCGTAGAGCTGCACGTCCTTGCCTGCGTTTTGCAGCCGTTCCACGTACGCACGGCACGGCTCGAGCGGTCCCGCGTCGTCGGCGGTTCCATGGAAGAGACGGATCGGTGCGTCGCCGACGTCCGTGTCGCCGACGTAAGTCGTGTTGCAGCTCGTGTAGAAGACGAGATGCACGGCGAACCGCGTGCCGGGCTCTGCGTACATGCGCTGGAAGCGCGTCATGCTCGAGTAGAGCGCGGGACCGCCGCCGCGGGACCCGCCGAGAATGCCGATGCGTTGCCTGTCGATGCGCGGATGCTTCGCGAGGAGCTCGAGCGCGCGATAAGCGTCGTACATCGTCGTCAGCATTTCCTCTACATCGATGCGGACCCGATGGGCACCGCACAGGTGCTGTACGCCGGATCGTTGACGACGCCGACGCGCGTGCCGCTGATGACGCTTTCCGTCATTGCCGCCAATCCGCCGGTGCGCGGCTCGAGCGTCGAATATGCGGACGGTTTCCTGTTGTACCTCCGCGAGACGACGCTCCTCGCACAGCCTTTCGCCGTCGACCGCTTGGCGCTTCACGGCGAGCCGGCCGCAATCGCCGACGGCGTCACGGAGTTTTCGGTTTCGTCCAACGGCCTGCTCGTTTATCGGGCGCTGGGGCCGAAGGTCACGCCGGCTCGTCGGCTCGCTTGGTACGATCGAAACGGCCGGCGCCTCTCGCAGATCGACGAGCCCTCGTCCTACCGCCTGCCTCGGCTCTCCCCGGACGCGAGCTCCATTCTGGCCACCGTCCCCGCTGTCGGTGGCGCAGGGGCCGAGGACGTCTGGAGGATCGACGCTCGGAACGGCATGCGCACGCGCCTCACGTCGCACGACGCGTGCGACGGCGGCGCGATCTGGTCGCCTGACGGACGCCGAATCGCGTTCAACTCGGGGCGCGACGGGACACCTTACGTACCGAGCAGCCTCTACGTGCGCAACGCGGACGGCAGCGGAAGCGAGCAGCGACTGTTCGCAGGGGCACCCGACGAGCTCTTGATTCCGTTCGACTGGTCGCCCGACGGGCTCTACATCCTGTTCGGTCGTGCCACGCTCGCGCTCACGACGACCGATCTCTGGGCGCTGCCGGCGAGCGGCGACGGGCCGGCCTTCCCGCTGATCACCTCGCCGTTCTCCAAGGGCGATGCGAGGCTCTCGTCGACGGCGAGCGATTCGTGGTCAGCGAGCCCGCGGCGGCGGACCCTCGCGCGGCGGCGCCGGGGCGGGAGTCGGTCTCGCAGATCAACGTGATCATCAATTGGCGCGCGGCGCTCGGGCGTCGACGACAGTGAACGACAGCAACTCCCGGCTCGGGTGCCCGTAGTTCGACTCTATTCATCTCGCGAGTTGTTTTCCGCAGCGCGCGAAGCTATACACGAATTGGCGACCGCACCGCGAGGAACGGCCCATGGAGGGCGCACCGGCCTCCGCGCTCGAGCAAGCCCGCCGTCATCACGAGCAACGCGCATGGGCGCTTGCATTCGAAGCGTTCCGCGCAGCGGACCGCGGCGACGAGCTCTCGGCGGAGGACCTCGAGCGATACGCCCAGGCCGCGTATCTCGCGGGGCGCGACGACCACTATCTCGCCGCGCTCGAACGCGCCCATCACGCGCATCTGAAGCAGGGCCGACGCCTCCGCAGCGTGCGCTGCGCGTTCTGGCTCGGCTTGCGGCTCCTCTTTCGCGGTGAAGGCGGCCGCGCCAGCGGCTGGTTCTCGCGCGCCGAGCGACTCGTCGAGTCGGAAGCCGGCGCGTGCGCAGAGCGCGGCTACCTGCTGTTGCCCGCGGTGGAGCAGGCGATCCGCGGCGGCGCGCTCGACAAGGCCGCCGAGCTCACTGCTGCGATCGACGCGATTGCCGAGCAATTCGCCGACGCCGAGCTTTCGACGTGCGCGCGGCTCGACGAGGGTGTCATCCTGCTGCGCCGGGGTGACGTCGCGCGCGGCCTCGCGCGGCTCGACGACGTGATGCTCGCGGTGACGACGCAGACGCTCTCGCCGATCTTGACCGGACTGATGTATTGCGCCGTGATCGGGGCTTGCCGGGAGGTCTGCGCGGCCGGCCGCGCTCGCGAATGGACTTGTGCGCTCGCAGAATGGTGCGGGCAGCAACCGGAAATGGTGGCATTCACGGCGTCGTGTCTCGCGCATCGGGCCGAGGTGCTGCGGCTCGAGGGGGCGTGGCGCGAGGCGCTCGCCGAGGCCGAGCGCGCGGCGCGCCGCGAACCGGAGCGCGACGCACGCTCGACCGCGACCGCGTTCTACGAGATCGGGGAGATCCATAGGCTGCGGGGCGAGCTCTTCGAGGCCGAAGAAGCGTACCGCGACGCGAGCCGCTACGGCTGCGAGCCTCAGCCGGGGCTCGCGTTGCTGCGGCTCGCGCAAGGGCGAGCGCGGATGGCGGCTGCGGCGATTCGACGCGTCGCCGGCGTCACGCAGACACCGCTCGAGCGCGTCCGGATCTTGCCCGCGTACGTCGAGATCATGATCGCGAGTGGCGATGTCGCCGAGGCGCGCGCGGCGGGCGAAGAGCTCGACCGCATCGCCGTGCGCTTCGAGACGGAGCTGATCGCTGCAACGGCGGCGCACGCGCGCGGCGAGATCGCGCTCGCCGACGGCGACGCGTACGCGGCGCTCGCTGCGCTGCGCGTCGCCCTCGGCCTGTGGCAGGAGCTCGGTGCGCCGTATCTCGCGGCGCGTGCGCGCGTGTCGATCGCCCTCGCGTGCCGCGCGCTCGGCGACGAGGACGGCGCGATGCTCGAGCTCGAGTCCGCGCGCGCGACGTTCGAGCGCCTCGAGGCGCGGCCGGATCTCGCGCACGTCGACGCGCTCCGCGCCCGACCTCGTATGCCGCGCTCCGTCGCGGCCGGTCTCACGCCGCGCGAGCTCGAGGTGCTGCGGCTCGTCACGACGGGGCTCACGAACCGGCAGATCGCGACGGACCTCGGGTTGAGCGAGAAGACGGTGGACCGCCACGTGAGCAACATCTTCGCGAAGCTCGACGTGCCGTCGCGCGCCGCGGCTACGGCGTACGCGTTCCGGCATCGGCTCGTGTAAGGCGAGGCGTCGCCGAAGCGCGCCGTCAGTCGCGTCGGCGCGCGATCACCGGATTCAGGCGCAAGACGTGGGTGAAATCCCCCAGCGTCCCGCGCTCATCGGTTGGGTGTTTTCTCCGAAGCGCGTCGGGCGAGCGCTTCGCTACCGTGGCCCTTCGCACCGACCGAATGCGAGGAGGAACGCGATGGAAACCACAGCGCTTGCCGCTGCCCGCGAGTTGTCGCCGCTGGTCGAAAGCTTGCGCGACGAAACGGACGCGGTCCGAAATATCGCCCCGCCGATCGTCGAGCGGCTCCGGGACAGCCGATTGTGCCGCCTCGCCATGATCGAGGAGCTCGCAGGCGCGGAGCTTCCGCTGGAAGCCGCGCTCGACGTCTACGAGACGCTCGCGTATGCCGATGCATCGGTGGCCTGGGTCGCCTGGAACAATGCGCTCCCGTGCTACCTCGGGCGGTTTCTCACGAGCGACGCGCGTGCGGCGGTGTTCGAGAATCCCCGCTGGCTCTATGCGTGCTCCACGCGCCCGACCGGGCGCGCGGCTGCGACGACCGAAGGCTACCGGGTGGGCGGACGCTGGGGCATCGTCTCCGGCTGCGAGCTCGCGGAGTGGATCCTGCTGCTCTGCGTCGTCGAGGAGAACGGCGATCCGCGCATGAGCGGTCCGGACGAGCCGGACCTGCGATTCGCATTCGTGCGGCGCAAGGACTGTCGGATCCTCGATACCTGGAGAACCTGCGGCTTGCGCGGCACGGGAAGCCAGGACGTCGTCGTCGACGACGTGCCCGTGCCGCACGCATTGACGCTGTCCGTCGCCGAGCCGAGCACGCTCGACGGGCCGCTCGGCCGCGTCCCGATCATCTGCTCGATGGCAGCTGCGTACGGCGCGCAGGCGCTCGGCATTGCACAGTCCGCCGTCGATACGCTGATCGAGCTCACGAGCACGAAGAATCCGCCGGAAGGCCCGGCGCTACGCGAGCGATCGCCGTTGCTCGCCGACATCGCGCGGCACGGCGCGGCCCTGGACGCGGCGCGCACGTACCTGCATGCGTGCGCCGCGACGCTGTGGCGCACGGCGGTCGCCGGCGGGCCGCCCGCGATCGACGAGATCACGTCGCTCTGGGGCGCGAGCCTGCATGCCGCGGATGCCGCGGAGAAGGCCGTCGACGCGATGTATGCGGCGGGCGGGATCAGCTCGCTCTACACCGGGTGTCCGCTCGAGCGTGCGCATCGCGACATGCACGCGATGCGCCGGCACATCGTCGGCCAGGCGCTGTGGCTCGAGGATGCCGGCCGAGTGCGGCTCGGCGCGAAGGCCGTGCACCCGTTGTACGCCGTTTGACGGGGAAGGGCCTGCGCTCGCCTTCTCTCGAGACCGCGAGCGCGTGCCGGCGAAGCTCTACACGCGCAGGAAGTCGATGAACGCGCGCAGCTTCGCCGGGACGTGTCGATGGCTCGAGTGATAGAGGAAGTATCCGGGGAACGGGGGGCACCAGTCGGCGAGCACGCGCACCAACGTGCCGCGCGCGAGATCGTCGACGACCATGTGAGACAGCACGCACGCGAGCCCCGCGCCGGATCTGACGAGGTCGAGCAAGACCGAGGCGTCGTTCGTCACGACCCAGCCGCTGGGTTCGACTTTCACTTCTTGCCCGTTGCGCTCGAGCTCCCAACCGTAGACCTTGCCGCTGCTCGGAAAGCGGAACGCGATGCAAGCATGATCGCGCAGGTCGGACGGAGCACGCGGCATCGGGTGCTGCTCGAAGTACTCCCGGGAGCCGCAGATCACGAGCTCCAACGGCGCGCTGACGGGGATCGCGACCATGTCCTGCTGCAGCGTCTCGCCGAGGCGAATGCCGGCATCGCAGCCCGCCGCGACGATGTCGGTCAGCGTGTTGTCGACGATGATCTCGAGCTCGACCTGCGGATGCAGCCGATGGAACTCGTTCAGGCGTCCCGCGAGGACCGCGTCGTACGCGGGCCGCGACACGTTGATGCGCAGCAGCCCGGTAGCGGTGTCTCGCAGCTCGTCGAGCCCCTCGGCAGCCTGAGCGAGCGCTTGCAGCGCAGGCATCACGCGTGCGAAGTAGCGCTCGCCGGCCTCGGTCAGATTCACGCTGCGCGTCGAGCGGTTCAGCAGACGCAAGCCGAGACGCGCTTCGAGATCGCGGACCGCATGACTGACCGCGGAAGAAGAGATACCGAGCTGCGCGGCCGCGGCGGTAAAGCTCTTCTTCTCGGCGACGGCCGCGAATGCGGTGAGCCCCGCCAGGTATTCGCGTCGCATTATCAAATTTTCCTCATCGGGGTTTACAGCGTAGCCGCTTTATCGACATGCAGTCGCCCGAATAATAGCTGCAGAACACACGCAGCGCGTGCTCGCGCACGAGGAGGAGCATCGCATGGAGACTGAATGGACGCGGCGCGAAGCGCTCGAGACGTCGGTCGTGCCGACGGGCGCCACCGTCGAGAGCGGAGCGAACGCTGCGGCGGAGAGTGCGGGCGACGAGCCGATCGAGAGCACCGTGCGCCTTTCGATCAATGGCGAAGACTACACGCTGACGCTCGATCATCGCGCGACGCTCCTCGATGCGCTGCGGGAGCGGGCCGGTCTCACCGGCACGAAGAAGGGTTGCGACCGCGGCGAGTGCGGCGCATGCACCGTCCACATCGATGGGCGCCGAGCCCTCGCGTGCCTGACCTTCGCCGTCGCCGTGCAAGGCCGCGAGGTCACGACGATCGAAGGCCTCGCGAGCGGCGCGCTGCATCCGGTGCAGGCCGCGTTCATCGAGCACGACGCGTTTCAGTGCGGCTACTGCACGTCGGGGCAGATCATGTCGGCGGTCGCATGCATCGCGGAAGGGCATGCGCGCTCCGAAGCTGAGGTGGCCGAGTACATGAGCGGCAACCTCTGTCGTTGTGCCGCGTATCCGCAGATTCGAGCCGCGGTGCTGGCGGCGGCCGGGGAGGCAGGCAGGTGAGACCCTTCGCATACGCACGCGCGACCGATTTGGCGTCCGCGATCGCGGCAGCCGGCACGGACGGCACGAGCCTGCTCGCCGGAGGAACGGAGCTCGTCAACTGGATTAAGGAAGGCATCGCGCGGCCGACGCGCGTCGTCGACATCAACGGGCTGTCCGAGCTCGATTACGTCGAGCTCGACTCGACCGAGCTCCGTATCGGTGCGCTCGCGCGGATGAGCACGGTCGCCGAGCATCCGGACGTCCGACGCGAATTCCCGGCGTTGAGCGTCGCGCTCGAGAAGAGCGCGTCCCAACAGATCCGCAACATGGCTTCGATGGGCGGCAATTTGCTGCAGCGAACCCGCTGTCCGTATTTCCGCGCCGAGGTCGAGCTGCCGTGTAACAAACGGGTACCCGGTAGCGGCTGCGCGGCGCGAGGCGGCGAAGATCGCTCCCTCGCGGTGCTCGGCGGCAGCGAGCAATGCATCGCGACGCATCCGTCGGATGCGGCGGTCGCGCTCGCGATCTTCGACGCCGTCGTGCGCGTTCATGGTCCGAGCGGGCCGCGGGAGGTGCCGATCGGCGAGCTTTACGTCCTGCCCGGCGCAACGCCGCATGTCGAGACCGTCCTCGAGCCCGGGGACGTCATCGTCGAGATCGCGCTGCCGCGCTCGGGTCTGGCGGCGCATTCACATTACTTGAAGATCCGCGAGCGTGCCTCGTACGAGTTTGCGTTGGTGTCCGCCGCCGTGAGCGTCGAGAGCGGCGGCGGGATTGTCCGCGGAGCGCGGATCGCGCTCGGCGGCGTTGCGCCGAAGCCGTGGCGCCTTACGAGCGCCGAAGCCGATCTCGTCGGAGTCGCGTTGGACGACGAAGCGGCGATGCACGGCGCGCTCGCACGGGATTTCGAGGCGGCCCGGCCGGGCAGACAGAACGGCTTCAAGATCGAGCTCGCGAAGCGGACAGCGATTCGAGCGCTCCAGATCGCCGGAGGTGTCGCATGAGCATCGGCACGGCAGTCGATCGCCTGGACGGCACCGAGAAGGTGACGGGCAGGGCTCGTTACACGGCCGACGTACCGATGAAGGACGTCGTTTACGCCGTGATGGTCTGCTCGACGCGCGCGCATGCGCGTATTGCCCGAATCGACGTCGCGGCGGCTCGAGCCGCGCCGGGCGTGGTTCATGTGTTCACGCATCTGAATACGCCGGCGTTCGGCGAGGTATCCGGTCAGCCGCTCGGGCAGGACCTGCTGCCGCTGCAGGGCGACCTCGTGCTGTACGAGGGCCAGCCGGTTGCGCTCGTCGTCGCTCGGACCCTCGAGTCGGCGGTCGCGGCGGCTCGGCGCGTGAACGTGGTCTATCGAGAGCAACCGTTCGACACCGACTTCTCGACCGGCCTCGATCGAGGCGAGACCCGACCGATCTTCTTCTGGGAGCCCGATTCGCACGTCGGAGATGCCGAGGCGGCGTGGCAGGATGCAGACGTCCGCGTGCGGGAGACCTATCGGACGGCCGACCGTCATCACTGCCCGATGGAGCCCTCCGCGACGCTCGCCGTATGGAAGGGCGGCACGTTGACGCTATTCGATGCGGTGCAGGGCGTCGCGGATGCCCGCGCGGTGATCGCGAAGGCGCTGCGGCTCGATCCGTCCCAAGTGCGCGTGAAGAACGATTTCGTCGGCGGCGGCTTCGGCTGCAAGGGATGGGTGTGGCCGCACCAGCTCCTCGCCGCGATGGCGTCACGGGAGCTCGGCAGGCCGGTGAAGCTCGTGCTCACGCGCGCGCAGACGTTCACGAGTCACGGCTATCAGCCGGCGACGATCCAGACGCTCGCGATCAGCGCGACGCGCGAAGGCCGGTTGACGGGCATCCGACACGACAGCGTCCTCGCGGGATCCTATGTCGGCAACCATGTCGAAGGGACCGGCATCGGCACGCGCTCGCTGTACGCGTGCCCGTCGATCAGCACGACGCATCGTCTGGTGCGCGTGCATCGCGGCGATCCGACGCCGATGCGCGCGCCGCTCGAAGGTGTCGGGCTCGTCGCGGCGGAGATCGCGATGGACGAGCTCGCATACGAGCTCCGAATGGATCCGCTCGCGTTGCGGCTCGCGAACTACGCGGAGGTCGATCCGTCCGACGGCAAGCCGTTCTCGTCGAAGAAGCTGCGGGAATGCTACGAGCGGGGCGCCCGTCGATTCGGCTGGTCACGTCGGACGCTCGAGCCCCGATCCATGCGCGACGGTCGCGACCTCGTCGGCTACGGAATGGCGACCGCGATCTTCGCCGCGTTTCGTCAGCCGGCACGTGCCCGCGTCAGCATCGACGCGGAAGGCGTCGTGCTCGTCGAGACGAGCACGCAGGAGATCGGCACCGGCGTGCGAACGGTGCTGCCGCAGCTTGCGGCCGACGTGCTCGGCGTTCCCGTCGAGCGCGTGCGCCTCGCATGGGGCGACACCGACCTGCCGCCCGCGCCGATGACCGCGGGATCGGTGTCGACCGGAAGCGCCGGCTCGGCCGTGCACGACGGCGCGATGAAGCTCAAGAGGAAACTCGAGCAAGCAGGCGCGAGGGGCCCGGCCGACTATGCGGAGATCGTGCGGAAGTCGAACATGGAGAGGGTGACGGCGGAAGGGGAGTTCGATCCGCCCGTCGAGAGCTCGAGGGCGCTCTTCAGCTTCGGCGCGGTCTTCGCCGAGGTCCGCGTCGACGAACGGATCCCGATACCGCGAGTGAGCCGCATCGTCGGGGTCTACAGCGCGGGGCGGATCATCAATCCGAAGACCGCCCGCAGTCAGATGATCGGCGGGCTGACGTGGGGTATCGGACAGGCGCTGCTCGAGCATTCGGTGATGGATCACCGTCTCGGGCGTTTCCTGTCGAAGAATCTCGCGGGCTATCTCGTGCCGGTGAATGCCGACGTCGGGCAGATCGACGTGTCGTTCATCGACGAGCCCGATCCGGACGTGAATCCGCTCGGTGCGCGCGGCATCGGCGAGCTAGGCGCGATCGGGGTCGGCGCGGCGATCGCGAACGCGGTATTTCACGCGACCGGAGTGCGTGTCCGGGAGCTGCCGATCAGGCCTGAAATGCTGATGTGAACGCCGCGTCTCGCTCCGGCGCTCCCGAGGAGCGGACGCGACGCGGGACGAGTCGCTGGGTGCGAAGGCAGTCCATCCGCCGTTGGCCCGACGTTGGGATATTTTCCGGTCGGCTGCGGTCCAAAAGGCCGGTGTCCGTCGTGATGTAACGATAGCGGCGTGGACCTCATCGCAGCCATCGAGAACAGCGCGTACGCGACGTGGGTACGAGAGTCTCCGTCCATCTTCGCGTACACGACGGTTCTCTCCTTGCACGCGATCGGCCTGGCGATCGTCGTCGGGCTCAATACCGTGCTCGCGCTCCGGCTGCTCGGCTTCGTGCAGGAGATACCGCTTGCGCCGATGCGCAAGCTCTTTCCATGGATGTACGCGGGCTTCACGATCAATGCGCTGTCGGGCCTCTCGCTCTTGGCCGCGAACCTGAGCAACGACATCACGAACTGGATGTTTCTGCTGAAGCTTGCGCTGATCGCGCTCGCGATGATCAACCTCGAGCTGACTCGCGCGCGGGTCTTCGACGCCGCCGAAGGGCTCGTCGAGGCGGCGTCGAGCCGCAGGGCACGAATCTTCGCCGTCGCAGCGCTCGTGCTTTGGAGCGGTGCGATCGTTGCGGGCCGACTGACCGAGTATCCGGGCATGGTCGCCAGCTGGTTCGCCTGAGGATCCCCCCATGGAGACGCTCGCAAGCTGGCTTTCGGCGTTGCAGATCGACGAGTTCGTGAACGCCTATGACCTGGTGTGGCCGGTCTGCGAGATTCTGCACTTTTTCGGCATGGCGCTCCTGATCGGGACGGTCGGCGCTGCCGACTTGCGGATCCTCGGCGCCTTCAAGGGTGTGCCGATCCGCGGCATCGAGCGATACCTGCCGCTCGGCATCGCCGGATTCGTCATCAACCTCCTCACCGGCATCGTCTTCATCGCCGGTAACCCGGTCGGCGGCCCGGGCGAGTACCTCACCAACCTCTCGTTTCAGATCAAGATGCTGCTCGTCGTGATCGCGGGCATCAACGTGCTCGTGTTCTACTTCGGCGGCCTCGCGCGGGCGGCGGAGAGTGTCGCGAGCGACGGTGACGCGCCGCTCGGCGCCAAGCTCGTCGCGGGCGTGTCGCTCGTCGCGTGGATCGGCGTGATCTTCTTCGGCCGGCTGATCATGTACAACGACACGCTTCTGTACGCGCTCGGTCTTTAGCGGAGGCCCGGTAAGCGCGGAACGCAGTCAGCGAACGCGGATCAATGTAATCCGGGCAGGCTCGGCCGGACGCCGATGCTCTTCCAGCCGACGGCGCCCGCTTTGACCGGTCTTGGCGCGGAGCCTGCTGCAAGCGAGACGCGCGGGAGAAGCACGCTCTCGACGACGGTTTGCCAAGAGAAGCGTCTCGCGGTCGAGCGCCCCGCCTGGCGTATTGCGCGAGCGCGGAGTGGGGCCGCGCGTAGTGCGCTGAACATGCCGATGAATTCGTCGGGCCGGCCGGTCTCGAGCACCAGCGCGTTCAGCCCGGGAAGGGCATAGTCCTCGCCGGTGCAGCCCGTGCAGGCGAGGCCGCCCGCCGCCATCGCCTCCAGGCCGACGAGCCCGAAAGGCTCGCGGCCGCTGTTCGCAAGCACGGCATCGCAGCTGCGAAACAGCAGGCGGCGTGCGTCGGCGTCGACGTGCGACAGCAGGTTCACGACGTCGACCTCCGGAGGCACGTCGCGCAGCGCGTCGACGATGCCTTCGACGCCGGGCGTGCGCCACACCCGATCGATGCGACGCAGGCCGCGCTCGGCCATCGCCTGCAGCACTTCGCGGCCGTGCGGCTCCACGCCGCCGCGTGCGATGAGCAGCGGCCGCCAGCCGGCTTGCTTCATCGCGGCGACGATCTCGACGGCGGATAGCCAACGCTTGTCCGGATCGAAGCGCGCCATCTTGAAGACGACGGTGCGGTCCCGAAACCAGCGGCGTAGCAGTGCGCACGCGGCGCCGGGCACCGGCTCGAACGCGTCGCCCGGCAGCCCGTTCGGCACGACCAGTGCCTCCACGCCGAGCGGCGCCATCTCGTGCTTCATGTAGCGGCTCACGGTCGTCACGACGGCGGCGCTTGCGAGCCGCCCCCAGTCGATGCGGTCGAAGCCGAACGAGTTGTTGGCGTTCCAGAGGAGTGTCACGCGATCGCGAATGCCGTGACGTCCGAGGAGCCAATCGAGATGCAACACGCTGTGGACCGTGTGCCACTCCTCCGCGAGCACGACGGCTCGCTCGCCGCGACTGATCGCCGGCACCATTACCTCTTCGACTAGGAACGGCGGAAGGCTGCGCGAGTAATCCTCGTGCTTGCCCCACTCACCGTCGTATACGCCACCGGGGTGATGGCGGCTGATCCACTGAGCCCAGCGGTGCAGGTGCAGCTGCCCGTTCTCCTCGTGTCCGGGCATCGCGGGATCGCCGACGAACCAGAGGTGCGTGTCGAAGCCGAGATCCGCGAGCGTGCGCGACAGACCGTCCGCGCGCGTCGCGAGCCCGCCGGCTCGTGAGTAGGGATCCGGCCCTTCGAATGACAGGATATGGAATTGCACGGTAACCCAACCTTAGTCGCGCGCTCCGCGTGCGGCGATCAGCAAAAGTACGTAGGTCAGAGCGGCGCGCGGCGGGGTGGAGAGAGGCCTTTCCGGTCATGCGAAAGTCGCGGGGAAAATAACATTGTGCCGGGAACCATGAGACCAGCATTGCGACTGCGTTGAGGGCTCGCTCCCTCGGCGACGCCGCGAGGCCTGCTTGTGACGGCGTGTTAGGCGGGCAATGACTTCAGGCGTGGAGGTGCGCATGGATAAGGTGACACGTCGTAGAGCGCTCGCGCATCGACGGAATCGTCGTCAGTCGATAGTCGGAATTACTCGACGAACGACACGAGCTTGCGCGACTGGATCATCCATCGGCCGTCGCGCTTGACGAGCTCGTCTTCATAACGGCCCATGAAGCCGATGATGAAACGGCCGTCCTCACCCGCGCGCACGGTTTGCGCGTACGATTGATGCCGCGCGTTCGTCTCGTCGAGGATCTCGATCGAGGTGTTCGACATCACGTGATAGAGCGACGGGGAGGGCGTGCCGGCCGCTTCGTTGCGCGCACGGCTTTTCTGCAAGTCCGTGACGATCTTGCGGATCGCGTCCCGGCCTCGGTAGACGGTGCCGGCCACGTCGAAGACAGCGTCCTCCGCGAATACGCTGGCATAGGCGTCGGCGTCGAGTGTATCGAGCGCATGGACGTAGCGCGTGATCAGCGCTTCGATCTCCATTTTGTCGATCAGCTTCTGGACGGCGTCGGTATCGGCGCGGGCGGGAAGGGCCGTCAGCGCGACGACGGATAGCGTGAGGAGGACGATCTTGCGGAGAAGCATGGCGGCGGCTCGTCTGCTCGGTGAAACGATTCTAACGGTGCGCAGTTGCGGCCTTCAAACAGTGCGCAGCGGGCGATCACGAGCAGCGGGGCCCGGCGCCGCCGTCCGGACACCCAGCGGTTCCGGAGCCGAAATGGGAAGGGTGACCCTCCGCACTCTGCCCGATATCCTCACGACCTCCCGGCTAAGATGATCTGTCTTCCGCCTCCATCCGCAAACTGAAGCGGGGGAAGTGCCATGCCGGACGGAAGATGCACCAGGGCGCGCCGATACGCGCTCCTATCGGCCGTGCTCGCCGCAGCGAGCTCGTCGGTCGAAGCTCAGCAACGCCTCGAGGAAGTCATCGTCACCGCGCAGCGCCGCGCCGAGAACGTGCAGGATGTGCCGATCGCGATGACCGTCGTCACCGGCGATACCCTCGATCTGCGCTCGATCACGCAGGTCGCGCAAGTTTCGGATTTCTCACCCAACGTCTATATCGACCCGACCGTGCCGTTCAGCGGGTCGAACTCGGTGCTGGCTGCATATATCCGCGGCATCGGGCAGAGCGATTTCGCGTTCAACCTCGAGCCCGGCGTCGGAGTTTACGTCGACGATGTTTATCTCGCGCGCAGCATCGGCGCGAACGTCGACATGCTCGATGTCGAGCGCATCGAGGTGCTGAAGGGTCCGCAGGGCACGCTGTTCGGCCGCAACACGATCGGCGGCGCGATCCACGTGATCACGCGCCGGCCGGGCGACGAGTTCACCGCACGCGCGGAGATGACCGCCGGCGCATTCGAGCGGCTGGACGTGCGAGCGGCCGCGGATTTCCCGCTCGTCGAGGGAAAGCTCATGAGCTCGGTCGCTTTCTCGGCGAAAAACCGCGAGGGCTATCAGCGCCGCATCCGCTTCCCGGGCTTCGAGCAGTTCGTCTCGGACAGGACCGAGCAGTTCCTTCAGTCCGCTTACCAAGCATTCGATCGTGCGGGCGGCGAGAACCAGAACAACTTCCGGGGCAAGCTGCTCTGGGTCGTGAACGACGACCTCGAGGTGACGTTCGCGCTCGACTACACGCGGACGAACGAGGAAGGCACGCCCAATACCGTGCTGCGCTTCGACGCGGACAACCCGGATTCGTTGACCACGCTCTACAACCTCTGCATCGCTGCGCCGCCAGGCGCAATCCCGCCGTGCGCCAACCCGCGCGGCACGGATCCTGCGTTCCCGACGGTGGGCGCGCCGTTCGTCATCCAGCCCGGGCTCGACAACTCGGTGCCGCGCATGCCCTATACCGATGCGTTCATGATCGGGGATGTCGATCTGAGCTACGCGAACGGCAACAACTTCAACAAGCTCGAGACGACGGGGTTCTCGTTGAATCTGACGTATGGGCTGAGGAGCGGGATGACCCTGCGCTATATCGGCAGCACCCGTGAGCTCGAATCGCTGTTCGGATTCGACTTCGACGGCTCGCCGCTGCCGATGCTCGAGCCGTCGTTCGATACTTATCAAAAGCAGTACTCGCACGAAGTTCAGCTCTCCAACGTTTCGGAAGAGGGCCGGTTCGACTGGACCGTAGGCGCCTACTTCTTCCACGAGGACGGCGATCTGACCGATTACGTGACGTTCCCGGGTGGCCTGCTGCAGATATACGGCGAGAACTATTTCGATAACGACGCTTGGGCGCTGTTCGCGCAGGTCACGATCGCGCTGACGGATCGGCTGGACCTCACGCTCGGCGGCCGCTTCACCGACGAGCAGAAACAGTTCGAGGGTCGGCAGCGCGACCTCAATATGATCGCGCCGAAGAGCGGCGCGCCGCCGTTCATCTTCCCGGACCAGAACGATCTGACCCGCTACTATCCGCTCGGCGTCAACGAGCGAGATTTCGACGACTTCTCGGGCCGCTTCGGCTTCGAATACCACTTCAACGATGACGTTATGGCCTATGTGTCCTACACGGAGGGCTTCAAGTCCGGCGGCTGGACGACGCGCCTGTCGGCGCCGCTCTTGACGACCCAGCCGACGCCGGAGAACCCGCTCGGCCTCGAGTTCGACCCCGAGACGGCCGAGGCGTGGGAGATCGGCGTGAAATCGCAGCTGCTCGATCAAACGTTGCAGCTCAACCTCGCCGCCTTCACGACCGATTACGAGGATATCCAGGTGACGCAGCAGGTCGGCGCGTCGCCGGTATTCTCGAACGGCGGCGACGGCAACATCACGGGCTTCGAGTCGGAGCTGCTCTGGCTGCCGACCGAGTGGCTGACGCTGCGCGCCGGCTTCGGGTGGCTCGACGCAGAATACGATCGCATCCAGGAAGGCGTGATCCGTCCGGACGGCTCACCGCTTCCGCTCGATTCGATGTTCGTCAACGTCCCCGAGACGAGCTGGAACACCGGTTTCGACTTCGAGCTCCCGCTCGAGAGCGGCGCGAGCTGGGGCTTCCACGCCGACTGGGTTCACGACGACGAGATCGCGAACGACCTCGGCAACACGCCGGAGCTGATGCAGCCCAAAACGGACTTCTTCCATGCCTCGGTGTCGTTCCGATCGGCGGGCAACTGGCAGGTCATCTTCGGCGGGCGCAACCTCGGCGACGAGCGTCACGTCGTGACCGGCCAGAACCAGCCGGCGGCTGGCCTCGTGAACGGCACGTACAACCGCCCGCGCGAGTGGTTCGCGACAGTGCGGGTCGACTTCCCGTAGCGCGACACGGAAAAGGGGGTCAGCGGAAAGGGGGGCAAAGCCCATTTTCCGCGGGAAGCATCGTCGGCGTTGCTGAAGGGCAGTTTACGCAGCCGCGGAAGGAAAGGGGCCGGGGTGCCGCGAAGTCTCGGCATCGGGTTCAGTTGATGCGTAGTGCTCACGGGCCGAGGCTGGCATGATTCGACGGAGGCTACGTCTTGTCGCACCGTCGCTGAGTTCCGGCATTCTGCTACTTCGTCATGGCTTCGATCCGAGCATCGCAGATGAAGGATGCGCCTGCGATCATTGCGCTGATTCGCCAGTTCCCCACGCCGACTCCGTCCTCCGACGAGTCGTTGCTCGATATTCTTCGTCGCAAGCTGCATGACCCGTTCTCGTATCTCCTCGTCGCCGAGGACGAGACCGGGCTCATTGGCTATATCTCCGGATACTGCCATGCGGCCTTCTACGCCGGCGGAAACACAGCCTGGATCGACGAGATCTTCGTGAAGGAGGACCGACGCGGCGAAGGGATCGGGCGGCTGCTCATGGCGGCGCTGGAAACGCGGGCGAGCGCGGATGGATGCTCGCTGGTCGCGTTGGCAACGGCCGGGGCCGGTCCGTTCTACGCGAAGATCGGCTACGAAAGCAAAGCAGGCTACTTCAAGAAGTACTTGGCGCGAGAATACGCGTGACCCGAAGCCTTCTTCGCCGCATGTAGCGCTCGGAGAGCGGGGACCGAGATGTCGTCTTCTACGTGAAGGAAAGTTTCAAGGAAACGAGTGCCGCTCGACCATGGTCCGACGCAGTCGAGACGCGGGCCCCATGCTGGGATACGTTTGGGGATGTCGGCGCTTCCCCGCATGCCGGGGGCGTCGCGCTAAGGTCAGCCTTCTGCGACTCGATGACCACAAGGTCGCCTGCGCGGACTGGTGCCGTGCGGCTTGTGGCTTGGGTCAAGATCGGGAAGCGGGCGTAAATGACTGAAAAAATGGTCGGGGTGATAGGATTTGAACCTACGGCCCCTGCGTCCCGAACGCAGTGCTCTACCAGGCTGAGCTACACCCCGACGTGCCTTGCGGCCCCGGTGCCGGCGCTCGACGCGTCGACGATCCGTGTCGTTAATTTTGCTAGATTCTGCGGGCGAATGACAGGTTGACGGCGGCGGCCGAAGCCGTTCCGCCGGCAGCCCATCGGCTGCCCGCGAAATCGCGCACCTTATACGCTCCGAGGGCGCGCGAGGCAAGACCAAAAGCGGCCCAGGCGACCAGGCGACGGGGCGGGGCCCATAAAGGAAACCCGCCGAGCGGGGGCGAGCAGGGCGGCGATGCCTCCCGAGTGTGCACACGCTCACGCCCGTAACCGGCCGCAGCCCTTATGCTTTATAACTATCGAGACGCCGAAGCGGCGCAGGCTTGCGACCGCGTGGAGCAGACGATGAGCTCGAAGCCGAGATCGACCGTGACCCGACTGGACGCGTACCGTCGACGACGCGCGGTCGCACCGATGGATCGCAGTTTCGACGACGTGATGGGTCGCGCGCCGATCGGCTTCATGCACCTCGACCGCGCGCTGCGCTGCGTGCACATCAACGCGTGGCTCGCGGCCGCGTACGGCATCGCGGTCGACGACGCCGTCGGCCGGCCGTTCCGGCAGATCATCCCGGGGCGCACGGGCGAGATCGAGCACGACCTCGAGCGGCTGCTCGACGGCGGGACGGCGTTGCGGCTGATCCTCAGAATCGAGCGCGCGGGCGAGACGGCGTATTACCAGCATCACTTCGCGCCTGCCGTCGGCGATGGCGGGCGCGTCCGCGGCATCGACGTCTTCGTCTGCGACGTCGACGGCCCGATGCGCGCAAAGGAGCAGCTCCGGATGCTCGACGGCCGCGCGCGCCTCGGCGCCAAGCGCATCCCTTCCCGCAGCTCGCGGCAGAGCGACGCGTCCGCGACGGGCACGGCGCCCCGCTGAGCCCGCGCGCCGCCCGCGGGCACCGGATCACGGTGCCGCCCAGCCGCGCGGGGTCAGCCGCCGATCGAGAAATCCCACGTCATGTAGAGGACCTGGCTCGAGCCCCCGCCGAGGAGCTCGCCGAGCGAGCCGTCGCTGCGCCTGCGCCCGCGGGAGCGCTGCTCGACGATTGGCCGCAGCACGAGCGCGTACTCGCCGGGAGCGAGCGGCGCCGTCAGCGCGACCTCGTAGTGGCCTCGCCCGATCGGCGTGACCGAGCCGCGACGAGCGATCACCAGAGATCGGCGAACGAGAACACGGGCCGCGCGATCATCAGCCAGAAAATCGCGAGCACGGCCACGAACGCGGGAAACCCGAACGCGAACCACCACCAGAAGAGCCGGTAGTACACGCGCGGCAGCGGCTCGCCGCGCCGCACCGCGTCGGCCGCGAGATCCCGCATCCGCATCTGCATCCATACGACCGGCAGCCAGAACGCTCCGGTGAACACGTAGAGGATCAGCGAGAGCGCGATCCACCCGTCGAAGATCGGATAGCCGAGGAAGCGTGCGAGCAGAACGCCCGTGATCGGCTGCGCGACCACGGCCGTCGCCGTGAACACGAAGTCCGCGAGCACGACGATCGACGCGACGCCGGCAACGACGGCGGGATCCTTGCGTAGATGCGCGACGAGCATGAAGAACGCGATGCCGGCGCCCGTGCCGAGCAGCACGGTCGCGCCGATCACGTGCAGCCACAATAGAAAGTGGTAGTACGCGGCCATCGCGCTCAGCGATCCTCGACGATCGCGAGCGCGACGAGGTTCAACGCGATGATCGGCCAGATCTTCATCATCGGACCGATCGGGTCCGCCCAGAGCTCGGGCAGCAGGATCGTGCCCGTGACGAGGTAGAACACGGAGATCGCAAGCGCCGCGTAGAGCGCGGGCTTCGAGGTCCGCCTGATTGCGATGCAGATGCCGATCACGATGTCGGCGAGCGCGCCCGCGATCACGCCGGGAGCTGCGACCGCGCCCGCTCCGCCGCGCACCATGTACTCGATCCCGACGTCCCAGCCCGGACCGAGCGAAACGAGGCCGGTCAGGATCCAGAACGCAGAGAAGATCACGAACACGATCGGCTTCACGAAATAGAGCCTCGCGAACCATCGCTCCTGCACGGATGCGGGCTCGGCAGCGAGCGCGGCGCGCAGCGCCTGCGGCTCGAGCCCGGTCGTCTCGATCCAGCGGCGCGGATCGCCGACGGCGCCGCGCACGAGCTCGCGCCGCGCCGTCGTGCGGATCGGCGTCCGCCAGCCGAGCGCACCGGCGGCGTCACCGAGCTTGTAGCCGAGCGTGAACAGCCAGCGCGGCACGCGAACGCGTCGCGGCGGCCCGAAGCGCAGCCACTTGCGGTACGCGAGCACGACCTCGTCGAACGGGAGCCGCTCGGGTCCCGCGACGTCGAGCGCGATGCGGCTCGGCGCGCCGGGCTCGAGGAAAAAGAGGATCGTCCAGACGAGGTCGTCGAGCTGCACGATCTGCAGCGGCCCCGCGTCGGGAATCTCGGGCAGCACCGGCAGCGCGGCGAGCCCGCGCAGCAGTGCGCTGCCGCCGTAGGCCGCCCGGCCGACGACGACGGACGGTCGGAGGATCACCCAGTCGAGGTCAAGTGCCGACAGCGCTTCCTCGCCGGCCTTCTTCGTCTCCGAGAACGTCGAAACCGAATCGCGGTCGGCGCCGACGGCGGAGAGATGCACGAACCTGCGGATCCCGGCCTGCTCGCACACCGCGGCAAGCGCCGCAATCCCGTCGACGTGCACGCCGCGCGCCGATGTGCCGGGTGCGTCCTGCAGCACGCCGGCGCAGTTGACGACGGCGTCGATGCCGTCGAGGTGAGGCCGCCAGTCGGCCGGGGACGTAGCACGCCCGACATCGATCGAGACCCAGCGCAGAGCAGGATGCTCGGCGCCGAGCCGGCGCGCGACGCCGACGACCTCGTCGCCGCGCGCGAGAAGCCGGGCCGTCACGGCGGCGCTGATGAAACCGCTGGCGCCGAGAACGAGCACACGCATTCGTGCGGCCTCGCCGGTTCAGGTCTCGACGTGCGGCGCCCGCTCGGCTCGGGCGGGCTCGTGCGGCGCGGACGAGAGGCGGGGGATCTGCGCGGTGTCGTCCGCGTCGTCCTCGTCCTTCTCCTCGGCGTCGTTCGCGACGAACCGCTCACGTGGCAGGCCTTCGAACTCCTCGGGCGCCATCTCCCAGCAGCTCAGGAAGAACGCCGCGATGATCGGCCCGATCACGATGCCGGCAAGCCCGAACGCCGTGAGCCCGCCGAGCGTCGACAAGAGGATCAGGTAATCGGGCATTCGCGTGTCGCGGCCGACGAGAATCGGACGGAGCAGGTTGTCGACGAGCCCGATCACGAGCACGCCGATCAGGATCAGCACGATCGCCGCGACGATGCGGCCCGTCGCGAACAGGAAGATCGCGGTGGGGAGCCAGACCAGCGCCGGCCCGACCGCGGGCAGAATGCTGAGCAGCGCCATCACGACGCCCCACAGCACGGCTCCGCCGATGCCGAGCATCGCAAACGCGATTCCGCCGATCGCTCCTTGCACGATGCCGACGACGAGCGTGCCTTTGATCGTCGCGCGGGACACTTCCGCGAACCGCTCGAGCAGGTGCCGCTCGCGCTCGTCGCCGAGCGGCAGCGCGCGCACCAGGCCATCGAGCAGCTTCGGACCGTCCCGCAGGAAGAAGAAGAGCAGATAGAGCATCAGGAAGAAGAACACCGCGATGCGCAGCGTGTCCTGGCCGATCGAGAGCGCCCGCGCCGCGATGAAGCGGCTCGCCGTGACGGCCGCCTCGGCGAGGCGCGCCTCGATGTTCTCGATGTTGGTCGGCAACCGTTCCATGACGGCCGCCGGCAGTCGCTGCTGGATCTCGTCGTAGACGCGGTCGAGGCCGATATCCTGCTGGGTCAAGCGCTGCACGAGCGACGTCGCTTCGGCCGTCACCGCGGTGATCAGGCCGGCGAGCGGCAGGATGACGACCATCACGACGATCAGCATGCTGAGCGCCGCGGCGAGCGAGCGCCGCGGCGCGAGACGCTGCTCGAGCCGCGAGTGGAGCGGGTAGACGATGATGCCGAGCGCGACGGCCCAGAAGACGGGCTGCAGGAAGCCCCGGATCAGCCAGAGGAAGGCCACCGTCACGAGGATCAGCAAGGCCGCGAAGAACGCGCGCTGCACCGTCGTCGTCGTCATTCGTCACCGCCCTTCGCGCGGCCGGCGGATCGCTTGAGGCTCTCCCACCACTCGATACGCTCTGCAAGCGTCTTCTCGAAGCCGTGCTTGCTCGGCGCGTACCACGACGCGCCGCGGAGCTTCTCGGGCAGATACTCCTGACCCGCGGCGAAGCCGCCCTCGTCGTGATCGTACCTGTAGCCGCGACCGTAGCCGAGCTCGCGCATGAGCTTCGTCGGCGCGTTACGGATGTGGAGCGGCACGGGCTCCGCGGGATACTCGCGCGCGGCCGCGAGGGCACCTTGCCACGCCACGTACGCGCGATTCGACTTCGGCGCCGTCGCGAGATAGATGACCGCCTCGGCGATCGCGAGCTCGCCCTCCGGCGACCCGAGGAAGTGATACGCCTCCTTGGCCGAGAGCGCGAGCGACAGCGCGCGCGGATCGGCGAGCCCGATGTCCTCGCTCGCCATCCGCACGACGCGGCGCGCGATGTAGAGCGGATCCTCGCCGGCCTCGATCATCCGCGCGAGCCAGTAGAGCGCGCCGTTCACGTCGCTGCCGCGTACGGCCTTGTGCAGCGCGGAGATCAGGTTGAAGTGCTGCTCGCCGCTCTTGTCGTAGCGCGGAATGCGCCGCTCGAGCACGCGCGTCACGAGCTCGGCGTCGATCTCGCGCGCGCCGCGCGGCAGGCTGTTGCGCGCATGGTTCCAGACGGCCTCGGTCAGGTTCAGCGCGCGGCGCGCATCGCCGTCCGCGTGCTGCGCGACGAGCTCCAGCGCGTCGGGCGTCAGCACGAGGTCGGTGTTCGCCTCCGCGTCGAGCCGTGCGATCCCGCGCGAGACGATGTCGGCGATGTGATGCGGCTCGAGCGGCTCGAGCACGAAGACGCGAAGGCGCGACAGGAGCGCCGAGTTCAGCTCGAACGAGGGATTCTCCGTCGTCGCGCCGATCAGCGTGATCACGCCTTCCTCGACGTACGGCAGGAACGCGTCCTGCTGCGCCTTGTTGAAGCGATGGATCTCGTCGCAGAAGAGGATCGTGCCGCGGCCCTCGGTCGCGAGCCGCTGCTGGGCTTCGCGGATGATCTCGCGGACGCGCGGCACGCCCTCGGTGACGGCGCTGAAGATCTCGAACGCCTTGTCCGTGTAGTTCGCGATGAGGCGCGCGAGCGTCGTCTTGCCGCTGCCGGGCGGGCCCCACAGCACCATGCTGCCGACCTGGCCGCTCTCGATCGCGTGGCGCAGCGGCTTGCCGGGGCCGAGCAGATGTTCCTGGCCGAGGAACTCGTCGAGCGTCTGCGGGCGCAGCAGGTGCGCGAGCGGCGGGTGGGACGGCTGGGACAAGGGTTTTCTTGCGGGCAAGCGGCTTACGGTTCGGCTTCGAGCGAAGCCCGGATTGTAACCCGGCGCCCGGGAGCGGCTCCCGAGATCCGGGGCCCTAAGAGGCGGAACCGCCCCGGGGGCACCACTGGGGTGCGACGGGCTCGATGGGCGACCGGCGGGTTGACAGGTACACTGGGGCCATGAACCACCATGCTGCTAGCGGCCCCGCGAAGGGCCGATCCGGGCTCGCCGGCCTCGCGCTCGGCGTCGTGCTGACCGTTCTCGCGCCGACGACGCCGGCTCAGGAGAACATCGACTCGATCAAGCCGGCGCTGCACGGCAAGCACTGGGTCGTCGTCGCGGGTAAGCCGCTCGCCGCGACCGCGGGCGCGATGACGTTCATGAAGGGCGGCAACGCCGTCGACGCGGCCGCGGCCACGCTCGCGGCGTCGGCGACGATGTGGGACACGCTGAGCTGGGGCGGCGAGACGCAGGCGCTGATCCACGACCCGCGCACGGGCGAGGTGAAGGGGATCAACGCGCTCGGTGCGGCGCCGACGGGCGCGACGCCCGAGTTCTTCCGTTCACGAGGACTTTCTCAGCCGCCGGATTTCGGGCCGCTCGCTGCGGTCACGCCGGGCACGCCGGGCGGGCTCATGGTCATGCTCGCCGAGTTCGGCACGATGAGCCTCGAGGAGGTCCTCGCGCCCGCGATCGAGATGGCGCGTGGCTACCCGATGGAGCGGCAGGCGTCGGAATCGATCGAGTCGGCGAAGGAGCTGCTCGTGCGCTGGGAGGACTCGCGCCGGGTGCTGCTGCCTCACTACGATCCGAGCCGGCCGCGCGCGTGGGCCGCGCCGCGGCCGGGCGAGGTGTTCTCGCAGCCGGAGCTCCTCGGCACGCTGATGCGGCTCGTCGAGGCGGAGCGGGACGCGCGGAAGGCCGGCAAGAGCCGGGAAGAGGCGATCATGGCGGCCTACGAGCGTTTCTACCGCGGTGACATCGCGCGGGAGATCGCCGAGGCCGTGCAGGCGGCCGGCGGGCTGATCACGACGGAGGACCTCGCGAGGTGGCGGGTCTACGTCGAGGAGCCCGTCTCGACGACGTACAAAGGCATCGAGGTCTACAAGCTGACGCACTGGGTGCAGGGCCCGGTGTTGCTGCAGACGCTCAACATCCTCGAGAACGTGAACCTGCGCGAGATGGGCTACAACAGCGCCCGCTACATCCACACGCTCTATCAGGCGATGAATCTCGCGTTCGCCGACCGCGACTTCTATTACGGCGATCCGTACTTCCCGCCCAAGGAGCCGATCGAGGGTCTACTGTCGAAGGAGTACGCCCGCGAGCGCTTCGCGCAGATCAATTGGGAGCGCAACGATCCGAACGTGAAGCCGGGCGACCCGTATCCGTACCAGGGCGAGACGAACCCGTACGCCGATCTGCTGAAGAGCTGGCGCCCGCGGATCGATCCGCGGCGGCCGCGCGGCGCGCGCGTCGACGAGACGCGCACGCTGACGGACGAAGAGGCGTTTCGCGCGGGCACGACGTCGCTGCAGACCGCCGACGCGAACGGCTGGGTCGTGTCGATCACGCCGAGCGGCGGCTGGATCCCGGCGTTCATCGCGGGGCGGACGGGGGTCGGGCTCTCGCAGCGCATGCAGAGCTTCGACATGGACGCGCGCTTCAATCCGTTCAACGTGCTGGAGCCCGGCAAGCGCCCGCGCGCAACGTTGAGCCCGAGCATCGCGCTTCGGGACGGAAAGCCGTTCCTGGCTTTCTCGGTGCAGGGCGGCGATTCGCAGGATCAGAACCTTCTGCAGTTCTTCCTGAACGTCGTCGAGTTCGGGATGCACGTGCAGAGGGCCGTCGAGGCCGCGAACTTCAACAGCTACCAGATGCACAGCTCCTTCGGATCGCATCGCGCGGAGCCGGGCAGAATCCTGCTTCGGGACGACGTGCCGTGGGAGGTGCGCGCCGAGCTCGAGCGCATGGGGTACTTCATCGAGACCGCGACCCACACCTCGGGACCGATCACGGCGATCTACTTCGATCAGGAGAACGGCACGATGTGGGGCGGCGCGAGCGACTTTGGCGAGGACTACGGCATCGCCTGGTAGCCCGACTTCGTCGTCGCCGGAGCGCAAGCTTCCGCCCGCGCAAAGCCGAGGTTTGCGCTCGTCCCGCACGCCGCTAGAATCGCCCGGCGCCCGCGCCGCGCGCGGGGCGATCATGTTGGGGGGACCGGCACCCGGTGCCGGCCGCACGAACGCAAGGGCCGGGGAGGTCCTGCGCTCGGGGGGCGTTGAATGGACTTCCTGGCCTGGCTGCAAGCCACCGCGTTCGCGACCGCGGTTGCGGAGACGATTTGGGCGTATCCGCTGCTCGAGACGTTGCACGCGCTCGGCATGGCGATGCTGCTCGGTTCCCTCGGTCTCACGAACCTGCGTGTGCTGGGGTACAAGTCCGAGCTGCCGCTCCTCGGCACGCAGCAGCTCTTTCCGCTCGCGTGGCTCGGATTCACGCTCAACGCCGTGTCGGGGCTCGCGCTCTTCGCGTCAGACGCGGTCTACTTTTTCAGCAGCTACACCTTCAGGATCAAGCTCGTCCTGATCGCGCTCGCCGGCATCAACGCCGTGTTGCTGTCGCATCGGATCTTTCGCGAACCGGCGGCGGGCGGCGGCCCAGGTCCGGTCGCTAAGGGGCTTGCGGCCGCTTCGCTCGTCTTCTGGGTCGGCGCTGCGGTCGCGGGACGGCTGATCGCGTACACGCCGTAGGGACGCGCCATGGACTTTCTCGTTTGGCTCGAGAGCACGCCGATCGCGGTCGCGATCAGTCAGTCCGTGTGGATGTACGCGACGTTCGAGACGATCCACTACATCGGGCTCGCGATGCTCGTTGGCTCGATCATGCTGATCGATCTGCGCTTGCTTGGCTTTGCTCGAAGTCTCCCTTTGCCGTCGATGCTCGGGCTCCTGCCGTGGGTCTGGTGCGGCTTCTTCATCAACGTCGTCACGGGCTCGCTGATGTTCATCTACAACGCGACGTCCTTCGGCATGAACAAGGCGTTCTGGCTCAAGATGACGCTGATGGCGCTCGCGGGATTGAACGCGCTCGCGTTCACGGTTGCGGTCGCGCGGACAGGGGAGCGCTGGCTGACCGCGGCGGAGACGCCGGCGGGGATCAAGATCGTCGCGACGCTGTCGCTCGCGCTCTGGCTCGGCGTGATGACGGCCGGGCGTTGGATGGCTTACGTGTAGCGCGCGGCGGCCCGCAGATCTCGCGATCCGCAGGATCCGACCGGTCGGGGAGAGCGCGCCCCGGAGGGCGAAGCGCTAGCCGAACACGGCCTCGCGCAGCCGATTCCGGATTTCGTCAGGCGGCTGCATCGTCCAGTCCTTGTCGATCTCGGCCGCGATCGTTTCCTTGAGGGGCCGCGAGTAGTTTTGCCGTAAATAGCCGAGGAAGCGCGGCTCTGCGATCACGTAGAGCCTGGTGAAGCTGTTTTGCTGACGCCCGCTGTCGAGCTTCGCCGCGACCTCTTTTGCGAAGCGAATCGCTTCCTGCTCGACGGGCTCGACGGAGCTGCCCATCGCGTGTCGTCCTTGTCCGCCGCTGTCGAACGCAGCGCCGTGGCGGTCGGTGTTGATGTCCTGGTTCTTGAGCCTCGTCGTGGGTGCAACGAGATCGGCGATTTCCTCGAGGGAACCGTTCCGGTTCGTCTGCTGGAAGATGCGGCAACGGTTCTTGTCGGCGACGACGATCCAGTCCTTGCTCATCTCGTCTCCGCTTCGCAGCCCACTGCGGCAGGCGGCAATTTTCGTGCCGCGGGCTGCATTCGGGTTATCCTACGAATGCCGCCAAAGCCATTTAACATCGACACAGCAGCCGATGTCGACAGCCGAATACCGCCGTCCCAAGTACGTCGTTCACGACGGATTTCGCATGCCCATGGGCTTCCCCGTGCACGGCTTTGCGTCGGGCCTTGCCTATCGGCCGCTCGCGTCCGACGTCTTCGTCGCGAGCTATCCGAAGTGCGGCACGACGTGGATGCAGTATGTCGTCCATCTGCTGATGAACGGCGCACGGCCGTTGCCGCCGGGACGAAAGCTCGAGGAGTTCTTTCCGCATCTCGAGGAGGTGGGCGCAGAAGGCGTGGCGGCGTTGCCCGAGCGGCGGATGATCAAGACGCACTTGCCGTTCGCGATGACGCCGTTTCATCGCGACGCGCGCTACGTCTACGTCGCTCGGAATCCGTTCGACTGCGCGGTGTCGTTCTACCATCATACGCGGGGCTTCGTGCACCACTACGACTTCGCGGAAGGGACGTTCGACGACTTCTTCGAATGCTTCATCCGGGGCGAGGTGGATTTCGGCGACTACTTCGACCACCTGTCGTCGTGGTACGCGCAAAGGAGCGCGCCGAACGTGCTGTTCGTGACGTACGAGCGGATGAAGCGCGAGACGGAGCGCGTGATCGCCGAGGTCGCGGCGTTCGTCGGCGAGCCGGCGGCGAGCACGGCGCGGGATCCGGCGATGCTGGCCGGGATCGTCGACGAGTCGAGCTTCGAGCGGATGAGCCGCGACCAGCGGCGCTGGTCGAGCGCGCGGCCCGAGGGGATGCCCGAGTTCGTGCGAAAGGGCATCGTCGGCGACTGGCGCGATGCGTTCTCGCCGGAGCAGGCGCGCAGGCTTCGCGACGAGTTCTTGAAGCGGACGGGTGGCACGGGGCCGTACTCGCTCTGGCCCGAGATTCTCGCGGACGTCGACGCGTACGTCCGCGGTGCGGCGTGACGGATTCACGATTCACAAGGAACGACGCATGGACGAGAAGACCAGGACCGAGCTCGACGCGGCGGTGTTCCGCCGTTTGCTGCAACATTTCGACGAACGCAAGGACGTGCAGAACATCGACCTGATGATCCTCGCGGGCTTCTGCCGCAACTGCCTCAGCAAGTGGTACGTCGAGGCGGCGAAGGAGCGGGGCATCGACGTCGATCTCGACGCGGCCCGGGAGCGCGTCTACGGCATGCCGTACGACGAGTGGAAGGCGAAGTATCAGCCGCCTGCGACGCCCGAGCAGCTCGCTGCCTTCGAGGCTGCGCAGAAGAAGTCCCATTCCTGAGGCCGCGCACGCAGCATTCTTGTTGGTGCCAGTCGGACGACTGGCACGACGCCAGAAACGCGGAGCTAAAAGCGGCGATAGATCGCGAACTGAGCGAGGCCCGTGAGCCCTTCGCGGAACTTCGACGGCGGCAGCGGCGTCAGCGCAGCGATGGCGGCCTCGGCCTCGATCCGCGCGCGCTCCGCGGTGTAGCGCAGCCCTCCGGAGGATTCGATCGCGAGCTGGATCGACGTCAGGTTTTGAGTGCCGCCCGTCTCGATCGCCTCGCGAATCATGTGCCGCTCGGCCGCGCTGCCGTGCGCCATCGCGTAGATCAGCGGCAGCGTCGGCTTGCCTTCCGCGAGGTCGTCGCCGATGTTCTTGCCGAGCTCCTCCGGCTTCGCCGCGTAGTCGAGCGCGTCGTCGACGAGCTGGAACGCGAGTCCCAGATGCCGGCCGAACGCGACCAGCGCCTGCTCGATGCGCTCGTCCTGCCCGGCGAGGATCGCGGCGATGCGCGTGCCGGCCTCGAAGAGCTTCGCCGTCTTCCGGTAGATCACCTCCATGTAGTCGTCTTCGGTGATGTCCGGATTGTTGCAGTTCATGAGCTGCAGCACTTCGCCCTCGGCGATCGTGTTCGTCGCGTTCGCCATCACGCTCAGAATCTTGATGTCGTCGATCTCGACCATCATCTGGAACGCGCGCGAGTAGAGGAAATCGCCGACGAGCACGCTCGCCTGATTGCCGAACATCGCGTTCGCCGTGCGCTGGCCGCGGCGCAGTCCGGAGCCGTCCACGACGTCGTCGTGCAGCAGCGTGGCCGTATGGATGAACTCGATGATGGCCGCGGCGGAGATGTGCGCGATGCCTTTGTAGCCGCACGCGCGAGCCGCGAGCAGCACGGCGAGCGGACGCAGCCGCTTCCCGCCGTTATGGATGATGTGGTGGGCGACCTGATTGACGAGCGCGACGTCGCTGCCGAGGCGGCGGTAGATGACGCGATTCACGTCGCCCCAATCGTCGCCGACCAAGGACCTCAGTGCGTCGAGCGACGGTGCCGATTGTTGGCTCGAGGCAACATGCATTTGCGAAATGATGCCTCAACCGGGCCGGTTTGGCGAGCGCGGTCGAAGGGGGGCCGGGCGGGTAGGCTATTCAGTCACCCGGCGAGTGGGGCATCGAGCGGTGCGGCGGTGGCCGACGTATCGCGTTGACCGTCCTCGGGGCACTCACTAAAATGCGTCGCTTCCAGCGGTTCGGCACCGCTTCGAATTGCCGAGGAGCGATTCCCAGTGTATGCGGTTATTCGTACAGGCGGTAAACAGTACCGCGTGAGCCCTGGCGACAAGCTGCGCGTCGAGCGGCTGAACGCCGAGGTCGGCGACGTGATCGACTTCGATCAGGTGCTGCTCGTCGGCGACGGCGCCGACGTTCGCATCGGTACGCCGCTCGTGCCGGGCGGCAAGGTTCAGGGCAAGGTGCTCGGCCAGGGGCGCACGAAGAAGATCGAGATCATCAAGTTCAAGCGTCGGGCGCATTATCGGCGCACGGCGGGGCATCGGCAGCACTACACGGAAGTCGAGATTACGTCGATCTCGGGCGGGGACGCCTAGCGGCCACCGTCCGTGGGGTCGGCGCACGAAGGGCGCCGACTGCCGAAGGTACTCAGGAGAGAATTCAATGGCACACAAGAAAGCCGGCGGCAGCTCGAAGAACGGGCGCGATTCCGAATCGAAACGGCTCGGCGTGAAGCGTTTCGGCGGCGAGGAGGTCCTCGCGGGCAACATCCTCGTGCGGCAGCGGGGCACCCGTTATCGTCCCGGCACGAACGTCGGGGTCGGCCGCGACCACACGCTGTACGCGCTCGCGAACGGCCGGGTCGTGTTCGAGGCAAAGGGCCCGAAGAAGCGCTTGCACGTCAGCGTCGTGGCGAACTGAGCTTCGCCGTGAGCGCGACGAGGAAAGCCCCGCGCGTCGGGGCTTTTTTCGTCTCGGCGACCGCGTTTTCGATGCCGTCGTGAAGTTCGTCGACGAAGCCGATATCCGGGTCGAAGCCGGCCGAGGCGGCAACGGCACGGTCAGCTTCCGGCGCGAGAAGTACATCCCGCGCGGCGGCCCCGACGGGGGCGACGGAGGCAACGGAGGCAGCGTCTACCTCGTCGCGCGCGAGGGGCTCAATACGCTCGCGGACTTCCGCGTGCAGCGCCGCTTCAAGGCCGAGAGCGGCGAGCCGGGCGGCGGCCGCAACATGACCGGCCGCTCCGGCGCGGACCTCTACGTCCCGGTCCCCGTCGGCACCGAGGTCCACGACCTCGACACGGGCGAGAAGCTTGGGGACCTGCTGAATCCCGACGACGTGCTGCTCGTCGCCCGCGGCGGACGCGGCGGACGCGGCAATACGACCTTCAAGAGCAGCGTGAACCGCGCGCCGCGGCGCGCGACGCCGGGCGAGCCCGGCGAGGAGCGGCGGCTGCTGCTCGCGCTCAAGGTCCTGGCCGACGTCGGCCTGCTCGGCGCACCGAACGCCGGCAAATCGACGCTGACCCGGGCAATGTCGGCGGCGCGGCCGAAGGTGGCGGACTACCCGTTCACGACGCTCCATCCGCACCTTGGGGTCGTGCGTGTCGGCGTCGAGCAGAGCTTCGTCCTGGCCGACATTCCCGGTTTGATCGAGGGGGCCGCGGAGGGCGCGGGGCTCGGGATCCGCTTCCTGAAGCACCTCGAGCGCACGCGGCTCTTGCTGCACGTCGTCGATGCGAGTCCGGACCGGCCGGTCGACGAGGTTGTGGCCGAGGCGCGCGCGATCGCGGCCGAGCTCGGCCGCTACTCGCCGGAGCTCGCGAGCCTGCCCCGCTGGCTCGTGCTGAACAAGCTGGATCTCTTGCCTTCGGACGAGCGGCAGGACCGCGTGGACGCGATCGTCCGCGCGTACGGCTGGGACGGCCCGGTTTACGGGATCAGCGCGCTTGCGAAGGAGGGCGTGGACGTGCTCGCCCGAGACTGCATGCGGTTTCTCGAGACGCTGCGCCGGGAGCGCGCGGAGCGCGGCCAAGCGGCGCCTGCGCCGCCGGCAACGCCCCCGGACGAATCAGGACATCGCGCGTAGCTTCGCGTTCAGGCGGCTCTTGTAATGCGCGGCGCGATTCTTGGCGATCAGGCCTTTCGTCACCAGCCGGTCGATCTCGGGCACCGCTTGACGGAACAACGCCGTGGCGGCTTCGCGGTCTCCGGCCTGGATGGCCTTCAGCACCTTCTTGATCGCCGTGCGGCCCCGAGACCTCAAGGCCATGTTATGAGCGCGGCGCGCGATGTTCTGTCGAGCGCGCTTCTTGGCGGACTTGATGTTTGCCAACGTTCGATTCCGTTTGCTTGTCGGCGGAGGGCCGGGAAAGGCCGGGTATTATTCGAAGCCCCCCTAACCAAGTCAAGCCGGCCCCGAGCGTGGACCGCGGCCACACCGAACCGATGAATCCCGAAGCGGCCGGTAAGACGCGCCGCGGCGCGCTGCTCGCGTCGACCGGCGTCGTCAGCGCGATGACCCTCGTCTCGCGGATCACCGGGCTCGCCCGGGACATCGGCTTCTCGCACTGGTTCGGCGCGGGGCTCGTGATGGACGCGTTCTTCGTCGCGTTCAAAATCCCGAACCTGCTCCGGCGGTTCTTCGCCGAAGGCGCGTTCTCGCAGGCCTTCGTGCCGGTGCTGTCCGAGTATCGGGGGACGCGCACGGCCGACGAGACGCGCGCGCTGATCGACAAGGTCGCGGGCACCCTGACTGCGGTGCTCTTCGCGATCACGGCCCTCGGCGTCCTCGCCGCGCCTCTTCTGATCCTCGTGTTCGCACCGGGCTTCATCGGCGACGACGCCCGCCGCGTGCTCGCGACGGACATGCTGCGGCTGACGTTGCCGTATCTCTTCTTCGTGTCGCTGACCGCGTTCGCGGGCGCGATCCTGAACGTGCACCGGCGGTTCGCCGTGCCGGCGTTCACGCCCGTGCTGCTGAACGTCGTGCTGATCGTGTTCGCCGCGCTCGTCGCGCCGCGGATGCAGCGGCCGGCGATCGGCCTCGCGGCGGGCGTCTTCGTCGCGGGGGCCGTGCAGCTCGCCTTCCAGTTGCCGTTCCTGTGGAAGCACGGGCTGCTGCCGCGACCGCGGCTCGCGCTCGGGGACGGCGAGGTGGCCCGCGTGCTGCGGCTGATGACGCCGGCGCTCTTCGGCTCGTCGATCGTGCAGATCAACCTGATGCTCGACGTGCTGATCGCGTCGTTCCTCGCGGCAGGCAGCATCAGCTGGCTCTACTACTCGGACCGGCTGATGGAGTTCCCGCTCGGCGTCGTCGGCGTCGCGCTCGGCACGGTGATCCTGCCGAGTCTCGCGGAGCAGCACGCGCGAAGGTCGCCCGAGGCTTTCGCCGCGACGCTCGACTGGGCGCTGCGCTGGGTGCTCGTGATCTCGGTGCCGGCGGCGGTGGGGCTTTTCCTGCTCGCGGAGCCGCTGCTCGCGACGATCTTCTACGGCGGCGAGTTCGACGCCGCGGACGTCGGCATGTCCGCGGCGAGCCTCGCGGCGTTCGCGCCTGGGCTGATCGGCTTCGTCGGCGTCAAAGTGCTGGCGCCTGCGTACTTCGCACGGCAGGATACGCGGACTCCGGTGCGCATCGGCGTGCGCACCGTGCTGATCAACCTCGTGCTGAACGTCGTGCTCGTGAACCTGCTGATCCGCACCGGATGGGCGCCTGCGCATGCCGGGCTCGCGCTCGCGACGAGCGTCTCCGGGCTCTGCAACGCCGGGATGCTGCTGTCGGGGCTCGTCTCCGCCGGCATCTATCGCACGCGGACGCGCTGGTTGCCGCTCGTCGCCCGCGTCGTCGTCGCGTGCGCCGTGATGGCCGCGTTCGTCGTCGCGGTGCAGGCCGCGCTCGGCGATTGGCTCGCGATGGGCACGAAGGCGCGGGTCGCGTGGCTCGGCGTGATCGTCGGGGGTGCCGTGCTCGTCTATGCGTGCGCATGCGTCGCGGCGGGGCTCGGGCCGCGGGCGCTTCGCGCCGAGCACGACGCCGAGCGCGCGCCGCCGGCACCTCGCGCCGGAGCGTGAAGCATGCGCCTCTGCCGTGACATGGACGCGATCACGCCGGTGCCGGGCGGGCGTGCCGTGACGATCGGCGCGTTCGACGGCCTGCATCTCGGTCATCAACGCATCCTCGCGGCCGTGCGCGATGCGGCCCGTGCGCACGGCATTCCGGCGCTCGTCTGCTCGTTCGAGCCGATGCCGGGCGAGGTGCTGTCGCCGGCCGATCCGCCCGCGCGGCTGACCTGTTTCCGTGAGCGCTTCGAGCTATTCAAGCAAGCGGGCATCGACGAGTTCTTCTGCGCGAGCTTCCACAAGCTTCGGCGGCTGGCGCCGCAGGCGTTCATCGAGGACTTGCTCGTCGCCAGGCTCGCGGCCCGGCACGTCGTCGTCGGGCACGACTTTCGCTTCGGACACGGTCGCGGCGGCAGCCTCGACGACTTGCATCGTGCCGGCGCCGAGCACGGCTTCACCGTCACCGTCGTGCCTCCGGTGTCGTTGCACGGCGAGCGGATCAGCAGCACGGCGATTCGTGCCGCGCTGGCGGCCGGGGATCTCGAGAAGGCGAGGGCGATGCTCGGCCGCGACTTCAGCCTCTCGGGACGCGTGATCCGCGGACGCGGCCTCGGCAAGGTGCTCGGCTTTCCGACGGCCAACGTCAGCCTGAAGCGCCGGCGCTCGCCGATCGACGGCATCTTCGCGGTCCGCGTCGGCGGGCTCGGGCCGCACCTCCTCGACGGCGTCGCGAGCGTCGGCACGCGGCCGACCGTCGGCGGCGGGCCCACACTGCTCGAGGTCCTGATTTTCGATTTCGACCGCGACGTCTACGGCGAGCACATCACGGTCCATTTCGTCAAAAGGCTGCGCGAGGAGCGTCACTTCGACGGGCTCGATGCGCTGAAGGCGCAGATCGAGCTCGACGTGGGCGAGGCCCGGGCTGCGCTCGCATCCTGAATCGCGTACACTCAGCGGCCCAAAAGCCGTGATGGGGACGAGTAACCGGCCCACCGCGGGCGGAGCGATCAGGGGACGGTGCGAGCCCTGACCCGCGACCCGGTGAATATCACCCCGGAGCTGCTGTGCCGAACGCCGCTGCCGAAGGTGTGATCCTACGAGCGCGCCGCCGCGGGCGCGGTCACTAAGCACAGTCGTCTGGCTCGCGTCACAGAGCCGAGCTCGGCGAGGCCGAGCTCACGAGGCCGCCGTCGCAAGGCAGCGGCGAAGCCGGGTGGTACCGCGAACCCCGTCGCCCCGGCTCGGTCGAGAAGGTGTCGAAATATGTGTCGGACACCATTTTCGGCCGACGGCGAGCAGCGACAGTGTGGGGCGTCTTCCGAAAATGGTGTCTGACACATGTTTCGACCCATTTTCGACGCGACGCCGAATTCGCGGGATGGATCGATGTTCGAACCAGTAGCAGCCCGGTACGATGGACCGGCCCTCGAAAAGGAAATCCTCGAGCTCTGGCGGCGCGAGGACGTCTTCAAGCGCGTGCTCGACGCGGGCAAGGATCGGCCCCGCTTCGTGTTCTACGAAGGGCCGCCGACCGCGAACGGCCGCCCCGGCATCCACCACGTGCTCGCGCGGACGTTCAAGGATCTTTACCCCCGCTACAAGACGATGCGCGGCTTCCACGTGCCGCGTAAGGCGGGCTGGGACACGCACGGTCTGCCCGTCGAGCACGAGGTCGAGAAGCAGCTCGGCATCTTCGACAAGAAGCGCATCGAGCAGGAAATCGGCATCGCGGAGTTCGTCAGGAAGTGCCGCGAGTCCGTGATGCGCTACGTCGCCGACTGGGAGGCGATGACCGAGCGCATGGGCTACTGGGTCGACCTGAGCGACGCCTACTTCACGCTGCACAACGAGTACATCGAGTCGGTGTGGTGGCTGCTCAAGCAGATCTGGGACCGCGGGCTGATCTATCAGGGCTACAAGGTCGTGCCGTACGACCCGCGGATCGGCGCGACGTTGTCGTCGCACGAGGTCGCGCTCGGCTATCGCGAGGTCGAGGACCCGTCGGTCTTCGTGCGCTTCAAGTCGCGCGAGGAGCCCGGCACGTCGTTCCTCGTCTGGACGACGACGCCGTGGACGCTGCCGTCGAACCTGCTGCTCGCCGTGCATCCGGACGTCGAGTACGCATGGGTGAAGCGCGGCGACGAGACGCTGATCCTCGCGAAGGATCTCGTCGAGCGCGTGCTCGGCGGCGACGGCGCGCCCGCGTACTCGATCGAGAAGACGCGGCTCGGCCGAGAGCTGGACGGGATGCGCTACGAGCGCCTGTTCGACTACCTTCCGGTCGAAGGCGACGTGTGCCGGGTGCGCACGGCCGAGTTCGTCACGACCGAGGACGGCACGGGCATCGTGCACATCGCGCCTGCGTACGGCGAGGACGACCTCAAGCTTGGCCAGAAGCACGGCCTGCCCGTGCTGCACGGCGTCGGCGACGACGGCTACTTCCTGCCGGAGGTCGTCCCGGTCGCCGGGAAGTTCTTCAAGGATGCGGATCCCGTCATCATCGAGCTGCTCCGCGAGCGCGGGTTGCTCTTCCGCGCGGAGCGCTACAAGCACAACTATCCGTTCGGCTGGCGGACCGGGGATCCGTTGATCTACTACGCAAAGAACGCCTGGTACATCCGCACGACCGCGTTCCGCGATCGGCTCGTCGAGCTGAACCGCACCATCAACTGGGTACCGGAGTACATCCGCGACGGCCGCTTCGGCAACTGGCTCGAGAACAACATCGACTGGGCGCTGTCGCGCGAGCGGTTCTGGGGCACGCCGCTGCCGATCTGGACCGACGGCGCCGGCGACTTCATCTGCATCGGCTCCGTGGCCGAGCTCGAGGCGCGCACGGGGCGGAAGCTCGCGGGGCTCGACCTCCATCGTCCGGCGATCGACGAGATCACGTTCGTGCACGAGGGACGCGAATACCGGCGCGTTGCCGAGGTCATCGACTGCTGGTTCGACTCCGGTTCGATGCCGTACGCGCAGTGGCACTATCCGTTCGAGAACCGTGAGACGTTCGAGACGAGCTTCCCCGCGGACTTCATCTGCGAGGCGATCGACCAGACGCGCGGCTGGTTCTACACGCTGCACGCCATAGCGACGATGGTCTCGGACAGCGTCGCGTACAAGAACGTCGTGTGCCTGAGCCACATCGTCGACCAGGACGGCAAGAAGATGTCGAAGTCGCTCGGCAACATCGTCGATCCGTACGACGTCTTCGACTCGGTCGGCGCGGACGCGCTGCGCTGGCACTTCACGGCGCGCGTCGCGCCGGACGTGCAGAAGCGCGTGTCCGTCGACATCATCGCGGATGTCGCAAGCGGCTTCATCAACACGCTGTGGAACACGTACGGCTTCTTCGTGATGTACGCGCGGCTCGACGGCTTCGACGGCTCGCGCACCGTGCCCTACACCGAGCGCCCGGAGATCGACCGTTGGGTGATCTCGCTGCTCGAGGACACGGTCCGCACCGTGACCGACGCGCTCGAGCGCTACGACGCGCTGACCGCGGGGACGTCGATCGAGCGCTTCGTCGACCAGCTCAGCAACTGGTACGTGCGGCGGAACCGGCGGCGCTTCTGGAAGGCCGCGAGCGGCAACGACAAGGATTCGGCGTACGCGACGCTCTACGAGTGCCTCGAGACGCTGACGCGGCTGCTCGCGCCGTTCGTGCCGTTCATCAGCGAGGCGATGTATCAGAACCTCGTGCGGCGCGTGAGGCCGGACGCGCCGGCAAGCGTGCACATGACGGCATGGCCCGAGCATCGTCCGGAGCGGCTCGATGTCGCGCTGCTCGACGAGACGGCGATCGTGCAGCGCGTCGTCGGGCTCGGGCGCGCGGCGCGCAACGAGTCGCGGCTCAAGGTGCGCCAGCCGCTCGCACGGCTCCTCGTGCGCGTGCCGGACGACGCGGCCGAGCGCGCAGTAGAGCGGCACAAGGAGCAGATCCTCGACGAGCTGAACGTGAAGTCGCTCGAGCTCCTCGCGCGGGATGCGGAGCTCGTGAGCTACCGGATCAAGCCGAACCTGCCGCTGCTCGGGAAACGCTACGGGAAGCTGATTCCGGCGATCCGCGAGTATCTCGCGACGGCGGACGCTGCGGCGATCGCGGCGGCCGCCGCGCGCGGCGAGACGCAGCACGCCGAGATCGCGGGGCAGCAGGTCGAGCTTCCGCCCGAAGCGCTGCTGATCGAGACGTCGTCGGCCGAAGGGTTCGCATGCGCGGAGGAGGGCGGCTATCTCGTCGGCCTCGACACGACGCTGACGGACGACCTCAAGCGCGAGGGGCTCGCGCGCGAGCTCGTGCGGGCCGTTCAGGAGGCGCGCAAGCAGGCCGGGCTCGAGGTCGCGGACCGCATCGTGCTCGAGATCGACGGCGACGCGGCGGTTGCGGACGCGCTCGGCGCGCATCGCGACTACGTGATGAGCGAGACTCTCGCGAGCCGCTGGGCGCGGCCGCCCGCCGAGCGTGCGTTCGTCGTCGAGCAGACGGACGGCGAGCCGCGCTGGGTGATCCGGCTCGCGAAGGACGAGAGCGCGCAATGAGCGAACGCGGCTGGTTCTCGTTGCGCGCCGGTGCGAGCGATTGGCTCTGGGTGTCGCTGTTCGTGATCGTGCTCGATCAGGCGACGAAGTACGCGATCACGCGCAACCTTCGGGAGTTCGACGAGGTCGTGCTGCTGCCGGTGCTGAGCCTGATGAGACTGCACAACGAGGGTGCGGCGTTCAGCTTTCTGGACGACGCTTCCGGATGGCAGCGCTGGTTCTTCACGGGCCTCGGCATCGCGGTCAGCATCGGCATCCTCGTCTGGCTGAGACGGTTGCCGGCGCGCGGGCAGGGCATTCTCGCGGCCGGCCTCGCGTTCGTGCTCGGGGGCGCGCTCGGCAACGTGATCGACCGCGTGCTATGGGGGCACGTGATCGATTTCATCCGCGTGCATTACGGCGCCTGGAGCTTCCCGGCGTTCAACGTCGCCGATTCGGCGATCACGGTCGGCGCGGCGCTGATCATCCTCGATAACCTGCTCGAGTGGCGCCGGGAGAGGCTCGCCGGCGAGCGGTGAAATCGGGGTCAGACCCCGATTTCAGCTACCAGCAGCGGCCGCGCGGATCGGGAGATGCGCTTTTGACGCCCTGCGCGTCGACCGAGAACGACGCGCATTCGGCGTCGTCGGTCATCGAGACGCCGTTCCTTCCGCCTCCGGGCGCCGGGGTCGCGGTCGCCGTGTAGCCTTCGGTGAGGCCCCGCTCGTGCGGAACGATCGTCAGCGCGTAGACGCCGTTCTCGCTCAAGTCTCCGGGGAAACCGAGCGCCTCGGGATCGTCCGTATACGTGTTGTGCTGCAGGTACCAGCGTTCCTGATTGGCCTGCAAGCGCAGCAACGCCGCCTTCGCCTCGGTCCGATGCGCGCGGATCGTGTACTGACGATAGCTCGGCACCGCGATCACGCCCAGAATCGCGATGACGACGACGACCATCATCAGCTCGATCAGCGTGACTCCGGCCATCCGCCGCCGGCTCGGGCCCTTCATCGCGGTCACGGACGTCCCGCTCGAAGGACGGCCCGTGCCGTCAATCGACATTCTCCTGCCTCCAGAACGTGCGAACCGGGTTGTTCCCGAAGGTCGTCGGTAGGCAGAAGAGATCGACGCAGACGACGGGCCGAGGCCGGCACGCGTCGCCGACGCAGCTCTCTGGGGCGTCCACCGACGGGAACAGGAACGACACCGCGCTCGGCAGCGAGCCGCGGAACTCGATGGCGCGGCCGTCGAGCGTGAGCTCGTCCTCGTCGATCGACGTGACGAGATGCGTCACGGGCTCGCCGTCCAGAAGATTCATGATGTACAGGCGGTTCGTGCCGAGCCGCGGCTCGCAGCTATCCACGTCCGGATCGGTGTTCGGCGTGAACGTCGTGAAGAACACGGCGTTGTTGAACGTGCGCGCTTCGGCAAGCACCTTTTCGCCGGGACCGAGCCGCAGCATCCAGCCGTCGCTGCCGGGCTCGACCGTCGCGTCCGGGGCGTCGGGATCCGTGATGTCGACGAGATCCGGCTCGGTCAGCACGCGCCGCGACCCGAACTCGGACTGCGTCAAATGCCTGAACGGCGCGTAGTCGCGCAGCGCGTAGAACCTGTTCTCGTTCTCCGTCTCGTTCGGGTGCGCCCTGTAGCCCGAGCCGATCCCGATGTGCAGGAAGCTGCCGGCGCGCGAGCTCACGAGCGCGACATCGGGCGCAGAGTAGAAGCGGCGCGTGTCCGCACGCGTCGGCTCGTCGAGCCCGGCGCTGCCGAGACGGGCGATCACGCCGCCCGTGACGAGGCTCGACGCGGGCTCGCCGTTGAAAATGTCGAAGCGCCAGACCTGACCGCCCATGTCCGCCGCATACATCCGATCGGCGAAGCCGTCCGCGTCGAGATCGATGACCTTGACGTCCGCCGGAATCGAGTAGCGCATGTCGGCGAAATTGCGCGTTGCGTCGGAGCGGGCGCCGTGCCAGATCAGCTCGCCGTTTTGCGAGTCGACGATGTAGAGCGCGTTGCCGACCGTGTCGGTGCGCGGGTCGTGGTTGTCTTGCGCGGGATCGTAGCCGCCCGCGAAGATCACGACGTTCCGAATGTCGCTGCCGACCTTGATCTTGGTCGGCACGGGACTCGACCACGTGTCGCCGAGACCGGGCAGATCGTCGGTATCGAGCCGCCACATCAGCTCCGGCGAGTCGGGGTTCGTGACGTCGAGAGCGTAGTACGCGCGTCCGCCCCGACGCAGGCCAAAGAAGAGGTAGACCTTGTCGCCGCTCGTCGGATCGATGGTGCCGTCGGCGTCGCTGATGACCTGCAGGCGCAGGTTGCCGTCGATGCCGTAGTGCTTCTGCGCAGAAGCGTCGTTCGCGAGCAGACGCGCCTGATCCGCCAGAAACTCGGGCGCGACGAAGGCCCACTTCTCGACGCCGGTCGATGCGTCGATCGCGTGCAGGAAGCCGTCGTTCGTCGCGAAGAACACGACGGCGTCCGGAGAGCTCGGCGTGCCGCCGTACACGAGCGACGCGGGCTGCGAGTGCAACGGATCGCCGAGCCGACGCCGTGGCTCGGTTCGATCGCCGTCGCCGTCGATGTCGCCGACGTCCTCGCCCCTGATGAACCGAATGACGGCGCTCCGCTGCTCGTCGCTCTCGACACCCAGCACGTCCCGCGTGAGCAGGCCGTTTTCCGTTCGGATCGCGTTGCTCGATGCGGTGAGGATGCGGTTGTCGTTTTCCGGAAAGTAGGTGAAGACACGCCGCGTCGCGGGCGACGGGAGCCGATTGGCGGCACCGCCGAGCGTGACACGCTGGCCGTCCGGGTCCTGCGACCAGAAGCTCTGCGCGTCCGGCGAGAAGAATCCGGTCTCGTCGACGGCGGGCCGCCCGTTCGCGTCGACGATGATCGCGTCCTCCGCGCGGAGCCGGTACTTCTTCAGGTTTCCGGGCCAGTGAAACGTCTGGCTCGGCTGGAACACCGTGATGAAGAGTTCGTTCAGGTGCTGCGTGCGATTGAAGCTGTTGACGGATACCGCCGGTGCCGTGAAGGTCGCCTGCGTCTCGAGGATCGCGGTGACGATGTTCGTCAGCACGCGCGACAACGACTGCGTGTCGTTTGCGAGGTAGTAGCGCCCGCCGCCTTGCTCCGCCGTCGTCGCGAGGAGCGGCAGATCGGCCGCGAAGCCGATCATGTAGGTCACGACGTTCTGCTTGCCGTCGAGGTGCGGAGCGAGATCGATCTCGTGGAGATAGCGCGCGAGCTCGGGCAGGCACGTTCCGTCACCCGAGCCGGCACATGGACCTGCGAGCGCGGCGAAGTTCGGCAGGGAAGGTGCCAGGGTTGCAGCATCCGTGTCGTTGCTCGGCTCGCCGTCCGTCAGATACACGATGTAGTTCTTCTGACAGGGCGCTGCGACCGGCGTCTGGTAGTTGCCGTCCGCGTTCACGCCGACATCGTCCGATCCGAAGTGCGGAGGCATCCCGAGGAAATAGCGGGCGGCCTCGTACAGCGTCTCGGCCATCGGCGTCACGCCCGACGGAGCGAGCCCGTCGATCGCTGCGAGCAGCGCGGCACGATTCGCCGTCACGTCGCTGACCGGATGCACGAGACGGCCGCCGTTGCTCGCATTGAAGCGCATCAGCCCGATGTTGACGCCGTTGATGCTGCCGGCGAGGGCAGTGGCGACGTCCTTGACGACCTGCATCCGGGTCGTAGAGGTCGCCGGCCCGTGATACCAGTTCAGGTAGTTCGCGGAATAGAGCGTACGTGTGCGGAAGCCGTACCAGTTGATTTCGTCTGCCTGGGACGCGCTCCAAGGGTTGTCCGAATCGCCGTCGGCCGCGTAGACGCGCGTCGTGCTCGAGCCGTCGCCATGCTCTCCGCGATCGTCTTCGCACTCGACGAGCCCTTCATGGTCGTCCGACGAAAGGTTCTTCCAGCGCGACTCTGCAACGCTGTATTGCGCGATATGATCCGTCAGACGGCCCGCCCCGAACGCGAAGGCCTCTCGAGCAGCGTCACAGACGAGGGCCGACTCCTCGATCCATCGCCCCGTGGAGCACGTTGGCGGGTTTCCTGCGTCGTCGCGCCAGTAGATGCGGCCGGCTACGCAGTCGCCCAGGTACGTCCTCCCGGGGTCGTACGCGGCCTGACTCTCGACGATGCCGTCCATGCTTCCCGACGTGTCGATGATGAAGAGGACGTTCGGAGGCGGCACGCTTCCCGCGTAGTTGACGAAGAGCTCCGTGTCGTCCGCTACGACGAGAGGCCCACCGGCGAGCGACGCACACAGCAAACCGCCCAAGAGTGCGAGGCCGCGATGTTTCGTAGCGCTCATCGAATTCCCCCCAAGCTCCGTGCTCCGACGCCGCTCGACACGCTGGTCATTCTCGGGTGCGCATGACTCGACAGAGGCCGCCGAGCTCAGTCCTCGGCGAAGTCGTCGAGCGCAAGCCGCGTCACGCGCTTCGTCTCGAGGTCGTAGAACACATAGACGGCCGCCTCTCTCGCGCGCCCGGACGCGGTCAGGAGGCTCGCCGCCTGGATGAAATCCGAAAACGGCAGAGCCGCGCCGTCGACCAGATACACGGTGCGATTGTCGACGCCGAGCGACGTGGGCGGGCACGTCGAGCACGGCGGGAACGTCACGAACCCGGCCGTGCTGGCGGGCAGCACGACATCGGCGAGCATCGCCTCGTAGGCGCCCTCGATGAGCTCGAGAACGCGGGTCGCAGACGCGCCGCCGGCGGCGCACAGCGCGCCGGTCGCAACGAACGCGCAAAGAACACGGATTTTTTTCTTCATCGTGTCTTCCCCGGACTCACGGCGTTTGCCCCCGACGCACCGCTCAAGGCCCTCCGGGGCCGACGACGTAAAAGCCCTGCCTGTGCGTCGACGTGGCCCCGCGAGGGGCGCGCCCGGTCGCGACGACGTCGAAGTGGAAGGCCTGCACGCTGCCCGTGCCGACGCCGAGACTGAACGCGGCCTCCGGTACTCCGGTCGCTTCCCGGAACATCGTCTGAACCTCGACCTCGGCGTCGCCGACGGCGATCGTCTCCGGCGGTGTCGTCTCGAACGTGAACGTGCCGCGCGAGATCGCGATGTCGATGCCGGTTTCGGCCGCCTGGAACGCTTGCTGCTGCGCCTGCGCGTTGCCGGCCATCGCGAGCTCGAGCGTCGCGGTGCTCATGCCCGACACGCCGAGCACGGTCATCACGAGGAGAAGCACCAGGCCGACGAAGAGCGCCGCGCCCGTCTGTCGCGATCGCGGCGCGGCGACGCGCGTCCGGCAACGTGATTCGGTCATACTGCGGGCCTCGCATTGCGAAGGTAAATCGTCTTCGACACGACGATTCGTCTGTAGCCGTCGTTCGGCGCAGGAATGCTCACGTCGGCATACTCGTACGTCGATGTGTCCTGGAATCCGACCTCGGGATACTCCGAGCGCAGCCGCAGCCAGATCCGCACGGCGAGGACCCGCACATCGGGATTCGCGGCCGTGTCGAGCAGCGGGTCGCCCGGATTCACGTATCGATCCACCGAGCCGCGATTCGGCGAGCCGGGTGGGTCCGTGTCGATGCCGAACTGAACCTGCATGTCCTCCACGCCGGGCAGCACCTCACGGTCCTCGATGCGCGGACCGTCGATCAGTGTCTTCACGCGCAACGACGGCACGAGGTTGCCCGGGGTCGACAGCGTGGACGTCTCGCTGACGTAGTAGCCGTTGACGACGAGCCGATACGTCTCCGAGTTCTCGTCCGTGTAGCCGGTCGGAAGCGTCGCGCCGACGAACAGGCTGCTGTCGAGGAAACGGGCCGACTGGACTTGCAGCCGATTCACCGCCGGCGGCTCGCTCTCGTCGGCGACGCGCCGGACGATGAGCGTATCGGCGCCGCTCGCGGGCCGGTTCTCGTACGCCGTGCAGCTCCACGGGTAGCCGTTGTTCGAGCCGTCGATCGGCGCGTCGAGATGAATCGTCCAGTTGGTCCCGCAATCGCCGGCAATGGCGAACGCCGTCGAGGCAGGCTCGTCGGGTCTTGCTCGCCCCTGAACCTTTTCGGGACGCGTCGTGAGTCCAAAGTAGCTCGCCATCCGCACGTCGGGCTCGAGGGCGTCGAGCACGAAGCGCGCGTTCTCCTGCAGTCGAGACGCCGAGTCGGAAATACGGAACGTCTCGCGGCTCTGCACGAAGACGGTGATCGCACCGATCAGCAGGAAAGAGCCGATCGCGAGCGCGACCATCAGCTCGATCAGCGTCATGCCGGCCGTTGCGCGCACGAACGCCGCGATCGGCCGGTTCTCGACGGCTCGAAGATCGGGCTTCATCCGTCAGAACTCCGGCACCTGGATCGTCACGGAGTGGGTGAGCGTGCCTTCGGTCGGCTCGGTCCAGCTCACGCTGATCGTGTAAGTGGGCGGGTTGGCCGCGCCGTTGTATGCGACGCTTCCTGTGCCGTCGGGTAAGACGCGCGCGAGCTGGGCCTGCCATACGAAGAGGTCGTGCGCGGCCATCTGCTCGGGCGTGCAGTCGACCCCGCCGCTTCCGCTTTCGCTGCTTTGCGGATCGCACTCGTTGTTCTCGGCCGTGCCCGTGTAGGCGGCACCGCCGAGACGATTGACACGGATGCGGTCCGCCATGTCACCCGCGAGGTTCACCGCCTGCGTGCGGAGCTGTGCGCTGCGGCTCGCCGCGAGGCTGTGTCCGTGCAGCGCGGCGATGCCGAGCATGCCGACGGAGAGCACGACGAGCGCGACCATGGCTTCGAGCAGACTGAAGCCGCGGACGCGCGGAAACGCGGGCCGCATGCTGCTCGTCGTATCGTGAAACTGCGTGAGGGCAGGTGGCCTCGCAGGGATTCGCACCAACGGCACGGCCTCGGTCGTCCCGATGTGCTTCATGCCGAGCATTCCGCAGAAAGCTCTGCGACGGCGGCCTCGACGAAATCCTTGTCGGAGCGGATCGCGCCTCTCCCGGTCGGATCGACCACTACGACCCGCGCCGCCAGCCGGCCGCCTGCCTCGACGCGCGTTCCTCGATCGTCGCAGAACACGAAGCGCGTCTGTGCGGAAGACCGAGGGAAGCCCGTAGCGCTGTACGTCACGACGGCATCGTCCATCCAGATCCGAAGACGACCACCGGGCGCTGAGCCTCGCAGCAGCACGAAGTCGTCCCCGTCGACCTCCGCGTCGCCGTTCTCGTCCACGAAGACGACGAACGCGCCTCTGGGGTCCGCGCTGCACTCGGGCGATCCTGCGAAAGGATCCGCGGTGACACACAGCGTGACCGGCGTTTGCCGCTTCACCGCCTCCGATCGGGCGAGCAGCGTCCCCGTCACGAGATCGTTCACGGCCGCGGCCATCGCGTTCGAGCGTTGGAAGTTGGTGAAGCTCGGCACGGCGAGGCCGAGCACGACGCCGGCGACGACGACGGCCATCATCAACTCCCAGAGCGTGAAACCGTGCTGTCGCGTCTTCATGGACCGCGACTATATAGCCGTTTCTGTGACTTGTGCACGGTTCCGCGATGGCGCGTCCAAAACGTGCGACGAGCGGTCGCAAGGGCCGGCCGAGCGGCGTGAAGGGGCGGTGCCGGAGCGCGGCGCCGAACGTCATGGCGCGCACCGGAGCGCCCGGCCGGGCCCAGCTTCGGCGATGCGGGGCCGGCCCGTGTAGCTCACGACGACCGCACGCGCCGCGACGTCGCCGCGCCGGTCGCAGAACGTGACCGTGCCGTTCGTGCTGCGCGCGCGAAACGGCCGGAACTCGAATAGTTGCCGATTCGACGAGATCGAGAGGCGCTCCGACGGCCGATACGCCCGAATCAGCGGCTCCTCGGCGGACCGGTGCGGGGGCCGCCGGCCGTCCTCGTTGACGAAGACCATGAAGCCGTGGTCGTAGCGGATCTCGTCGCCGCCGCAGTGCTCGAAGTCGATGGTCTTGCACAGGACGACGGGGCGTGCCCGCTTCGCCGCCTCGCTCCGCGCGAGCTGGACCGCCCCGACGAACGCGTTGACGGCCGACGTCCGCTCGGCGTCGAGCCGAAGGTGCCCCAGTGCCGGCAGGCCGAGCCCGAGCGCGACCGCGGTCACGGCGATCGCGACGAGCAATTCCCAAACTGTGTAACCGCGGAACGGCATCCTTGCCCTCCCGGAGCCGATCCGGCTCCTCTCCGGGGGCAACGTACGGCCGGTCCGCGCGCGAAACGAGCGCAATTTCGCCGCAATTCGCGGATAATCCGGCTCGTCCGGCTGTCAGAAGGGCGAGTCCGCGGGTAGCATTTCCGCGATTTCGCTAGGTATACTTGGCAACCACTTGATTTTATGGAAAGCACTGTGACGCGCGAGCGCCTTTCCGAGATGCTGTCCGCGCGAGGGGTCTTCCCGACGCCGCAGCGCCTCGATATCGCGGAGGTCGTGCTGGCGAAGCCGCAGCATCTTTCGGCCGATCAGATCATCGCCAGGATGCGGCGCGCGGGCTCGCGCGTCTCTAAGGCGACCGTCTACAACACGCTGAACCTGTTCTGCGAGCGCGGGCTTTTGAAGACCGTCGAGGTCGACCCGAGCCGGCTCTTCTACGACTCGACGATCGAGCCTCACCATCATTTCTTCGACGTCGAGACCGGCGAGCTGGTCGATATCCCACTCCACGGCGTGCAGCTTGCGCTCGATGCGCCGCTGCCCGAAGGCACGGAGCAAGTCGGCGTCGACGTCGTCGTTCGCGTTCGGCGCGTCCCTTCGCAGCGGAAGATCTAGGTTCGCGTCGACCAGAGCGGCGTCGGATCACATTCCGCTCGACACGGGCGAGTAATTCGCTAGAATGGCGCGCCTCGGCCGCCCGCCATACGTGCCGGTGTAGCTCAGCTGGTAGAGCAACGCATTCGTAATGCGTGGGTCGATGGTTCGAATCCGTCCACCGGCACCAAATCTTCAGAGCCTGAACAGGAACTCCTGCATTCCGTTGCGCAGCAGCCTTGCGCGCTCGACGGTGTATCCGTGCATGCAGTTCGCGAGATCCTCGGGCGAGTAGCGCGGCGACTCCCGCTCGGGCTGCGGCGGCGCGACGTTCATGAGCCTCTGCCCGTCGACCGGCACGAAGATGCCGGGCTTCGCCGACATCTTGCTCGATGAGTACGCGATCAGCGCGTGCGCGAATGCGCCGCGACGTGCGCGCTCCGCGACGGCCGTCATGACCGCCGACAACGCTGGCCGCTTCAAGTAGTTCAATAGATCCCAGCAGAGCACGACGTGCGCGCCGTCGCCGTGCCGAGGCGGCAGCAGGCGCTCGGCGCGTTCGCGCAGCAGCTCGGGCTCCTCGACGCCTTCGAACTGATCGAGCCCCTCGGCGAGGTCGACGATGTCGAGACGCGCGCGGAGCTGACCGAAGAGTGCAAGGGTCTCGGTGCGCGCGGGGCCGAGATCGAGCACGACGCACCGCTCCTCGATGGCCTGGAGCCGCTCGATCAGCGAAGCGAACAGTGGCGCATTCAAAGGCTCTGCGCCGGAGGGTTTCGCTGGCACGGTAAACCGCCCGGGTGCGTTCACGGCGTCATTCGATTCAGGATTGGAGGCGGCCGGCGGTCGCGCGTGCGGCCGTCGGCCAAGTCGTGGAGTGTAGCGCCTTTCGCGCCGCGCTTCCCGGTTTAGCGCTTGACGCCGGAAGCGGCTTCCGGCTTCGCGTCGCTCTTGTTTTGCGCGGGCGGCTGCTGGGTGCTCACGGCAGGAGCGGGGGCGCTGCCGCGGCGCTTGCCGAGCGCCGCCTCGATGGCCTGGGGATCCATCTCGATCGAGCCCTTGAAGCGGGCTCCGTCCTCGAGGCTGATCCGCGGGGACGTGATGTTGCCGCGTACCTGCGCGCTCTTGCGGATGCAGACGCGCTCCGAGCCGAACAGGTCGCCTTCCATGTAGCCTTCGACGTATACCGAGTGCGCGAAGACATCCGCGTTGACCTTGCCCTGTGCGCCGATCGTCAGCGTGTTGTTGCGCAGCTGCACCGTGCCGTTGACCTCGCCTTCGATGATGAGGTCTTCCTCGCCGCGAAGGTCGCCGTCGATGTGGATGGACGGGCCGATCACCGCCGCCTCCCGCGGAGCCGCCGGTGCGCGCCGCGCGGCGGGCTCTGCCGCGGGGGCCGCCGGCTGCGGAGCCTTGGCCTGCGTCCCCGAATCCTGCCCTTTGTCCGCGCTCTTCTTGCCGATATCGAACATTTCGTGCCCCCCAGGTGCGTACGCACCTCGATTGAACATTCCGCAAATGCGCACCCGAGCAGGGCGCACCAGCAGCCAATCTTTCCGGTCGCGGGATCGACACGCATGACCGGTCCGCCGTGGGCGGCCGCCTCGGAGGGTTGCGCGGGTCCCCACTAGGAGAAGCGACGCACGGCCGCAGCGCACTTGCCGGCCCGGACGACGGACCGGATCATGCGCTGACGGCGGGATCCGAAGTGCAAAGCATTGGCCGATAAACTGGAGGCTTACTAACATAATTTCCGCGGCCGGGACAAGTTGTCGGCAGACGACGACTATGGGCCAAGTCGACCGCCCTGGAAGGCGGCGGCGCGACGCCTTTCGGCACGAATCTCGCTGCGCCGGCCGCGTCCGGCCCGAACGCGGCGGGAGGAGCAGGCTCTAAGCGCACAGCCTCGGAGAGATCGTTCCAGAGAAACGGAGGGGTGACCTTGCGAATCGACAAACGGGCTCTGCTGTCCGAGGGCCTCACGCTGCTCGCGCTCCTCGCGCTGATGACCGCGGCCCGCTCGTCGCTGGCCGACCATTACTACGTGCCGAGCGGCTCGATGGAGTACACGCTGCTGCCCGGCGACCGCGTGATCGTCGACAAGACCGCCTACGGGCTGCGGATTCCGTTGACGACGATCGACATCCTCGACGGCGATCCGCCGCAGCGCGGGGACATCGCCGTCTTCGACTCGCCCCGGGACGGGACGCGGCTCATCAAGCGGATCGTCGCCGTCGGCGGAGACCTCGTCTCCGTGCAGAACGGTCTCCTGACGGTCAACGGCCGGACCCTCGACACGCCGATCGGCCCGTACTCGGCGCTTTCCCGCTTCGGCGACCGCGAGTCGCTGCTCAATCTCGAGGACGGCGGCGGGCCGGACCTGCCGCCGCAGCGGGTGCCGGAAGGGATGGTGCTCGCGCTCGGCGACCATCGCGGCAGCAGCCTCGACGGGCGCCACTGGGGCTTCCTCCACGAGAGCGAGCTCTACGGCAAGGCCATCGCCGTGTACTACCGGCGAGGCGAGGGGTTCACGTGGCAGCGGCTATGATCTTTCCGCGAGCCGCGTGACGCACCGATCCACATCGACCTCGAACGTCACATGACGGTCGAGCGCCTTGAGGTCCGTCGGCAGCGCGGCGAGCTCCGCCGCGCAGTGCGCACGAATCCGGTCGAGATCCGGCAGATCGGCAACGAGCTGCCCGCGCCGCAGCACCGGCACGAGTAGCGGCTCCCCGTCGCGCGGCTCGGACACGAGCGTCACGACGTCGCGCTCGATGCGTCCGTCCGGCCCGCGGCGACGATAGACCTGCTTGCGGCCCGGCAGCGTCTCCTTGCCGGGCGAGCGTTTCCGGCGCGGCCGTCCCGCGTACTCCTGAAGCTTGTACGCGCAATCGAGCGCGGGCGCGTCCGTCGACGCGTCGAGCGCGGTGCCGATGCCGTAGCCATCGATCGGCGCCTGCCGCGCGACGAACCCGGCGACGTCGAGCTCCGTCAGGCCGCCGCTGACGAAGATGCCGATCCGACCGCCCGGCGCGGCATCGAGGATCCGGCGCACCGAGCGCGACAGCGCTTCGAGATCGCCGCTGTCGATCCGCACCGAATGGATCGCGAGCCCGTCCGCGCGGAGCCGGGCCGCGAGGTCGACGACCTGCCGGGCTGCGGCCTCCGTGTCGTACGTGTCGATCAGGAGCACGACCGGGCCCCGGTGTCCGCGCGCGAAGCGCTCGAACGCGCCGACCTCGGAGTCGTGCGCCTGGATGTACGAGTGGGCCATCGTCCCGAAGATCGGGATCCCGAAGAGCGGCCGCGCGATGACGGTCGCCGTCCCCGCGAATCCGGCGATGTAGCTCGCCCGCGCGGCGAGCACGGCGGCTTCCGCTCCGTGGGCACGGCGCATGCCGAAGTCGACGAGCGTCGCGCCCTTCGCCGCGAGCACGAAGCGGGCGGCCTTCGACGCGATCAGGGTCTCGAAGTGCACGAGGTTCAGCAGCCGGGTTTCGATGAGCTGCGCTTCCGGCAGCGGGGCCGTGACGCGCACGACCGGCTCGCCCTGAAAGCACACGGTCCCCTCCGGGATCGCGTCGACGTCGCCCGTGAACTCGAAGCGCTCGAGGTATGCGAGAAAACGGTCGTGAAAGAGCCCCGCGTCCGCAAGCGCGTCGAGCTCCGCCGGGCCGAACGAGAGATTCCTGAGGTAGTCGACGAGTTGCTCGAGGCCGGCGACGACGAGGAAGTTCCGTGTCGGCGGCAGCCGGCGGAAGAAAAGCTCGAAGACGGCCTCGTCGTGCATGCCGCCGTCGAAATACGACTGCAGCATCGTGAGCTGGTAGAGGTCGGTGAGCAGCGGGCTCGTCGCCCAATCGGCGCGCCGCTCGGTCATTCAGCGTCTCCTGGCGCGGGTCACCGCACGTCCGACGAGTCGGCGAGCCTGATGCCGGCGCGCACGCACTCGTCGCGAAGCGCGGCATCGCCCGAAGGATCGATGGAACGGGTCAGGTCCCACAGGATCGTGGCCCCGAAGCCGAGCTCGCGCGCATCCTGCGCGGTCCAGAGCACGCAGTAGTCGCGAGCGAGGCCGCAGACGAACACGTGCTCGACGCCGCGCTCGCGGAGGTAGCCCGCGAGCCCCGTCGGGGGGCGCTCGCCTTGCGCGTTCCAGTTGTTGCGGAAGGCGCTGTACGAGTCGACGGCCGGGTCTGTCGCCTTGCGGATGATCGCCGAGACCGTTTCCCATGGAAGCCCCCGGGCGAGCTCCGCACCTGCCGTCCCCTGGACGCAGTGGTCGGGCCACAAGACCTGCTCGCGGCCGTAGAGCTCGATGCGATCGAAGGGCTTGCGCCCGGGGTGCGACGATGCGAACGAGACATGCCCGGGCGGATGCCAGTCCTGCGTCGCGACGACGAGCGGGAAGCGCCGGGAGGCCAGGAGCGCCGCGAGCGGCTCGAGGATCGCATCACCGTCCGCGACGCCGAGCGCGCCGCCGGGCAGGAAGTCCGGCTGCACGTCGGCGACGATCAACGCTTCCCCGCTCACGCCGCTCAATTTACGCGCGCCGCGTGACGTCCGGAAGCGGCGCGCACTACGTATCGATGCGCTTGTCCGTCGGCGCTCCGCGCCGGAGCAGCATCAGCGCGCCGCGGAGGCGAGCCGCGAGCTCGGTGACGAGCACCGGATCGGCGCTCGGTGCGGCAGGCAGCACGAGAAGCCCGGCGTGCGCGGCGTACGCGGCGAGCGTGGGCGCATCGACGCGGCCGGCCTCGAGCGGCGCATAACCTCCGAGGCGCACGCCGAGCTCGACGAGCTCGCGTGCGAGCGCCTCGGGCGTGCGGCGGCGCGCCGCGTCGAGGACCGTGAGCCGCGCGCCGGTGCGGCGCGCGATGCGGAGCGCCGCCGCGAGCGGCGAATCCATGGCGGTGCCGGGCGCCGGCTCGTCCGTGACGACGACGATGTCTGCGCCGCGCGGGCGTGCCGGCGTCAGCACGAGCGTCCGAAGCGGCGCCTGCGGTGGCAGCGCGGTCCAGATCTCGAGCGCTTCCAGCACGGCGCCGGCCTCGACGACGAGCGCATCGGCGCGCTCCGCAGCGCGCGCGAGGGCGGCGCGGCGCTCGTCGCGCACGGTCTCGAGCGCGACCCTGACGCCGAGCCGTGCGCTCTCGGCCTCGAGCGCTCTGCGCCACTCGGCCGTGCGCGCGCGAAGCTGACGCTCGAGGGCCGCGAGATCGAGCCGCCGCTCGAGGCCCGAGAGCACGATCTCGCGCGCGAGTCCCGAGCCCGCGTGCGCGAGGAGGGCAGGGTCCTCGACGACGAGACCGACGATCTCGGGCGGCGCTTCGCCCAAGAGGTACCGATAGAGCGCGAGCTCGATCCGCGTGTCCGCGGTCGCGGACAGCGCGACCAGTATGCGTGCGTGCCGCTCGATTCCGTTCGTGCTCATCGTGCCTTCGTGGCCGTGACCTTGGCTTTGTGGCCGGGACGCCGCTTGCGGAGGATCTCCTGGCTCATCTGCTCGCGCTTCGCCGCGAACTCCTGTAGCCGCTGCTCGACGCGATGGTTCACCGTGTCCGGCGGGAAGCGGCCGCGCGCGTTGCGCGTGCCGGCCGGCACGCCGGTGAGGAGCGTGATTGCGTCGTCGACGGTCGAGATCGGATACACGTGGAACAGCCCGGCCCGCACCGCGTCGACGACGTCCTCGCGCAGCATCAAATGCTTCACGTTGTCCTTCGGGATCAGCACGCCGTGCTCACCGGTGAGCCCCCGCCGCTTGCACGTATCGAAGAAGCCCTCGATCTTCTCGTTCACGCCGCCGATCACCTGCACCTCGCCGTGCTGGTTCACCGAGCCCGTGACCGCGAGGGACTGCTTGATCGGCAGCTCGGCGAGGGCGGAGAGAAGCGCGCACGTTTCGGCGACCGATGCGCTGTCGCCCTCGACGCCGCCGTAGCTCTGCTCGAAGACGAGGCTCGCGTGCATCGACAGCGGCGTGTCCGACGCGTAGCGTGCGCCGAGATAGGCCGACAGGATCAACACGCCCTTCGAGTGGATCGCGCCGCCGAGCTCGATTTCCCGCTCGATGTCGACGACCTGGCCGTCGCCGATCCGCACGTTCGCGGTGATCCGGGTCGGCTGCCCGAAATGGAATCCGCCGAGCCCGTACACCGAGAGGCCGTTGATCTGGCCGACCTTCGCGCCGGACGTGTCGATCAGCAGGTCGTTGCGTTCGATCTCCTCCTGGATCTCCTCGCGCAGCCGGTCGAGCCTGCGGACCTGTGCGTCGATCGCCTGCCGCACGTGGCGGCGCTCGACGACCGGCGAGCCGTCGCGCTCGGCCCAGAAGCTCGCTTCGCGCAGCAGGTCCGCGACGTCGCGCATCCGCGTCGTGAGCTTCTCGGAATCGCCGATCAGGCGCGCGCCGTGCTCGATCACGCGGGCGACCGCGTCCGCCGTCAGCGGCAGCAACTTGTCGCGGCGGGCGAGGGCGGCGATCAGGCGGCCGTAGAGCCGCGTGTTCTCGTCGGTGCGGTCGATGCGGTTCTCGAAGTCGGCCGCGACCTTGAAGAGGTCCGCGAAATCGGGATCGAGCTCGCACAGCAGGTAATAGATGAGCCGCTCGCCGATCAGCACGATCTTCAGATCGAGCGGGATCGGCTCGGGCTCGAGCGACACGGTGCTGACGAGACTCAGCATCTCGCCGGCCGTTTCGATGCGGATCTCCTTCGCGAGCAGCGCGCGCTTCAGAGCCGTCCACGCGAACGGCTCGGAGAGCACACGATCCGCATCCAGGATCAGGTACCCGCCGTTCGCGCGGTGCAGCGCGCCCGGACGGATCATCGTGAAGTCGGTGACGAGCGCGCCGAAGTGCGCGGCGTACTCGATGCGCCCGACGAGGTTCGCGAGGCTCGGATGCTGCTCATAGACGATCGACGCGCGGCCGTCGCCTCCGTGGTCGACGACGACGTTCACCGCGTAGCGGCGCAGCGCCACGTCCGGCGTCGGCATCGGACGCGCGACGCCCGGCCCGAGCATCGGCACGAGCTGCGGAGCCATCGGCGGCTCGGGGGGCCGGAAGAGGTGCGCGTTCTCGAGCACGTCCTCGCGGACTCGGGCGAGGTGGCGCAGCACGTCCGGCAGCTCCGCGTACTTCGCTTGCAGCTCCGCGATCGCGGGCCCCGCGACCGATTCGGTGACCTCGCGGTTCAGCTTCTTCACCCGCTCGCGCCGCTCCTTCTGCCACTCCGGCAGCTTCTCGATGTGCTGCCGAAGCTTCTCGGAGACGGCGGACATCGCCTGCTTGATGCGCTCCTGCTCGGCCGCCGGCAGCTTCTCGAACGCGGCGTCGCTCAGGAGCTCGCCGTTGAAGATCGGCGCGAGCGCGAAGCCGTGCGGCGTGCGCATCAGGCTCACGTTCTCGCGCCGCGCTTCCTGCTGCAGCGCCTCGAGCGCGCTCGAATGCCGGTCCTCGAGCTCCTGATCGATCTCGGCGACGCTGTTCCGGTAGTGCTCGCTCTCGAACGCGGCGGGGATCGCCTCGCGGAGCTCGTCGACGAGCCGCTGCATGTCGGTCTTGAGCGCGGTGCCGCGACCCGGCGGGAGCTTGAGCGCGATCGGCTTGCGCTCGTCGTCGAAATTGTGGACGTAGCACCAGTCCGGGCATTCGGGCGGCGTCGGCGCGCGATTGCGCAGGAACTCCTCGACGATCGCATGCCGGTGGCTGCCGGACGGGCCGAGCACGAAGACGTTGAAGCCGTCCTTGCGGATCCGGACGCCGAAATCGAGCGCCTCGACCGCACGTTCCTGGCCGACCGCGAGGCCCGGATCGTCGAGCTCGTCGGTCGTCGAGAAGCCGAGCGATGCCGGGTCGCAGCGTCGGTACAAGGCGTCCGGGTCGAGTCGTCGCGGACGCACCGGTTTCGGTTTCTGGTTCGCGGGTCTCGGTTTGCGGTTCTTCGCCATTCTTTCTCGCTTTCCTTGCCAAGCCTGCGGTCGGAGCCCGCCGGCCGCGGGCGCCTCATTTGAACATGGAACGCGGCGTGCCGGTGGTCTGACCGTCGGCCTCGACCTGTGGCACGATGGGGCCGTCACGCAACCAGGAGGGTTCGGAAGCCGTGGCGGTTCGGAAGGTATTGCGGATGGGGCATCCGGTACTGCGCCAGCTGGCGCGGCCGGTCACGGCCGAGGAGCTCCGCTCGGACGCGCTCCGCGCGCTCGTTGCGGACATGATCGACACGCTGAAGGACTACGGCGGGATCGGCCTCGCCGCGCCGCAGGTGGGCGAGTCCATCCGGCTCGCGCTGATCGAGATTCCGGACGGCCTGACCCGCTATACGACGACGGAGCCGATGCCGCTCACCGTGTTCGTGAACCCGACGATCGAGGTCGTCGATCCGGAGACGGCGGGCTACTGGGAAGGGTGCCTGTCGATCCCGGGGCTGCGCGGTTACGTCGAGCGGCCGCAGCACGTGCGCGTGCGTTACACGGATCTCGACGGCGACGAGCACGTGCTCGAGCTCAAGGGCTTCCTCGCGACCGTTTTCCAGCACGAGTTCGACCACCTCGACGGCACGCTATACGTCGACCGGATCAAGGATTCGCGGCTCCTCGCGTTCGACCAGGAGTTCGAGCGCTATCTCGCGCCTCGCCAGGCCGCGTGAGCGCCGAGCCGCAGTGGAAGATTAAAGGGCGCCCGCCGGCACCACGCATGCGGGATGCCGACGGGCGGTCGGATTCGAGGCGGTTAGCGGGGTCCGGATCGACTTCGGCAGGCCGCGTCCGGGACGGACGCGCCGTCATCGGCTGACGGAGCTCGGCGCGCCGGGCAGGGGCCGAGCCTCTGGAACGAGAAACACTGCATCGACACGTGGCCGGGACGATTTCCGCGCCGGCGCTCAGGGCCGGCCGGCACTCGAACTTCGAAGGTTGGTTAAAGACCGATTATTAGCGTCGTCTACCAGCGATTGCCGCCGTAGCCGCCGCGGCCGCCGCCGCCGTGACCGCCGTTGCGCGGCTTCTGCGGGCGAGCCTCGTTGACCGTCATCGGGCGGCCGCTGTAGTCCGCTCCGTTGAGCTTGTCGATTGCGGCCTGAGCCTCGGAGTCGCTCGACATCTCGACGAAGCCGAAGCCCTTGCTGCGGCCCGTATCCCGGTCCGTGATCAGCTTGGCGGATTCGACCCTGCCGAACGGCGAGAACTTCTCGATCAGATCTTCTTCCGTGGCGGAGAACGGCAAATTGCCAACGTACAGTTTTCTGCCCATTTGACCTCCTTCAAAGGCGATGGAAACCGTCAACGGAGGATATGGGCAGGATGCCCGTAGACTCGGATGAACGGTTTAGGCGAATGGGATTCTACCGCAGGTTCCGTCCACGCGCTAAATATTCGTACGTCCGAGTCGGAGCGGCAGGTATTCGACGCGTGTTGCGCACCCCGTCCTCGTGGGCTACTTTGTTCGGCTCTTTCGAACGTTTCCACGCCGTCTCCTTCAGCCTCGCTCTCGCCGGGGATGATTGGACGCGGAACCCAGCCGAAGAATAAGGAGGTTCGAGAAATGTCAGCCCAGCCTTTCACTCTGCCGCCGCTGCCGTGGGCAGAGGATGCGCTCGCGCCCGTGATCTCGAAGCAGACGATCGAGTTCCATTACGGCAAGCATCATGCCGCCTACGTGAACAATCTGAACGGCCTCGTTGCGGGCACGGACATGGCGGACATGTCGCTCGAAGAGATCGTTCGCAAGGTAAAAGACCAGCCGGACAAGAAGGGCATCTTCAACAACGCCGGCCAGGTGTGGAATCACACGTTCTTCTGGAACTCCCTCGCGCCGAAGCGCACGGAGCCGAGCAAGGCGCTCGCCGACAAGATCAACGAGACGTTCGGCGGCATGGCGCAGTTCGAGGAGCAGTTCGTCAAGGCCGCGACCGCGCAGTTCGGCAGCGGCTGGGCGTGGCTCACGCTGGACGGCGGCAAGCTCGCGATCGAGACGACCTCGAACGCGGATACGCCGATGGCCCACGGCAGGCGCTGCCTCCTGACCGTCGACGTGTGGGAGCACGCCTATTATCTCGACTACCAGAATCGCCGACCCGATTTCCTGAAGGCGGTCGTCGGCGAGCGCTTCAACTGGAAGTTCGCCAGCGAGAACTTCGAAGCCGGCTCCTGAGGGCTCGGGAATCCGATGCGGCGCGGCTTGCCGCGCCGCGCTAGGCTCGGTTGATCCATGCGCAGCGCCCTGCAATGATGGCGCTTCGCGCGGTTGAGCCCGTTCCATCATTTCTTATATTCGAGAGCATCATGGCGAAGATCCTCGGCGGCATCGCGACGTCGCATACACCGACCATCGGTTTCGCGCTGGACACGAACAAGCAGGCGGACCCGGTCTGGAAGCCCATCTTCGAGGGCTACCGTCCCGTTCAGGAGTGGCTGAAGGAGAAGAGCCCCGATGTGCTCTTCTTCATCTACAACGATCACGTCACTTCGTTCTTCTTCGATCACTACTCGCATTTCGCGCTCGGCGTCGGGGATCTGTATCCGGTCGCGGACGAGGGCGGCGGCCCGCGGGCGCTGCCGCCGGTGAAGGGCCACCCGGCGCTCGCGCATCACATCGCGAAATGCCTGACCGCCGACGAGTTCGACCTGTCGTACTTCCAGAACCGCGGCCTCGATCACGGCGCGATGTCGCCGCTGTCGGTGCTGTGGCCGCACGAGCCGGATTGGCCGGGGAGCATCGTGCCGCTCCAGGTCGGCGTGCTGCAGTTCCCGATCCCGTCGGCACGGCGCTGCTACAAGCTCGGCAAGTCGCTCAAGAAGGCGATCGAGAGCTATCCCGAGGATCTGAAGGTCGTCGTCGTCGGCACGGGCGGCCTGTCGCACCAGGTGCACGGCGAGCGCGCCGGGTTCAACAACACCGAGTGGGACATGGAGTTCATGCGCCTTCTCGAGGAGGATCCGGAGCAGCTGACCGAGCTCACGATCGCGGAGTACGCTAAGCGCGGCGGCCTCGAGGGCGCAGAGGTCATCATGTGGCTCATCATGCGCGGCGCGCTCTCGACGAAGGTGAAGAAGATCCACCAGTCGTACTACCTGCCGTCGATGACGCCGATCGCGACGCTCGTGCTCGAGAATCTGCCCGATGCGGAGCCGAAGCCCGACAAGGCGTACCTCGATCGCGTCGATCGCGAGCTCGCGGGCATCGAGCAGATCGAGGGCACGTACCCGTTCACGCTCGACACGAGCGTGCGCGCGTACCGGCTGAACCGCTTCCTGCACGACCTCGTCATTCCGGAGAAGCGCAAGCGCTTCCTCGAGGATCCGGAAGGGGCGTTCGAGGAGGCCGGGCTCACCGAGGAAGAGCGCGACATGGTCCGCCGGCGCGATTGGCGCGCGATGATCCACTACGGCGTGATCTTCTTCATGCTCGAGAAGCTCGGCGCGGTGATCGGCACGACGAACCTGCACATCTACGCGCACATGCGCGGCCAGTCGCTCGAGGACTTCCAGAAGACGCGCAACGCGCAGGTGCTCTACTCGGTCGCCGGCACGGACGCGGGCAAGAAGGACTGGGACTCGCAGCGCACGTGATCCGCGGCGGCGAGCGGCGCATCCTCCTCGAGCGCCCTTCGCCGCGCCGCGAGCGGGCTTTCCTGGCCGCGGTGCGGCGGAGCCGCGCACTGCACGGCGTCTTCGTCGAGGCGCCGAGCACGCATGACGAATACTTGCATTACCTGCGTCGAGCCCGCCGGCCGACGCAGGCGTCCTTCCTCGTCATCGACGCCGAGTCGGACGAGCTCGTCGGCGTCGTGAACGTCAACGACATCGTCCGCGACGCGCGGAACTCGGCCTCGCTCGGCTACTACGCGTTCGAGCCCTACGCCGGCAAGGGATTCATGCGCGAGGCGCTGCGCTTCGTGGTCGCGCACGCGTTCCGGAGGCTCAAGCTGCACCGGCTCGAGGCGAACATCCAGCCGCACAACGTCCGTTCGATCCGGCTCGTCGAAGGGCTCGGGTTCACGCTCGAAGGCACTTCGCGCCGCTATCTCAAGATCCGGGGCCGCTGGCGCGACCATCAGCGCTGGGCGCTGCTCGTGGAGGACTGGCAGAGGGCGTCGCGCTTGCCGCGTCCATCGACCGCCGCCGACGCCATGTCCATGTCAGCAGCACGACGAGGACCGCGAAGGTCAGAAGCAGCAGCGCCGCCGCCGCCCTAGAGAAGCCTTCCGTGAAGGCTGCGAGCAGTCCCTGATCCGCACGCGGCCCGACCCGGTCGAGCGACGGCGGATAGCCCGCGTTCGCCATCGTCAGCGTGACGAACGCGGTCCCGAACGCGATGCCGATCACGTTGCCGGTATTCCTGCAGAGGTTCACGAATCCGGACGCGAAGCCGTGCGAGCGCGCATCGACCGCGTTCAGCATCGACGTCGAGTTCGGCGCGCTGAACGTCGAAAGGCCGAGCGCCATCGTCATCAGCGCGGTGACCACGAGCCACACGGGTGACGTGACCTCGAGCAGGTAGAACTGCACGAGGCCGAGCATCGAGATCGCGATGCCGACGTTCGCGAAGAGCCGCACGCCGAACCGATCGGCGAATCGGCCGACGAAAGGCCCGGCGACCGCAGTCACGACGGCGGCCGGCATCATCAACAGCCCCACCCGCGAAGGATCGATGCCCTTCACGGCCTGGAAGAAGAACGGCGCGAGGAATCGCGTCGCGGAGACGCCCATGAACGCGACGACGGAGCCGAGCGCGCCGACCGCGAACGCGCCGGCACGAAACAGCGAGACGTCGATGAGCGGCGCGTTGCTGCGCCGCTCGGCGGCGACGAAGGCGGCGCCGAGCACGACGACGAGCGCGTAGTTCACGAGCGCGCGCGGCTCGGTCCACCCGTAGCGCGGGCCGAGCGTCAGCGCGAGGAGCGCGGTGACCAGCAGGCACGAGAAGAGGAGCGCGCCCGTGACGTCGTACGACGCGTCGAGGCGCTCGCGTCGGCCGCGGTGCTCGAGGACGAGCTGCCCCGCGATCGCGATCGCGATCATCGCGACCGCCGTCATCGCGAACAACGCCCGCCAGCCGACCGTGCCGACGATCAGCCCGCCGGTCGCCGGGCCGACGATCGCGCCGAGCCCGACACCCGTCATCTGCCAGCCGAGCATGCGCGCCCGCTCGTGCGCGCCGTAGTTGCCGACCATGATGGCCATCGCGGTGCTCTGCGTCATCGCGGAACCGATGCCGACGAGCACGCGCGCGCCGATCAGCCAATGGATGCCGGCGGAGACGGCCGCGAGCACTGCGCCGATCGAGAAGAGGCAGCAGCCGAACACGTAGATGCGCTTCCGCCCGATCGAATCGGACAGCCGGCCGAGCGGCACGAGCAGCGCGGCGATCGTCAGGCTGTTACCGAGGATGACCCACTGCGCGGTCGGCAGGTCGGTCGCGAGCTCGAGCGCGATCGTCGGCAGTGCGACGATGGACGAGCTCGTGTCGAAAACGGTCACGAAGATCCCGGTCACGCAGACCAGGAAGGCGTGGAACTTGTGCTGCAACGTCGTTCCGTGGTCGGGCTATCGAGACGGCCGCGCGGTGCGCGGCCTCGCGCCGAAAGCCCGGAATGGTAGCAGGTGCGAGCGCGGCGGCGCTCGCAGCGCGGTGGACCTTAGGCGGCGTTCCCGACGGAGACGGCGGCCGCGCGACGGGCGAGCCTGGCTCCGCTCGATTCGATGTCTGCGTGTCCGGGCTCGTGTCCGCGAGCGGCTTCGTCGTGCGGCAGCGGCGCGCCCGCGTCGCCTGCGAGGCCGGCGCCGGCGGCATCGACGTCGTCGAGGATCGCATCGACCGCGAGCATCTGCGCCGCGATCTCCGCCGAGATGTCGTCGAGGTCGTCGTCGAGCAGCGTCATCGTCGCCGCGGGATCGAGCGGGTCGAGCGCGGCGGCGTCCTGGGCGGTGTCGACCTGCACGGCGTCGACCGATTCGGTCAGCACGGGGATCTCGTCGCCGCCGGAGTCGAGCACCGCGCCCGGCTCGGCCGCGACGCTCGGCGAGCGAGCGAGGGCGCACCCGTCGGCGACGATGGAGACGGTCGCCGCGTCGACGATCGTCGCGCGGCGGAGCGCGGCGAGCGCGAGCGCGCCGTCGGCGAGATGGTTCACGACGCGCGGGATGCCGGCCGAATGCCGGGCGAGCGCGGCCACGGCCTCCGGGCTGAACAGCCGCTCGAGCGCGCCGCCGGCGCGCGCCGCGGCATGGCGCAGATAACCTTCGACACCGGCCGCGTCGAGCGGGCGCACCTGCCGGACGAGCCGCACGCGCTGACGGAGCGGCTCGAGCGCGGGCTCGTCGAGGCGAGCCCGGAGCTCGTCGCCGCCCATCAGGACGAGGCTCGCTCCGGGGCACGCATTCGGATCCGGGCTCGTCAGCGCGTCGAGCGCGGACAGCACCGGCGCGTCGAAGTCGTGCGCGCGCTCGACGGCGACGAACACGCGGGTTTCGGTCGCGCCGAGCTCCGTCAGGAACTGACGCCACGTCTGCACACGCTCGACGCGGCTCTGCCGGTACGGCTCGAAGCCGAACTCGGCGAGCAAGAGCTCGAGCAGCTCGTGCGGAGTCGCGGGCGGCGTCGCGAGCCACGCGATGGCCGAGCGCATTCCGCCGATCGCCGTGCGCAGCGTATGCGCGGCGAAGGTCGTCTTGCCGACGCCCGGCGGCCCGACGAGCACGAGCACCGAGTCGGGCGCGGAGAGCGCCGCCGCGGCCGGCAGCCCCGCGTCCGCATCGCGCTCGTCCGCGAACCTCGCGTCGTCTTGAGCGATACCGGGAGCGAACAGGGGGCCTTCCAAACCGAAGTGGGTCGCGTACATCGGGCAAGCGCCTCGTGGTGCAAGGATTCGACATAGTCTGCGGCGAACCGCCGTACGCGTCCCGAAGACAATTCACAGTGTTAGCATCGGAAGTCGGCCGCGCACGCGCGGCTTTCGGCGAAAGGCGAGGTGGACATGCAAGGGTCACGCGACGCGACGCGGCCCGCGCCCGACGCGCTCTTCACGGCCATTGCGGACTACGTCACGGACTTCGCGGCCGAGTCTCACGTCGCGCGGGACACGGCCCGCTACTGCCTGATGGACTCGCTCGGCTGCGCGCTGCTCGCGCTCGAGTTTCCGGCGTGCGTGCAGCGGCTCGGGCCCATCGTGCCCGGCGCGGAGCTCCCCGACGGCGCGCGCGTGCCCGGCACCGCGTACGTGCTCGACCCGGTCAAGGCCGCGTTCGATATCGGCACGCTGATCCGCTGGCTCGATTACAACGACACGTGGCTCGCGGCCGAGTGGGGGCATCCGTCCGACAATCTCGGCGCGATCCTCGCCGTCGCGGATTACGCATGTCGCCGCGAAGGCCCGGGCCGGCGCAGGCTCGTGATGGCGGACGTGCTGACCGCGATGGTCCAGGCGCACGAGATCCAGGGCGTGCTCGCGCTCGAGAACGCGTTCAACCGGGTCGGGCTCGATCACGTGCTGCTCGTGCGGATCGCGAGCACCGCGGTCGCGACGCGGCTTCTCGGCGGCACCCGCGCGCAGATCGCCGACGCGGTCTCGAATGCGTGGCTCGACGGCGGCGCGCTCCGCACGTATCGGCATGCGCCGAACACCGGGCCGCGCAAGAGCTGGGCCGCCGGCGACGCGACGAGCCGCGGCGTCAGGCACGCGCTGATGGCGCTCGCCGGCGAGCCCGGCTACCCGTCGGCGCTGACCGCGCCGGTCTGGGGATTCGAGGCCGCGCTGATGCGAGGCGCGAGAATCCGGCTCGGTCGCACGCTCGGCTCGTACGTCATGGAGAACGTGCTCTTCAAGATCGCGTACCCGGCCGAGTTCCACGCGCAGACGGCGGTCGAGGCCGCGCTCGCGCTCCACGCCGAGGTCGCCGGCCGGCTCGACGAGATCGAATCGATCACGATCGAGACGCAGGAAGCGGCTTGCCGCATCATCGACAAGACCGGGCCGCTCGCGAATCCGGCGGACCGCGATCATTGCCTGCAGTACATGGTCGCCGTCGCGCTGATCCACGGTGCGCTGACGGCCGAGCATTACGAGGACGAGGCCGCGGCCGATCCGCGCATCGACGCGCTCCGCGCGCGGATGACCGTCGTCGAGAACGACGCCTTCACGAAGGACTATTTCGATCCGGAGAAGCGCGCGATCGGCAACGCCGTGCAGGTGCGCTTCACGGACGGGACGGCGACGCGGCGCGTCGCGATCGACTACCCGCTCGGGCATCGAAAGCGCCGCGCGGAGGGCATCCCGCTGCTCGTCGAGAAGTTCAGGCGCAACGTCCGGAGCCGTTTCGACGACGCTCGGGCACGGGAGCTCGAGGCGGTCTTCGACGACCTCGGCCGCCTCGAGGCGATGCCGGTCGACGAGTTCATGGCGTTGTGGGTCGAACGGCGATGAGCGGGACCTTCGACGAGGCGGCGGCGCGCGCGACCCCGGGCGCGAGGCTGCGGAGCGCGGTCGAGCGGGGGCGGCCGCTCAAGATTCCGGGGACGATCAACGCGTATTGCGCGCTCCTCGCCGAGCGCGCCGGCTTCGAGGCGGTTTATCTCTCGGGTGCGGGCGTCGCGAACGCGTCGTTCGGGCTGCCCGACTTGGGCGTCACGACGCTGAACGACGTGCTCGAGGACACACGCCGAATCACCGCGGCGACGTCGTTGCCGCTCCTCGTCGACGCCGATACCGGATGGGGCGGCGCCTTCAACATCGCCCGCACGGTGCGCGAGCTGATCCGCGCGGGCGCCGCCGGCATGCACATCGAGGACCAGCAGCAGGCGAAGCGCTGCGGCCACCGGCCGAACAAGGCGACCGTCGCGGCCGCCGAGATGTGCGACCGCATCAAGGCGGCCGTCGACGCGCGCAGCGACGACAGCTTCGTCGTGATGGCGCGCACCGACGCCTACGCGAAGGAAGGCCTCGACACGACGCTCGAGCGCTGCGCCGCGTACGTCGACGCGGGTGCGGACATGATCTTCGCGGAGGCGCTCCGCACGCTCGACGACTTCGCCGCGGTCGCGCGAGGGCTTCCCGTGCCGGTGCTCGCGAACCTGACGGAGTTCGGCGTCACGCCCGCGTTCACGGCCGATGAGCTCGGCCGAGTCGGCATCCGGATCGTGCTCTATCCGTTGTCGGCGTTCCGGGCGATGAGCAAAGCCGCCGAGCGCGTGTATGCCGCGATCAGGGACGGCGGCACGACCCGCGACGTGCTCGACACGATGCAGACGCGCGACGAGCTCTACCGCGTCCTGCGCTATCTCGACTACGAACGCAAGCTCGACGAGCTCTTCGCCGCGGAGCGGGGCGGATCCTCGGACGAGTAGCTCGTTGGTAGTCCGGCGGGCGGCGCCGGATACGGAAATTGCGGATCGATTCTTGCAGGGCGGTCGCGGCTTCCGCCGGTCAACACGTAGCATCCGAAACCGGGCGGTTCGGTCTGGCGGAAGAATTGTTTAATTACCTTAAGCCCTTGGAACAAATTTTGTGGAACGAGCTAAGATCCTTAAGTCAAGTGGCCGCTTTCGAGGCTTGCCCGAAGGGGCGAGACGCTCCCGCAAGGATTCACGGGCAAGGCCCCTCACGTTGAAGCGACGGTCCAGAGGAGGGCGAGTGAAGAGGATAGCGCTTTGGGGGTCGGCCGGATGCATCGCGGTGGCCATCACCGGTTGCGGGCCGTCCGGTGAGGACATCACGAGCTCGACCATCGCCCAGTACTGCACCGACTGCCACAACGACGTCGAGCGCGTCGCCGATCTCTCTCTCGAGGCGCTCGATGTCGCGCACGTGGACGCGGATCGGGAGACCTGGGAAAAGGTCGTCGAAAAGCTGAATGCCGGCATGATGCCGCCGCCGGATGCGCGGAGGCCGCCGCCGGAGACGTACGCCGCCGTCAAGGATTGGGTCGAGCGAGAGCTCGACGAGACGTGGACGCCCTACCTTCCGCCTCCCGGCGCGCACCGCTTGAATCGCGCCGAGTACGAGAACGTGATCCGCGATCTGCTCGCCGTCGATGTCGATGCGGCGTCGTTCCTGCCCGTCGACGACTCGAGCGACGGTTTCGACAACCAGGCCGGCACGCTGACGCTGTCGCCGGCGCTGCTCGAGGCGTATCTCTCGGCCGCCGGTAAGATCAGCCGGCTCGCCGTGGGCATCGTGGACCAGCCGACGCAGACGGTCTATCGCGTCGCCGAGGACACGACGCAGAACTATCACGTCGAAGGCCTGCCGTTCGGCACCCGCGGCGGCACGCTGATCGAGCACTATTTCCCGGCCGACGGCGAGTACAACATCAAGATTTTCGCCGTCACGCTCGGCAACATGGGCAACTTCCGTCCGTTCGGCGAGGTGCGCGGCGAGCAGCTCGAGGTGCTGCTCGACGGCGAGCGGCTTGCGCTGCTCGACTGGGACGCGCAGTTCACGGGCGGCTTCAGCGGTCAGCTGCAGACGATCGACGTGCGTGCGCCGATCACGGCAGGCCCGCACAAGATCGGCGTGACGTTCCTCGCGACGAACTACGCGCCGCTGCTTGATCTCAACAACGACTTCGAGCGCAGCACGATCGAGACCGGAGGCTTGCCCGGGTTCACGTTCTACCCGCACGTCGGCAGCGTCCGCATCGAGGGCCCGTTCAACGCGCGCAAGCCCGAGAGCACGCCCGCCCGCGACCGCATCTTCATCTGCCAGCCGACGAGCGAGGCGGACGAGCCCGCATGCGCCGAGCGCATCATCTCGACGCTCGCCCGGCGCGCGTATCGCGGCTTCGACAGCGAGCAAGACATCAGCACGCTGATGAGCTTCTACGAGAGGGGCCGGCAGAACGGGGGCTTCGAGGACGGCATCCAGACGGCGCTCGAGCGGATGCTGACGGATCCGAAGTTCATCTACCGCTACGAGTTCGAGCCGGCGAACGTGAAGGAGGGTGAGGCGTACGAGATCAGCGACCTCGCGCTCGCTTCACGACTGTCGTTCTTCCTGTGGAGCAGCATGCCGGACGACGAGCTCCTGTCGCTCGCCGAGCAGAACCGGTTGTCCGATCCCGAGGTGCTCGAGGCGCAGGTCGAGCGGATGATCGCCGATCCGCGCTCGAGGGCATTCACCGAGAACTTCGCCGGACAGTGGCTCGCGCTCCGCAAGCTCTCGGCGCATCAGCCGGTCGTGGACGAGTTTCCGGATTTCGACGACAACCTGCGTCAGGCGTTTCGCAAGGAAACGGAGCTCTTCTTCGACAGCATCGTCCGTGAAGGGCGCAGCGCGCTCGAGCTGTTGACGGCGGACTACACGTTCGTCAACGACCGGCTCGCGAAGCACTACGGCATTCCCGGCGTCCAGGGCAGCCACTTCCGCCGCGTCGAGCTCGGCGCCGAGTTCGATCTACGGCGCGGCCTGCTCGGCAAGGGCGCGATCCTGACGACGACGTCGAAGCCCACCGAGACGATGCCGCCGATTCGCGGCAACTGGATCCTGACGCACCTGATGGGCACGCCGCCGCCGCCCCCGCCGCCGAACGTGCCGCCGATCGAGGCGGCCGCGGAGGATCTGGCGGCCGAGAACGTGATCCCGACGAAGCGCGATCTGCAGCTCAGGCATCGCGACAACCCGGCCTGCATGTCGTGCCACACCTTGATCGATCCGTTCGGGTTCGCGCTCGAGCCGTTCGATGCGATCGGCCGCTACCGCACGCTCGAGAACGGCCGCCCGATCAACGCCGCCGACGTCATGTACGACGGCACCGAGGTCGACGGTCCGGCCGCGCTCCGCGAGTTCATGCTGAAGCACTCCGAGCAGTTCGTGCGCAACCTCGCGGAGAAGCTGCTGACGTACGCGGTCGGCCGCGGCATGACGTATCGCGACATGCCGATGGTGAGGCAGGTCGTCCGCGAGACGGCCGACGAGAACTACCGTCTCGACGCGATGATCACGGCCGTAGTCAGGAGCCCCGCGTTTCGCATGAACACGAAGACCGGACCGTCGACGCACCAGCTGACGCGCGACGACGCGCCGGTCGCGGAAACGACCACCGCCGCGGCGGTGGAGTGAGAGGAGGAGACCGAGCACATGTTCATAACGAAGAAGACGCTGCCGCGTAGAACCTTCCTTCGAGGGGTCGGGGCGACTATCGCGCTGCCGTTCCTGGATGCGATGGTGCCCGCGCTGCGCTCCTCGGCTCACGCGCAGGAATTCAGGCCGAAGCGGTTCACCGGAATCTTCATTCCGCACGGCGCCGCCCCCGGGTATTGGGTGCCCCAGGCGGACGGCAAGGACTTCGAGTTCCCGTACATCTGGAAACCGCTCGAGGCCTTCCGCGACCATGTCGTGCTGACGAGCGGGCTGTGGTCGCAATCGGCAGAGCCGCCTCCGGGCGTCACGGGTGCGGACCACTTCGTCGCATCGGCGTTCCTCTGCGGCGTCAAGCCGAAGAAGACGACCGGCGCGGACGTCGAGTGCGGCACGACGATCGATCAGGTGATCGCGCAGAAGATCGGCCAGGAAACGCTGCTGCCGTCGCTGCAGCTCGCGGTCGAGGATCCGGGCGCGAACTCGACCAACTGCGGCGAAGGCTATAGCTGCGTGTACACGAACACGATCTCGTGGGCAGCGCCGAACCGGCCGCTGCCGATGGAGATCAATCCGCAGGTCGTGTTCGAGCGCATGTTCGGCGACGGCGGATCGCCCGAGGTACGGGCGGCGCGGCGCGAGCAGCAGCGGAGCATCCTCGACTCGATCGTCGGCGATCTCGAAGGCCTGAAGGTCAAGGTCGGCTATCACGACCGCACCCGCGTCGAGCAGTACCTCGAGGACGTGCGCGAGATCGAGCGTCGCCTCGAGATCGCGGCGAAGGCGTCGACGGAGGCGCCGACGACAGGCATGCCGGTCGGCGTTCCGGAGTCGTTCGACGAGCACATCAAGCTGCAGTTCGACCTGCTCGCGCTCGCTTTCCAGGCGGACATCACCCGAGTGTCGACGCTGCTGATGGCGCGTGACCTGACGGGCCGCGTCTATCCGGAGAGCGGCACGAACATCAGCTTCCACGGCGGCTCGCATCACGCCGAGGATCCCGGCCGGATCGCGCAGTACGCGAAGCTGAACCAGTACCACGTCAAGACGATCGCGTACTTCGTCGAGAAGCTGAAGAGCATTCCGGAAGGCGACGGCACGCTGCTCGACCACTCGTTGATCCTGTACGGGTCGAACATGGGCAACTCGAATCAGCACCTGCATTACGACGTGCCGCACGTGCTGATCGGCGGTGCGGGCGGTCAGCTCAAGGGCAACCGACATCTCGCGTTCCCGCAGCGCACCGTGCCGACAGGGAACCTGCTGCTCAGCATTCTCGACATGTACGACATCCATCTCGAGCGCTTCGGCGACAGCACCGGACGCATCGAGAGCATCTGACAGCGCCTCGGGCGGCGGCTCGCTGCCGCCGCCCGCCGCGCGCAGCCATCGAACGACGGGGGAAAAGCGGCGTGAGCACTGGTTTCAAGAAGTTCTCCGCGGCGCTCGCCGCGTCGTTGCTGATCGCACTGCCTTACCGGGTCGACGCCGCGGCGGTCGCGGACGCGGTGATGCGTGGGGACACGGCGGCGCTCGAGCGGCTGCTCGAGCAGGGCGCGGACGTCAACGAGCCGCAGGCGGACGGTGCGACGGCGCTGCACTGGGCCGCGTACCGTAAC
>Ga0182741_1000305_pt1 | contig 75802 bp, 79 predicted proteins | sample eDN5th37CBELigOP_FD_128874 | JGI IMG/M metagenome (GOLD analysis project Ga0182741, IMG submission 128874) | Enriched Organic Plus compost microbial communities from Emeryville, California, USA - eDNA 5th pass 37_C BE-Lig OP (version 2) (version 2) ...
ATCGGACTCGCTCCCCGTCGACGAGGGCGGCGCTGTGCTCGTCGGCTACGGCACCGTTGCTCCCGCGAAGAGCCGTCGCGCAGGCCGCCGTGCCGACCGTGCCGCGGCACCCCAGGCGGCTCCGCAGCGTCCGACGACCGGTGTGATCGCGAAACCCCCGATCCGCAAACTCGCGAAGGATCTCGGCGTCGAGCTGACCGGACTCGTCGGCACCGGTCGCGGCGGTGAAATCGTGCGCGAGGACGTGCTGCGAGCAACCGCTCGTGACGGGCTATTCCGGGAACACTCCAAGCCGCAGGCGCTCGAAGAGCGCGAGCACCGCTTCCCGGTGAAGGGCGTGCGCAAGGTCATCGCGGACAACATGGTGGCCTCAGCGTTCCAGGCTCCGCACGTGAGCATCTTCGTCGACGTCGATGCGACCCGCACCATGGAATACGTGCGGCGGCTCAAACAGTCCAGCCAGTTCGAGGGCGTGAAGATCTCGCCGCTGCTGATCTTTGCGAAGGCGCTGCTGTGGGCGGTGCGCCGCAACCCCGAGGTGAACGCGATGTGGACCGACGAGGAGATCGTGGTGAAGAACTACGTCAACCTGGGCATCGCGGCCGCGACCCCGCGCGGTCTGGTCGTGCCGAACATCAAGGACGCACAGGACCTCAGCCTTATTGAGCTCGCCGAAGCGATCGCTGCACTCACTGAGACGGCGAGGCTCGGGCGCACACAGCCGGCGGATATGCAGGGCGGCACTATCACCATCACCAACTTCGGCGTGTTCGGCATGGACTTCGGCACCCCGATCCTGAACCCCGGCGAGGTCGCGATTCTCGCGATGGGGTCGATCAAGCAGAAGCCGTGGGTGGTCGAGGGGCAGGTGCTGCCGCGCTGGGTGACGACCGTCGGCGGCTCGTTTGATCATCGCGTGGTCGACGGCGACGTGATCTCTCGGTTTGTCGCCGACGTCGCCTCGGTGCTCGAGGAGCCGGCGCTGCTGCTCGACTGATGCTCGAACGGTTCCTCGTGCACCGGCACGTTTACTCGGCCGGCCGCACGTCGGTATGCGCGAAATCATCACCCTTGTAAAGCAGCGGTTCGTCGCGCAAGATTGCCAGCGCGTAGGAGAAGCAATCTCCGTAGTTCAGCTGTGCGGGGTGAGCGCTTCCGCGACCGAATCGAAGGTATGCCTCTGACGCGATCTCGGCCTGTCGTGCATCAAAGGGGACGATTTCGACGTCGGCGCTCTGCAGAGCGAGCCGCAGGTCTCGCACCGCGGCAGGCCCGAGTCTGCTCGAAACGACGATTTCGGTCTCGAGCAGCGTCGCGGCAGAGATCGCACAGCGGTGTCGTTTGATGGCCTTTGCGAACACCGGCGCTTCGGCTTCGCCCGCAAGGATCGCGATGATTGCTGATGTGTCGATGATCATCGGGGGAGTCCGAGATCGTCATACATCTCGTCAGTGATCTCATTGAAGCTTGGGCCGGTTGCAGAAAGCGCCTGCAACCTCGAGATAGCGGAGTCGAATGCATGCGAGCGGCGAGCGGCATCGCTGTCATGATCGCGCGCGAGGTCGTCGAGCATTCGGCGAACGGCGGTTTCAACGGCGCGGGTTTGGCTCAGGCCGGTGCGCTCGGCAAGTTCGCGCACGAGCAGGTGGGTGTGTTCATTCTTGATGTTCAGGCTCATTTCTACCCTCCCGATGCAAATTCTACCATTCGAGCATGTTGGTCGACCTCGTAGACGCTTCAGCCAGACGCCGCGCGGCGAGTCGCGGATAGAGTTGGCGTATGAGTGCGCTTCGGCAATGTTCAGAGCGAGGATCGGCCAGGCCATGACCGACCGCTCCACGAAGCCCGCTGCCGTGGTCGGTGCCGGCCCCAACGGCCTCGCAGCAGCCGTAACCCTGGCGCGCGCGGGAGTGCCCGTGACCGTGTTCGAGGCGGCCGAGACGATCGGCGGCGGCACCCGCACCGCCGAGACGACCATGCCGGGCGTGCGGCACGACGTCTGCTCGGCCATTCACCCCATGGCCATCGCGACGGGGTTCTTCCGCGAGTTCGAGCTCACCAAGCGCATGGAGTTCGCCGTGCCCGAGGTCTCGTACGCCAACCCCCTCGATGGTGCGGCTGGCGGAGCGACCGGCGGGGGGCCCGGGCGTGCGGCGATCGCGTACAAGGATCTCGCCCGCACCGCCGACGAACTCGGCCGAGACGGCGAGGCGTATGCCCGCTTCTACCGACCACTCCTCCGGCACCTCGACGGGATGCTCGACTTCGCCCTCGGCCCCACAATGCTGCGCATGCCACGACATCCGCTTGCCGCCCTCGTCACGGGCCTGCGCACCCTCGAGCAGGGCAGCCCGCTGTGGAACCTGCGATTTCACGGGGACGCCGCCCCCGCCCTGATCAGTGGTGTGGCAGCGCACAGCATCGGCCGCATGCCGAACCTTGCGACAGCGGGCGTCGGTGTGACGCTCGGCGCACTCGGACACGCGACCGGGTGGCCGGTGCCGATCGGCGGCAGCCGAGCGATCACCGACGCGCTCGCCGCGGACCTGCTCGAGCATGGGGGCACCATCGAAACCGGCCACCTGATCGACGATGTGCGGGAGCTTGACGGGTTCGGCGTCAAGCTCTTCGACACCTCGGCGCGCGGTCTCGTTGCGATTGCGGGACCCGTGCTGCCCCGCCGCTACCGCCGGGCACTCTCGCGCTTCAGGTATGGAGACGCCGCGACGAAGGTCGACTTCGTGCTCGACGGGCCGATCCCGTGGGCCGATCCTCGCGTCAATGCAGCGCCCACCGTGCATCTGGGCGGTTCCCGCGCCGAGGGTGCGGCCGCGGAATTCGAGGTCAGTCGCGGGAGACACCCGAATCGCCCGTATGTGCTGCTTGCGCAGACGGACCGGCTCGATCCCCGTCGAAACCCTGAGGGAATGCACGCCATCTGGAGCTACACGCACGTGCCGCACGGGTCAGACATCGACACGCGTGAGCGCGTGATCGCGCAGATCGAACGCTTCGCACCCGGGTTCCGGGATCGCATCGTCGCCGTGCACCAGGTGACGGCCGCCGAACTTTCCCGCTACAACCGCAACTACCACGGTGGCGACTTCAGCGCGGGTGCCGTGAACCTGCGGCAGCTGATCGCCCGACCGACGTGCTCCCTCGACCCGCACCGCACGCCCGCGCCCGGGATCTACCTCGCCTCGTCCTCAGCTCCTCCCGGGCCGGGAGTGCACGGGCTGGCGGGCTGGTATGCCGCGCGATCGGCACTGACGCACGAGTACGGGCTGGATGCACCCGATCTGGGGATGGAGTAGGGCTTACCCTGGTCTGGGCATATGACAGGCGCTATGCTCGAATCTCCGAGTGTTGCTTGCGGAGGGATCCCGCACGCTGCGTGACCCGGCCAAAAGCCGAACCGAATGCAGGGCCGAAGGTCGAGCTCGCTCGTTCACCCGCCTGAGTCGCGAACCCGCCAGGCGCGAGTTTCGCATACCCGACAGGAGAACCAACATGACCGTTTCCGCTACCCAGCACGCCGGCGGTGCAGAAGATACGCAACGGAGCAACCTGGCGAAGGCGCAGGCAATCTCCGAGCAGGAGATCTTCGACGCGCATCTCGGCGGCAAGTTGAGCGTCGAACTCACCGCACCGATCGAGGATCAGCGCGACCTCTCGATCGCGTACACGCCAGGTGTCGCACAGGTCAGCCGTGCTGTCGCGAACGACCCGGCGCTCGGCAACTCGCACACGTGGGCGTCGCGCCTCGTCGCGGTGATCTCCGACGGCACCGCGGTGCTCGGCCTGGGCGATATCGGGGCAACGGCCTCGCTGCCCGTGATGGAGGGGAAGAGCGCGCTGTTCAAGCGATTCGCGGGACTGAACTCCGTGCCGATCGTGCTCAACACCACCGACCCCGACGAGATCGTCGAGACTGTCACCCGAATTGCCCCGAGCTTCGGTGCGGTCAACCTCGAGGACATCTCGGCCCCGCGATGCTTCGAGATCGAGCGTCGCCTGATCGAGGCGCTTGACATGCCCGTGATGCACGACGATCAGCACGGCACGGCCGTCGTCGTGCTCGCGGCGTTGACCAACGCGTTGAAGCTCGTCGGCAAGCAGATCGAGCAGGCGCGCATCGTCATCTCGGGTGCGGGGGCGGCGGGGATCGCGGTCGCCGAGATCCTCCTCGCAGCCGGAGCCCATGACCTGATCGTGCTCGATTCGAAGGGCACGCTGCACCGCGACCGTGACGATATCGCGCATATGAAGCTCGAGATGGCGGGGCGCAGCAACCCGCGCGGAGTGGCTGGCGCGACCGCCGAGGCCCTCGACGGCGCTGACGTGTTCATCGGGGTGTCCTCCTCGAAGGTGCCGGAGGAGCATATTGCGAAGATGGCGGAGAACGCGATCGTGTTCGCCCTGTCGAACCCCGACCCGGAGGTATCGCCCGAGGTCGCACAGAAATATGCGGCGGTCGTCGCGACCGGGCGAAGCGACTTCCCAAACCAGATCAACAACGTGCTCGCGTTCCCCGGCATCTTCCGCGGAGCGCTCGACGCGGGCGCGAGGCGCATCACGCTGCAGATGAAGCTTGCCGCAGCGCAGGCGATTGCAGAAATCGTGCCCGAGCCCGTGGCGGATCGCATTGTTCCGAACGCATTCACCCCGGGCGTCGCCGAGGCTGTCGCGCGAGCGGTGATGGGTGCCGCACAGGGCGCGGAGGCATAGCGGTGCGCGCCACGACCTGAACGGTCATCAAAGACAATAAACGCAGACGGGGCCTGTCAGGTATGTGACAGGCCCCGTTCGCGTTTGGACTGACGCGCGTGGTTACGCGGAAGGCGTCAGCTTGTCGTGCGTGTTGAAGAGGCGGAACGCCAGGCCTGCGAGGGCACCACCGACGAGCGGTGCGACGAAGTACAGCCAGATGTTCGACCATGCGAAGTCGCCGTGAATGGCAAGCCCCAGCGCCACGGCGGGGTTGAAGCCGCCGCCCGAGACACCGCCAACCGCGATCGCGCCCGCCACGACCGTGCCGCCGATGGCGAGGCCGTAGAAGGAATTGCCGTCGTTGTCCTTCGAGGTTGCGGAGTTCAACACGACGAAGGCGAGGATGAGGGTGACGACCAGTTCCGCGACGAACGCCGCTCCCATGCCGGGTGCGAACTCGACAGCGGCGTCAGGAGCAGGCCAGATCGTGAACGCAAGAGCCGCGCCGACGGCACCGCCGACGAGCTGCGCGATGACATACGCCACGAAGGTGCCAGCGCCGATCGCGCCGCGCATCCAGGCCGCCAGCGACACTGCCGGGTTCAGGTGCGCGCCCGAGATGTGGCCCGTCGCATACACGAGCACCATGAGGGCGAAGCCGATGGCGATCGGCGCGAGTGGAGATCCGGAGCTCACCGCTCCGATGATGGTGAAGACGAACAGAAGGGTGGCGAGTGCCTCAGACACCGCGTTACGAACGGTTCCGGTCATATCAGCTCAACTTTCTTGACGTGCGGGTATTTCCCAGCTTCGGTCAATTATGGCAATTCTCGAGGGATGACAGAAGGTATGGCGCGCCGTAAACCGGCACCGTCAACCGGGGGAGTGGCCGTCGTGCGAGCTGTAGCGAAGAAGCCGTGGTTGGCGAGGACCGGGAACGCGGTGATGCCCGTGGATCGGAGCCCCCCGGAGTTCCGACGGATTGCAGCGTAGGAATCCGACCGTTTGCAGTGTAGAAACCCGACCGTTTGCAGTGTAGAAACCCGACCGTTTGCAGTGTAACCGCTCGGGCGAGTGCTATCTTGCTGGTATGACCTACCGCAGGCGTATCCTTGACGACCGGCTCGACGAGTTCATCCCTCACCTCGGAGCGCTGGCGATCGAGGGTGCGAAAGGTGTGGGGAAGACGGCGACGGCAGCGGAGCGAAGCGCGTCGACGCTGGCACTCGACGATCCTGCTCAACGCCTGAGTCTCGAGGCTGATCCGGGTCTGATCACGACGCTCACCCCACCGGTGCTGATCGACGAGTGGCAACTGTATCCGCCGGTGTGGGACCGAGTGCGTCGTGAAGTCGACGCTGGCACTACGGGCACATACATTATGACGGGTTCTGCGACTCCTCCCTCAGGGGCGCGAATACATTCCGGAGCAGGCCGAATCCTCCGCCTGCTCATGCGCCCGCTATCGATGTTCGAGCGAGGGGTGGAATCGGCAACGGTCTCGCTCGGGGCACTTCTCGCCGGTGATCGGCGCGAGATTGGAGGCGCGACGCGGCTCTCACTGCCCGACTATGTGGATGAGATCCTGCGTTCTGGCTTTCCCGGCATCCGTGATCTGCCGCCCCGTCTTCGCGAGGCTCAGCTCGACGCGTATCTCGACCGCGTGATCGATCGGGAGCTGCCCGAGGCCGGGTTGTCGGTGAGGCGCACCGCCGCACTCCGAAGTTGGCTCACCGCGTATGCTGCGGTGACCTCCTCGAACGCGAGCTACGGAGTGATCCTCGACGCGGCCACGGGTGGCGATGCCGAGAAACCCGCGCGGTCCACGGTGGACGGATATCGCGAGGTGCTCACGCGCCTCTTTCTTCTCGATCCTGTACCTGCGTGGGCACCGGTTGCATCGCCGTTACGAAGGTTGACGATGGGCCCGAAGCACCATCTGGTCGATTCGGCGCTCGCTGCACGGCTTGTCGGCGTCGGGAAAGAAGGGCTGCTCGTGGGGGAGCACGGGGTTGCTCGGCCCCGCAATGGAACCTGGTTGGGTGCGCTCTTCGAATCACTGGTTGCGCAGTCGGTGCGCGTGTATGCGGAAGCCGCGGACGCGTCGATCGGGCATCTGCGTACCAAGGGTGCCGAGCACGAGGTCGACCTGATCGTGGAGCGGCGGGACGGCGGCATCGTCGCGATTGAGGTGAAGCTTTCGCCCACGGTCGAGGATCGGGACGCGCGTCACCTCAACTGGTTGAAGAGAGAGCTCGGCGATCGCGTGATCGACCGTGTGATCGTTACGACGGGAAAGTTTGCCGTGCGTCGGGATGACGGAGTCGCCGTCGTGCCGCTCGCCCTGCTCGGCCCGTGAGGGCGGTCGGCGGCGGTAGTTATCTGGCTCGTTGTCAGTTGGTCCGCTGGGCGTCGGGCGGCCCGGTGAGCGAGCTCTTTTACTTCGGGCCCATTCGGAGTGCGCCGTCCATGCGGATGGTCTCACCATTGAGGTAGTCGTGCTCAATGATCATGCCTGCCAGCTGTGCGAACTCGTCGGGGCGCGCGAGTCGGTGCGGGAACGGGACGGAGGCGGCGAGGGCGGCTCCAACCTCGGGTCCGAGGGAGGCGAGCATCGGGGTATCGACGATGCCAGGGGCGATGGTGTTGACCCGAATACCCACCGTCATCAGGTCGCGAGCCGCGGGGAGCATCATGCCGACCACCCCGCCCTTCGACGCCGAGTAGGCGACCTGGCCGATCTGGCCTTCGAACGCGGCGATCGATGCCGTGTTGATGATCACACCCCGTTGCCCGTGCTCGTCGGCGGATGTTTCGGCAATCTTCGCAGCAGCGAGACGCATGACGTTGAAGGTGCCGATGAGGTTGACCTCGATCGTGCGACGGAAGAGATCGAGGTCGTGCACGCCCCTCGAGCTGTACACTTTCTGCGCTGGAGCGATCCCCGCGCAGTTCACCACTATCCGCAGCGGCAAGTCCGCGGGCACCTGATCGAGTGCGTGCTGCACGTCTTCCGCCGAGGTGACGTCCCCGCCGACGTACGTGATGCCTGCACTGGCCTCAGGCGACTCGACTGCTTTGGGAAGGTCGAGCACCACCACATGAGCACCGGCTTTCGTGAGTGCGGCGGCGGTTGCAGCCCCCAGGCCCGAGCAGCCTCCGGTGACGAGTGCGGTGGTATGTGCGATCTTCATGGCTCTCCTTCGAGACGGTCAGTGTCGCATCACACGGTACCAGGCGATGCGCTCGGTTCGTGCAGGCCCGTGACTACAGGCGTTCGATGATGGTGGCGTTCGCCATGCCCCCGCCCTCGCACATGGTTTGCAGGCCGTAGCGCCCGCCCGTGGCCTCGAGGTAGGCGAGCATCGTTCCCATGAGTCGGGTGCCCGAGGCACCGAGCGGGTGGCCGAGCGCGATCGCGCCGCCCCACGGGTTCAGCTTCGCAGGGTCGGCGTTGAACTCATGCGCCCAGGCGAGCGGCACCGGCGCGAACGCCTCGTTGACCTCGTACACGTCGAGTTGCGAGAACTCGAGCCCGGAGCGCTCGAGGATCTTGTGCGTGGCCGGGATCGGGCCGGTGAGCATGTAGAGGGGATCGTCTCCTGTGACCGCGAACGAATGAAATCTGGCGCGAGGGGTCAGGCCGAGCTCGTTGGCCTTGGCTTCGCTCATGATGAGCAGCGCCGAAGCGCCGTCGGTCAGTGGGGAGGAGTTGCCGGGAGTGATGTGCCAGGAGATCTGCGGGAAGCGAGCCGCCGTATCGGCGTCGTAGAACGACGAAGCCAGGGTGCCGAGCTTCTCGACGGTGGTCCCGGCGCGCACGGTCTCGTCGATCGAGTGCCGATGTGCTTCGCCTGCCTCGTCGCGTACGTCGACGGGGATGAGCTCGCGGTCGAAGCGCCCCGCGGAGGCGGCCGAGGCAGCGCGCTGATGGGACTCGGCGGCGAACCGGTCGAGCTCTTCGCGTGAGAAGCCCCACTTTGCCGCAATCAGCTCGGCCGAGACGCCCTGATTGACGAGTCCCTCCGGGTATCGTGCGTGCATCCCGGGAGAGTTGGGTGTGCCGCCGTGGCTGCTCGAACCGAGCGGCACGCGACTCATGGACTCGACTCCGCCCGCGATCACGATGTCGTAGCTGCCGGCCATGACGCCCTGAGCGGCGAAATGCGCCGCCTGCTGGCTCGAACCGCACTGCCGGTCGATCGTGGTCCCGGGCACCGACTCGTCGAACCCGGCGGCAAGCAGCGCGCCGCGCGCAATGTTGGTGCTCTGGTCGCCGATCTGACTGACCGCTCCGAGCAGCACGTCGTCGACCTGTGTCGACTCGAGCCCGTTCCGTTCGAGTAGCGAGCGGAGCATTATCGCCGCAAGGTCAACCGGGTGCGTGCCCGAGAGCGCACCTCCCGGCTTGCCTCGGCCCGAGGCGGTGCGAACGGCGTCCACGATCACTGCGGTGTGCATGTGTGTCCTTTCGGGTTATGCGCCTGGGGTCGGCATCGGAGGCAGAAAGAAGTCGGTTTTGAGGTTTCGACCCGTGCCGTCGGAGGCATAGTGTGCGAAGTCCTTTACCCCAGTCTGCCTGAGCACCCTCCCGTTTACGAGGCTTCCATGTGAGACTTGTCCTGCTCGCGAGAGAATGAGACGGGCAGTAGGGCGACTTGAGCTCTAGCGAAGGCCGAGCGTGGGTACCTTCCGCCGACGCGCCTATGGATGCATACTCGATCCTCTCCCTCGATGGCTCGCGGGCTCGATCTGCAACGTGGTGTGATCGGTGCCGAAGTGCACCCGCAGACAGGCCTTCAGTTCGTCGAGCAGCGCGTGGTACTCCTGTTCGCTCCAGGTCTCATCGGTGACGGTGACGTGCGCCGAGAACGCGGGCACACCGGATGTGATCGTCCACGCGTGCAGGTCGTGCACCTCAATGACGCCCGGCACGGTCAGCATGTGCGCGCGAGCCTTCTCGACATCGAAGCCCTTCGGAGAGGCCTCCAGCAGCACGTTGACGACATCGCGCAGCAGGCTGAACGCTCGCGGCACGATGATCGCGGCAATGAGCATCGACGCGACCTGGTCGACCCAGTTCCAGCCCGTGAAGATGATGACGAAGCCCGCGGCAATGACTGCGATCGAGCCGAGCAGATCTCCGAGCACCTCGAGGTACGCGCCCCGCACATTGAGGCTCTCCTTCTGACCGCCGCGCAGCACGAGCAGCGACGCGAGGTTCGCGCCCGCGCCGATCACAGCGGCGACAATCATCGGGGTGGTGGCGATATCCACCTCGCTTCCGAACCGTCGAATCGCCTCTACGAAGATCACGACGGCGATGATGCCGAGCACCACACCGTTGACGAGCGCGGCGAGCACCTCGACCCGCAGATACCCGAAGGTGCGCTTGCTAGTCGCGGGCAGCGCGGCGATGGAGCTCGCGATAAGCGCGATCGCCACCCCGGTGGCGTCCGTGAGCATGTGACCGGAATCCGCAAGCAGGGAGAGCGATCCCGAGATGAGCGCGCCAATGAGCTGAACCAGCACCACGCTCAGCGTGATGGTGAGGGCGAGGATCAGCCGGCCCCGATGCTTCCCCGCCGCCGTCGTATGCCCGCCGAGCCCGTGCTCGTGCGAGTGTCCCGCGGCCTCGCGACGAGGCTGCGAATCGGCCCGTCCGCCACCGGGCACCGGTGCCGAGGGGTGCCCATCGCTGAAGGCCGACAGGTGAACTTCGTCTGCGCGCTCGCAGCCGTCAGCAGGCCTCTCGTCCATGCTTCAAGTATCCCGCCTCACCCGGACGTGCTGCCTCTCCGCTTCGGCGCATTCGGCGGCGTCGCCCGGAACCGTCGCAGCAGCAGGCTGTTGCCCACGACGAACACGCTCGAGAACGCCATTGCTGCGCCTGCGATCATCGGGTTCAGCAGGCCGAACGCTGCGAGCGGGATCGCCGCGACGTTGTACGCGAACGCCCAGAAGAGGTTGCCCTTGATGGTGCCGAGCGTGCGGCGCGACAGGCGGATCGCGTCGACGGCGCTGCGCAGATCCCCACGCACGAGCGTGATATCCGCCGCCTCAATCGCGGCATCGGTGCCGGTGCCCATCGCTATCCCCAGGTCGGCCTGCGCGAGCGCGGGCGCATCGTTCACCCCATCGCCGACCATCGCGACGACGCGTCCCTCGGCCTGCAGCCGCGCCACCGCCTCGACCTTCCCGGCGGGCAGCACCTCGGAGTATACCCGTTCGATGCCGACGTCGCGTGCCACCTGCTCCGCCACCGCACGGGCGTCTCCGGTCAGCAGCACGGGGTCAAGGCCGAGTTGCTTCAGGGCGAGGATCGCCTCCGCGCTCGTCGGCTTCACCGCGTCCGCCACCCCGAACACCCCACGCACTCGCCCGTCCCACGCGGCCAGCACCGCGGTTCTGCCTGCGGTCTCGAGACGACGCTTGAGCGCGATGTGCTTCGGATCCGGTTCGATTGCCCAGTCGCGAAGCAGGGCTTCGGTGCCGACGAGGATCGCCGTCCCCTCGACTACCCCGGTCACCCCGTGGCCGGCGCGGTTCTGGAACGACTCGACCGCGGGGAGCTCGGCCGGCGTGATGCCGAGCTCGGCGGTCAGCCCGGTAGTGATCGCGCGCGCGATGGGATGCTCCGAGGCGTGCTCCACCGCGGCGGTGAGGCGGAGCAGGCGGGTGCGATCCTCGCCCGGCATCGCGATCGCGTCACTGAGCCCCATCTTGCCGCTCGTGACCGTGCCGGTCTTGTCGAGCACGATCGTATCGATGCGGCGCGTCGACTCGAGCATCTCCGGGCCCTTGATCAGCACTCCGAGCTGTGCCCCGCGGCCAGTCCCAACAAGCAGCGCGGTCGGCGTAGCGAGCCCGAGCGCGCACGGGCAGGCGATGATCAGCACGGCGACGGCGGCGGTGAACGCGGTCGAGACACCCGACCAGGATCGGGTTGCGGGATCGAACACCAACCACGCCACGAAGGTCAGCGCCGCGATGCCGATGACGATCGGCACGAACACGCCCGAGATGCGGTCGGCGAGGCGCTGCACCTCGGCCTTGCCCGACTGCGCATCCTCGACCATCTGCGCCATCCGCGCGAGCTGTGTCGCCGAGCCGACGCGAGTGGCGCGAACGATCAGGCGTCCGCTCGTCGAGACGGTGCCTCCGACGACCGCCTCGTTCGGCCCGACCTCGACGGGCACGGACTCCCCCGTGAGCATCGAGGCGTCGACCGCGCTGTGCCCGCGAATGACGACGCCGTCGGTCGCGATCTTCTCGCCGGGGCGCACGACGAACTCGTCGCCGGCCCGCAGTGCATCGATCGGTACGCGGCGCTCGGCACCTCCCTCGATGACCACCACATCCTTCGCGCCGAGCTCGAGCAGCGCCCGCAGTGCGGCACCGGCCCGCCGCTTCGACCGCTGTTCGAAATAGCGCCCCGCGAGCAGGAACATGGTGACCCCGGCCGCGGTCTCGAGGTAGATGTTGTCAGCGCCGTCGCTGCGCGCCAGAGCGAACTCGAACACGTGGGTCATGCCGGGCACGCCCGCGTGACCGAAGAACAACGCGTAGAGCGACCATGCGAATGCTGCGAGCGTGCCGACCGAGATGAGCGTGTCCATGGTCGCGGTGCCGTGGCGCAGGTTCACCCAGGCGGCGCGGTGGAAGGGCCAGCCCGCCCACACCACCACCGGTGCCGCGAGCGTCAGCGAGAGCCACTGCCAGTACGGGAACTGCAGCGCCGGAATCATCGCCATCGCGATCACCGGCACCGAGAGCCAGACGGATCCGATCAGGCGCTGGCGCAGCGCCCGCAGCTCAGGGTCGGCATCGGAATCGTCGTCACTATCCACGCGTCGAGCACGCGGCAGCTCCGCCGTGTATCCGGTCTGTTCGACCTCGGCGACGAGCAGGGCGGGGTCGTACCCCGGTGGAACCCGCACGTGCGCCTGCTCGGTGGCGTAGTTGACGTTCGCTTCGACGCCTTCGAGCCGGTTGAGCCTCTTCTCGATTCGGGCGGCGCAGGAAGCGCACGTCATCCCTCCGATGCTGAGGTCGACCCAGGTGCTGTCATCTCGTGCCGTCTCGGTCATGGCGTGCGCACCGCCTCGTACCCTGCCTCCCGCACCGCCTCGATCACGGTGTGTTCGGGTGCGGCGCCCTGGGGCGCGGTGACGAGCAGGCGACCGGTGCGGTGGTTCACCTCGACTCCGGTGACCCCGAGAATCTGCGATACCTCTTCGCGCACATGCCGTTCGCAGTTCTCACACGTCATCCCGGTGACGGTGTACTCGGTGGTGCTCATGCGGTCCTCCTCGATTGGCGTGCTCCAGGATATACCCCTATGGGGTATCCGTTGCTCTTCAACCGTATCCGCTCGCCGCCTATTCCCGACACCCCCTTGCGATGCAGTAGCGTCGAAGCATGACCGCGGCTCGACTCGACATCGCATTCGTGGTGCTTCACACCTCACCCCTCGACGAGCCGGGTACGAAGGACGCGGGCGGCATGAACGTCGTCGTCATGTCGCAGGCGACGGAGCTCGCCCGCGCCGGGCATCGGGTGCGGCTGTTCACGCGCCGCAGTCATGAGGAACAGCCGGCGGTCCAGGACCTGGCTCCGCGATTGACCGTGCACCACCTGGACGCCGGGCCGGCGCGGCTCCTCGCCAAGGGCGACCACGAAGCGTTCATCTCGACGTTCGGGGAGGCGCTTCGCGGCCGCATCGCCGAACACCGGCCGGACATCTTGCACGCACAGCACTGGTACTCGGGCGTCGCAGCGTTGCAACCTGCGCGCACGTTCGGAATTCCGCTGGTGCAGAGCTACCACTCGATCGCCGCCCCCGAGGGGACCCCGCTCGCGGCGGGGGAACGGCCCGAAGCCTCCGGGCGCCTCGCCTCCGAGCGTCGGCTGGCGCACGACGCGCAGCTGGTCGTCGCGGTGAGCGAGGCGGAGCGGCGCACCGTGATCGAGCGATTGGGCGGTGACGAGGATCGCGTGCGCGTGGTGCCCCCCGGCGTTGATACCGCCTGCTTCCACCCGCGCCTCGTCGGCCCGGCGGGCGAGGCTGGTGTGGTTGGGGCGCAAGCCGCCCGGCGCGAGGTGCTCGTCGCCGGGCGGCTCGACCCGCTGAAGCGATTCGATCTCGCGATCGCCGCTGTCGCCGCCATCCCGTCGCCCGAGCGCCCGCTGCTTCGCATCGTCGGCGCGGCACCTCCTGATGGTTCTGACTATGAGCGTCGGCTGCATCGGGCGGTCGACGCGGCAGGCATGAGGGCTACGACGATCTTCGAGGGAGCGCTGCCTCGACCGCAGCTCGCGGAACGCATGAGGAACGCTGACTTGGTGCTGATCCCCTCGCATTCGGAGACGTTCGGCCTGGTCGCGCTGGAGGCCGCCGCCTCGGGGGTGCCGGTGATCGCGGCCGCCGCCGGCGGCCTGCGCGAAGCGGTCCTTCACGGCGAGACCGGGCTGCTCATCGAAAATGACGCGCCAGAGAGCTGGGCGTCGGCGATTCGGCGGATCCTCGGCGATCAGGCACTTCGGGCACGCATGGGCAGCGCCGGACGCACCCGTGCCGAGGCGCACAGTTGGCAACGCTCAGCGGAGCAGCTTGCACAGGCGTATCACGAGCTGCTCGGGTGAGCGGTGCCGGTGAGCTGACCGGCCAGCTGCAGCAGCTGCAGCTCCTGACCCATCCCGCCGATGAGTTGCACGCCCCGCGGCAGCCCGCCCTGGTCAGTCAGGATCGGTACCGTAATCGCCGGGTTCCCGACGACGTTCACCACCGACGTCTGCGGTGCCCACTCGCACTGCAGCCGGTAGTCGCCCTCGGGTCCGCGCGCCCAGAACGCCCCGATCTCGGGCGGGGCGAAGGCGAGGGCCGGTGTGAGCACGACGTCGAAGCGGCCCCACTGCCGGGCGAAGTCTCGCGAGAGCCGGTGGAGCACCTGGACGGCGGCCGCGACGCGCGCATCACCTGCCCGCCGAGCCCCCTCGAGAAACCAGCGCGCGAGTTCGCCGAGGCGCGCCTCGGCGTCCTGATCCAGCGGAACACGCCGCAGCGCCTGCGTCCACACGGTCGTGAACGCCTCCGGATACTCGTCGCCGTAGTCGATGTCCGCGTCTTCGACCCGGTGACCTGCCGCCTCCAACACGCGTGCGGCGCGGGCAACGGCGTCACGCGCGGCGTCGTCGAACTCGATTTCGAGGTGCGACTCGAAGGGTGAAGCGAAGCTGATTCCGACGCGCAGTCCGTGCAGCTCATGGCAGCGTCGAACAGCCGCGAGCGCGGATTCCGCAGCGTCGCCCACGAGCGCGTCGAAGTACAGCGCGGCGTCAAGAGTGGTGCGCGCCATGGGGCCGGACACCCCCATGCGCGGCGCGCCGATCTCGTCGACCATCGTGTCGGGAGTGGAACCGTTCCGGCTCGTCGGCTCCGCCCCGGCCCGATCGGCGGGCACCCTTCCGCGCCCGGGCTTCAACCCGATGAGGCCGCACGCCCCTGAGGGAATGCGGATCGATCCGCCGGCGTCGCTGCCGATGGCCGCGGGCAGCACTCCCGAGGCGAGCGCCGCGGCGGTTCCACCGCTGGATCCGCCGGCGGTGAGCGACGGATCGCGGGGGTTGCGTGCGGGCGCGGCGATGAGGTTTTCGCTGTAACCGGCGATCCCGAACTCCGGCACCTGCGTCTTGCCGATGCAGATCGCTCCCGCGGCGCGGACGGTGGCGGCGACCGGATCGTCGGAGTCTGCGCGGGTGTGCGGCACCGCGGCTGAGCCGTGCGTCGTGATGAATCCGCGCACGGCGACGAGGTCCTTGTGCGCGGTCGGGACGCCGAGCAGGGGTGGCAGCGAACCGCGTTCACCGGGCGGCGTGCGACGGAGGAGCCGCTCGGCCTCGTCGGCCTCCGCGAGGGCAAGTTCCGGCTCCACGCTGACGAATGCGCCCAGCGACTCCTGCGCCTGTGCCGCCGCGAGCGAGCGCTCGACCAGTTCGCGCGAGCTCACCTCCCCGGTTCGCAGGCGTTCGCGCAGTTCCAGGGCCGTGGGAGTGGTCATGGTTCCACTCTATGATCAGCGCAACCCCGTTGTTGCGAACGCTTCCCATTAGCGACTAGGGTGATAATGGTTCTCAACAAGACGAGGATCACCACGCTCCGCCGGGCAGCTCCGGCGGACGAAGCGGACAACGACGACCCGGCCGCCCGGCGGCCGTAGAAAGGTTCATTCGTGAACGTTCCCACCCGACTCACCGCGCTCGCACTGGGTGCCTCGCTGGCGCTCGCACTGGCCGGCTGCTCCTCCAGTGGTCAAGCATCCGCAACGGCCGACGGCGACCGCCTCAAGGTGGTGGCCACCACGACGCAGCTGACCGACTTCGCCGCGCAGGTCGGCGGCGACGACATCGAGCTCACCGGACTGCTGCAACCCGGCGGTTCCGCGCACCACTTCGACCCGAGCCCCGCGGATCTGCTCACGCTTGGCTCGGCAGACGTGCTGATCGTCAACGGTGCCGGGCTCGACGAGTTCGTCGACGGCGCGATCGAATCTTCCGGTTTCAACGGCACCGTGATCGACGCGAGTGAGGGGATCGACCCCGAACTCGCGAAGCAAATCACGCGGGAGGGGGAGGGCGGCGACGCGCACGAACACGCGCACGAATCGAATGCCGACGAGCACGACCACGATCACGGCGACCACGAGGAGGGCGACCACGACCACGACCATGGCGACCTGAACCCGCACCTGTGGACCTCCCCCCGATTCGCCGAGGGCATGGTGTCGATGATCGCGGGGGATCTCGCCCGCGTCGACCCCGACCACGCCGACGACTACACCAGCCGCGCCGACGCCTACGTCGCGCAACTGCGTGACCTCGATGCGTGGATCAGCGCGCAGTACGAGCGCGTGCCCGAACCCGAGCGGGTGCTCGTGACCGGCCACGACTCGATGCGCTACTACCTGCACGACTACGACATCGCCTTCGCCGGATCTTTGCTGCCGAGCTTCGACGACAACGCCGAACCGAGCGCCGCTGAGATCGACGCGCTCGTCGATGCCATCAAACACAGCGGGGTCAAGGCGATCTTCGTCGAATCGTCGCTCAGCCCCAAACTCGCGCAGACCGTTGCGAACGAAGCCGGCGTGCAGGTCATCGACGCCGACTCGCTATACGTCGACTCGCTCGGCCCGACCGGCAGCGGCGCCGACACGTACCTTGCTGCTACTGTGCACAATACGCGCGTCATCCTCGAAGCATGGGGCGCGACCGTCGACCCCGTCCCCGCCGAACTAGGAGTGCAGTGACCGAAGCGGCCCTCAGCCTGCGCGACGCGGGGTTCGGTTACGCGGGCAGAACCCGCGTCGCCGAGCTGAATCTCGAGGTCCGCGCAGGCGACGCGGTCGCACTCATCGGGCCGAACGGCTCCGGCAAGTCCACGCTGCTCCGAGGGGTGCTGGGCCTTGCCGAGCTCACCCGAGGCAGCATCCGCGTGCTCGGCACCGATCCGGCCGCCGCGCGCAAGCACATCGGCTCCCTGCCCCAATCCGACACGCGAGACACCACGCTCCCGCTGAGCTTGCGGCAGGTCGTGAACATGGGGCTCTACCGGTCCCGCGGGCCCCTGACCCCGCTCGGCCGGTCCGGGCGTGCCGCCGTCGACGAGGCGCTCACCAGGGTCGGACTCGCGGACCTCGCACAGCGCCCATTCGGGGAGCTTTCGGGAGGGCAGCAGCAGCGAGGAATCCTCGCCCGGGCGCTTGTTGCCGATCCTCGCATGCTGCTTCTCGACGAACCCTTCAACGGCCTCGATCGAGAGAACCGCGACACTCTCCTCGCGCTCGTCAACGAGCTTCGCGCCGAGGGGCGCACCATCATCGTGAGCACCCACGACCTCGAGATCGCACAGCGGGCCTGCACGCACGTGCTCCTGCTTTCCGCGGGGCACACCCCCGAACAGCCCGGGCACCCCGCCGCGTTCGGACCGATCGACGAGGCACTCACACTCGAAGCCGTGCAGCACAGCTTCCACGATGTCACCGTCGAGATCGACCACCATACTGTCACGACCGCGGACCACGACGACACGCACCCCTTCGCAGGCGAGACCCACCTCGCTCGCGACGCGAACTAGGCGGGCGGAGCAATGGACGTCAGCCTGCTCGACATGCTGCAACTGCCCTTCATGGCGCGCGCGATGATCACACTCGCCGTCCTCGCGCTCGCCGCCGGCGTGGTCGGACTCGGCATCAGCTTTCGCGAGATGGAGTTCGTCAGCGACGGGGTGGTGCACGCCGTGTTTCCCGGGCTCGTCGTCGGCTCGCTGGTCGCCGGCACTGCCGGACTCTTGCCGGGTGCGCTCATCGCCGCGGTGCTCGCGGCGGTGCTGTTCACCGTGCTCGAACGGCGGCGGGGCTCATCCAGCGACGCGGCCATCGCCGTGGTGCTCACGGGCCTGTTCAGCTTGGGGGTGGTGCTCGTCTCCAAGCAGCACGGCTACGTGTCGCAACTGCAGGAGCTGCTCTTCGGCCACCTGCTGACCGTCACCCCCGAGCAACTGTGGCAGATCGTGGTGGTGGCGGTGCTCGCGATCGGTGTGATGCTCGTGACCGGACGCGCTCAGCTCTTCCGCGCGTTCGATCCGGCCGGGTTCGCTGCGGCCGGGTTCCGGCCGCTCGTGACCGATCTGGCGCTCGCTGTCGCGACGTCGCTGCTGGTGGTCGCGGGCGTGCAGGCGCTCGGCGTGCTCATGGTGGTGTCGTTGCTGACCGTGCCGATGGGGGTCGCCCGCCTGGTGACCCGGCGTTTGGGGGCGCTGGTGCCGATCGCGGTGCTCGTGCCGCTCATCGTCGGCGCGCTCGGGCTGTGGTGGTCGTTCGAGTGGTCCGTGCTGCATGACGTCTCGGTGTCTCCGGGCGCACTCGTCGTGCTGCTGCTCGTCGCGGCGTATCTGGTTGCCGTGGCCGTGCGGCTGATCGCGCAGGCAACGGGCGCGCGACGGCGGCGGCGCGTCTCGAGCGGTGCATCGGCGATTGCAGGGGCGCGAGGATCAGCGCACCCGGGAAGGGTCGCACCGTGAGCTATTTCGGCCTGGCCGCCCTCGAGGTCACCCTGCTCGGCCTGCTCGGCGGAATCGTGGGCCCGCTCATCGTGCCGCGCCGCCGCTCCTTCTTCGCGGTGGCACTCAGTCACGCCACGTTCCCGGGCGGCGTGATCTTCGCCGTGCTCGGCTACAACCTGCTGATCGGCCAGGCGCTCTTCGCCGTGCTGCTCGTGCTCATCATGGCCGCGCTTTCGAGAGTGCCGCGGCAGGGCCGGCAGGTGGCGAGCGGCGTCGTGCTGGCGCTCGGCTTCGCACTCGGCACGCTGCTGACGAGCCTCAACCCCGACCTCGGGGTGCCGGTGGAGGCCCTGCTCGTCGGGTCCCCGCTGTCCGTCACGCCGACCGATGTGCTCGCCACCTGCTGCGTGCTCGTGTGCTCGCTGCTCGTGCTCGCCCTCTTCCGGCGGCGCATCCTCTTTCACAGCTTCGACCCCGCCGGGTTCGCCGCGGCCGGATACCGCAGCTGGCCGGTCGAACTCGTCGTGGTCGCGGTCATCGCGGGCGCAGTGGTGGTGGCGATGCCGGCGGTGGGCGCGATCCTCGGCGTCGCGATCCTGATCGCGCCCGCTGCGGCGGCGCAACTGGTGGTGACGCGGATCACCCTGCTGCCTCCGGTCGCGGCGATGCTCGGGGTGGGGTCGGGTCTGCTCGGCCTGTGGGCCTCGCGCCAACTCGATCTCGCGGCTGGGGGCGCGGTGGGGCTCGCGACTACGCTGGTCTATGTGCTCGCCGCCCTGTGGCGGTGGATCGTGCACCGCACGCCGAAGGAGGTCGTCACATGAGTGCCCCAACCCGCAATACCTGGCAGCGCGAAGCTGTGCGCGCAAGGTTGGCCGAGGCGAGCGGATTTGTGAGCGCGCAGCACCTGTACGCGGTGCTTCGGGAAGAGGGATCTACCATCAGTCTCGCGACGGTGTACCGGAACCTGGCCCAGCTGGCCGAGTCGGGAGAGGCGGATTCACTGCAGTCCCCCGAGGGCGAAAACCTGTTCCGATCCTGCGCAATGCAGGGCCATCATCACCACCTCATCTGCCGCAGCTGCGGCGACACCCGCGAGCTCGAGGCCAGTGTCGTCGAGCAGTGGGCCGCACGGGTCGGTGCCGAGCACGGATTCACCGAGATCGACCACGTGGTCGATCTTTTCGGGCTCTGCGAGAACTGCAGGGCCGCGGAGGGATCGCGCAGGTGAGCTCGGGCAACGCGGCGCTCTAGGCTGGCGTTGAGGTGATTTGCCATGAGGGTGCTCATAGTTGAGGACGACGACCGCCTCGCGGAGGCGCTGCAGGCCTTTCTCGGTCGCTCCGGATATGAAACCGCTCGCGTCGCCACCGGCGCGGAGGCCGTCGAGGCCGTTCGCGAGTCAGGCGATGCGACCTCGAGCGATGCACCGGGCATCGAGGTGGTGCTGCTCGATCTCGGGTTGCCCGATATCGATGGCCTTGACGTGTGCCGCAGATTCCGCAGTTTCTCCCCGGTGCCGATCGTCATCGCTACCGCGCGCAGCCAGGTGGAGGAGCGGATCAAGGGCCTGCAGGCCGGGGCCGATGATTTCGTGGTAAAACCCTACGATGCGCGCGAGCTCGTGGCGCGCATCGAGGCGATTGTGCGCCGATCCAGGGCCTTCCCCGGAGAGATGCAGTTCGAGCAGGCGGTCGAGCTCGGTGCCATCCGAATCGACTTCGCGGCACGGCAGTTGCTGGTTTCGGGGTCGCCGGTCGACCTCATACCGAAAGAGTTCGATATCGTCGGGGTGCTCGCCCGGTATCCGGGCGTTGCCGTGCCGAGTGACCGGTTGATCCGGGACGTGTGGGGCACCGACTGGACCGGGTACAAGCGTTCGCTCGAGGTGCATCTTGCGTCCATTCGACGAAAGCTCGGGCGCGAACCCCTCATCGAAACGGTGCGTGGAGTCGGCTACCGCTTGATCAACGGTTGAGGCGACCCGATGCGAACCCGTCTCTTCATCGTCTTCCTTGTTCCCCTGGTGGGGATCATGCTCGCGCTGGGCGGCGCGTACGCCTGGAGCGCGAGCCGCAACGTGCAGCAGGAGTTCACGAACCAGCAGCTCGGCGACCTCAGCTACTTCGTCACGAGCGCGCGTCACGCCCTGCGCGCCTCGAACTCGAGCATCGTCGAAAGCGAGATGGTGCGCTACAGCGAACTGTACGGTGCGCAGATCGCCGTGCTCGACCGCGCCGGGGTAGTGTGGGCCTCGGGCGGCCTGATGCCGGAAACCATCGACGAGGACACGAGCGCCAAGGTCGCGCTCGCCCTCTCGGGGAGGCGGAGCGACGTGCCGCAGGCGACACTGCCTTGGTCGTTCGGGAACGTCGTCATGGTCGAACCGGTCTTCGATGACGGGAGCGTGATCGGAGCCGTGCTGATCTCCGCGAGCGCCGAGGCGCAACGGCAGCAGATCGGGGCGCAGTGGTTTCTGCTCATCGTCGTCACCGCAACCGTCGTTGCGCTCCTGGTGTTCGTCGTCTGGCGGCTCGCGAACTGGGTGTTGCGCCCGATGCAGCGCGTGGATCACGCCATGGCCGCCATCGAGCACGGCGAGATGGGCGCGCGCATCGACGACGACACCGGACCGCCGGAGATGCGGCGAATGATTCGACTGTTCAATCAGATGGCCGGGGAGATCGAACGGATGGTCTCCCGACAGCGCGAGTTCTCGGCGAACGCGTCGCACGAGTTGCGCAACCCGCTCAGTGCGCTGCTCATGCGCGTCGAGCACCTCGCAACCGGTCTCGATGCCAGCTGGCAGACAGATATCGAGGAGACGCGAGAGGAAGGGCGGAGGATGTCGCGCATCCTCGACACGCTGCTGCTCATGGCGAAGTCGTCCCAGCACGACTCCCCGTTCTCCGCGGTCGACCTGGTGGAGGTGGTCGAGGCTCGAGTCGAGGCGTGGCGCGATGTGGCGGCGCAGCGCGGCATCGACTTCGACGTCCGGCATCCGGGGCACGCCATGAGCATGACCGATCGCACGGCGGTGGAGAGCGCGCTCGACGCGGTGCTCGATAACGCGCTCAAGTTTTCGCCCGGCAGCACGAGGATCGAGCTCGCCATCGACGTGGTGGCTGCCGAGGTCGCTGGGGCCGGGGAGGCTGCCGCAGGGTCCGACACGCACGAGTGCGTCATCTCGGTGCGGGACCACGGCCCGGGCGTCGACGAGCACGAGCTCGCGCAGATGACCGAGAGGTTCTGGCGGAGCCCCAGGAACCAGAACGTGCCCGGCTCGGGACTGGGGCTTGCGATCGCGACCGACCTGCTCGACACCCTCGGCGGCCGAGTCGAGCTGCAAGCGGCTGACGGCGGGGGATTGCGCGTGAGCCTGCATCTGCCGGGGGCAGCGGCATGAGCACCGGGTCGGTTCGGCGTTCCCCTCGTCCTCGGCGCATCGGGCTGAGCATCGCGCTCGCGCTCGGTGCGCTTCTCGGCCTGGCAGCATGCGCACCGGCGCCGGTGGAGCCCGGTGCGCACTACGAGATCGCCGGCGGTGGGAAGGCGGGGGTCTACTACACCTATGGGGATCGCCTGGCCGCCGCGCTGCACCAGCGGCTCGGCGTCGACTTCTCGGTCGCCGAGACGCAGGGTTCGGTCGAGAACCTGCGCAGGATCGCCTCGGGTGAATCGCTCATCGGCTTCGCTCAGGGAGACACCGCCGTTGACGCGGTATCTGGTGCCGGGAGCTTCGACACAAGATTGCCGGTCACCGCGCTCGCCCGCGTCTACGACGAGTACGTGCACGTCGTCGTGCCCGCCGACTCCGACGCGCGCCGCATCTCCGATCTCGCCGGCCGCAGGGTCTCCCTCGGCTCCGAGAGCTCCGGCGTGCAGGTCATCGCCACCCGCGTGCTCGAGGCAGCGGGTGTGGACCCCGAAACGGTCGAGAACCCGGCCCTTTCGCTGGACGCGTCGATCGATGCCATGCAGCGGGGCGAACTCGACGGCTTCTTCTGGGTGGGGGGCCTCCCCACCCCCGGCATCGTGCAACTCCAGGCATTCTCCCCGATACGCCTGCTGCCGATCGACGCCACCATCGTCGATCGCGTAAATGCCGGGCACTCCGGGGTCTACCGCCTGGCCGACTTCACCGTCGGTGCCTACGGCATCGAGGCACCCGCCGTGACGATGACCGTACCGAATTACCTCGTCGCATCCGCGCACGCTCCCGACGATCTCATCTACGCCGTGGTTCGCTCGCTCTTCGACGCCCGCGCCAAGATCGCGCGCGACGTCACAGCCGCAGAACTGCTCGATCGACGCCAAGCGATCTTCACCGGCCCCATCGAACTGCACCCCGGTGCGGCGCGCTACTACGTCGACGCGCGGCGGTGATCCTCGGCCCCTTTGCATGCGACCGTTGCCATATCGTGATGCTCAAGAATACCTCAAGGGGGGTGACGGTTCGCCGGTCGCGTCTCTACGATAAGGACAGATCTGTTCGACGATGAGCACCCTCTCGAACCATGATGTTGGGGGCCGGTTCGCATCGTTGTGCACCTCAGATCGCCCGTAAGCGCAGTCGTGCGCGACGGGCCTCGAATCAGATGTGGAGACGGGATGAGTACACACGAACCGCTTGTCGTCATGGAGAACGTGCAGAAGCATTACGGTGACTTCCAGGCGTTGACCGACGTCAACCTGACCGTCAACCGGGGCGAAGTCGTCGTCGTGATCGGTCCGTCGGGGTCGGGCAAGTCAACCCTGTGCCGTTCGATCAACCGCCTCGAGACGATCACCAGCGGCTCGATTCGCATCGACGGCAAGGAACTCCCCGCCGAGGGCAAGGCGCTTGCGAAGCTGCGCGCCGAAGTCGGCATGGTCTTTCAGTCGTTCAACCTGTTCGCACACCTCACGATCCTGGAGAACGTGACCCTCGGTCCCATCAAGGTGCTCGGCCTGAGCAAGAAGGAGGCCGAACGGGAGGCCATGGAGCTGCTCACTCGCGTGGGAGTCGAGAAGCAGGCCGAGAAGCTGCCGGCGCAGCTCTCGGGCGGGCAGCAGCAGCGCGTCGCCATTGCCCGCGCGCTAGCCATGCGTCCGAAGGTGATGCTCTTCGACGAGCCGACGAGCGCGCTCGATCCCGAGATGATCAACGAGGTGCTCGACGTGATGATCGGGCTCTCCGACGAGGGGATGACCATGATCGTGGTCACCCACGAGATGGGGTTTGCGCGCAAGGCGGCAGACCGGGTCGTGTTCATGGCCGACGGGCGCATCGTGGAACAGGCCGCCCCCGACGAGTTCTTCACGAACCCGCAGAGCGACCGGGCCAAGGATTTTCTCTCAAAGCTCATCACTCACTAGAACCGCGGGGCCACGGGCTTCGAGCTTGGCAAGATCGCCCGATCCTCGCACTGAACCGAAGGGAACGCACCATGCGACTCAAGAAGACACTCGCCTCGATCGGCCTCGTGGCCGCCGCGGCGCTGGCGCTCAGCGCCTGTAACAGTGGAACGCCCGGCGACAATTCGGGCGACACCGACCCCTCCGGCGGCGACACCAGCTCGACGCTGTGGGAGGTCGCCACCGATGTCTCGCTCGACGGGAGCCCGACCTTCGACAAGATGCAGGAGCGCGGCAGCGTGATCATCGGCGTGAAGGAGGACCAGCCTGGGCTCGGGTACCTCGACAACGTGACCGGTGAGCGCACCGGGTTCGACGTCGACATCGCCCGCTGGATTGCGGCGTCGCTCGGCTTCGACGAGGACCAGATCGAGTACAAAGCGATTGCTTCGGCGAACCGCGAGCAGGCGCTCATGAACGGTGACGTCGACTACTACGTCGGCACCTACTCGATCACCGACAAGCGCAAGGAAGACATCAGCTTCGCCGGCCCCTACTTCATCACGGGGCAGGGCCTGCTGGTTCGCGCCGGCGACACCGACTACCAGTCGCTCGACGAGCTCGACGGCAAGACCGTCTGCTCGGCGACCGGTTCGACGCCGATCCAGAACATCAAGGAGAACTACCCGGGCATCAACACCGAGGAGTTCGACCTCTACTCGGCATGTGTCGAGAGCCTGCTGAACAACCAGGTTGACGCGGTCACCACCGACCAGGCGATCCTCATCGGCTACGCCGCGCAGGACCCGGACAACCTCATGGTCACCACCGGTCCGCTGATGACCGAGGAGCGTTACGGCGTCGGTATTCCGAAGGATGACACCGTGCTGCAGACGCACATCAACGACCTGTTCACCGATGGTGGCACCATCTGGCAGGGCATCTTCGACCAGAACCTCGGCGGCTCGGGCATCACAGTCGAGCAGCCGGCAGTCGATCCGGTCTAATCGGTGACGGTGCGGGGCGGGTCCGGGCTCGCCCCGCACGGTTACCGTGCTGTCAACTAGGAGAGGAAGACGATGGACGTCATCTTCGGGAACCTCGACCTGTGGGGCGAGGCGATCACGAACACGATACTCGTGTTCCTGGGCGGTGGACTCATCGCCCTCGTGCTCGGCATCCTGGTCGGTGCCATGCGAGTGTCGCCCGTCCCGATCGCCCGCGGTGTCGGCACCCTGTACGTGAACATCGTTCGCAACACGCCGCTCACGCTCGTCTTCTTCTTCTTCGTGCTCGGATACCCCGCGCTCGGGCTGCCGAAGGTCAGCTTCCTGCTGCTCGGCATCCTCGCCATCGGCATCTACACCGCAACCTACGTGGCGGAGGTGCTTCGCGCCGGCATCAACACCGTCCCGGTGGGGCAGGCGGAGGCCGCCCGTGCGATCGGCCTACCGTTCGGTCAGGTGATGACCCTCGTCGTGCTGCCGCAGGCGTTCCGGTCGGTCGTGCCACCGATGATGAGCGTGTTCATCGCCCTCCTCAAGAACACCACGGTCGCCGCCGGGTTCTCCGTCGCGGAGCTCGGCGCGCTGCGCGCCACCATCAACGATGCGGCCGGTCGGCCGGGTAACCCGCTTGAGGTGCTCCTCTGGGTGGCTCTCGTCTTCGTGATCCTCGTGATGATCCTCAGCTTCATACAGAACCGACTCGAGAAGAAATGGAGGATCGCGCGATGAGCACCTCAGTTCTCTACGACGTTCCCGGCCCGAAGGCCATCGCGAGGAACCGAATCCTCGCGGTCGTCACCGTGGTCGTGGTGCTCTCCATCCTCGGCTTCATCATCTACCGCTTCTACCTCTCGGGCCAGTTCTCGGCGCAGAAGTGGGGCATCTTCACCTACACCACGATCTGGAACCAGATCTTCGTCGCGCTCGGGCGCACCCTCGCGGCATTCGGTCTCGCCGCGGTGCTCAGCATCGTGCTCGGCTTCGTGCTGGCGATCGGCCGGCTCTCCGACCACCGCGCGGTGCGCGTGCCGTTCACCGTGGTCACCGAACTCTTCCGCGCCGTCCCGGTGCTCGTCATGATGATGCTGCTCTACTACGGTCTGCCGAGCGTCGGTATCAAGATGAGTCCGTACTGGGCGGTCGTGATCGGGCTCGTCGTCTACAACGGCTCGGTGCTCGCCGAGGCGCTGCGTGCCGGTATCGAGTCGCTGCCGAAGGGGCAGAAAGAGGCGGGCTACGCGATTGGGCTGCGCAAGAACGGTGTGATGCGCCTGATCCTGCTGCCTCAGGCGGTGCGGAACATGCTGCCGGTCATCGTCGCGCAGCTCGTCGTGACGATGAAAGACACGGCGTTGGGCTTCATCATCACCTACCCCGAGCTGCTTTACTTGGCGAAGCAGCTGTCGAGCAACGTGCAGTTCGGTCGGCCGCTGCTGCAGTCGGCGTTCGTCATCGGTGGCATCTACATCATCATGTGTCTGATCCTGTCGGGCATCGCGAAGTGGCTCGAGATTCGTCTGCGCCACTCCCCGAAGACGAAGGGGCAGCCGCAACCGGTCGGAGTCGACTTCGGAGGGAACCCGCTCGGTGCTGGTGGCGTGGCGACGGCCGCGGATCCTCGGCAACGCCAGGGCGAAACGCTCACGGAGGTAATCGCGACGCAGCGGGAGGACGGCAAGAGGCAAGGGCACTGATTCCGCCTCCCTGATCAGCTGACACTAGGCTGGTGCGCGTGCTTGCTTCGGCCGGGGTCCTTCCCTTCCTTCCAGGAGGCGTTGACTGGCAGATCCTCGTTCTGCTTTTCGTCGCCGCCTTCGCCGCGGGTTGGATCGACGCCGTGGTCGGCGGCGGTGGCCTGCTGCAGCTACCTGTGCTGCTGCTCGTGCCGGGGATCTCTCCCGTGCAGGCACTGGCCACGAACAAGCTGGCCTCGATCTTCGGCACCACGTCGAGCAGCCTCACCTACTACCGCAGGGTGAGGCCCAGCCCGCGCACCATGCTGACGATGGCTGCCGTCGCGCTCGGGGGTTCCTTCGGCGGTGCCTCGATCGCGGCGCTGCTTCCGGCGGCGGTGTTCAAACCGATCATCGTCGTCGCGCTCGTTGTCGTTGCGCTGATCACGCTATTCAAACCCTCGCTCGGCGCGGTGACGAAGCTCAAGTACCAGGGGCCTCGTCACCTGGTCATCGCGCTCGCCATCGGCGTGTGCGTGGGGTTCTACGATGGGCTGCTCGGCCCCGGCACCGGCACCTTCCTCATCATCTCGCTCGTCGGGTTTCTCGGGTACGACTTCTTGCAGGCGAGCGCCAAGGCAAAGGTGGTCAACTTCGCCACCAACTTCGGGGCGCTCTGCTTCTTCATCCCTCTGGGAGCGGTCATCTGGCCGCTCGGCCTCGCGATGGGCGTCGCGAACCTGCTCGGCGGTTTCGTGGGCTCACGCATGGCGATCTCGAAAGGCGTCGGCTTCATCCGCATTTGCTTTCTCATCATCGTCGGCGTGCTCATCGTGAAGCTCGGGTATGACGTGTGGAGCGAAATTTCGGAGCCTAGTTGTACTCGGTCAGGACGTTGGTGTCAGTCGGCTGATGGGTGGCTTCCCCCCGAGAGCTGAGTGGCGTCGTTCATTGTTGTAGTACTCGAGCCATACCGCAAGTGCCTCCTTGCGGTGATCGCTGCTGGTATACGCATGCCGGTAGGCCCATTCGGTTTGCAGGGTCCGGTTGAAGCGTTCCACCTTCCCGTTCTGCCACGGGCAGTGCGGCTTGATGAACTTCTGACGGATACCGTGCGCGGCGCAGACGGGTCTGCTGTCGGTTTGGTTGAGTCCAAGATTGCTTCGCTTGAGGGCGGGGCTGGAAGGATGGCAATTATGCCGGTGAAATTTACTGATGAGTTCAAACGAGACATTATTCGCGGTCTGAAGCGTTACGTGATCCGCGAGCTTTATCACTTGGTCAAAGTGGGCCCGAGAACCGGGAAATCATGAGTTGACAAGTATTAGGAGCATCAACGCCCTGGCCGGGGCCGTCAATGGCTGAGTATTTGGTCTTCTGAGCAGCACCGTTATTGCGGTTGAGCAGCGCTCCGACGGTGACACATTATTCGTCTTCAGCAGCAGCCATCCGTCTCAGTAGTCGGCGTGCCAGGCTCTTTCTGCCGCGTGTCCTAACCACACGCGGCAGAAGGAGTAATTCTGATGGTACGAAAGATCAACGCGAAACTGGTGCTCAGGCTCCGCGCCGAGGGGTTCTCTCTGCGGCAGATCGAAGCGCAGGGCGTTTCGCAACACTCCAGCATCAAGGTCGAACGCGCTGCCGCCCGCGAACAACTGACCTGGGAGACCGCGGCCACTATGACCGAGGCCGAAGTCTACGCGCGACTCTTCCCCGGCGTCGGCATCCGAGAAAGCGCGTATCTCCAACCCGATTGGCCGGTCATGCATCGCGAACTCGCGAAAGTCGGCGTCACCCTGAAGCTGCTGCATGCCGAGTACCTCGACCACTGCCACACCCAGGGTGCTGCGGGACTGGGGTACGACCGGTTCTGCAAAACCTACGCCGCATATGTGCGTGCGCAAGGCGTCACGTCTCGTGTGGGGCATAAAGCCGGGCAGACGATCGAGGTCGACTGGTCCGGCCCAACGATGCAACTGACCGGCCCAGGGGGCGAAACGAGGAATGTATATGTATTCGTCGCGTGCCTGCCCTTCAGTAGGTATGCGTTCGTGGAGCCCAAGCTCGATATGCGGCAAGACTCTTGGCTGGAATGACATATCGCGATGTACGCCTGGTTCGGGGGTTCGGTCCCTCGTCTCGTCCCGGACAATTTGAAGACCGGGGTCGTGAAGCACCCCCGCGATGGTGAGATCGTTCTCAACGACGCCTACAGGGAACTCGCCGCGCACTACTCGGCAGCGGTGCTGCCGGGCAGGCCCCGGGCACCCAAAGACAAAGCGAGCACTCCATATGATCGGGGTAGTCGGGCTCAGATACGATGCCCGCACCGTTGATTACATGCAACGGCGACTCAGCGAGGGACTCTCCAAGAAGGATGTGCTGCGCTGTCTCAAACGGTTCATCGCGCGCGAAGTGTTCCACGACCTCAAAACCGACCTCAGCACGATTTGACATCTATAGGACCGTCTCGACACTCGACACCGTGAATCGTGAGTCGGGCATTACGATGGGACATGAGAGCCTCCGTGGTAGTGAAAATGTTAGATATCTCCACTCAGCCCGGAGGTTCTCCCTTTCGCAAGTCGACCACCGCCACCAACCTCCTGGTCGAGTGTAACTAGCATCGAATTAATGACGCAACACACGAGTGTGTCGCTTCAGCCCTCAGCGTGGACTGACGATCCGAGCGTCGCCCGAAAAAATTTTCAGATAAGTGCTTGTGCTTCTCTCAGCACGTATATACAGTAACTCTGCAAGGGGCAGTAAATCGGATCCACGGGGTCAAAATTATCTCGTCGGTAGCAGATTTACAGTAACCATGTAAGCCACAGTAACGAGGAAGTTATGCGGAGAGATTTGGCTACCATTGCGGAGGCCGCGGGCGAGATCGGAGTGAGCCCCGGTGCGCTCCGCCTGTGGGAGGCGCAGGGTCTCATCTCTGTTGAGCGCGACGAGCGAGGGCATCGTGTCTTCACCCAACTGGACATCGATCGCCTTCGCCGGATTAGCTGGTGGAGAAGGGTCGGCAAGCTCAATCATCACGCGATTCGTCGTCTCCTCAATGAGGATCAAGGATCGATCACTCCGATTACTCAACTGAGTGCACCACGAGAGAACGACGTCCTCGATCTGACCGGGACCAAGCTGCGCCGGATGCGCCGAGCGATGAATCTCACGTTGAGCCAGCTCTCCGAGATCTCCGGGCTGAGTGTGTCATTTATCAGCTCATTCGAGCGGGGTGTGAATACCGCATCTCCCACCTCGCTCGCGCGGTTATCCGCGGCTATCGAAGGGCATGCCGTCGATGCCGAAGCCGGGGGACACGCGGTCTACCAGTTGGGGAGCAACAAGGGCGTGGAGATGGCCCCGGGGATCCACTATGAGTGGCTCTCGCAGCGGAAAGGCACGATGGAGCCGCAGCTCGCAACGATTGAGCCGGGTCGCGGAAGCGGAGAGAAATACCAGCATGCCGGCGAGGAGTTCGTTGTGGTGTTGTCGGGAGAAATGCTCTTCAACGTGCAAGGTGATGAGCTGCATCTTTCCGAGGGCGGCACGTTGCACTTCGACAGCCAGTTTGAGCATTCCTGGTTCAACACGGGCACTGTCCCCGCTCGAGTGCTCTGGGTGACCACTGAGCGCGCAGTCTTGCGTTCAAGCGCTGAGAACAGTCGCGTCGATGAAGGCGATGACCTCGAATGAGACCGAAGGAAGAAAGCAGGGAACGGATGGGAATGCGAGATCTCGTCGGGTACGGCAGAAGCCGGCCCACAGGCACCTGGAGTAATGGAGCGCGGCTTGCGGTATCGATCGTGCTCAACTACGAAGAGGGCTCAGAGAAGAGCTTGCTCGAGGGAGACCCGGCGCAAGAGACAAGTACAGAGTGGGGGGACTATGTGTTCCCACCGGATACTCGCAATCTCGCTATGGAGACGATGTTCGACTACGGTGCCCGCGTCGGCGTCTGGCGGATCTTCGATATCCTCGATAGCCTCGACGTTCCCTGCACGATCTTCGGATGCGCCGTCGCATTCGAACGTAACCCAGACGTGACTGCGTATGTGCGGGACTCCCGACACGAAGTCTGCAGCCACGGCTACCGGTGGGAAGAAGTCTTCGCTCTCTCCGCAGAGGAGGAGGCCGAGCACATTCGCTTGGCGGTAGAAAGCTTCGAACGCACTGTCGGACGACGGCCCGTTGGCTGGTACTGCCGCTATGGGCCCAGCACGAGAACTCGCGAGCTGGTGACCCGCCACGGCGGTTTTCTGTACGACTCGGACTCGTACGCTGACGACACTCCCTACTATGTGGAGTCGGCTGGCGAAACCCGTCTCGTCGTGCCCTACACGCCAGATAACAACGACTTCCGCTTCTGGCAATCCAACGGCCCCACGGTCGCCCGCGAACTTGTTGAGTACCTCACCGACGCATTCGACGTGTTGTATGCGGAAGGTGAGCACGGTCCCCGAATGATGTCATTCGGATTGCACCCGAGAATGATCGGTCGCCCCGGTCGCATTCGTGCGCTGCGCGATTTCATTCAGTACGCGCTGGGCCATGAGGGAGTCTGGTTCGCGACTCGGGAAGAGATAGCGAAGGACTGGCTGAAGATTTCTCCACCTGACGAGAGAAGGGATTCATAATGACATTTCCGCATATAGATACGCTTCCCCCGGTTTCCGATCGCGAACCCGGTGTGTATCGGTGGACGCTCGTCCGCGAGGGGCCTCTCGAGATCCCCGAGCACGATGAAAGTCGACGGCTCGGCATCACCCTCATGGTGCCGGGAAGCGTGACTGACCAGCTCGTGCATCCAATTCCGGAGTTCGTGATGGTGGTCCAAGGCGAGCTCCTCGTGACCATCGATGGCAACGAGCGAACGATCGGAGCCGGGCAGTTCGTGCTTATCCCGGCTCAATCCACGCACTCCTACCGGAATGTCACCGAGCAACCTGCCCGAATGCTCTTCGCTTTCGCCGGCGATCTGGTTTCCGAAATTTAGAAGTCCCACAGAAAGGTATGACAACGGTGTCTACACAGATCAGTGAACGAGTACCTGAGCTCCATCAGGGGGGTGAGCCCTCATCATCGGTAGATGCGTCTGCCGAAGCACTCATTACGGTATCCGGACTGGGGAAGTCTTACGAGGTGAAGACGCGCGGACACAAGTCCAGCACGAGTACGATCCTCGAGGGACTTGATTTCGAGATCGCTAGGGGCGAGTTCGTCTCGGTGATCGGACCCTCTGGGGGCGGCAAAACCACGCTCTTGAATCTGCTCGCAGGATTGACCGAGCCGACATCGGGGTCCATTCAAGTCGCGGGGAAAGCCGTGAAAGGACCAGGAGCGGATCGCGGTGTTGTCTTCCAGCAGGATGCGATCTTCCCGTGGCGCACGGTACAGAGAAATGTTGAATACGGCCTCGAGGTTCGTGGCGTTCCACGCGCAGAGCGGCGAGAGCAGGTGCAGCGCTTCATCGACATGGTGGGCCTCACGGATTACGCAGACTATCTTCCTAAGCAGCTCTCCGGTGGAATGAAGAAGCGCGTGGCGATTGCGACAGTGCTCGCGAACAAGCCAGATGTGCTGCTCATGGATGAACCATTCGGCGCGCTCGACTACTCCACTCGGGTGCATCTGCAGGACGAACTCATCGAGATCTGGCAGCAGAATCGAATCACAACGATCTTCGTGACGCACGACATCGAGGAGGCCGTTTACCTGTCTGATCGGATCCTTGTTCTCTCCGATGGGCATCTGGCCGAAGACTTCAGGGTCCCGTTCGGGCGCCCCAGAACGCCTGACATTCGCATGAGCTCTGAGATTCAGGACGCGAAGGCCCATCTGTGGGGGTACCTATGAAAGCCCGCCCATTTGTTCTCGGTGCGCTCGGAGTCATCGTACTTGTGGTGGTCTGGGAGGTCGGGGCATTCATCGTGCAAGCGACGAATCCTCAGAACTCGTCCATCATCTGGCCGCACCTCGGTGAAGTATTCACTGTTGCGTTCCCCGCAATAGCCACGGTGGATACCTCGGGAAGTTCATCGCTCGCCCCCGGAACCGCGGAGCCAAGCTATTGGGGAGCGATACAGGTGATCGCGGTGCAGGCATGGGTCACGATCCAACGCGTGTTGCTCGGGATCGTCATCGGAGCGGTCGTCGGCATTGCGCTTGGCCTGCTGATCCACTACTCGAAGATCTTTAGGTCACTCTTCTCGCCACTTCTCGAAGTATTGCGGCAGATCCCGCTCTTCTCGCTGACGCTTCTATTCATCCTGTGGTTCGGAGGAACGGACGCTGGCATCGTCACGTTCGTCGCATTCGGCGCGTCGCTCATGATGATGGTCGCCACGCAGGAAGCAGCGAGCATGGTGCCCGAAGAGCACCAGCGCTACGCCCGCACGCTCGGCGCCACGCCATTTCGGGTCTTCCGAACCGTCGTTGTTCCCGCGATGCTGCCTCCGCTTTCCGCGACAATCCTGGTCGTCGTTGGGCTCTCCTGGGCCATGGTCATGGCCGCTGAGTTCCTCGGAACACAAGCCGGTCTCGGCCGCATGATCATGTTCTTCCAGCTCTTCCAACTGACCGATCGCATGGTCGTTATCGCCGGAGTGTTGGTCGCCCTCGCCGTGGCTTCGCACTTCATCCTGACTGCCGTGTTCCGTCGGAGCTCGCGTTGGGTTGCCCGCGAGTCGAGCTAGAAGGTTCTCATGTTTGTTGACGGAGAAACTTCCTCATGTACCCGAACACATTTCCTCTACAGAAACCGAATTACGAACCGCAATATAAGGAAGGGAGCGCAATGATGCGCACTATCTCAAAGAAGGCATTACCGGTCATTGCCGCGGTCGCGGCAACTGGCCTCCTGCTGACCTCTTGTAGTGGAGGCTCCAGCGAAGAGGAGGCAGCACCCGCAGAGCTTGCAGATGGCCTCACCAATGTAGGTGTGGGCCACTGGGAGAATCTGGTCGGTGTTGACCTGACCGATGCTGATCCGCAGATCCCGGAGGTGGACGTGAAGCTGGCACAAGCTCCGTTCTGGGATCACAGCACCGAGCAGATCGGTATCGAAATGGGTTACTTCGCCGATGCCGGTCTGACGGTCCAACCCGAGCCCTCGGGAACCGTCATCGGCATGGATCAGGTCGCCCCCCAGCTACTCACTGGCGAAATCGAGGTCGGCACGATGGTGCCTCAGATCTGGGTGGCGTCACTCGATCAGGGCGTGACATCGCGTGTGTTCACGTCGCGCGACATCATGATGGGCCACGCTTTCCTAGCAAATCCTGACCTTGGCTTTAAGAGCGTAGGCGAGTTCATGGAAGATGGGGATTCGTGGGACGAAGCCGTAACCGAGGCCATGGGTCAGCTCAAGGGCCTCGAGGTGTACGTCTCGGATGAAGCGAGCCCTCGTTCGTTCCGTCAGATTGCGTTGGACTCGGCAGGCATGACTGAGCAGGACTATGTCTCGAGCATTATGGACGACGAAACGATGCAGCAGCTCGCACTGAGCGGTCGCGCCCAGGTCGTTTCGCCGGCTTCCGGGCCCAACATTGTGACGCTGATTAGTCAGGGGTGGGTGCCGGTGATCAGCACCCGTGACATCGTCGAGAACGGAGACGCTGAGCAGCTTCTGACGGTGATCGTCAACACCGGTCTTGCCGCAGAAATCTCCTGGTTGGAAGCCAACCCGGAGACCGCAATGCGCCTCGCTGGGGTGAGTTATCGAGTGCTCGACCTCAAGAAGAATGACCCGGTGGCGGCGGCAGAGATCCAGATTCCGTTCATCAATAGCATCGCGGGCACAAGTTTCACCCTCGAGGATGCTGAGATTCTCGACAACCGGATCGACCCCTTCTACACATTTGACGAGCAGTCGGAGTTCTTCGAGGACGAGGACTCTCCCTTCTACTGGTCAAAGCCGCTCGAAGCCACCATCGAGATGATGAGGAAAGACGGACTCGTCACCGGTGAGGACTGGGAGGCCAGCGACGTTTCCTGGGCCGACAGCACCTGGCTGACGCTGAAGTCGCTGAAGGAGAAGTCTGAAGAGATCATTGCGGAACTCGACGCTGCCGAGTTGTCGGGTAAGGCTGCGGACCAGCTTGCGCAGGCGAAGGAGTTTGTGGAGGCGAGAAATTACCTCGATGCATACCGCTTCGCGAATGCCGCGCAGCTGAACGCCTGACCCGATCCGGAATGTGAGAGGTAGGAGACAGAGATGACCCGAGTACGGAGACTCGTCTGGCCCGTCGTCGCGGGTGCGGTCGGCATCGCACTCCTGGTGGTGATCTGGCATTGGTTGAGCACGTTTACCGTGGCCACAAGGCTTCCGAGCCCGGCCGCAGTCTTCAACGTGCTGACCACTACAGTCACCCAATCTCCCGTCATCGCCGCCCAAGGCGGCGGTGCCGGGGGATTCCTCCCACACATTTGGGCATCAATCTGGCACACCCTACTTGCCGTGCTTATCGGCACCGTTCTCGGTGTGTTCATCGGTTGGCTTTTCGCGCAGGTGAGGTGGATCCGGGAGTTCGTGCAACCTCCGGTTGAGCTGCTGCGACTGATCCCCAGCCTGGTTGCGGTTCCGTTCTTCGTCCTGTGGTTCGGTATCGGATCGGCGCCGCAACTCGTGCTCATCATCGCCTACACGGCGCTGGTGATGCAGGTATCTGCATATATCACTTTGAGGGATTTGCCGCCGCAGTTCGGGCGCTTCTCGGCCACGCTCGGCGCCAACTCCTGGCAGAGATTGGTGGGTGTGCAGCTTCCTGCAGCAGTGCCCGCGCTCCTCGGATCGCTACGTGTCACGCTTCAGCTCGCATGGGGATTGACGATTGTGGCAGAACTCATGGGTGCACAGATTGGGATTGGAAAGGTGATGTCGTCTGCAGCACGATTCCTGCGGACCGACTACGTCATGGCGGGCGTCATCTGGATATCGGTCGTGGCGATGCTCACGGACTTGATCTTCCGATTGGTGATTCGTCGTACGACTGCATGGAGCCGAGAATGACGGCTCTGAATCAAGTAATGAGAATGGAAGGGACTACCATCATGGGTACTCAAGAGTTTGAGGATCGGCGAATCGCCGTATTGGCGCAGATGATCCGCTCGCGAGTGTTCGAGTCACGGCTGGGCGAAGAGTTCGCAGCGCAGCGTGAGCACGCGAAGCAAGCGCATGGCGGACGCAACAGTGCGTTCGAGGATTACAACTCAGAATTTCGTATCCCAATTCAGGGGAATATTGAGCTCTCGCTGGGTCAGGAAGCCGGGCCTGCGGCGGTGTGCAGTTGGCTGAACGCCGACGACTACGCATCAGGCACCCACCGATCACACTCACTCGCACTCGCCAAGGGTGTGCCAGAGAACGAGCTGCTCGCCGAGATCTACGGCAAAGAGACTGGTTTGTGTGGCGGGCGCGGGGGCGACTTCATGCTGAACGACGCGCGAGTGAACTTCGAGAACAGCGCAATTATGGCGCAGCTCACCGGTATCGCGCTTGGCTTCGCCTTCGCGGCGAAGCGCACGGGTCGGAACTCTATCGCGACGTCATTCATCGGAGATGGGGCGAGCAACCAGGGGATTGTTCATGAGGCGATGAACCTGGCTGCCGTGTGGAATCTGCCGATGGTGTTCGTGATTGAAGACAACAATTACGCGATCAGCACTGAATCGAGCCAGACCGTGGCGACCGGAGATCTCTCGCGGCGGGGCTTGGCATACGACATTCCGACTGTGCGTCTCAGCGATCGAGAGACGGACAAGCTCATTCGTGAGGCTGGCAATGCTGTAGAGCGAGCCCGCTCGGGGAACGGGCCGTCACTTATTGTCATCGACACCAATCGACTGAGTGGCGCCTTCGAGGGCGACAATCAGTCTTACCGGCCCCAGGGCGAACTCGAAGCTGCTGCTCAACAGGATGCGCTGCCCGCGTATCAGGCGCAGCTTCTCGCGGAAGGCGTTGTCTCCCAGGCCTGGGTTGACGAGCAATACGAGACGGCCCGAAGCGTGTTTGCAGAAGCTCTTGAGTTCGCCGAGAAATCGCCGTTCCCTCGAGCAGATTCGGCTTTGGAAGGGCTGTTCGCATGAAGATGACCGCGGAAGCGCAAGTGGGCGCGGATGCGCGTCCTGGACTAGACGAGGAGAGGGACATGGGCAGACAACTCATCATGGCAGACGCCATGAAAGAAGCACTGGAAGCATCGATGCTCGAGGACGAAAACGTCTTCGTGCTCGGAGAAGACATCGGGCGTATGGGCGGCGTTGCGGGGCAGACCCGCGGGCTGTACAACAAGTTTGGTCCCGAGCGATTGATTGACGCGCCGATTTCAGAGGCAGCCTTTTTCGGCCTCGCTGCAGGGGCTGCTCAGTCGGGACTTCGCCCGGTGATCGAGCTGATGCGGGTCGACTTCATTGGGGTCGCGATGGATCAGCTCTACAACTACATTGCAAAGATCGGGTACTGCACCGGGGGGCGCCGGCGAATCCCCCTGACGTTGATGACGCAGGTTGGCAATCCGTTGCGTCAGGGCGCAGTTCATGCGCAGACCTTGTACGGTACCTTCGCGCATATCCCGGGCCTGCGTCTCGTTGCTCCCTCGACGAGTTACGATGCCAAGGGTTTGCTGCGTAGCGCCGTGCTCAGCGATGATCCGGTTGTCTACTTCTTCCACGCGAGCCTGCTTGCACTTCCAGCAGGCCCCGGGATCGAAGAGTGGACGGGAGCTGAGGTTCCCGAAGAGGACTACACCTTGCCGCTCGACAAGGCGGTGACCCGACGTGAGGGCAGCGACGTGACGATTGTTGCGGCGTCCCTCATGGTTCATGAAGCGCTGCGCGCTGCGAAACTCGCTGAACAAGATGGTGTCTCGGCAGAGGTTGTTGATCTTCGCTCAATCGCCCCGCTCGACATGGAGCACATCCTCGCGTCCGTGGAGAAGACCGGACGGCTGGTTGTGGTTGACGAGGATTATCGGGAGTCCGGACTCAGCGGAGAGATCGTCACACGGGTGGTCGAAGCGGGCGTGGCGTTGCGTACGCCGCCTGAGCGGGTCACTCGCGCACACGTGCCCATTCCGTATAGTGCGCCCCTTGATGATGCCGTGCGACCGACGCCGGAGAAGATCCTCGCGGCTCTCCGACAGGTAACTCGCGGCTAGATGACCCATACGAGCCGGATGTGCCTCATCTACTCGACAAACCTTCACTGAAAACCATAGAAAACTACAGGAGTAAAGATATGACACAGCAGAATGCAAAGCCCTTCGACGGCAAAGTCTTCGTGATTACTGGCGGTGCGCGTGGGCAGGGACGCCAGATCGCGTTGAAGGCGGCGGAGCAGGGGGCTGACATCGTCGTCGTGGACGCGTGTCACGACATCGAGAAGGTGCCCTATGCGCTTTCCACCGAGAGTGATCTTGCGGATACGCAGCGCATGGTTGAAGATCTCGACCGTCGCTGTGTGACGGTCGTAGGCGACGTTCGCTCACAGGCCGACATGGATGAAACCGTGGCCGCAGCGATGTCAGAGTTCGGGCGAATTGATACGTTCTGCGCGAGTGCCGGGGTGCATGCCTTCACGCCGATCTGGGATATACCCGATGAGGAATGGAACGCCATTGTCGACATCTGTCTGACGGGTGTTTGGCGGGGCATCAAGGCCGTATCGCCGGTGCTGCGTGAGCAGGAGAGCGGCTCGATCGTCATCACTTCGTCGGTGAAGGGTCGGGAAGCGGGTAAGGATCTTGCGCACTACGCAGCCGCCAAGCATGGCGTGCTCGGACTCATGAAGTCTGCTGCGTACGAGCTGGCTCCCTATAACGTCCGCTGCAACGCTGTGCTCCCCAGCGTCGTCCACTCAGCAATGGGCGAGAACCCGGAAACGAGGAAGTGGATCTTTGGCCGCGAGGACGCGACAACCGAGGACTACATCGAGACGACAAAGCACTGGCACATTCTGCCTGGCCGACCGGGCCTTCCGCCCCGCTCTATCGCGAATGCAGTCTGCTGGCTCGCTTCAGAAGAGGCAAAATACATCACGGGCATTGAATTGCCCGTCGATGCGGGACACCTCTTGCTGGAGGGATTCAACCACGATATCCGGAGCCACGAGGGTGAGGAAGTCGGGCCATGGTATTGAGTGATCTCGAGTTCCCGGGCCGCACCGCTGTCATCAGCGGTGCGGCCCGGGGGCAAGGGCTGAGCCACGCGCTCGAATTCGCGCGACGCGGTGCGAACGTGGTGCTCATCGATGCGCCGGGCCCCGGCCTCGGCACGGTGCCGTACCCGCTGTCAACCGCTGAGGACTTGCGTGAGGCAGAAGCACGAGTGCGAGATGCGGGCCCGGGGGAAGTGCGCTCCTACGCAGTCGATGTTCGTGATGCGCAGGGCGTTCGAGATGCTGTGGATCAGGCAGCGCAGGATCTGGGCGGCATCGACATCGTCGTCGCGAACGCCGGGGTGTTCAGTTTCGCGGAGAACACCTGGTCCATTCCGGTTGAGACGTGGAAGGAATGCGTCGACACGATCTTGCTCGGCTCGTGGACGCTCGCCAGCGCCTGCATCCCACACATGATGGGAAGGGCAGGAGCGAACCTGATCTTCATCGGTTCGGTCTCGGCGCACAAGGGAATCGGTGCGACCGCACACTATGTTGCGGCGAAACACGGCGTCGTCGGACTGATGAGGAGCCTCGCGCTGGAACTCGCGCCACACGCGATTCGCGCGAATCTGATCTCACCGACTGCGACACGCACCACCATGGCAACCAACCCGGCGATGGAAGAGTGCGTGAAGTTTCAGGAAGCAAACGGATCGAACATGAGTAACCTCCTCGATGTAGACTTGCTCGAACCTCAGGACGTCACCGAAGCGATCGTTTGGGTGGCTTCGGAGCGGGCACGCTACATGACCGGTTCCGAGATTCGGGTCGACGCCGGATTCACCACTCGCTGAATCGAGCACCAACGTGCCCCGGGGTTTGCGGTCCTCGGGGTACGTTCGACCCTCAGGGATTGGCCGCTCGTCAAGTGAGTGGGCCGATGTGATGAATTGTGGCGTGACGGTCCTATAGTGTTGACCGCGGAGATCGTGCAACTGGACGGCCCGAGTATGCGCCGCCACCAGGCCACGTCAACCAAACGAAAATGGCACGACTCAGGATCCAGCTTCCCGCAGCCGCGAGACGCACGCGGTTCCATGGGCGCGCAGACGGGGCTCGTGAGCACAGGCTCGCAGACTGAGATCTGCGCGAGTATGCACACGCCGGTGTTCGTGGGCCCGAAATGGGTGTCGAATCGGGGTGACCGACTGCGGGACCAGCCACTGAAGACTCCTGCAGCATTTCAATATTGACACCGAGTGCCAATAGAATATTCGGCGGAACGCTGCAACGGCGCAAGAGAGGTAACAGCGATGAGCAAGATCTGGCCCTGGGTCAAGAATCCCTGGTTCGAAACCGTCCTGGAGGCCCAGCGACGTTCAAAGAAGTTTTTGCCGCCGTCGGTGTACGCGGCACTCGTCGCGGGTAGCGAGCGAGGCAACACGCCGCAACAGAACATGGACGCCTTCGGGCAGCTCCAGTTCGCGCCGCATGTTGCCGGGCATCAGCCCGAACGCGACCTTTCGACCACCATCCTCGGCATCCCCTCCTCGATGCCCGTGATGATCTCCCCGACCGGCGTGCAGGCGATCCGACCCGAGGGTGAGGTCGCCGTGGCGAAGGCGGGGCAGGCGCGCGGCATCCCGATGGGACTCAGCTCCTTCGCTTCCAAGCCGGTCGAAGAGGTCGCGGCAGCGAACGAGAACACGTTCTTCCAGATGTACTGGACCGGCTCGCGCGAGGCCATGATCCAGCGCATGGAGCGCGCCCGCGCCGCCGGCGCGAAAGGCCTCATCGCGACCACGGACTGGTCGTTCTCGATCGGTCGCGACTGGGGAAGCCCCGCGATTCCCGAGCGCATGAACTTCTCGGCTCTCTACAAGATGGCGCCTGAAGGCATCCGCCGTCCCAAGTGGACCCTCACCTGGCTGAAGTCCGGGCTGCCCGATCTCACCGCCCCGAACCTGAAGCCCGAGAATGGCCCGGCCCCCACATTCTTCCAGGCCTATGGCGAGTGGTCGCAGACTCCGCCGCCCAGCTGGGATGACATTGCCTGGCTGCGCAAGGAGTGGGGCGGGAAGTTCATGCTCAAGGGCGTCACCCGGGTGGATGACGCGAAGCGTGCCGTCGACATCGGCGTGGATGCCATCTCGGTTTCGAACCACGGCGGCAACAACCTGGATACGACGCCGGCGTCGATCCGCTGCCTCGGCCCGGTCGCCGATGCCGTGGGCGATCAGATCGAAGTGCTCCTCGACGGTGGCGTGCGTCGCGGCGGCGATGTCGCGAAGGCGCTCGCCTACGGCGCCCGCGCGGTCATGATCGGCCGCGCCTACCTGTGGGGCCTCGGTGCCAGCGGTCAGACCGGTGTCGAGAACGTGCTCGACCTGCTGCGCATGGGCCTCGACTCCGCTCTGCTCGGGCTCGGCCACGGCTCGATCTCCGAGCTCAGCCGCAATGACTTCCTGGCACCCGAGGGCTTTGAAGCCGTGCTCGGAGCCATCGCCAGGGACGCATGATGGCTCGCGCGTCGTCGCCCGAGGATTGGGGCCCGCCCGCATATCCCGAGCCGCCGGTCAGGTCGCGCAAGAATTCTGAATTCACCAAGCGCATACCGATCGCCTGGACTACGGGTGTCGCGCTGCGCTCCGGCAAGATCGTACTCGGCGGTTCTCCGTGGGAGGTCACGACTCTTCCCCGCGAAGTGAGATCGTTCGCCCGGAAGCTGTTCGCGGCCGGTCGCGTGGGGATCACCGCACGGACTACGGCCGAGCAGGACGCCGCGGTGTACCTGCTCGACCACGGCATCGCCGATCCGCTCCCCATTGCGGATCGCGAGATCGACGATGTCGAGATCGTGATCCCCGTCTACAAGCACGCTGCGTCCCTCGAGCGATGCCTGGCATCACTTGCCGCCGAAGGGCTGCCCGTCACCGTCGTTGACGACGCGTCGCCTCGCGCTGATGCGGCCCGGATCAAGCAGGCGGCCGAGGCCCACGGTGCCCGACTGATCGTGCACAAACGAAACGGCGGACCGGGCGAAGCGCGCACCACCGGCTTCAACGCGACGAAGGCTCCCATCGTCGCGTTCATCGACGCCGACGTGGTCGCGAGCCCCGACTGGGTCTCCCGCCTGCGTCCACTCTTCGACGACCCGCTCATCGGCGCTGTAGGTCCCCGCGTGATCGCCGACGTGCAGGGCACCTCGACCATTGAGCTCTACGAAGAGACGCGCTCCGAGCTCGACATGGGCCCCGACCCCAGTCGCGTTGTTGCAGGAGTGCCCGTCGGCTGGCTCCCCAGTGCCTCCGTCATCGTCCGCCGCAGCGCGGTCACCGACCCGCCCTTCGAGCCCGGCCTACGCGTGGGCGAAGATGTCGACCTCTTTTGGCGCATGGACGAGGCTGGCTGGACAGTGCGCTACGCACCCGACGTGGTGAATCGCCACGAGGTGCGCACCGCGCTCAAAGATTTTGCGGTGCGCCGCTCAATGTACGGTGGTTCCGCAGCCGACCTCGAGCGCCGGCACCCCAGACGGCTTATCCCCGCGCAGCCCTCCGCTTCTGGCCTCGCCGTGCTCGCGGCACTCTCGCTCAGGAAGCCCTGGATCGCCGCGGGCGTTGCGCTGTACGAGTTCGCGCGACAGCGCAGGATCCTCGGCTCCGAGATCCCGGTCTCGGTCGCGGCCGAGATGACCGGTCGCTCGCTCTGGTCAGATGCCTTCTGGCTCGGGCACCTCCTCCGGCGCGACTGGTGGCCAATCGGCCTCCTCGTGCTGCTGGCCACCCCGAAGTCACGGCTGGCACGCGGGGCCGCGGCCGCCATGCTCTGGGAGCCCGTACGCGATCACTTGATCCGTCCGACGCGGCTCGGCCCAGTGCAGAGTCTCGCGCTCCGCGCCGTTGACGACGCGTCGTACGGGACCGGGGTGATCCGCAACGCCTTCCGGCGCCGCGTGTTCAATGTGATCCTCCCCCGGGTGCGCATCCCGAGCTGGCCGAAGAAGCCGAACTAAACCCGCAATCCACCGTTCATCGAAGAAAAGGTTTCACAAGAGAATGACCTCGTTTACCCAGCGGAGCCTTGCGCTCCTGGCGCTTGCCGCATCAGCCACCCTCGTGCTCAGCGGCTGCGCCTCAGGCGGAGACACTGCTGAAGCGGCCGAGCCGATCAAGATCGGTGCGGTGAGCTCGATCACCGGCCCCGCACCATTCCCCGATGTTCCCGGCGCCGCACAGGCGGTCTTCGACCGAGTGAACGCAGAAGGCGGCATCAATGGTCGCATGATCGAGTACATCTCTGAAGATGACGGTGCCGATCCCGCGCAGGCTGCGCAGACGGCTCGGCGTCTGGTCGATGAGGACGGCGTGGTGGCTCTCGTCGGATCCGCGAGTCTCGTCGAGTGCAGTGCGAACGCCGCCTACTACGAACAGAGCGGGGTCGTCTCGGTGATGGGCACCGGCGTCGAACCGTCCTGCTTTGAGTCGAAGAACATCGCTCCCGTGAACAACGGCACGATCCAGGGCTACGCCAGCCTGCTCTATTACGCGTCCGACGTGCTGAAGGACGAGAAGATCTGCCCGGTCATTCTCAACAGCGCCGGCCTGACCGAGCCGTACCTGGAACTCATCAAGAGCTGGGAAGCTGAGACCGGGATGACCGCTGCGCACGTGGACACGTCTGTCAACCTGGGTGATGACCCGACGCCCGCGATCCTCGCGGTTCGTGATGCCGGTTGTGATGCCGTGGTCTTTAATGCGAACGAGCCAGTCGCGGTTGCGTTCATGAACACGGTGAAGCAGCAGGGCTTGCTCGATTCAGCAGATTGGCTCACGCTGACCTCGGCCTACACGGAGACCGCTCACCAGACCCTGAAGGATCAGGGCACGCTCGGCCTCTACGCCAACTCGGAGTTCATCCCGTTCATGAGCGACGACCCTGCGCTCGACGCGTGGCGCGACACGCTCACCGACGCGGGAGTGCAGCTGACCTCTCTGTCGATGGGCGGCTATGTGGGGGCAGAGATCATGGTCGACGTCCTGAAGAGCATCGATGGTGACATCACTCGCGAATCCGTTACCGAGGCCTTCCACAACCTCGACGGGGTCGAGAATCCGCTTCTCGGAATGCCGTTCTCATTCGGTACCGCCGATTCCCACAATCCGAACCGCGCGAGCATCATGGTGCAGGCGCAGGATGAGGGCTGGGCGACGGTGAGCGACTGGGTGCGCGTCCCGTAATCGGTTCTACCGATCCCGATGCCAGGCCTGGAGACGAGTGAAGATGCTTGACGGTATCGTCTCTGGCCTGGTGTCAGGATCGGCGTACGCCATCTTGGCCGTCTGCGTGGTGGTGATCTATCGGCTTGTCGGCGTGCTGAATTTTGCGCAGGGGGCCATAGGAGCCATGGGCGCCTACCTCTGCTATTCGGCGGTGGGCGCGGCGCTTCCACTCGCGATCGCGGTGCTGATCGGCGTCGCAGCCGCGGGTCTCATTGCGGGATTCGCCGGATGGGTGCTCGCACGCTGGTTCGGGGATCCGACGGTGACTGTACGCTCCGTGGTGTCGGTTGTGTTGCTCATCGTTCTACTGACACTCGGATTCCGACTCTTCGGAGATTCCCCCCGACTCATGCCGAGTCTGCTCCCGGATCTTTCTTTCTCAGTCGGGGGCGTGCGCGTATCGCTGACCACGGTCGTCGCCATTGTCGCGACGGTCGTGATCGCGGCTGGACTCTCCGTGATCCTGCACCGCACACGCGTCGGCATCCGCTTGCAGGCCCTGTCCGAGCGTCCGACCACCGTGCAGTTACTCGGCGTCAACTCCCGGCTGCTCGCCGTCGGGGTCTGGGTCGCGACCGGGATGATCTCGACGCTGGCGGTGCTTCTCGTCGCACCGACCCGCAATCCAACGTTCCTTTCTATGTCGATGACGGTCGTTCCCGCGCTCGCCGCGGGGCTGCTCGGATCATTCACGAATGTGTGGATCGCCGCAGCCGCGGGTCTCATCATTGGCGGGGTCGAGGGTGCCGGTGCTCGCCTCCCCATCGTCGCTGAGTATCGAGGCGCGATCCCGTTCATCATCATCATCATTGCGCTGATCTGGTTGCGTCGCCGGGAGGTGTGGGATGCGCGCCATTGATGGACGCCGTCTGCTGCGTCACGGTCTTGCGTGGGTCCTGTTTGCCGTTGGGCTCCTGGCACTTGGCTTACTTTTGCCGATCTACTGGGTGTACCTGCTCTCCACAGTTGCTGTCAGCGGGCTTGTCGCCCGAGGGATTGGCCTCGTGACGAACCGAACCGGAATCATCACGCTCTGCCAGATGTCGTTCGCCGCGGTGGGCGGCTGGATCGTGTCTTGGCTGGCACTCCACTGGCCAGGTGCGCCGTTTCCGCTCCTGGTCATTCTCGCCGGAGTGGTTGCTGCAGCCGTCGGCATGCTGATCGGGCTGGCCACGGCGCGTATTCGCGGTGTCGAACTTGCTGTCGTGACCCTGGGCTTCGCCGCCGCACTCGACCTCGTTCTGAGACAGGGGAGCTTCCCGGGTGTGGGCTCGGGCACGCCGGTGATCCCTTCAGCGCCCTTCAACGATCCGCGTTGGTTCTTCGCACTCGCGTGGGTCCTGCTGATTCTGCTGCAGCTCGGGCTCTCGTTGCTCGAGCGAACGCCTCACGGTCTCGGGTGGGCAGCGGTGCAGTCGAGCGAGCGGGCCGCCGCGGCACTGGGCGTGCGCGTAGGTGTCACGAAGGCGACCGCCTTTGCGTTGGGTGCGATGCTCGCGGGGACTTCGGGGGGCCTCCTGGCTGGGCAGTATGGCCTGCTGACTCCCGAAGTTTTCACGCCGATGACGTCGATGGTGCAGCTCGCGACCGCCGTCCTCTGCGGCGCAAGTCTCTTCGGCGGTGCGGTGCTCGCCGGGGTCTTCTCGGCGTTCATCCCCGAGCTTCTGCGACGATTCGGTCTGCCCCTCGATCTCACCGGAGCGCTGCTGGCGCTCGGCGCGTTCGACGCCCTGCGTCGCGGTACCGGGGGCTTGGTGGAGCGGCTACACGCGCTGTTCCAGGATCGTGAGTTCCGTGCAACACGGGTCGGCTGCGACCTTACTCCCGGGCTGGCGACGGGACGGTCGGGTCCGCTGCCGAGCGGGCCCACGGAGCCGTGCCTCAGCATCACCGGACTCAGCGTCTCATTCGAGGGTCAGTCGGTGCTTGAGGGCGTTGACCTTGTTGTCGCGCGGGGTGAAGTGCATGCGCTCGTGGGCCCGAACGGGGCAGGCAAGTCGACACTGGTGGATGCGGTCACGGGCTTTCTTCCCGGTCACGGCGGCACGGTGCAGCTCGAGGAACAGCGACTTGATCAGCTGTCAGTTCGCGCGCGGTCCCAACTCGGAGTCCGGCGAACTTTTCAGCACATTCGAGCAATTGAGTCCATCACGGTTGGTGACTATTTGCGCTTCGCCGCCGGGTCTGCGGGCAGCAGTGAGCGTATCGCGAAGGTCAGCACCTTCCTGGGCCTCCCCGACGGCCGAGTGCCGGTCCGGCTGATGGACGCCGGATCTCGTCGCGTGCTTGAGGTGGCGGGCGTGCTGGTCGCATCGCCGCGCATTGCGCTTCTCGATGAACCAGCTGCGGGACTCAGCGAGACTGAGAGCCTCGCCCTCGCCGAGCGGGTCGCTCGCATCCCTGAGGAGTTCGGGTGTGCGGTGCTGCTCATCGAGCACGACATGGGGTTCGTGCGCGCCGCGGCTGCCTGCACATCAGTGCTTGACGAGGGCCATGTGATCAGCAGCGGATCGACGGAGACAGTGCTTGATGATCCTCTGGTGATCGCTGCTTACCTGGGGCAGGAGGTCGCGTAATGGCCGGAGGCTTAGAGCTCGAGGGCGTCTCGGTGAAGCGCGGCGGGCTCACCATATGCCGAGACATCTCGTTCGTTGCGCCCGAAGGCGAGATCACCGTGCTGCTCGGGGCGAATGGCGCCGGTAAGACGACGCTCCTCGACGGCATCACCGGTGTGGCGTCCGCCGTCAGCGGCGCGATCTCACTCGATGGGCGCAGAATTGATGCATTGTCGGTGCATCGCCGGGCGCGGCACGGGCTCGCATATGTCGAGCAGGGTCGGAGCGTCTTCACTCGGCTCACCGTTGCGCAGAATCTCGCGGTGGTCGATGGTTCAGATCAGGTACTGGATCATGCGATCGAACTCTTTCCGAACCTCGAAGCGCGACTGAGGGTCCCGGCCGGCCGGCTCTCCGGTGGAGAGCAGCAGATGCTCCTGATTGCGCGGGTGCTCGCGACCCGGCCACGCTTTCTCATTGTCGATGAGCTATCGCTCGGCCTCGCCCCCGGCGTGGTGCGCACGTTGATTGACACGCTCGCGCGACTCGCGGAGCAGGGGATGGGAATACTGTTGGTCGAGCAGTTTGCCGAAATGGCGCTCTCGGTGTGCACCCGGGTGCACATCATGCAGAGGGGCAGGATCGTGCGCTCCGAGCGCCGCGAGGCGTTGATGCATGACAGGGCATCACTCCTGTCGCCATACTTCTTGGGCGGTGAGCACGCATGAGCCCATGTCGCGATAGCGTTGTGCCTGCGCAATCTTCTGAGTTAGCGTCCCCCGCATCACAGGAATGCCATAGCCTGGGTCAAACGCGGCGTCAGCAGTAGGGCGCACGTCAGGGTTGCCGAAATACTGACATTGTTAGCTGCGGTGCCCCTCTGGAAGCGCCAACCCTCTGAAGCTGGCCGACATCGAGTGTCAAGTGGCGAGAGGGTCCTATAGATGTCAAGCTGAGCCGAGGTCAGTTCCGAGATCGTTGAGTACTTCGCGTGCGATGAGCCGTTTCAGGCAACCCAGCACATCCTTCTTCGAAAACCCCTGGTTGAGTCGACGCCGCATTTACTCCATTGTGCGGGCATCGTAGTGGCTTCTGGATCCTCGCGCCTACGAAGCGTGAGGGGGCGCGACCCTTGCGGATCGCACCCCCTCGAAGCGGAAAGGTCAGTGACCTACCAGCTCGACTTCGTGATGCCGGGCAGCTCGCCACGGTGCGCCATGTCGCGGAAGCGAACACGGCTGATGCCGTACTTCGACAGCACGCCGCGGGGGCGGCCGTCGATGACGTCGCGTGAACGCACGCGAACCGGCGACGCGTTACGGGGCAGCTTCTGCAGCGCCACGCGAGCGGCCTCGCGGCTCTCATCGGTGCCGTTGGGGTCGATCAGTGCCTTCTTGAGCTCGAGACGCTTCTCGGCGTAGCGTGCAACGATTTCCTGGCGCTGCTTGTTCTTGGCAATCATGCTCTTCTTCGCCATGATTAGCGCTCCTCTCGGAATTCGACGTGCTTGCGAACCACCGGGTCGTACTTCTTGAGCACCAGGCGGTCGGGGGTGTTGCGACGGTTCTTCTTGGTCACGTACGTGAACCCGGTGCCTGCCGTCGACTTCAGCTTGATGATCGGACGGACGTCCTGCTGCTTTGCCATTAGAGCTTCACCCCACGCTTCTGCAGGTCTGCGACGACGGCCTCGATGCCACGGGCATCGATCACCTTGATGCCCTTAGCCGACAGGGTGAGGGTCACCTTGCGGCCGAGCGAAGGCACGAAGTAAGTCTTCTTCTGAATGTTCGGATCGAACCGACGCTTGGTGCGACGGTGCGAGTGCGAGATGTTGTGACCAAAGCCGGGGACGGCACCGGTCACCTGGCACACTGCTGCCATGGTGTTTCCTCTCAATACCGTGAGACCAGACGGCCTCACCCAAGATCTCTTGTCTGCAAGGGCACGGGATCTTTCCGCTGGTCGCCCTCACGGTCCGCGCGATGGGACTTCGCGCAGCCAAAGATCTAGCTTAGCACATCCGATCGGCTTCGCCGGGAACGCACGGTCAGCCCGATGATCCACTCGATGACGAGCCAGAAGAACGCGAGAACCCAGACGACGCCCGCGGCGTACGAGATCGCCGCGCTCAGGCCGTCGGTCGCGTCATGCATCGCCTCCACATGCGGACCGCCGCTGTACGCGCCGAGCCACACCTGGAACGTAGAGCCGTAACCGGTGTCTCCGCCATCCGGCATGAAGATGCCGACGAGCACGACGGCGACGGAGGTGGACCAGGCGGCGATGACGGCGCGTGTTCGGGCACCGCCCGTCCACAGGGGCCGTCGGGCGAGAAAACCCTGCGCGGCGATCACGACCTGGAGGATGTACCCACCGACCATGAGCACGATCGGCCCGTAGATCACGAAGAACATCATCCAGCCGAAGGAGAAGAACTTGAGAATCACGGCCAGGATCGGCAGCACGATGAGTGCGAGTCCTGTGACCAGCATGCGGCGGTTTCGCGAGTTCGTCATGCTCACAGTATGCCCTGCGGGATGCCACTGGGCGCGGTCATTCGCAGACCTGATAGATGAGTCAAGTCGGAGTCTGGTGTCCATCGGGCACCGAGCGGTAAGGTAGAAACCGGTGTGTCGGGAAGTCTGGTCGACGACGACGTAGTCTACCCCGAAAGCACCGCATGAGCCACCAAGAGAAGCCCCTCCACTCCTCCCGGCATAGGCCGCGCTCGCATCGACGCAGGCGGCAGCGCGTGATGTTCTATGTGACTCGCCGCGAACGAATTCGGCTGCAACGCCTGTTGCGCAGCGAGACGATCGCGGGTGTGCTGGTCATGGTGGCGGCGGCGCTCGGGTTTGCGCTGGCGAACAGCCCGTTGCACGACTGGTACGTGACGCTCCGCGACACGAGGATCGGCCCCGCCTCACTGCACCTGGACCTCACTGTGGGCCAGTGGTCCGCGGACGGGCTGCTCGCCGTGTTCTTCTTTCTCGTTGGCCTGGAACTCAAGCGCGAGTTCGTCGAGGGCGCGCTCAGCAAGATTTCCACCGCGATCGTGCCGATCATCGCGGCGGCGGGGGGCGTCTTGATTCCGGCGGTCATCTACCTGATCGTCAACGCCGGGCGCGAGACCGCGAACGGCTGGGCGATCCCGACCGCCACCGACATCGCCTTCGCCGTCGCAGTGCTCGGGCTGCTGGCACCCCGCGTACCGTTCGCGCTGCGAATCTTCCTGCTGACGCTCGCGGTCGTCGACGACTTCATCGCGATCGGTATTATCGCGATCTTCTACACCTCAGACATCCGTCTGCCGCCACTGTTCGGGGCGCTCGCACTTGTCGCCGTGTACGCGCTGCTCGCGAGGACGTGCGCGCGCTGGTATCGCCACAAGGCCTGGGCCGCGTGGGTCACGCTCCTGCCAATCGGCGTCGTTGTGTGGGCGCTCATGCATGCCTCCGGCGTGCACGCGACCATCGCGGGCGTGCTCCTGGCCTTCGCCGTGCCCGTGGCGATCATGCCGCGAGGTGTGAATCTGAGCGACGACCCCGGCCCAGATGGCGCGGTGGCCGGTCCGATCCGGCTCGTGGAACACTTCGTGCATCGTTTCGGCGCAATCTCGACCGGGATCGCCGTGCCAGTGTTCGCCTTCTTCGCGGCGGGCGTCGCACTGCGCGGGTCCTCCGGATTCTTCACCCACCCCGTCGCGATCGGCGTGATCCTCGGCCTCGTGCTCGGCAAGCCCATCGGAATCACCGTGACCACGCTGGCACTCACCAAGCTCACCGGGGCAGAGCTCGACCCGTCGATACGCATGCGGGAGCTTGTCGGCATCGGCGCGCTCGCGGGTGTTGGCTTCACGGTCGCCATGCTGGTCGCTGAGCTGAGCTTCGACGAAGTCGCGCTTTCGGACACCGCTCGTCTCGCGGTCATGCTCGGCTCCGTCGTCTCGGTGGCTGTCTCCGCGCTGTTCCTGGTCCGGCCGCGGCGACGCCGATCCGAAGGTAAACCGACACCTGCCGTAGAGTTGAATCACTGAGGCAACGGCCGCGAAGGCGCGGCAAAGGGGGAGTCATGCGGGTCGTGTTCAAGCGCAATGGGCCCGAGTTCGACCGCGGTCTCGGTTTTCTCGACGCCGTCTATGGCTTCGCCATCACGCTGCTCGTCGCGAACATCGACCTCCCTCCGGCGGAGGCCTGGCGGGACCCTGCCCTGCTCTTCGATTACGGGTTGGGCACCCAGCTCATCGGGTTCCTCATCAGCTTCGCCGTCATCGCGCTCTTCTGGTATTACAACGCAACGCTGCTCAGCCGCTTCCGCGCGCTTGACGGCCCCGTCATTGTCGCGAACCTCGTTGCAACCGGCTTCATCGTGCTGCTGCCGTTCACGACGCAGGCGATCAGCGACCCGGGCATTTCCGAGTACCCCTTCCCTACCGCGTTGTATGCGCTGAACCTCGCGTTCGTGATGCTCTCGCAGACCGCAACACGCGAGCTCGGCCGGGCCCGCGGCTTGATCGCGCACGATATTCCCAGGGGTGCCTGGTGGGCGGAGCGTGTCGATGTCGGAGCCCAGATCGTGGTGTTTCTCGTGTCCATTCCGATTGCCTACCTCGCCGGGCCCACGTGGGCACAGCTGTCGTGGGCCTTGGTGCTGGTGGTTGGCCGGATCACCGGGAAGTGGAGCTCGCGGGTCGCAAAGCGGCACGAGACCGAGCATGCGGCCTAGGCGCACGGCTGCCGTCTCCGTAGCGTTTCGGTGCACCGTCGGGGGCGCTTTTTCCCAGGCAAACGTGCAGAAACTGTGCAGCAGGTGGGACTCCGCTGGGATTCGGCAGGAATTTCTCAGCAGAATCGGCGAAATTCCGCCGAAAATCGACGATTGTGAGGTAGATTCGAACGCGATCAACCGATCTCCCGCGTCGAGCGGGGTTTCACCGAACTAGGGCACGGGCAACGGCGCGGGCCCGGGAGGAAAACGAAAACTATGTCGCTGAACAAGACCGAGCTCGTTGCCAAGATCGCTGCAGAGACTGGCCAGAGCCAGGCCGCAGTGTCGAACGTGATCGACGGCCTCTTCGCCGCCGTTTCAGAGACCGTTGCCGCTGGCGGTAAGGTTTCCATCCCCGGCTGGCTCTCCTTCGAGACCGCCACCACCTCGGCCCGCACCGGCCGCAACCCCCGCACCGGCGAGACCATCGAGATTCCCGCGGGCAAGCGCGTGAAGGTTTCGGTCGGCTCGAAGCTCAAGGCCTCCGTGAAGTAATTCTTCACCTCGATTCAATGCGAGACCCCCGGCTTCGGCAGGGGGTCTCGTGTTGTGACGGGCAGACGGCCGACGCGTAGCGCCTCTTGCTCCGCAACGGAACCCCCTGGTTCGCCCCGCCCCGCCTGCGTAGCGTCACGAGCATGCAAACCCCACTTCACGCCCTCCTGATCAACTGCACGCTCAAGCCGACCCCCGAGAAGTCGAGCTCGGAGTTGCTCGGCAGCCAGATGCTCGAAGCGCTCATCGACACCGATGGCGACATCGAGTGCGTCAGCCTCCGGGCCGTCGACCACGCGATCGAGCCCGGGGTGAAGACCAGCATGGGCGAGGGTGACGCCTGGCCCGGTCTGCGCAAGCAGGTACTGCGCGCGGACATCGTGATCCTTGTGACCCCCACCTGGATGGGGCAGCACTCGAGCGTGGCGCAACGCGTGCTCGAGCGACTCAACGCGGAACTGGGGGAGACGGACGAAGCCGGACGCCCGATCTTCTTCGACAAGGTCGCACTTATCGGCGCAGTCGGCAACGAGGACGGCGCACACCACATCACGGGCATTCTCTCCCAGGCGCTCGGCGACGTCGGCTTCACGATCCCCGCGCAGGCCTCGGTGTACTGGAACGGCGAGGCGATGCACACAACGGACTATAACCAGCTCCAGGAAACCCCGCAGAAGGTCGCAGAGGCGACGAGAACCGCTGCCGCAAACGCGGTGCACCTCGCACGCCTGCTCCGAGAAGCCGGGTACCCCGCAAGCGCCGGATAGTGCCAGCCTGGCCGTCGCCCCGCAGGGCTGGCGAAGGTCAGGGCGCGGGCTCGATCCTCGTGGCCGTCCCGGTCACCACGATGCCACCGGTCTTCGGCACGCGAACACGCAACACGCTTGGGCGCCCGACGTGCGCACCCTGGTGAATGACGATCTCAAACTCGGGCTCCGCGTACGCTAACGCCCGCAGGTAGGCACCGGTCGATGCCGCCGCAGAGCCGGTCGCGGGATCCTCGGTGATCCGGCCCACCGGGAACAGGTTGCGCGCACTGAACTCGCGCTCCCCGAGCTCGTGCAGCACGGTGATGGTGCCCGTCCAACCGTTGCGCTGCATCAGATCGGCGACCGGTCGAGGGTCGAAGCGGAACTGATTGAAGACTTCGCGGTCGTGCAGCACGATCATGGGGTGCCAGTTGCCCGCGAAGCTCTCGCGCACGGCGAAGCGCGTGTCGAGGTCGTCGCGGGTGAGCCCGAGCAGCGACAGGAGCTCATCGAGCACCGCGTCATCGAGGGGCCGCACCGACGGCTCAACACTCGCGAACGAGACAATAGTCGTGCCGGAACTCGAGCTCGTTTCGAGCACCACGTCGCCGGCTGGCGTGCGAAAGAGATACTCTCCCTGCCCGAACTTCTCGGCGAGCACCGCGGCGGTCGCAACGGTGGCATGCCCGCAGAAGGGTACCTCGGCGCGCGGGGAGAAATAGCGAATATCGACGAGGATCGGGCCCTCCGCGATCACTCCTGCCTCGGGGGCCTCGCAACCCAGCACGAACGCCGTCTCAGCGTAACCGACTTCACCGGCGATGCGCAGCATCTCCGCCTCGCTGAGCCCGCCGGCATTGAGCACGACCCCTGCGGGGTTACCCCCATCCGGGTGTGCGGGGAATGCGGTCATGCGCAGCACTTCGGGCATGCACTCACTTTAGAGCACTTCCGCCGGCGCGATCCCCGCCTCTACACTCGAGGGATGACCGACTCGATGACGCACTCGGAATCCATCGTGATCAACGCAACGCCTGAGGCGGTATACGCAATCGTCTCCGACGTGACTCGCACAGGCGAATGGTCGCCGATCTGCGAGGCGTGCTGGTGGGACGATGGAGCGGGCCCATCCGTGGGGTCCTGGTTCACCGGGCGCAATGTGAAGCCCGATCGCACCTGGGAGACTCGCTCGCAGGTGACGGTTGCCGATCCCGGGCGCGCATTCGAGTGGAGCGTCGGCGAGGGCTACGTCAACTGGCAGTACTCGATGAAGCCGGTGGCCGGTGGAACCGAGTTGACCGAGTCCTGGGAATTCACGCCGGCCGGTCAAGCCTATTTCGTGCGCCGGTACGGCGACGACGCCCCGCGTCAGATCGAGAGTCGGCGCGAGGATGCACTCAGCGGCATCCCCGCCACACTCGCCGCCATCAAGCGGATCGTCGAGCAAGCTTAGCGTCCGCCGGAGCGGCTGACCAGCCTCTTCCTCTCGCCGGGCCGCGGGAGCACACTGCACCCATCCCGGGTTTACTCGTGGAGCCCTGGGGCTTTGGAGTTCGCGGGAGGGAGTCGCTGTGGAGTGGGCTGACGTGATGTTGCCGAGCACCTCGGTGCTCGAGCTGGTGCTGCGCGGCACCGTGTTGTACCTTGCCGTGTTCGCGCTCATGCGGTTGGTGGGTCGCCGGGAGTCGGGCGAGTTGAATATGGGCGACCTGATCCTCGTGCTCATCATCTCTGAGGCGGCGAGCATCGGCATCGGCGGTGAAGCGCACTCGATCTCGGACAGCCTGATCGTGGTGGTGACGATCCTCGCCTGGAGTCTGCTGCTCGATGCTGCCGCCTTCCGCTGGCGCTGGGCCGCACCGTCCTTGGGCCGCCCCGCGCTCAGTGCCCGGGGGGAGCTTGCTCCTCGCCGAACTCCGCCTCCTCAGGCTTCTTGATGAAGAACGCGAGCACAACCGGAACGAGGGCGATGCACGCCGCGACGAAGAATGCGGTCCGCGCTCCGGGAGCACCCGCCATCGCGGCCGTGAGCCCGCGCTCCTGACCGCTGTGCAGGGCCGCCGAGTAGATCGCGACCAACACCGCGGTGCCCGCCGCACCACCGACCTGCTGCAGCGTACTCAGCGCAGCCGAGCCGTGCGAGTAGAGCGAGCGGTCGAGCGACCCGAGCGCCGCCGAGAACAGCGGGGTGAACGAGCTAGCCAGCCCCAGCGACATCGCCATCTGCACGACGGCCAAGAACCATGCGGGGGTCGTTTCGCCCACGGTCGAGTAGGTGAACATCGTCGCCGCGATCAGGATCGTGCCGGGAATCAGCAGCGTGCGTGGTCCCCGGGCGTCGTAGATGCGGCCCATCAGCGGCCCGAGCACACCCATCAGGATCGAGCCGGGCAGCAGCACCAGTCCAGCCTCGGTCGAACCGAGCCCCGCCACGTTCTGCAGGTAGAGCGGCAGCAGCGAGAACGTGCCGAACATCGCGAGCGCGAGGATCGTCATGATCGTTACGGACATCGTGAAGTTGCCCGAGGAGAACACCCGCATGTCCAGCAGCGCGTCATCGATCTTCTGCAGCACGAACTGACGCCAGATGAAGAGCGCAAGGAACACGAGGCCCCCGCCGAGCGCGCCCCAAGCAAGGTACTCTGGCACGGAGCCGCTCCCGCCGTGACCGCCGCCGAGCTGGCTGAGTCCGAACACGATGCCGCCGAAGGCGATCGCTGACAGCACGATCGACAGCACATCGATCGGGGCGTGGCTCGTCTCGCCGAGGTTCGTCATCCATTTCGCGCCGAGGAGCAGGGCCACCACCGCGATGGGCAGAATGATGCCGAACAGCCAGCGCCAGCCGAGGTGGTCGAGGATCACGCCAGACAGCGTCGGGCCGAGCGCCGGGGCGAGGCTGATCACCAGACCCACACGGCCCATCATGCGGCCGCGTGAGTGCGCGGGCACCACGTTCATGATGGTGGTCATGAGCAGCGGCATCATGATGCCGGTACCCGCGGCCTGCACGATGCGGCCGATCAGCAGCACGGTGAACCCCGGAGCAATCAGGCAGATCGCTGTGCCGAGCACGAACGCGCTAATCGCGGCAAGAAACACCTGACGAGTGGTGAAGCGCTTGAGCAGAAAGCCGGTCGTCGGAATCACGACGGCCATGGTGAGCATGAACGCACTCGTCATCCACTGGCCGAGCTCGGGCTCGATGCCGAGCGTCTCGTTCAGCTTCGGGATGGCAATGGCCATCGTTGTCTCATTGAGGATCGCCACGAAGGCGGCGACGAGCAGCAGCCAGATCACCCGCATGCCGGCGGGGTCGATGCCGTCCTTTCGCGCAGCCTGGACGGGAAGGGTTCCGGTATCCGGTGTCAAGAATCACTCCATATCGAACGTACGAATCGGCCCGCAGGCGAAGACCGCGAACTACCCGGCACGTCTGAGAGATGCCCGGGGCAACGAACAAAGTCAACGCGCAGACATCGAGATTATTCCCAACTTCTCGGGCTGAGAGTGCCAAACCTCAGAGCGGTCAGCGATGCGCGCTATCAAAGCTTAGCAAGCTCGAGGTATCTTGAACCATGACCGAGAAGAATCGGAGCGCCGGTGCGAAGGTGGTACCAGGGAGAAAGGATCGCCATGACTGACATTCCGTCGACCTCGTCTACTTCGTTTGCCTCATCCGCAGAGACGATCATCGACCGCCCCGCATTCAGCGTGCGACGGCTCTACGTCTCGGAGATGAACAACGCCGTCTACCTCCTCATCGCCCATGCGACCGACGAGCGGATCCTGATCGACGCCGCAGACGATGCCGACGCCCTGCTGCAGTTCGTCGGTGCGGGTGGGGCGCGATCCTCGCTCAAATGGATCTTGACCACCCACGCCCACTGGGACCACACCCGCGCGACCGCGGCGCTCGCCGCCTCGACCGGCGCGCCCGTGGCGATCGGCGCGGACGACGCCGAACAGCTGCGGGCCGAGCGCGGCCTCACCGCGGACCTGCTGCTCGAACACGGCGACCGCCTCGAGTTCGGGGGAGTCGTGCTCGAGGCGATCGGGCTGCGCGGCCACACACCGGGCTCGATGGCGTTCGCGCTGAGCGACGACGCCGGGCCCACGGTGCTGTTCACGGGCGACAGCTTGTTTCCGGGCGGCGTCGGCAACACGCAGGGTGACGAGGATCGCTTCGCCTCCCTCTTCCGCGACGTCACTGAGCGGCTCTTCGACCGGTTCGACGACGACACCATCGTGCTGCCCGGGCACGGTGCGTCGACAACGCTCGGTGCCGAGCGGCCGAGCCTGCCGGAGTGGCGCGAGCGCGGGTGGTGAGGCTGCGGGGCTTCGCGGCCGGTGTTTGGCGGTCGATGCTTCGCGGCTCCGCGTCTGAACGAGGGGTTTGCGTCTGAACGATGCGTTTGCGTTTGAACGAGGGAGTTTGGCAGCGCGATCTCCCCTCGCTCAAACGCAGACCCCTCGTCGAAACGATGGCGCACGGTTGCAGACCTTCTCTAACCGTCCGCCGAGCGACCCGACATGACAGTATTGGTGCTTATGGGGACACCTAGCAACGACGCTGTCGAGAACAACCCAGCCGAGAACAACCCTGCCGCAAGCAGCCCTGCCGCAAGCAGCCCGGCCGGGAACGCTGCGAGCCACCCTGGCGAGTCGCGGCCCGATGCAGGCCCGGACTGGCAACCCCCGGTGCACCCGGCCCTCGTGCCGGGCGTCGCCGTCGAGGAGGTGCCGCGCAGATTCCGCACGGACTTCCTCGTCTTCGGCATTGCGATCGCGCTGACGATCGCGTTCATCGCCTGGGGCGTGCTCGGCGGTGACAGCCTCGCCGCGACCACCAGCTCGGTGCTGTCGTGGGTGATCGAGTACACGGGGTTCTTCCTCACCTCGATCGCGACCGTCGTGCTGGTGTTCATGCTGTTCATCGGCTTCAGCCGCTACGGGCGCATCCGGTTGGGGCGCGACGATGAGCAGCCCGAGTACTCCATGTTCTCCTGGATCTCGATGCTGTTCGCAGCGGGCATGGGTATCGGGCTCGTGTTCTGGGGCGCGGCCGAGCCATTGAGCTTCTTCGAGGATCCGCCTCCCGGCACCGTCGAGGCCCGAACCCTCGAAGCGATGCACACTGCGCTCACCCAGGTGCTTTACCACTGGGGTCCGCAGGCATGGGCGTTCTATGCCCTCGTCGGCGGGGCGATCGCGTACGGCATGTTCCGTCGTGGCCGAACGCCCCTGATCTCGTCGATCTTCGCGCCGCTGCTCGGCGAGAACAAGACGACGGGGCCGATCGGCAAGACGATCGACGTGTTCTCGATCATGGTCACACTGTTCGGTACGGCGGCCTCGCTCGGGCTCGGCGCGCTGCAGATCGGTCACGGGGTCGAAATCGTCACCGGCATCGGAAAGCTCGGCAACGGCGTGCTGGTGGGCGTCATCGCGGTGCTCACTGCGGCATTCATCGCTTCCGCCGTGTCGGGCGTCTCGAAGGGCATCCGCTACCTGTCGAACATCAACTCCGTTGCGGCGATCGTGCTCGCGGTCTTCGTGTTCTTTGTCGGACCGACCATGCTGATCCTGAATGTGATGCCCGCGGTCGCGGCGCAGTTCATCGCCGACCTGCCGATGATGGCCGGGCGATCCGCCTCGCAGGGGGAAGCCATGGAGCAGTTCCTCTCGGGGTGGACCATCTTCTACTGGGCGTGGTGGATCTCGTGGTCGCCCTTCGTCGGCATGTTCATCGCTCGCATTTCACGAGGTCGCACGCTGCGACAGTTCGTCGCCGTCGTCATCGTGGTGCCCTCGATCATCTCCTTCGTGTGGTTCGCGATCTTCGGCACCACGGCCATCTCGCAGCAGATGGACGGTGCGGGACTCACGGTCGATCCGCCCGAGCAGGTGCTGTTCGGGGTGCTCGACAACCTGCCGTTCACCGGTGTCGTGAGCGTCGGGTTGATTCTCTTGATCGCGATCTTCTTCATCACCGGGGCCGACTCGTCTTCGCTGGTGATGGGGACGCTCTCGCAGCAGGGACGCCCGAGCCCGTCGCGCTGGGTCACCGCCACCTGGGGAACCCTCGTCGGGGTGATTGCAGCCGTGCTGCTCGTCAGCGGGGCCGAGGGGCAGGGGTTGAGGTCGCTGCAGAACGTGACCATCATCGCCGCGCTGCCGTTCGCCGTCATCATTGCGCTCATGATGATCGCCTTCTTGAGAGACCTGCAGCGCGACCCGCTGATTCTTCGGGATAAGTACGTGAACCTCGCGGTGCGGCACAGCGTCCGCTCCGGGCTTGAGGAGTACGGCGACAATTTCGCGCTGCAACCGGTCGAGTACGACCACGGGTCGGACGATCACGCCTGGGTTGAAGAAGGCGACCTTGATGAGAGTCTTGCGGAGCTCTACGAGGCGACGACGACCGGGTCCATGCCGGTGGTGCGGTCCGAGCACGTCGCAGCGCCAGACTCGGTAGCGGCGGACTCGGCTGCGCCGGGATCGGATCGGCCAGATGGGGCGGATTCGCAAGCGCGGGATTCGGAACGACCCAGCTCAACCCCGCCCGCGCCCGATGCCCGCGAAGAGGGCGTGTAGCAGCGGCAACGCCGACACGCAGATGAGCACCGTGCCGAGGGGCCCATTCGTAGGCAGCACGACGCCCCCACCGATCAGCAGTCCGGCGAACAGCACGCCTGAGACGGCGCGTCGCACCAGCCCGTCGAGCCGGTCGATGCGGCGCTCGAGGCGCGAGGTATCGAACGTGACCGCGCCCTCGTTGACTCGCGTGATGAGGTCATCGATGCGACCGGGCAAGCGCCAGAGCGTGCCGACGTTTGAGACGGTCTGGCGCGTGAGGTCGGCCGCGAGGTTGCCGCGTTCCTCGCGCAGCAGCTGGGAGGCGTAGGGCTCGACGGCCTCCCACGCGTTGAATGAGGGTGAGAGCGCGGTGCACATGCCCGACGAGAGTGACACGGCGCGAATGAGCAGCAGCAGGTGCTCGGGCAGTTGCAGGGGCAAGGATCGCAGCACCTGCCCCGCCTCTACGGCGAACCGCTGCAGCTCGCGCGGGTCGACGCGGCGTAGTTCGTTGAACCCCATCCCGCCGAACCTGGCGAAGAGCTTCGTGAGGCCGTGCTCGAGGCGGGAGGTGCTCGCCGTGGGCAGCAGCACCCCGATCTGCTGAGCTGCCTCGACGAGCATGCGGCTGTCGCGCGACGCGACGCCGACGAGCAGCGTGCGAAGTCCCTCCCGCATTCCTTCCGGCACCTCGCCCATCATTCCGAAGTCGACGAAGGTGACCTGCCACGGCCTGCCGCGCTCGCCGGGGGTGACGAACACGTTGCCGGGGTGCGGGTCGGCGTGAAAGTAGCCGTGGGTGAACACCTGATCGAACATCGCCGTGGCGAAGACGTTCGCCACCTCGCGTGGGTCGATGCCGGCACGCTCGAGGGCTGCGACGTCGCTGATCTTGATCGCCGTGACGTCGGCAAGGGTGAGCACGCGCCGGGTCGTGCGCTCCCAGGCGACCTCGGGCGCGGTCACACGCGGGTTCTCGACGAACATCGCGGCGAAGCGCTCGGCTCCGACGGCCTCGTGCAGGTAATCGAGCTCGTCGCGGCTCGTCGCACCGAACTCGGCGACGAGCGCTGGAACGTCGACCCGGTCGGCGATGAAAGGCACACGGCTCAGCCACCCGGCGACCCGTCGCAGTGCCCGAAGGTCGACCTCGACGACGTTCTCGATCCCGGGACGCTGTACTTTGACCACCACCTCGGCGAAGCCCGCGTCCGAAGCGCTGAGCGGGTCGAGTCGGGCGCGGTGCGCTTGTCCGAGCGAGGCGGCAGCGAGTGGGGTTTCGTCGAACCACTCGAAGGCGCGACCGAGTGGCATGCCGAGCTCGGCCTCCGCAAGGACACGTATCTCGTCGAAGGGGACGGCCGGGACCTCGTCTTGCAGGCCGGCGAGTTCCCGCGTCACCTCCGGCGGGAGCACGTCGAGTCGGGCCGACATGAACTGGCCGACCTTGATCATCAGGCCGCCGAGCTCGACGGCGAGATGGTGAAACCGTTCGGCGATGGCCCGCAGTCTCCGCTCACGGCTCCTGGTGGCGAGCGCGGTCAGGCCCACCCGCGGGAGCACGAACTCGTACCACCAGGTCTGCAGGCAGGCGCGCCCGGCGAAGCGCAGAATGCGTCGGTATCGCGCGCGGAGGGCGGGTGACTCTCGAGGCGCTCCCGTCGCCATGCGTGCTCCGATCAGTCGGCTGCCAGGATGCTGTAGAGCTTACGTCGTGCGTCTTCGAGAACGGTGACCGCTTGCGCGATCTGCTCGTCGGTTGCGGAGCGCCCGAACTGAGTAGTGGCACCGGCGAGATCCACGGCGGCCTTTCGCAGCGCGGTGTGCCGCGCGCCTGGACGCGATGACGACTGCTCCCAGGGAGCCTGCTCGCTTCCAGCTGCACTGGCCTCCCGACCCGCCTCGGTGAGGGAGTAGGTCTTGCGCCCGTTCTGTTCTTCCGCCGAGATCAGGCCCTCGTCGGCGAGCAACTGCAGCGTCGGGTACACCGACCCCGGGCTGGGCTTCCAGGATCCTCCGCTGCGTTCCTCGATCTCGTGAATGATCTGATACCCGTGCATCGGTCGCTCGGCAAGCAGCACGAGTACCGCTTGGCGCACATCCCCTCGTCCCATGCGCATTGGGGGCAGGTGGCGTTCGATCGAGGATTTGATCTGCTCCATGGTCTCCCAGATTGCGGAGCCCGCGTCGTGCACTCGACCGCTCGCTCCGGCGAATGGATTGTCTGTCGTGCTCGTCATGATGACCTCCAGATGGAATGTAACGATACTCAACGATATATCGCTCAGTCGGATTTGTCACGGGTCGCGCGAAACTATACCGTCGGGACGGTATAGTAAAGCGGGGAAGCAAACGGAGAGGGAAGGACGTGTCATGAGCGCGCTTCGACGCTGGTCGAGCTTGGTCGTGCTCGTTGGCGCGGTGCTGCTGCTGGCGATCGATAGCACCGTCCTGAACCTGGCAATCCCGGCGCTCACCGCTGAGCTGGAACCGACCGCGACCCAGGTGCTCTGGATCGGCGACATCTACTCCATCGCCATTGCCGGCCTGCTCGTCACGATGGGGAGCCTGGCCGACCGCATCGGGCGAAAGCGCCTGCTGCTTATTGGCTCGACGGCGTTCGGTCTAGCGTCGCTGCTCGCCGCACTCGCGCCATCCGCAGAGGTGCTGATTGCCGCACGTTTCGCACTGGGTGTCGCCGGCGCGACGATCATGCCTTCGACCCTCTCGCTGATTCGCAACATCTTCGAGGTGCCGCAGGAACGCACCCGCGCGATCGCGATCTGGTCCGCCGCCGCATCGAGCGGCATCGCCCTGGGCCCGCTCGTGGGCGGAGCGCTGCTCGATCGCTTCTGGTGGGGCTCCGTCTTTCTGATCAACATCCCGGTGATGCTTGTAGTGGTGGCGCTCGGAGCCTGGCTGCTGCCGGAGTCGAAAGACCCGAGGCCCGGCCGACTCGACCTGACCTCGAGCGCCCTCTCGATGGTGGCGATCGTTCCGCTCGTGCTCGCGATCAAAGACGTCTCGATCGGCGAGTCCGGCATCAGAACGATCATCGCCTTGATCGTGAGCGCGATCGGCGGGCACCTCTTTGTTCGCAGGCAGACGAGGATCCCCACACCCATGCTCGACGTGCGCCTCTTCCGGGTACCGGCGTTCACCGGGGCGGTGCTTGTCGCGTTCATCTCGGTCTTTGCGCTTAGCGGTTTCACGTTCTTCTATTCCCAGTACCTCCAGCTCGCACGCGGACTCAGCCCGCTTGAGGCGGGCGTCACGCAGATCCCTGTCGCCATCTCCGTGATGGCCGCCATGTTCTTCGTCGGGTTGCTGCTCGCGCGGCTCGGCAGGGGCAAGGCCATGGCCGTCGCACTCATCCTCGCGGCGGCGGGACTGGCGTTGGTGGCGCTCTTCGAGAGCAGCGAGCACCTGGTCTGGCTGATCCTCGCCCTGCTGCCGATCGGTCTCGGAATCGGCATCGCCGAGACCCTGAGCGTGGACGCGGTCGTGTCCGCGGTGTCGCCAGCGAAGGCGGGTGCCGCGGCATCCGTGTCGGAGACCGCCTACGAGCTCGGGGTTGCCATGGGCATCGCCGTGCTCGGTTCGCTCTTGACCGCCCTGTATCGCCTGCAACTGGTGGTGTCCGCCGACGTGCCGGCTGCCCTCAAGGCGCAGGTGCGCGACTCGCTTGCCTCCGCGGCTTCGGTGCTCGACCCTTCGAGTCCGGGTCTGCATCACGCGCAGCAGGCCTTTGTCTCATCCATGCAGATGACGACGCTCGTCGCGGCCGCGGTCATGGCCGTCGCGGGCGTCGTCGCCTGGAAGTGGATCCCGAGCGAGCGCGGCTCGAGTAACGTGGACCACTAGCCCACATCGTTCACGAGCACGAAAGGGTGATGCAGATGTCGCGCACCGCAGGCCGAAGCCCCGATGCGACCAAGCGACAGATCCTCGACGCCGCGGCACGCCTCATCGGATCCCGCGGCACAGCGGTGCCCGTCGCCGAGATCGCGGAAGCGGCGGGCGTGTCGAAGGGCGGACTGCTCTACCACTACCCCAGCAAAGAGGACCTGCTGCACGGCCTGGCGACGGACCTGCTCGAGCGGTTCCGCGCGCTCGTCATGCAGACCGCCGACGCGCACGAACCCCTGACTGACGGCCGCGGTCCCGCGCCGGGCAGGCTGACGCGGGCGTACATCCGCGTGAGTCTTGCCGAAGCCGTCGACCTGGTAGGGCTGCGCGACTACATCGCGCTCGCCGCCCACCTGATGTTCGAACCCCACCTCGTGGAGCTGGCCACACAGGATGCCGAGCGGTGGCGCGAGATGCTCCTGGCCGACGGGCTCGACGAATCGGTGGTGCGCCTCGTCGTCGCCGCAGCTGACGGCGGGAGCAGCACCCCGCTCTGGGGTGCCGTGCTGAACGAAGCGGACCTTGGCGCACTCGAGGCGGACCTCATCGCGCTCACCTACGCTGGCAGAGGAGCCTGATGATCCGGGATCTCATCGCCGACCCGGCTGCACGGCTCCGTTCGCGTAAGCTGCTGGCCGAGGTGTTCCACGACGTGATCAGCGGATGATCCCGCCGGCCGTGAGGTCTCGCGAGATCGCCTCCGACGCGAGCTGTACTCTGGCCACGAGCTCGGCATCTCCCGGCACGCTCGGGTCAAGCCACTCGTCGTGCAACTCACGGGGAATCACGAGCGGCATGCGGGACTCGCCCCGAGACGAGATGACGCTCGCCGCCTCGCCGACCCCGTGCCTGGTCACCATGGAGTAGCTCAGCCCCATGCGAGCAGGTGCTGCGGGGGTGGGGCGATCCTCGACCGCAGCACTCGCCTGCTGCTCGCGAGGCGACTCGATGCGCCGAGGTGCTACGATCGCGGCGATTGCGAAGAGTTCGCCGTCGGGCAGCTGCCAGCGCTTGCCGCCCTCGGTGTACCAGGTCGCGGGGAGCAGCGCACGGTGCTGGAACGGCCCCTTCCACCTGGTGGCCAGGGCGTCGTCGCGCGAGTTGAAGGCGCTGAACTTCGCCGGAACCCCGCCGACGTGCAGCCACCACCAGGCGAGCTCGAGCGCCCGTCCGCCGTCGGCGTCGGGCAGGATGATCGGGTTCAGGTTGACGCCGCGCTTCTGGGAGCGCGTGGTGTTGGCCTTGCCGCCCCAGTCCCGCATCCACGCTTCGAGCAGCAGCCGGTTCTCCCGCTCATCGAGCGGTTCGAGGTCGAAGACGTGGTCGGGCACGAAGGGTCCGGTGCCGAGCCCGTAACTAGCGCACATGCCATCAGGATACGCCCGCTTCGCCGCTTGACCTCGCGCGGCATCGAATGCGTACGCATAAGTTGATTCTTCAACTTTTTTCGGAGATTCCGGAATACGTGGCGCGGCGGCCCGGTTGTTCCCTGTGCAAATATATTGGTCCTCCGCTCCTGGAGGCCCCAGCACACGACAGAAAGCATCATCAATGACTCGCACCATCGGATACATCGTCGGCAGCATCTCGAGCACCTCCATCAACCGCACGCTCGGTCTCGCGCTCGAAAAGCTCGCTCCCGAAGACGTGGAGCTGGTGGAGATTCCGATCAAGGATCTGCCCTTCTACAGCCCCGACTACGACGCCGACTTTCCGCAGGTCGCCCGCGACTTCAAGCAGGCCATCGATGAGGCCGACGGGGTCATTCTGATCACCCCCGAGTACAGCCGCTCCATTCCCGGCGTGCTGAAGAACGCGCTCGACTGGGCCGCTCGCCCCTACGGGCAGGGCTCCTTCAACGGCAAGCCGACCGCGGTGATCGGCGGTTCGGGCGGCAATGTCGCAACGGCAGCGGCCCAGCAGCACCTGCGCGCAATCCTCACGCACTTCAACGCCATCACGCTCGGCCAGCCCGAAGGGTTCGTGCAGATGACCCCGGGGCTGATCACTGAGACCGGCGAGGTGACGAATGAGGGCACGGCAGGGTTCCTGCGCGGGTTCCTCGAGGCATTCAACCTGCTCATCTCGCGCGTCGAGCACGCGCGTCAGTTCGCGGCCTAATCTCGCACGGGCCTCAGCTCGGGCGTCCGTACGCCTCGAGCAGGCGCAACCAGATCTCGCTCACCGTCGGGAACGACGGCACCGCGTGCCACAGTCGCTCGATGGGGATCTCTCCCACGATCGCCGTGGTTGCGGCGTGCAGCAGTTCGGCGACGTCGGGGCCGACGAAGGTCGCGCCGACGAGGGTCCGACGATCCTCGTCGACGATCATGCGGGCGAGTCCCTCGTAGCCCTCGCGCAGTAGGCTCGCCCCCGCGACCTGACCCGGGTCGAAGTCGACCGTGCGGGCGTGCACCCCGCGCTCCCGGGCCTGCGCCTCGGTCAGGCCGACGGCCGCCACCTCCGGGTCGGTGAACACCACCTGCGGCACCGCGTAATGGTCGGCCGTCGCGACGTGGGCACCCCAGGTCTCGTCGCGCACGCGCTCGCCCCTGGCTCGCGCCGCGATCACATCGCCTGCGGCGCGAGCCTGATACTTGCCCTGATGCGTGAGCAGCGCACGCCCGTTGACATCTCCCACGGCGTACAGCCAGTCGAATCCGCGCACGAGCATGGTGTCGTCGACCTCGAGGTGGCCGCCTGCCTCAAGGCCCACGGACTCGAGGCCGAGGTCCTCGGTGGCGGCGGTGCGGCCGGTCGCGACCAGCACCTCGGCGGCCGTGATCGCACCGGCACTCGTGTGCACGGTCACTCCGCGCTCGTCCCGACTGACGCGCTCGGTGGTGGTGTCGGTCCTCACGGTGACGCCCCTGTCGCGGAGCGCGGCCGCGACCCGCTCGCCGGCGAAGGGCTCCATGCCGCCGAGCAGCCCATGCCTGGCAATCACCGTGACCTCGCTGCCGAGCGCCGCGAAAGCGGTCGCCATCTCGGCCGCGACGACGCCCCCGCCGATGATCGCGAGGCTCACAGGAACCTGCTCGACACTCGTCGCGTCACGACTACTCCACGCCCCAGCCTCGGCGAGGCCAGGGATCGAGGGCATCCGCGCGACCGAGCCTGTCGCAACGGCCACAGCGTGTCGAGCGGTCAGCACGGTCACGCGGCCCTCCGCGTCGGTGACCGTGACCTCGCGTTCACCGCTCAGGCGGCCGTGTCCGCGCACGAGGTCGATTCCGGCGCTCTCGAGCCAGCGCACCTGCCCCTCGTCCGACCAGTTGCTCGTGAACGCGTCGCGCCGTTCGAGCACCTTCGCCAGGTCAAGCTCGCCGGTGACCGCTTCGGCCGCGCCGGGCACGGCCCGCGCCGCACTGAGCGCCTGCGGCGAGCGCAGCAACGCCTTCGAAGGAATGCACGCCCAATACGAGCACTCGCCTCCGACCAGTTCGGCCTCAACGATGACGGTGTCGAGGCCGCCCTGCGATGCGCGGTCCGCCACGTTCTCGCCGACTGCTCCTCCGCCAATGACGATCAGATCTGTTTCCCTGCGGTTCATGCTTCTCTGCCTTCGTGATTCTCGGCGGCCGTCACGACCGTGTTCTACGAGTATCAGTCTGACCGCTCATCGTCACAGTGGCAAGCCAATTGCGACCCAGGTAGCATTGAGGTATGAAGCTGAGTGTGAGTCTGAGCGAGCGCGATCTCGCAGCACTCGACGAGTACATAGAACAGATGCAGCTGCCATCGCGCTCCGCTGGCATCCAGCGCGCGATCCGACTACTCCGAGGGCCGGAGCTTGCGGCCGAATACGCCGAGGCGTTCGCCGAGTTCGAAGCCACGACGGAACAGCAGGCGTGGGATGCCGCGCAGGCAGACGGGCTCGGCGATGAAGCGTGGTGAGATACGCTACGTCGACCTGGACCCGGTGCGGGGAAGCGAAGCGAACAAGCGCAGACCCGCGGTCGTCGTCAGCAACGAGCATGCGAACCAGGCGGCGGTGGGCCTCGGCAGGGGCGTGATCACCGTCGTGCCCTTGACGAGCAATACGACGCGGGTGCTCTCATTCCAGGTGCTCCTGCACGCTCGTGAGACCGGTCTGCCGAGGGACTCCAAGGCGCAGCCTGAGCAGATTCGGGCGGTGTCGGTGCACCGCATCGGCGAGGTCGCGGGCTGGGTGCCCCCGAAGCTGATGCGCGAGATCGATGCGGCGATCCGGGTGCACCTGCAACTGTAGGTGCCGCGTCAGGTTGCCGGGCCCCGCGGTATTGCTCGGCCGGGTGCCCTCCCCTTGCTACGAGTGCCGCTGTCGAGCAGCAGCACCCGTCGCACCCCGCGAGCGCCGCGGCAGCGTCGCAATCGCGACGCCCACGAGGCAGACCGCACCGCCCACGAAGGCCAGCGGGGCGGGCACCTCGCCGAGCGCGAACCACGACACCAGCACCACAAGCGCGGGCACGGCGTAGGTCGACGAAGCGAGCTTGCCGGCGCTGGTGCGGCTGAGTGCGTAGCCCCAGGTGAGGAACGCGATCGCGGTGGGGAACACGCCGAGGTACACTACGCCGAGAGTCGAGGCGAGCGGCGCACGCCCAAGTTCGTGCACGAGCCCGCCGACGAACGGCAGGCACACGATCGCGCCGATCACGCAACCGATCCAGGTCAGGGTGAGCGCATCGATGCTGCGCAACAGCGGCTTCTGCACCACGGCGGCCACGGCGTAGAGCACTGCGGCGGCCAAGCCGAGCAGCACCCCGATCAGGTTGGTGTGGCCCGTCCAACTCGGTGCCGCAATGAGACACACGCCGGCGAAGGCCACGGCGAGCCCCGCCATGAGCCGCGCCGGAAAGCCCTCACCGAGAAAGAGGCCTGCCAGCACGCCGACGAGCACCGGGGCGAAGTTCACGAGCAGGGCGGTCGTTCCCGCATCGAGGTGCACCTCGGCCTCGTTCAGCGCGAGGTTGTACAGCCCGAACCAGGCCGCGCCCCACGCCAGGGCGATAAGCAGCTGACGTCCCTTGGGCAGGGCCGGCATCGCCCTGCGTCGGACCGCCCGGATCAGCACGATCGCCGTGAGCGCGAGCGAACCCACGCCGGTGCGGCCGAGTGCCATGGGTCCGGAAGAGTAGTCGTGCCCGACGGCCCGAACCACCACGAACGCGGAGGCCCAGAGAACAATGGTGATGGCCATCGCGAGGATGGCGAGCAACCAGGAGCGATCCCGTGTCACAGCTCGGGCACGATCCGCACGGCACCCTTGTCTGCCGACTGCGCGAAGGCGGCGTAGGCGCGGAGGGCGTCCGAGACGGGTCGATCCCGGTGCTTGGGCTTGTACCCCCCGTTCGCCTCGAGGGCTGCGCGGCGACGCTTGAGCTCCTCGTCCGGCACGTCGAGCGAGATCGCGCGCGACGGAATGTCGATCGAGACGGTGTCGCCGTCTTCGACGAGCGCGATGAGGCCGCCGGCTGCCGCTTCGGGTGAGACGTGCCCGATCGACAGCCCGGAGGTGCCGCCCGAGAAGCGGCCGTCCGTGATCAGCGCGCACGCCTTGCCGAGCCCCCGCCCCTTCAGGTACGAGGTCGGGTAGAGCATCTCCTGCATGCCCGGGCCGCCCTTCGGGCCCTCGTAACGGATTACGACGACGTCGCCCTCGGCCACCTGCTTGTTCAGGATCTTCTCGACCGCCTCCTCCTGCGACTCGCACACCACGGCCGGGCCCGAGAACGTCCAGATCGACTCGTCGACGCCCGCGGTCTTCACCACGGCGCCATCCACGGCGATGTTGCCGCGCAGCACGGCGAGGCCACCGTCCTTCGAGTAGGCGTGGGCGACATCCCGAATGCAACCGTTCTCGGCGTCGGTGTCCAGGTCGCGCCAGCGCTCCGATTGCGAGAATGCGGTCGAGGATCGCACGCCGCCCGGCGCGGCGTGCCACAGTTCCACCGCTTCGTCGCTGGCGCTGCCGCCGCGCACATCCCACTCGTCGAGCCACTCGCCGAGCGTCTTCGCGTGAATGGTATGCACGTTCTCGTCGAGCAGCCCGCCGCGGCGCAGCTCGCCGAGCAGGGCGGGGATGCCGCCGGCGCGGTGCACGTCCTCCATGTAGTAGGTCTTGCCGTTCGCAACATTCGGGGCGACCTTCGACAGGCACGGTACCCGGCGCGAGATCTCGTCGATCTCGTCGAGCCCGAAGTCGACGCCGGCCTCGTGCGCGGCCGCGAGCAGGTGCAGAATCGTGTTGGTCGAACCACCCATGGCGATGTCGAGCGCCATGGCGTTGCCGAAGGCCGCCGGGGTTGCGATGCTTCGCGGCAGCACCGACGCATCGTCATCGTCGTAGTAGCGCTTCGCGATGTCGACCACGAGCGACCCAGCCTTCTCGTAGAGGGCGCGTCGTGCGGTGTGGGTCGCGAGCACCGACCCGTTGCCCGGCAGTGACAGGCCGATCGCCTCGGTGAGGCAGTTCATCGAGTTCGCGGTGAACATGCCCGAGCACGAACCGCAGGTCGGGCACGCGGACTCCTCGATCAGCTGAATGTCCGCGTCTGAGACGTTGTCGTTGACCGCCTCCGAGATGGCGTCGACTAGGTCGAGCGTCTTCACCATGCCGTTGGCGAGCACGGCGCGACCCGACTCCATGGGGCCGCCTGAGACGAACACCGTCGGAATGTTCAGGCGCAGTGCGGCGAGCAGCATGCCCGGGGTGATCTTGTCGCAGTTCGAGATGCACACGAGCGCGTCGGCGCAGTGCGCGTTCACCATGTACTCCACCGAGTCGGCGATCAGGTCGCGGGAGGGCAGCGAGTAGAGCATGCCGCCGTGACCCATGGCGATGCCGTCATCCACGGCGATGGTGTTGAACTCGCGGGGGATCCCACCGGCCTCCGTAATCGCGTCTGAGACGATGCGACCGACCGGCGCGAGGTGCGTGTGACCTGGCACGAACTCGGTGAAGGAGTTGGCGACCGCGATGATCGGCTTGCGGCCGAGATCCTCGCCCTTCACACCCGCCGCCCTAAAGAGGGCTCGCGCCCCTGCCATGTTGCGACCGTGGGTGACTGTGAAAGAGCGATAGGCGACCATACCTCCCTAATTTACGCCGCCCTCCCCGAATCGCTGAAACCGGGAGGGTCGAGAGGGTTCCCGCTTGCGTCCATGTGAGGCACGAGGAGGTGCCTAGAGGGAGAGCCCCAGCTCGCTCGCGACCTGTGCGACGCGCGCCCGCCCGGCTTCGTCGAGGCCGCGGATCGGCAGCGGCAAACAGTGCTTCGGGGCGAGCCCGAGATGCTCCGCGAGCGCCGCAACCACCCGCAGGCTGCCACCGTACTCCGCGAAGAGACGCCAGAGCGGCTCGAGCCGGTCCGATTCGCGTGTCGCCTCCTCAGCGCGGCCGGCCCGGGCCGCACGCGTGATGCGCAACGCCACCTCCGGCAGTGTGCCCGCGATCACGGAGTACCAGGCATCGCATCCCGCGTTGAGCCCCGCGGCCGCCAGTGCGTCCCCCGAGACGCCGATGGTGACCTCGGGCGGGATCACCTCCCGGATCGACCTGACGCGCTCGTGAATCGTCTCGTAGTCGGCGAGGGCCCCGGGGATCTTGATCGACGCGATGCCCGGCAACTGGGCGAGGCGCGCGTAGAGCTCCAGCGAGAAGCCGAAGTGCGTCGTGCTCGGGTTGTCGTAGACGATCACCGGCAGTGAGGTGTGGTCGCTCACGGCCCGAAAGAGCCCGAACACGTCGTCGTGCGTCAGCGGCTGATAGGTCATGGGTGCCAGCAGCAGCCCGTGCGCGCCGGATCGCTCGGCCGCATTCGCGCGGGCGATGACGTCGGAGGTGCGCAGCGCGCCGATGCCGACGAACACGGGGATATCGCCGGCGTGCTCGAGCGCGAGATCGGTGACGCGCTCGCGCTCGTCCGCGTGGAGGTACGCGTATGAACCGGTGGAGCCGAGCGCGGTGATCGAGTCGACGCCCGAGGTGGCGAGCCGGGAGACGATCCTCGCAAATGCTCGCTCGTCGACCCGGTCGTCGGCGAGCGGTGTCAGCGGGAACGCGCTGAGCCCGGTGAACTTGATGCCCGTCATGCCCCGAGCATACGCTGGGAGGCGGCACCGCTGCCATGAAGCGAAAGCGAGGATCGCTTGACCGAGCGCCACACGCCCCGTGCGGGCAACACCGCCGTTGCGGGCGTGCACATCGATCGCGCCTCGCAGGTGCCCCCGTTCGAACAGGTCCGAGAGCGCGTGATCGACCTCATCGAGGCCGGCACGCTCAAGCCAGGCGAGAAGCTGCCACCGGTGCGCTCACTCGCGGAGTCCCTCGACCTCGCCGCGAACACCGTCGCGCGCAGCTATAAGGAGCTTGAGGCCCTGGGGTTCGTCGAGACCCGTGGCCGGGCCGGCACGGTCGTCGCGTCCCGGCTCAAGGCACCCGAGAGGCACCGACGCGCCATTGCGCTCACTCGCGACTACCTCGCGGCGATGGAATCGATCGGTCTGAGCCGTCGGGAGACGAGGGAGCACTTCGAGCGAGCCGTCGCGCCTGATGAATCTCCCCGATCTTGACGGTCACGACGCCGACGATGATGAGCGCCGCACCCAGCCACTGCATCGCGGTCGGCAGCACGGACAGCAGCAGGATCGTCCAGATGATGCCGAAGAGCGGTTCGCCGTACCCGGCGAAGCTCGAGACCGTCGCCCCGAGCCTGCGCGAAGCGGCGACGCCGAGCACGTACGCCAGCACCGTCGAGATGAGCACCATGCCAGCGACCAGCACCCACGCCGGCATCGGCCGCCCCGCAATGATCCCCGCATCGCCGGTGGCGGCGAACGGTAGCAGGCCGGTGGCGGTGACGAGGGCGAGGATCACCGCACCCACCAGCAGCCCGACGCCCACGAAGGGGATCGGCGGGATGCCGTGGTCTGCCTTGGCACCCGCCGCGTAGTAGGCGGCGTTGCCGACCGCGGCGACGAGCGCGAAGAGAATGCCGAGCGGGTGCAGCCCGCCGGTGAGCACGCCGCCCGACACCGCAACCAGTCCGAGCACGGCGAAGGCAGTGCCGAGCAGCGTGATGGCCGATGGGGCAATGCGGCTTCGCGCCCAGGTCCAGAACACGAGCAGCACCGGTCCCATGAACTCGATGAGCAGGGCGAGACTCGGCGGGATGAACTGCACCGCCATGAAGAACGCGAGCTGGCAGCCGGCGATCGCGAGCGCGCCGAAGAGCAGCACCGAGCCCCACGCTCGCCGCACCAGGTCCCACGCGCCGCGCAGCATGACGAGCGTCGGGATGAGCAGCACGAGCGCAGCGAGTGCGATCCTCGTAGCCGCTGCTGCACCGGCCGACCAACCGGCCTCCATGAGCGCGCTCGCGAAGATGCCAGAAAGCGAGAAGCTCGCCGCCGAACCGACCGCGAGCAGAAAGCCAGTCACGGTCATCGCTCGAGTGCTCATCCGGCCAGCTTAGCTTCAGTGCGGCCCCCGTCAGTGCCAGATCCGAGCGGGTCTTCCGGCCGGATCTCGCCCCCAGCGGCAGGCGAGTGTTGCAGTATGATTCCAACTTCTGGTCACGAGTGCGCGTCATCTGCCCGACGCGCTAAGCTCACCCTGTGGCCAGGCAGATCCTGGCACCCATCGTTACCTGCAGTTTTGAAGAGAAAGTCGGACCGATGAAGCTTCGTTACGCGATCCCAGCGCTTGCCGCCGCGGCAGCACTCGCGCTCACCGGATGCACCAACACCGAAGGCGAGAGCACCGACGGCGGTGCCACCGCCGGCATTCAGCCAGATGAAGCGGCCGTCGCGCTGCTTCCCGAAGACATCAAGGAGTCGGGCGAGTTGACCATCGGCACTGACGCCGAGTACCCGCCGAACGAGTACAAGGACGCCGACGGCAATCCCGTCGGCTGGGGCGTCGAGCTCGCCGAGGCCGTGTCGGCGAAGCTGGGCCTCGAGCCGAAGTGGGAGATCCTTGGCTTCGACAGCATCATTCCGCGCATCCAGGAGGGCGCGCTGAACATGGGCTCGTCGTCGTTCACCGACACCCTCGAGCGTCAGGAGTCGGTCGACTTCGTGAACTTCCTCAACGCCGGTACCCAGTGGGCCGCGGCCGAGGGTGCCGATGTCGATCCGGACAACGCGTGCGGCCTCACCATCGCCGTGCAGGCCACCACCGTGCAGGACACCGAGGAGCTTCCCGCCAAGAACCAGGCCTGCCTCGACGCGGGTAAGGCGGAGATCGAGGTGTTGCGTTTCGACGGCCAGCCCGAGGTGACCCAGGCTGTTGTCGACGGCCGTGCCGACGCGTTCTCGGCGGACCTGCCCGTGACCGGAGATGCGGTGGCCAAGCTCAGCGGCCAGCTGCAGACCGTCGGCGAGGTCTTCGACGCCGCGCCCTACGGCTTCGCGACCGAGAAGGGCAGCGACATGACCAAGGCGGTACAGGCCGCACTGCAGTCGCTCATCGACGACGGAACCTACCTCGAGATCCTCACCGCTGCGGGTATCGAGTCGGGTGCGCTCACCGAGGCGACCATCAACGCGGCGACAAACTAGCCGAGCTAGGTCATCCGCGATGACGGACACGAATGCACGGGGTGCGGGGTCTGAGGCCTCGCACCCCGTGGTGCATGCTGAGCCGGAGGCGATCCAGGCGATCAAGCTCAGGCACCCCTGGCGGAATATCTTCGCCGTGGTGCTGGTGCTGATCGCGGCACTCTTCCTCTACGACACGGCCTTCAACCGACCCGTCTACAACTGGGCCGAGGTCGGTAAGTATCTCTTCGATACTCGCATTCTCACGGGAGCCGGTTACACGCTGCAGCTCACCGTGTACTCGATGATCATCGCGATCGTGCTCGGGGTCACCGTCGCCGTGATGCGACTCTCCCCAAACCCCGTGGTGAAAGCGGTCGCGTGGGTGTACCTCTGGCTCTTCCGAGGCACCCCGGTCTACGTGCAGCTCGTCTTCTGGGGCCTTGTGCCCACGATCTACAAGTCGATCGACCTCGGCATCCCGTTCACCGAGGCGTTCGTCTCGTTCTCGACGAAGGACCTGCTGAGCTACTTCACCCTCGCGGTGATCGGTCTGGCGCTCAACGAGGCGGCCTACATGGCGGAGATCGTGCGCGCCGGTCTGCTCTCCGTCGACAAGGGGCAGGACGAGGCCGCCGTCGCGCTCGGCCTCGGCTGGTGGCACACCATGAGCCACGTCATTCTGCCGCAGGCGATGCGCGTCATCATCCCGCCGACGGGCAACGAGGTCATCTCGATGCTGAAGACCACCTCGCTCGTCACCGCGGTGCCGTTTACGCTCGACCTTTACGGACGCGCGCGGGACATCTCGGCGGTCACCTATCAGCCGGTGCCGATGCTGATCGTGGCGTCGGTGTGGTACCTGGTGGTGACGTCGATCCTGATGGTCGGCCAGTACTTCTTGGAGAAGCACTTCGCGAAGGGCGTCGGGGCCCGCCCCGACGTGCAGAAGCCGACGCTGCAGACCTCGGCGGTCGGGGTCGTGGGTCCCACCGGGGCGGCCGCGCGAGGCGCTGATGGTTCCGGCGGCGCGGGAGGGATGCCATGACCGAGACTCGTGCAGACATTCCGATGGTGAAGGCCGAGGCGCTCTCGAAGTCGTTCGGCTCGAACGAGGTGCTCAAGTCCATCTCGCTCGAGGTGAAGCGCGGCGAAGTGCTCTGCCTCGTCGGGCCCTCGGGCTCGGGCAAGTCGACGTTCCTGCGCTGCATCAACCACCTCGAGACGATCAACGCTGGCAGGCTCTGGGTCGACGGCGATCTCGTCGGATACCGCCAGCACGGCGACAAGATCTACGAGATGCACCCCAAGGAGGCAGCAAAGCAGCGCCGAGACATCGGCATGGTGTTCCAGCGCTTCAACCTGTTCCCGCACAAGACCGCGCTCGAGAACGTGATGCTCGCTCCGACGCTGCTCAAGAAGGGGCATAGGGCCGCGCTGCAGACGCGCGCCATGGAGCTACTCGCCCGCGTCGGCCTCGAGGATCGCCACGACTACTACCCCGCCCACCTGTCGGGCGGGCAGCAGCAGCGCGTGGCCATCGCGAGGGCGCTCGCCATGGACCCGAAGCTGATGCTCTTCGACGAGCCGACCTCTGCGCTTGATCCCGAGCTGGTGGGCGAGGTGCTCGACGTGATGAAGGGGCTCGCGGAGAGCGGCATGACCATGATCGTGGTGACGCACGAGATGGGCTTTGCGCGCGAGGTCGCCGACACGCTGGTCTTCATGGACGGCGGCGTGGTCGTCGAGCAGGGAGACCCGGTCGAGGTGCTGTCAAACCCGCAGCGCGAGCGCACGAAGGCGTTCCTCTCCAAGGTGCTGTAGCTCGCTGCTCGGGTGCCGACGCTGCTCGGGTGCCGGCGCTGCTTAAGCTGCGCGAGCCCGAGTGCCGTGGGGGCCGAGACCGCACCGTTGGCCTGCCCGCTGGCCGCGAAAGGACACGCAGGGTGCGCATGACCACGCGGGGAAGGCCTCCCTGCGTGGTCACCGGCCCCCTGCGTGGTCATCCACGATCAGGAGCCGCAGCAAGGAGCCGCAGTTAGGAGCCC